>Ga0213872_10000267_pt1 | contig 45184 bp, 43 predicted proteins | sample VelepicomBERX_R2_FD_160071 | JGI IMG/M metagenome (GOLD analysis project Ga0213872, IMG submission 160071) | Rhizosphere microbial communities from Vellozia epidendroides in rupestrian grasslands, the National Park of Serra do Cipo, Brazil - RX_R2 | ecosystem: Host-associated > Plants > Roots >... | reverse complement strand
GCGGCGGCATGGACGTGCCGAACCAGGACAAGCTGATCTATGACCGCATGGCCGCCAAGAATGGCGACCAGCAGCCCGAGCGCCTGCTGCCGCCGCCCGAGCAGGCCCAAACGCCGCCGCCTCAGCCGCAAAAGGCGCCGGAAAGCAACGCATTGCCGCCGGCTCCGGCGCCCGCGCCGGTTCCCGCCGCTGCCGCGCCGCTTCCGGCTCTCGCTCCGGCGGTGACCGCCGCGGCGCCGGCTTCGCCCGCGCCGCGCTACACCATTCCGCCGGCGCCCGCCACCACGGCTCCGGCGCCGATGCCGGAGAAGGTTCCCTCTCCGATCAAGCCGACCACGATTACCAAGCCGGCTCCGGCACCCGCGCCGGAGAAGGCCCCGGCGCCTGCACCCGCTCCGGCGCCGGCCGCGACCGCCAAGTCGGGCGGCGGCTGGGTGGTGCAGCTCGGCGCCGTGCACAGCGAGGCCGAAGCCAAGGCCGAATGGACCCGCATCAAGGGTTCGCACGCCCAATTGGCCCAGTTGTCCCCGGACATCGTCCGCGCCGACATTCCCGGCAAGGGCGTGTTCTGGCGCATCCGCGGCGGTTCGCTCGACGAGGCCCAGGCCCGCGTGCTGTGCGCCGATCTTACCAAGCAGGGTCAGGGGTGCCTCGTTGTCCGGAAATAATCCTCCCTCGGCCGCCATCTTCGGCTGCGCCGGCACGGTCCTGACCGATGAGGAAAAGGCCTTTTTCACCAAAACCGATCCGCTCGGCTTCATCCTGTTCGCCCGCAACATCGAGTCTCCGGATCAGGTGCGGGCGCTGGTGCGGAGCCTGCGTGAAACCGTCGGGCGCGACGCGCCGGTGCTGATCGACCAGGAAGGTGGCCGGGTGCAGCGTTTGCGTCCGCCGCATTGGGCCGCCCGTCCGCCGATGGTGAAGTTCGGCGAGCTGGCTAAGCGCGATTTGCCGCAGGCCCGCCGCGCCGCGCGCTTGAACGCCCATTTGATCGCCGCCGAGCTGAAGTCGCTGGGCATCGACGTCGATTGCGCGCCGCTGATCGACGTGCCGGTCGCGGGCGCCGACAACGTCATCGGCGATCGGGCTTTCGGGGGCGATCCGATGCTGGTGGCCGATCTCGGCCGCGCGGTGATGGATGGGCTGCTTGATGGCGGGGTGATGCCGATCGTCAAGCACATCCCCGGGCATGGCCGCGCCATGGTCGACAGCCACAAGGCCCTACCGGTGGTAACCGAGGACCGCGCAGTGCTGGAAAAGACCGATTTTGCGACCTTCCGCGCGCTCCGGGACGCGCCGTGGGCGATGACCGCCCATGTCATCTACACCGCCTATGACGACCGCCGCCCGGCAACTTTGTCGCCGGTGGTGGTGAAAGAGGTCATCAGGGGCCATATCGGATGCGAGGCCGTGCTGCTGAGCGACGATCTGTCGATGCACGCTTTGTCGGGCACCTTCAGGGAACGCGCCGAGTGGAGCTTGTTGGCGGGCTGCGACGCGGTCCTGCACTGCAATGGCGACATGGCCGAAATGAAGGGTGTGGCCGAAGGATTGCGCCCGCTGGACGACGCCGCGCAGATGCGCTTGGCCGAAGCCGAGGAAAAGAGACGCATGCTGCCGCTTTTGATCGACGCGCAAGACTTCGTCGACGGGTGGCTGAAGGAGTTAAACACATGATGGTTCCCCCGCAGGTCGCGGACGGGATTCGTAATCTGGCGGTCTGGGTCATTCCGCTGATCCTGTCGATCACGCTGCATGAGGCGGCGCACGGCATCGTCGCCTGGAAGTTGGGCGACGACACCGCCAAGCGCATGGGCCGGGTGTCGGCCAATCCCGCCAACCACATCGATCCGTTCGGCACCATCCTGCTGCCCGGCATGCTGCTGCTGATGGGCGGCGGGGTGATGTTCGGCTGGGCCAAGCCGGTGCCGGTCAATTTCGGCCGCCTCAATCCGGTGCGCCTGGGCATGATCCTGGTAGCCGCGGCGGGGCCGGTGACGAACCTGCTGTTGGCGCTGATCTCGGCTTTGCTGATCTATGCCGTGCCCTATCTGCCGGATGCGGGGCGCACTTTCGCCGCCGCCAATCTCAAGAACTCCATCGAGATCAATCTGGTGCTGGCGGTGTTCAACATGCTGCCGCTGCCGCCGCTCGATGGCGGCCGGGTTCTGGTCGGGCTGCTGCCGCGCAAGCTGGCCTATCAGGTCTCGCAATTGGAGCGCTACAGCCTGGTGATCCTGATGGTCGGGCTGTTCCTGCTGCCGCTGCTGGGGTTCCACCCCTTCTCGTGGCTGGTAGGATTACCGGCCCAGATCCTGGAAGGGTGGCTGTTCCACATCACCGGCCTGATGTGAGGATCGATGGACGGGGGGATCCATTTCACGGTCGATCTTGACGGGTTCGAGGGGCCGCTCGACCTGCTGCTGTCGCTCGCCCGCGACCAGAAGGTGGATCTGGCGCGCATCTCGATCCTGGCCCTGGTCGAGCAATATCTGGCCTTCATCGACCAGCGGGCCCGGCATAACCTCGAGCTGGCGGCCGATTATCTGGTGATGGCGGCCTGGCTGGCCTATCTGAAATCCCGCCTGCTGCTGCCCGAGCCGCCCGCCGAAGACGAACCCTCGGCCGAGGAGATGGCCGCCAATCTGGCTTTCCAGCTACAACGCCTGGAAGCCATGCGCAAGGCGGGCGCGGCGCTGATGGCCCGCCCGCAATTGCTGCGGGAGCGCTTTCCGCGCGGCGCGCCGGAAGCCACCAAAACCGAGCTGAAGCCCTGGTGGCAGGTCACCCTCTACGAATTGCTGCGCGCCTATGGCGACGTGCTGGCGAGGAAGCCGGTGACGCGTCTCGAGATCGAGGCGCCGGATCTGTTCTCGCCCGACGACGCGATCCGCCGGCTGGAGGCGATGCTCGGCAAGATGCCGCGCTGGTCTACCCTGTCGAGTTTCCTGCCGCCCGGCGTGTCTGGCTTGCTGGCGCGCTCGGCGATGGCGGCCCATCTGGTCGGGGCGCTGGAACTGGTCAAGCAGGGCCGCATCGAATTGCGCCAGGATCCCGGGCTGTTCGCTCCCGTGTGGGTCAAGGCGAGGGAAGAGGAAGATGATGGAACGATTTCCTGAAATCGTTCCACGGCCGCTCGTCGGCCGCCGCGCTGCCGACAGCCGTGGTCACACAGGCAACATAGCTTGGCGCGGTAGCCTAGGGCGCCTTAGCGCCCGCCCGGCGCCTGAGGGGCATATATAAAATGAGTAATTGGACGCGCCTTATCGAGGCGGTGTTGTTCGCCTCTTCGGAACCGGTGCCGGAGGCCGATCTGGCAGCACGCTTGCCGGCCGATCAATCGTTGCTGTCCGTGCTCGACGAATTGCAGTCCGATTATGCCGGTCGCGGCATCGTCCTGCAGAAGCTCGGCAAAGGCTGGGCTTTTCGTACCGCGCCAGACCTCGAAGCCGCCTTGGTGGTTGAGCAGCCGATCGAGAAAAGGCTGTCGCGCGCCGCCATCGAGACCCTGGCGATCATCGCCTATCACCAGCCGGTCACCCGCGCCGAGATCGAGGAAATTCGCGGCGTTGCGTTGAGCCGCGGCACGCTGGACACCTTGCTGGAAGCCGGCTGGATCCGCCCGCGCGGGCGCCGCCAGGTGCCGGGCCGTCCGATGCAATGGGCGACGGCGGAAGGGTTCCTCGACCATTTCGCCTTGGGCAGTCTCGACGAACTGCCGGGACAGGAGGAGCTGAAAGCGGCCGGTCTGCTCGATGCGCGTCCGGCCCTGGCCAGCTACGCCAACCGCGCCGGCGACGCGACGGATCTGGTCGATACCGAAGAAGATCTCGACGAAGAGGCGCTGGAGCGCCGCGCCATGGAAATGCTGCGCGGCCAGGAAGACGATCTGTTCGCCGAGGATTAGATCCAGGCGTTGAGGGCGGAGTAACGCCGCTCCACTTCGGCGATGGCGTCGGCAGCTTGGGGAAGGCTGGTTTCGATCCGGGCCAAGGCTTCCGCCAACGGTGCCGCGCAGACCTGTACCGCCGAGCCTTTCCAGCCATGCGCAGCGATGCGCAAGCCTTCGATATCACCGGCTGCCTGACATTCCTGGATTCGCACCAGCATCCGGGCGGAGGAACTGACGAAGAGCCGGGCCACCTCGCGCAGATGGTTCGCGTCGTCGGTGCCGATCAATTCGGCGAGAGCGCCGAAATCGATCGGCTGCGGCGAATTCATGCCGAGCGCTTGAGCTGGTCCGAGCCGGCCGAGCGCCGCTGGGCGACCGCGCGGGCCAGACGGGCGCCCAAGGCCGCTTTCGAGACGGGCTTCATGACATAGGCATCCACGTTCAGCGCGAAGGCGGCACGCACGACGCGCTCCTCGCTGACACCGGTAAGAAGGGCGACCGTGGCGGTCGGCTTCACCTCGGTCAGCCCCTCGCGGATCATCCGGAGGATGGTCAGGCCGTCGATCCCGGGCATGTTCATGTCGAGGACCACCAAATCGATGTCCCGTCCCTGGTCGGACTGCATCAATTTGAGGGCGTCGACCCCGCCATTGGCGCCATGGACCTCGTTACAGCCCAATTCGCGCAACATGCCGGACACCAGGGTCACGCTGAACGCCACATCGTCGACGACCAGCGCATTCATGCCGGTCAATATATCTTGTCTATCGTGCATCGCTTTTGACTCTCCGCAACGAGTCGGACTTTGCACGAATCCCCGGGCCGGAAGGTTTGCAATTTCACCATGGCAGGGCACCGGTCTGTGGATAAGTTAGTGCTGCGCTTGGTGCTCGTGCTCCTGGGGCTCCCGCTGCTTTTGCTGCTGCTGTTGTTGCTGCGGTTGCTGTTGAGGGCGCTGTTGCTGCGGTTGCGGTTGCGGCTGGGGCGCCGGCTGGATCGGCCGCGGCTGCTGGAATTGGGGTTGCGGCTGCGGCTGGAACTGCTGCTGGGGCTGCTGCACCGGCATCGGATGAGGCTGCGGGGCCGGCTGCGGTTGGGGCGCGACGGGTGCCGGTTGCGCCTGCGGCCGGGGCGGTTGGAATTGCTGCTGCGGCATTCCCTGGCGCGGCGGCTGTTGCGGCTGCGGCTGGACCTGGGGTGCGGCGGCGGGCTGCGGCGCCGGTTGCGGGCGCTGCGCGGGCGGCTGCGGCAGGCGGTTGAAGTCGGTCATCACAGGCGCCGGACGATTGCCGGGAGCGGCCGGGCCGGGGCCGGAGGTCATGTTCTGATGGACCGGCTGGCCGCCCGAGAAGGCGCCTGAATTGACCCGCGTCTCCCAGCGGCGATTGGCGAAATTGTCGGAGGGTTGCGGCGAATGCTCCCACCGGGTGATCTCGCGCTCGTCATGGACATGGGCGCGGTTGAGGATGATCACATAGCTGTCGCTGTGGGAATAATAGGGGTGGAACACCTCGCGCGGGCCGAGCGGGACCCAGCCGACATGCTCGCCGCCCGGCTCGCCGCCGACGAAGGCGACCAGGGCCGGGGCGTAGCAGGGGCGCTCGCGCCGCTCGCCGGGGATCCAGGCCCAGCGGCCGTCGAATTCGGCCCAGCGGCCGTAATGGAACGGCGCGAAGCCCCAGGGCGCATCGTCGATCCAGGTCCAGCCCCACGGGCGGACATAGGCCCAATGGCCGTGGCGATAGGGCGCCCAGCCGATCTCGACGCGGGTCGGGAACCACACCGGCCCGTAATCGGGCACCGTCTGCCACGAGCCGTAAGTGTCGAGGTCCTGATAGCCGGTCATTTCCGGCGAAACATAAGCGACCGTCTGCGACGCCGCCAACTGCCCGGCGCGGGCTTCGGCCCATTGGTCGAACGGCGTGGGATAGATGCCCACTACCTGCAGGAGGCTCTGGTCGGGCGGCACCATCGCACCTTGCCCACTACGCAGCTCGGTGACGCCGCGCAGGCCCGAGAAGGTCGCCTCGCCCGACAGGACTCCCATCAGGATCTGGGTGGGCGGGCCATCGGGGCGGCCGGCGTCGATATGATATTCGCCGGGCTGGCGGATCGACAGCTGGCCGACCGGAGTGGCCACCTGCAACCCTCCCGGCGGCACATAGCGGACGGTCAGGTTGAGGACGCCCTGCGGCACGCGCAAGCCGGTGCCGCCTTCGTCGAGGCGGTCGATGTCGAGTTCGCTGGCATCGGCCAGGCGCGCCTCCGACCCGCCGATCTCGACTTCAGTGCGCGAGCCCTGGTCGCTCCACACCCCGTCGCCGGCGATCACCGGGAAATTGATCCCGCCCGGCGTCCATTGCTCATCGTAGGAATGTCGGATCGAGGCGGAGCCTTCGACCAGGCTGAGCCTTCCTACCACCGTGGGCGGATCGGCCAAGGCGGCGCCTGCCGAGAAGAAGGCGCAAAGAGTGGCGAGCAGGGGGGCGAAGTTCTTCACGGGCGTATCCTCACGTAACGTTTTGTTACTATGGAGGATGACCGTGGAAAAATTAAGGCGTCTCCGCGATGGAGACGCCTTAATCGAGACGAAGAGTCAGTGCACGCCGAAGACGCGCAGGATGAAGAACAGCGAGGCCCCGAACAGGGTTGCGCCGAGCAGGACGCAGACCGGCAGGGTCAGCACCCAGGCCAGCAGCACGTTGCGCAGAGTGTCGGCCTGCAGCCCCGAGCGGTTGGCCGCCATGGTGCCGGCGATGCCCGACGACAGCACGTGGGTGGTGCTGACGGGCAGGCCGAATTGGTCGGCGGCACCGATGCAGGCGGCTGCCACCAATTCCGCCGAGGCACCCTGCGCATAGGTCAGGTGCGCCTTGCCGATCTTCTCGCCGACGGTCACGACGATGCGCTTCCAGCCGATCATGGTGCCCAGGCCCAGCGCGATGGCGACCGCGAACTTGACCCAGTTCGGGATGAAGTTGGTTACTTTGGCGAGATTGCCGGACAGGTCGAACAGCGGCTTGGTCTCATCGGTCTTGGCCAATTGGCCGGACTTGCCGAGCTTGTTCACCGTGCCCGAGATCAGGAAGGCGTCGCGGCGGGCCAGGCTGCGCTGGTCGGGCGACAGGTCCGCGAAGGACTTGATGCCCGAGAATTCTTCGCTCAGTTCCTTGCTCTTGACCGCGGCGGCGGCGAACACGGCAGGGTCCATCTTGCCGGTGCGCAGATAGTCGGACAGCGTGACTTTGGCCTGGTCTGGCTCCATCGCGGCCTCGCCGCCGGCCTTGGCCTGGAACCATTCGGCGGCAGTGCCGGCACCCTGTTGCAGGGCGGCGATGCGCGCGCCGTCGGCCGACAAATCGAGAGCGTAGCCGGCCGGGACGATGCCGATCAGTACCAGCATGATCAGGCCCATGCCCTTCTGGCCGTCGTTGGAGCCATGCGCGAACGAGACGCCGGCGCAGGTGAACCACAGCAGCATGCGAACCGGGAGCGGCGGCTTGCCTTCCTTCGGCGGCTCCGAATAGAGGGCCGGGCTTTTGATCAGCACCTTCGAGATCAGCAGCAGCAGGCCGGCCAGGCAGAAGCCGATCAGCGGCGAAATCAGCAGCGCCAGGCCGGTATCCTGCACCTTGCCCCAATTGATGCCGTCGCCGAAGGCGTGCGCCGAGAGATAGGAATTCATCAGGCCGACGCCGACGATCGAGCCGATCAGCGTGTGCGACGAGGAGGCGGGCAGGCCGAGATACCAGGTGCCGAGGTTCCAGATGATCGCCGAGAACAGCAGCGAGAACACCATGGCGAAGCCGGGGCCCGAGCCGACGTCGAGGATCAGCTCGACCGGCAGCAGCGCGATGATGCCGAAGGCGACCGCGCCGGTGGACAGCGAAACGCCGATGAAGTTGCAGGTGCCCGACAGGATCACCGCCGCGGTGGGCGGCAACGAGCGGGTGTAGATCACGGTGGCGACCGCGTTGGCGGTGTCGTGGAAACCGTTTACGAACTCGAAACCGAGCGCCAGCGCCAGGGCGCCAAACAACAGGATCATCGTCGGAACCGACAGATCGCCGGCAAAAAGCGCATCCATCCCACAACCCCCCAAGTGTCAGTGAGCCGAACCCTAATTAGCCCAAGGCTCCCGGGATTGGATGTGAAGCATTTGTGAAGTCGCCCGGTGTCAACCGGAAGGCCCTTAGGATTTATCTGTCCAGCAGTGCCGCGGTCGTTGCCGCCGGCGTCAAGTTTTGCGATGATCCGGGCCGAAGTGCATGGAGAGTTGAAATATGGGTTCCTTCAGTATTTGGCATTGGCTGATCGTCCTGGCGGTGGTTCTGCTGCTGTTCGGTACGGGCCGCGTCTCGAACCTGATGGGAGATCTCGCCAAAGGCGTGAAGGCGTTCAAGAAGGGTTTGGCCGAAGACGAGCCGTCACCCGACAAGCCGAAGGTCATCTCGTCCGACGAGGCTGCCACCGGCGCCTCGCACAAGGACGAAGCGCACCACCACTGAAAGGCTGACGGGTGTTTGATATCGCCTGGTCCGAGCTGGCGCTGATCGCGGCGGTGGCGCTGATCGTCATCGGCCCCAAGGATCTGCCTCGCGTGATGCGCAATCTCGGGCAATGGACCCGGCGCGCCCGCGCCATGGCGGCGGAATTCCAGCGCAATCTCGACGACATGATGCGCGAAGCCGAACTCGACGAAATCCGCAAGGAAGTCGAGAAGGTCTCGCCGACCCAGTTCAAGGAAAGCCTGGAAAAGCTGGTCGACGCCAAGGGCATCGAGGAAGCGGTCAAGATCGATCCCGACAAGCCGGCCGCGACGCCTGAGCCGACCCCGGCTCCCGAGCCGGCTGCCACTGCGGCGCCCGAAGTTGCGCCCCACCCAACACCGGTGCCGGAGCATAAGGCATGAGCCTCAGTTCCACTCCCGGCGTGCAAGTGCACGCCCGCGCTGCCGACAGCCGCTGTCACACAGACGGTATAGCTTGGCGCGGTAGCCCAGCGGCTGGAAGCCGCGCCCGGCGCCTGAGGGCTTCATGAATATCGACAATCCCGACGACAACAAAATGCCCTTGGTCGAGCATCTGATCGAGTTGCGCAAGCGCCTTCTGGTGTCGGTGGTGTTCTTCTTCGTGGCCTTCATCGGCTGCTATTACGTGTCGAAGGACCTCTATTCCTTTCTGGTGAGGCCGCTGTCCGACGCGATGGCCGAGCATGGCGACACCGGTCGGCACATGATCTACACCAACCTGACCGAGGCCTTCTGGACCAATGTCCGGGTCGCCGCCTTCGCCAGCGCTTTTCTGTGCTTCCCGGTCTGGGCGGGGCAGTTGTGGGCCTTCGTGGCGCCGGGTCTCTACAAGCGCGAGAAGAAGGCCTTCGCGCCGTTCCTGGTGGCGACTCCGGTGCTGTTTCTGGCGGGAGCCGCGACGGTCTATTATTTCGTGCTGCCGATCGCCTGCCGTTTCTTCCTGTCCTTCGAGCAATTGGCCGCCGATACCGGGCCGGACGGTTTGCCGATCGAGCTGCAGGCCAAGGTCGGCGAATATCTGTCGCTGGTGATGAAGTTCATCTTCGCTTTCGGCATCGCCTATCAGATGCCGGTGGCGCTGACCCTGCTGGCGCGGGTCGGGATCATCTCGTCGGCCGATCTTAAGGCGAAGCGGCGTTACGCCATCGTCGGCGTGTTCGTCGCCGCCGCCGTGCTGACCCCGCCCGACATCTTCAGCCAGTTGAGCCTGGCCGTGCCGATGCTGCTGCTTTACGAGATCTCGATCCTGTCCTGCCGCTGGATCGAGCGCGGCAAGGCCAAGGAGACCGACGAAGCGGAGGCTGCCGCCGACCCATGACCGAGAACACGGATCTCTCCCCGCTTCAGGCGTCGTCCGGCGTGAGACCGCCGGCGGGGAGCACCGTGTTGCTGGTCGCTGGCCTGCTGTTCATAGCCCTTGTGCTGGCGGTGGCCGGCATCACCGTCTATCTGCAGCGGGAACAGGCGATCAAGGAATGGGAAACCACCCTGGCCTCGCTGACCCGGATCCTCGCCGAACAGGCCAGCCAGTCCCTCAAGGCCGGCGAGCTGGTGCAGAAGGCGATCGAGGACAGCGTCGTCGAGATGAGCATCGACAGCGAGGAGCAGCTGCGCGCCACCCTCGGGAACCGCTCGACCTTCGCGACCCTGCGCGACAAGATCAGCGGCGTGCCGCAGGTCGACGTCGCCACCATCGTCGATCTGCACGGCAATATCGTCAATTTCACCCGCCAATTTCCGCCGCTGCCGATCAATCTGGCCGACCGCGATTATTTTCAGGCGCAGTTCGACGATCCCAATCTCGACCTTTTTATCGGCAATACGGTGCAGAGCCGCTCCAGCGGGCAGTGGACCTTCTATCTGTCGCGCAAGATCTTCAATCGCGCCCATAAGCCGGTCGGGTTGTGCCTGATCGGCATCCGCAGCGACTTCTTCAAGCAATATTACCAGGCGGTCAATTTCAGCGAGTTCAGCTCGATCGCCATGTATCGCTCCGACGGCGCCTTGCTGGCCCGCGCGCCGGAGACCGACACCGCCATCGGCACCGTCATTCCGCACCACCCGGCACTCGAAGCCCTGGCCCATGGCGTTTCGGTGCGCGTGACCCGCGAGCCGCGCCCCGTCGATCCGTCCGATCTGCGCTTGAGGATCGTCGTCGCCCACGAGGTCAGCGGCTATCCGCTGGTGATGGTGGTGACCGCAACCCAGGACATCATCCTGGCCGCCTGGCGCCAGAAGGCCCTGTTCGTTTCGGTGGCCGCCATCCTGATCTCGCTGGTGTTCGCCTGCCTGATGCTGTGGATCAAGCGCCTGCTCGATTCCCACGAGGCGGCGATGGGCGATCTGCGCCGCGCCCGCGATCTGGCCAACAGCGCCAACCGGGTCAAGGCCGAGTTCCTGGCGACCATGAGCCACGAGATCCGCACGCCGATGAACGGCATCCTCGGCATGACCGGCCTGCTGCTCGATACCGGCCTCGATCCCGAACAGCGCCATTTCGCCGAGACCGTGCGCGTTTCGTCCGAGCTGCTGCTGTCGATCATCAACGACATTCTCGACATCTCGAAGATGGAGACGGGGCGGATCGATCTGCGCAACGAACCCTTCGAGCTCGAACCGGTGATCAGCGGCGTGGTCGACATTCTGGCGGCCAAGCTCAAGGAAAAGCCGGTCACCTTGGAGACCTATGTCGCCCCCGATCTCGGCGGCACCTATATGGGCGATGCCGCCCGCCTGCGGCAGGTGCTGCTCAATCTGACGGGCAATGCGGTCAAATTCACCGAAACCGGCTCGGTCACCGTGACCGCGACCCGCCTCGTCCATCAGGGCGAGGCGTGGCTCAAGGTGCTGGTCAAGGATACCGGCATCGGTATCCCGGAAGAGGTGCAGCCGCGCCTGTTCACCATGTTCAGCCAGGCGGACAGCTCGACGTCGCGTCGCTATGGCGGGTCCGGCCTGGGTCTGGCGATCAGCAAGCGCATCATCGACCGCATGGGCGGCTTCATCGATCTGGAAAGCAAACAGGGCGAGGGGAGCAGCTTCTGGTTCGAGGTGCCGCTGATCCCGGTGCCGGGCGGCCAGGCGGCGTTGCCCGAGCGTCATGCCAAGACGGCCCCGTCGCGGCCCTCGCTGCCGGCGCCCAACGCGGCGCGGTCGGCGCTGAAGATCCTGGTGGTCGAGGACAATGTGATCAACCAGCAAGTCACTTTGGGCATGCTGGGCAGCATCGGCTGCCGCGCCGATCTGGCCCAGGATGGCGCCGAGGCGGTCGAAATGGTCGGCAAGGGCGATTACGGGCTGGTGCTGATGGATTACCAGATGCCGGTGATGGACGGCATCGCCGCCACCAAGGCGATCCGGGCGCTGGCCGGGCCCGAGGCCAGGGTGGCGATCGTGGCGCTCACCGCCAGCGCCATGATCGGCGACCGCGAACAATGCCTGGCGGCCGGCATGGACGATTATCTCGACAAGCCGCTCGACCGCGCCCGGCTGGTGGAAGTCCTCGACCGCTGGGCGGCGCGGCTGGGCAAGACGCCGCCTCCGGTTCCCGAGGTGCCGGCCGAGGAGGCGGCGCGGCCGCTGATCGACAAGGAGGCGCTGCGGCGCCTAGACGCCGCCGAGCTGCGCCGGCGCATCGAAGCGTTCCGCGCCGATCTGGTCGATCCGTCCAAGTTCAAGGACTTGCGGGCCGACGCCGAGGCGCTCGGCTTCGCTCGCTTGACCCAACTGCTGGCGCGCACCGAAACTGTTCCGGCAGCGGAAATCGCGGCGGTGGGACAGCGCTCGATCGAAGCGGCGATATTGCTTCTCGACGCCTGATCGACGCGCAACTATAACCAAAAAAAACCCAGGGACTCCCATGCACGATATCAAGCTCATCCGCGACAACCCCGCTTTGTTCGATGCGGGATTGAAGAAGCGCGGGCTCGCCCCGCTGTCGGCCCAGATCCTCGATCTGGACCAGCGCCGCCGCGCCGCCCAGACCGGTTTCCAGGAAGGCCAGGCCCGCCGCAACGAGGCCTCCAAGCAGATCGGCATGGTCAAGAAGCAGGGCGGCGACGCCGACGCGCTGATGGCCGAGGTCGCGGCGCTCAAGGACAAGCTGGCCGAGTTCGAGGCCGCCGACAAGCATCTGGGCGAAGAGCTCGAAACCATCCTGATGGGCATTCCCAACCTGCCGGCCGACGACGTGCCGCCGGGCGAGGACGAAGCCGGCAATGTCGAGCTGCGCAAGGTCGGCACGCCGAAGAGCTTCGATTTCACCCCTCTCGAGCATGACGCGCTGGGCGAAAAGCTCGGCCTGATGGATTTCGCCGCCGCGGCGCGCATTTCCGGCAGCCGCTTCGTCGTGTTGAAGGGCGCGCTGGCCCGTCTGGAGCGCGCTCTGGGCGCCTTCATGCTGGATCTGCAGACCGGCACCCATGGCTATACCGAGGTTAATCCGCCGGTGCTGGTGCGCGACAATGCGCTGCTGGGCACGGGCCAGTTGCCGAAGTTCGAGGAAGACCTCTTCAAGACCGAGACCGGCCATTACCTGATCCCGACCGCCGAGGTGCCGCTGACCAATCTGGTCAATGGCGAGCTGCTGGACGAGGCGGTGCTGCCGCTGCGCTTCACCGCGCTGACGCCTTGCTTCCGCTCGGAGGCGGGCTCGGCCGGCAAGGATACGCGCGGCATGATCCGCCAGCACCAGTTCCCCAAGGTCGAGCTGGTCAGCATCGTCCATCCCGACAAGTCGGACGAAGAGCATCTGCGCATGACCAATTGCGCCGAGGAGGTGCTGAAGCTGCTGGGTCTCGCCTATCGCGTCATCGTGCTGTGCACCGGCGACATGGGCTTCGGGGCCAAGAAGACCTACGACATCGAAGTGTGGCTGCCGGGTCAGAACGCCTATCGCGAAATCTCCAGCTGCTCGAACACCGGCGATTTTCAGGCGCGCCGCATGAATGCTCGCTTCCGTCCCAAGGAGGAGAAGGCGACCCGCTTCCTCCACACCCTGAACGGCTCGGGCCTGGCGGTCGGACGCACCCTGATCGCGGTGATGGAGAATTACCAGCAAGCCGACGGTTCGATCGTCGTGCCCGAGGTTCTGCGTCCCTATATGGGCGGCCTGGAGCGCATCGTTCCCCATGCCTAATCCGATCGACCTGCCCCGCGCCCGCATCCTGATCAGCAATGATGACGGGATCGACGCCCCCGGCATCAAGGTGCTGGAGGAGGTGGCGCGGAGCCTGTCGGACGATGTCTGGGTGGTGGCGCCCGAAAGCGAGCAGAGCGCCGTCGCCCATTCCCTGACCATCCGCCGGCCTTTGCGTCTGCGGCAGGTCGGCGACCGGCGCTATTGCGTCGACGGCACCCCGACCGATTCGGTGCTGCTGGGGGTTCGGCAATTGCTGGCCGACAAGCGCCCGGATCTGGTGCTGTCGGGCATCAACCGGGGCAGCAATCTCGGCGACGACGTTTCCTATTCCGGCACGGTGGCGGCGGCGATGGAGGGGGCTCTGCTGGGCATTCCGTCGATCGCGCTGTCGCAGCACATTGTCGGCGACACCCCGATCAAATGGGATACCGCCCGACATTGGGCGCCCGAGGTGATCCGCCGCCTGGCCGCCGAAGGCTGGCCCTCGAACGTGCTGATCAACGTCAATTTCCCCGACATCCCCGCCGACAAGGTGACCGGCATCGCGGTGGCCGACCAGGGCAAGCGCAAGATCGGCGACGAGCTGGTCGAGCGCATCGATCCGCGCGGCCAGCCTTATTACTGGATCGGCGGACAAAGGCTGGAAGATCCCGGCCTCGAAGGCACCGATCTCGCCGCGGTCTATCAGGGCAAGGTGGCGGTGACGCCGCTGGGAACCGACTTCACCAATCGGGCGACGCTCGCGGCGATGGCGACCTTGTTTGCATGAAGAACGACGCGCGTAAAATTCGCCTGATCATGGAGCTGCGGCGGTCGGGCGTGACCGACACCCGCGTGCTGTCCGCGATCGAGCGCATACCGCGCGAAATCTTCGTTCCCGACCCCTTCAAGGACCAGGCTTACGAGAATACGGCGCTGCCGATCAAACTGGGCCAGACCATCAGCCAGCCGCTGGTGGTCGCCTCGATGAGCCAGGCGCTGGCGGTGGGCGAGCGGATGAAGGTGCTTGAGATCGGTACCGGCTCGGGCTATCAGGCAGCGGTACTGGCCAAATTGTGCCGCCGGCTCTATACGATCGAGCGCCATGCGCCTTTGCTGGCCGGCGCCGAGGAGATTTTCAAGCAATTGCGCCTGCACAACATCACCGCCATCGTCGCCGACGGCAGCCGCGGCTGGCCCGAACAGGCGCCGTTCGACCGCATCATGGTGACGGCGGCGGCCGAGACTGTGCCGGGCAAGCTGGTCGACCAGCTGGCCGAGGGCGGCGTGATGGTGCTGCCGCTGGGCGCCCAGGGCGGCGACCAGGATCTGATCCGCGTCACCAAACAGGACGGCAAGATCCACGAGGAGATGCTGTTCCCGGTGCGCTTCGTTCCCCTGGTGGCGGGAGAGCTGCCGTGAAGCGGGGGCTGGTCCTGTCCGCTTTGCTGATCCTGGCGGCGTGCGGCAATCCGTCGAGCCAGGGGCCGCGGACCTTGCCGCCGGTGGTCAACGAATCCTCGCCCTCGGCCGCCAATGCCGGCGTCTATGTGGTGAAGCCTGGCGACACCATCTATTCGATCGCGCGCGAGCAGCATCTTTCGGTGCGCTCACTGATCGACGCCAACCAGCTGCAGGCGCCCTTCCAGCTGACGCCGGGCCAACGCCTGGCGATGCCGGGCAGCGGTTTCTACGTCGTCGCCAAGGGCGACAATCTCTCGGTGATCGCCCGCAAGACCGGCGTGCCGTTCGGCACCCTGGCGCGCATGAACGGCCTGGCTGCGCCCTATGTGCTGCAGCCGGGACAGAAGCTGCTGCTGCCGGCCTCGGCCGGTGCTGTCGCTACGACAGCTCCCGCCGTCGTCGCCAGCGCGGCGCCTGCCGCTCCGCCGCCCGGTGTCAAGCCCGCCGCGCCGCCTCCGCTGCCGCCGTCCGGCGTGACTTCGGCGCCGCTACCGCCTCCGGCTCCCGCCGGGGTGGCGGCGCCGTCCGTTCCGGTGCCGGTCCCGGCTGCGCCGATCCCGCCGCCGCCGAACGTCGCTCCGCCGATCTCGGCGCCGACCCAGACCGCCGCCGCGCCGCCGGCGCCTTTGCCCGAGCCGCCGGCCAAGTCGGGCCATGGCTTCATCTGGCCGCTCAAGGGCGAGGTGATCCTGGAATACGGCACCACCGGCCATGGCCAGCACAATGACGGCATCAACATCGCCGCCGCGCGCGGCACGCCGGTCATGGCGGCCGAGTCCGGCGTGGTGGCCTATGCCGGCAACGAACTGCGCGGGTTCGGCAATCTGCTGTTGATCAAGCATGAGGGCGGCTGGATGACCGCCTATGCCCATAACGACACGCTGCTGGTGAAGCGCGGCGACGTGGTCAAGCGCGGCCAGAAGATCGCCAAGGTCGGCGATTCCGGCGGCGTGTCGCAGCCGCAGCTGCATTTCGAGGTGCGCCAGGGCACCCGCGCGGTGGATCCGAATAGCGTGCTGGGCGGGGCGTCTATCCCGACTTCCGCGCCGCTCGATCCGCCCGATCCGGGCTGATCGGGTTTAGGTGATCGTCTTCCCCAGCCGTCCCGCCAGATCCTGAATGAACTGCCAGGCAACGCGGCCGGATCTTGATCCGCGGGTCATCGACCATTCGATCGCCTGGGCGCGCATGTCCTCTTCGCCGATCACCAAGCCATAGGCCTTGGCATAACCCTCGATGATCGAGAAATAGGTCGCCTGGTCGAGATTGTGGAAACCGAGCCACAGGCCGAAGCGGTCGGATAGAGACACTTTCTCCTCGACCGCCTCATTGGCGTGGATCGCGGTCGAGCGTTCATTGTCGATCATGTCGCGCGCCATCAGGTGGCGCCGGTTCGAGGTGGCGTAGAACAGCACGTTCTCGGGCCGTCCCTCGACGCCGCCATCCAGCACCGCTTTCAGCGATTTGTAGCTCTCATCCGCCGCGTCGAACGACAGATCGTCGCAGAACAAAAGGACGCGGCGAGGGCTGTCGCGCAGGATCCTCAGCAGTTGCGGCAGCGAGGGAATGTCCTCGCGATGGATTTCGACCAGCGCCAGGGCGCCGGGACGCAGGCGGTTGATTTCGGCATGCGCCGCCTTGACCAGCGACGATTTGCCCGTGCCGCGCGCGCCCCACAGCAACACATTGTTGGCAGGCAGCCCATCGGCGAAACGCTGTGTGTTGCCCAGCAGGACGTCGCGTTGCGGCCCGATGCCTTGCAGCAACCCGACATCGACGCGATTGACCTTGTGCACCGCCTCCAGGCCGGCCGGGTCGGCGTGCCAGACGAAGGCGTCGGCTTCGTCGAGTTGGGCCGAGCGAGGCGGAGGCGGGGAAAGCCTGTCCAGGGAGTCGGCGATGCGGGTGAGGATCTGCAGCAGGGCGGGGTCTGTCGTCATGGTCGGAAAAGGGTATCACGCGCCAGTAAGGTCGCTACTGTTGCATAAATGCATAGGTTGGCGATCTTTATACAATGGTTGCGTCGAGGTGAATTGACGACTGTTGCAGCCGCGTGACAGAGTATTTCTTGCGCAAGTCAGTGTTTCTTGCGTCATTGGCGGGCGAAAAATCCCCGCGATGTCTGTGTAAAAAATACGTGAGACGAGCAGCAAAAAAACAAAAATATTGAATATCGATGGGGGGAAACGGTTGTTTTGTCGTCGTTATTTAAATTTTTGCTGCCTATCCGACCAACATGTTCAAATGGACTTGAGCCCTCCTTGGAGCGGGCGCGATTTTTCGCGCGCGATTTGGGGCTATTTCTGTGCCGCGAGGATATGAGGTCTATTTGATGTGATGTTAGTGCCCTTGGGGTGGGCAGAGTTCCGAAGTGATTTAACGATGAGTGCCTAAGCACTCGAATTCCGAGAGACAGCCGGGAGGACCACGATCATGAGGACGCGTACTAAAATTCTGACGGGGGTGAGCACGTCGGCCCTGATGCTGGCCAGTCTGCAGCAAGCGGCGTTCGCGGCGCCGGCTGCGACGCCGACCAGCGCCGAAGATACCATTATCGTTACCGGTACCCGCGACGTCGGCGTGAAGGCGCAGGACAGCGCCACGCCGATCGAAGTGCTGGGTGCCGAGGCGCTGGAAGCGACCGGTGCCACCACCGCGTTCGATGCCTTGAAGGACATTCTGCCGTCCTTCTCCGCCAATGGCTGGAGCCCTGACGCCTCCGAACTGGTGCGCGCGGCCCGCCTGCGCGGCATGAATCCGGGCGAAGTGCTGATCCTGATCAACGGCAAGCGTCGCCATCAGGCCGCCAGCATCACCCCCGGCGGTTCCGACCAGAGCCCCGACTCCGGCTCGAACCCGGCCGATCTCGACATGATCCCGGTTTCGGCGATCGACCATGTGGAAGTGCTGCTCGACGGCGCCGCCGCGCAATATGGTTCGGACGCCGTGGCCGGCGTTATCAACATCATCCTGAAGAGCAATGCCGAGGGCACCAATCTCTATGTCGGCGGCGGCATCACCACCCGTGGCGACGGAGCCCAGGGTTCGGCTGGCTTCAACCAGGGGGCGCGCTTCTTCGGTGACGGCTTCCTGAACCTGAGCGGCGATTACCGCCATCAGGATTACAGCAACCGCAACACGTTCAACTGCCGCACTTACGCGACGGGCTGCCTCGGCGGCGGCGAGACCGGCAGCGAGACCAACATCTATGGCGTGCAGAACGGCCCGGTGAAGAACCGCATCGAAGGGTCGCCGCTGAGCAATCTGGTCAATCTGGGCTTCAACGCCGACAAGCCGATCAATGCCGACCTCACCGCCTATGCGTTCGGCACCTTCGGGCGCCGTTCCGCCTCGGCCTATGAGAACAACCGCGAAGACGCCCGCGCGCCGTTCTATTGGCCGAATGGCTTCTTCCCGCGCGAGACCCTGAACGAGGTCGACTTCGCCGTCACCGGCGGCGTCAAGGGCACCAATTTGCTGGGCTGGGACTGGGATCTGTCGGCCACCTATGGCCGCGACAGCGACCATTTCGGCCTGATCAATTCCTATAATACCGGCCTGTCCAACCCGCCGACCTACGCCAACCATCCCGGTCTCGGGCTCAATACCAACTTCACGGGCGGCTCGCTGTTCTCGGCGGAATATCAACAGACGACGATCAATGCCGACATCCGCCGCGAGGTTAATACCTTCCTCCCGGCTCCGGTCAATGTCGCGATCGGTGGCGAATACCGCTACGAGACCTACGACCTCGGCGCCGGCGATGCCAATACCTATATCGATGGCGGCACTCAGTCCGAAGCCGGCCTGACGCCGACCGACGCCTCAAGCCATTTCCGTCATGTCGAGGCCATTTATGGCGATTTCTCGACGAAGCTGGTGCCGCAATGGACGGTGGATTTCGCGGTTCGCTACGAGAGCTACAGCCAGACCGGCGTGGGGGACACCACCAACGAGAAGTTCACCACCCGCTACGACTTCGCGCCGGAACTGGGCGTTCGCGGCACCATCAGCAATGGCTTCCACGCTCCCAGCCTGGCGCAGTCCTATTACTCGGCGACCGCGGTGACGCCGAACTCGCTGTCGATCCAGGCGCCGCCGACCTCGCCGGGTGCCCAGTTGCTCGGCGCCCAGCCGCTGGTACCCGAGACGTCGAAGGATGTGTCGTTCGGCATCGTCTCCGAGCCGCTCGACAAGCTGCATGTGACGGCGGACGTCTATCAGATCTGGCTCGACAAGGCGATCATCGACTCGGCCCAGGTCGGCGGTCCCACCGCCCTGCTGGGCGCGGCCGCCAACGGAAATCCGATCCCGCCGAATTCGGGTTATTCGGCCTTCATCGGTTTCTTCGCCAACAGCGTCAACACCCGCACCCGCGGCCTGGACGTCAATGCCGATTACCGCACCGATTTCGGTGATTTCGGCACGGTGAAATGGTCGGCGGCGGCGAACTGGAACTCGATCACCATCACCAACGAATATGCGCTGCCGCCGCAAATGCGGGCCGCGCTGATCTCGGCGGGCCAGGCGGCGACCTACGTCAATCCGCAGATCCGCACCGACCTGACCAAATCCTCGCCGCAGAACAAGGTCACCGTGGCGGCGAACTGGCACTGGAAGGATCTTGAGGTCACCCTGCGCGAGACCCGCTATGGCCATGCCGACCAGAATGTCGGCTCGTCCTCGGCAGTTACCAACTTCGCCAATATCTACATCAAGTCGGCTTACATCACCGACGTCGATATCGGCTACTACATCACCGACGCGATCAAGCTCAACGTCGGCGGCAACAACGTCTTCGACCATCTGCCGGGACAATTGCCGGTGGCGTTGCGAACCGCCCGCGAAAGCGATCTCTATCCGTACTACACCCCGTGGGGAATCAGCGGAGCCTATTTCTACTCCAAGATCTCTGCGACGTTCTAAAAGGGGGGCGATCCGGGTTATGCTCGGATCGCACCGGCTTCGGGCCGCGGCGTGGGAACGCGGCCCGAAGTCCGGAATTCTTCCTTCGAGAGAGCATCAAACTGAATTCCGCGTCCCTTCAATCCCTGTTCGTCAATGGCGTGCGCCTGCACCAGGCGGGCCGTCTTGCCGAAGCCGAGGCCGCTTACCGCCAGGTGCTCGATGCCGAGCCAAAGCATGCGGACAGTCTTCATCTGCTGGGAGTCGCCGCGACGCAGCGGGGGCAGCATGAGCAAGCGGTCGAACTGATCGGCCGTGCCATCGCCGAAAATGGCGCGATGGCGCCCTATCATTCCAATCTGGGCACCAGCCTGCGCTCGCTGGGGCGCCTCGCCGAGGCCGAGGCTAGCTATCGCCGCGCCATCGAGTTGAAGCCCGATTACGCCGACGCGCACAATCATCTCGGCACCACGCTGCGCGATCTGGGACGAACCGGCGAGGCCGAGGCGAGCTTTCGCGAGGCGCTGCGCCTGCGTCCCGATTACGGCGATGCCTACAATAATCTCGGCAATCTGCTGCGCGAAACCGGCCGTCCGGCCGAGGCGGAGCCGGCCTATCGCCAGGCGCTGCGCCTGATCCCGCCGCAGCATCCGAAACTGGCCGCCATGCTGCGCAATCTGGCGGCGGCCCTGCACGATCTCGATCGCGACGGCGAGGCCGAGGCAGCCTGCCGCGCCGCTTTGCAGCGCGATTTCGCCGACGCCGAAAACCATGACGCCTATGCCGGGATTCTGCGCGACCTCGACCAGCTGGACCTGGCGATCGTCTCGCAGCGCCGGGCCATCGCCCTGGATCCGGGCAATGCCGTCTTCCATCTCGACAATGCCCTGCTGCTCAAGGCAATGGGGCGGGTGGGGCAGGGCGAGGCGGCTTGCCGCCGCTCTTTGACGATCGATCCCGACTCGGTCAAGGCGCTGAACAGCCTGGGCGGGCTGCTGTTCGATCTCGGCCAGATGGAGGCCGCCGAAGCCGCCATGCAGGAGACGTTGGAGCGGGAGCCCGCGACCTGTTCCTACCATCTCAGCTATGCCTCGACCCATCGCTACAAGGAGGGCGACGCGCATCTGGCCCGGATGGAGGCGCTGGCGGAGCGGGCCCGGGAATTGCCCGACCTCGACCAGGCGCATCTGCATTTCGCCTTGGCCAAGGCCTATGAGGATGTTGGCGCCAAGGATCTCGGTTTCGCTCAGCAATTGCTCGGCAACGCCGCCAATCGCCGCACCTACGAGTATGACGAGGCCGGCGCGATGGCGCAGATCGAGGCGATCAAGCGGGTCTTCACCAAGGACTTCATCAATCGGCACAAGCGAGGTTACCGGCTGGCCGAAGGGCCGATCTTCATTCTCGGCATGATGCGGTCGGGCTCGACCCTGGTCGAGCAGATACTCGCCAGCCATCCCGAAGTGTTCGGCACCGGCGAGCTGACTTTGTTCCGCCAGGCTCTGAACAATCAGACCGGACATGACCGCTATCCGGATGTGGTTCCCAACATCTCGCCCCTGACGATCGATGCCATCGGCAGCGCTTACGAGGCTCGGCTGCGCCAGGAGGCGCCATCCTTCCGCCGCATCACAGACAAATATCTGCACAATTTCCTCTATTGCGGCCTGATCGCCCTGGCGATGCCGCATGCGCGCATCATCCATACGGTGCGCGATCCGATCGACACCTGCCTGTCGATCTATTCCAAGCTGTTCACCGGCCATCATCCCTATGCCTACGATCTGGCGGAACTTGGGCGCTATCACCGCGCCTATCAATCGCTGATGGAGCATTGGCGCCAAGTCCTGCCAGAAGGGATGATGATCGATCTGCGCTATGAAGAGCTGGTCGGCGATCTCGAAGGGCAGGCCAGGCGTCTGCTCGATCATTGCGACCTGCCGTGGGACCCCGCCTGCCTGTCCTTCCACAGCACCGACCGCGCCGTGCGTACCGCCAGCGCGACCCAGGTGCGCCAGCCGATCTATAAGAGTTCGGTCGGGCGCTGGAAGCCATCGCCCGAGCTTCTTCAGCCATTGACGGCTGCGTTAGGCTCGAGCGGCGTTTGAGCCTCGCCGGATCGAAGAGAACGCGAAGCGGACAAGCAGCGCGCAGGCGTCGTATAGACTCTCAAAGCCCCGGTTTCCGGGGCTTTTTTCTGCCTTTCTCTCTTCTTTGTGGCAAAAATGCCTAACGATTCGGCATTCTTAAAAATGACCGAAAAAAGGGCATTGCACGCCTTGACGCGTGTGACGTTCGCGTGACACAGTGATGCATATAGAGGCAACATACATAACTGCACAAAATAAGTGCAATTTAAAGTCGTGAGGGGGTCCGGGATCGACGAGCAGCTCTAAAAATAAGGAGATGTCGTTGATTTCTATTCGTCGTTTAAGTGCTCTGCTGGTTGTAGCAGGGATTCAATTCGGCGCGGGGGCGGCCGAATCCATCGTCAGAACTCCCCTGGCGGGAAGTAATTTTCCCATCGCCGCCGCCGTTTCGGTGCCCGCGGGAAGCGACCTGGTCTTCGTCAGCGGCGCGACCGCTTCGTCCGCCGATGGCAACACTGAAACCCAGACTGTCAGTGTCCTGAAATCCCTGGCCGCCACGCTCGAGCGCGTCAATCTGAAGCTCTCGGACGTCGTGCAGCTGCGCGTCTTCCTGGTCGGAGACCCGGACAAGGGCGGCAAGATGGATTTCGCCGGCCTGCAGGCGGGCTACACGCAATTCTTCGGCACCAAGGACCAGCCCAATCTTCCGGCGCGCACCACCGTTCAGGTGGCGTCGCTGGCCGGGCCCGGCCTGCTTGTCGAGATCGACGCGGTCGCCGCGCGGTCCCACTGATTTTTCCAATCCAGATTTGAAAGAAGGCATGAGATGAAGACACGCTCTCTCGGCATGATGGGTGTCAGCACCCTCGCTCTGATGATTTCCGGCCTGCCGCAAACCGTTCTCGCCGCGTCCGCCGCCGGCCCGGCCGTGGGCGATGCCGGCGACACCATCATCGTCACCGGCACCCGCGACGTCGGCATCAAGGCGCAGGAAAGCCCGGCCCCGATCGCCGTGGTGACCGCCGACACCCTGGCCGCGACCGGCCAGAACAACGTATTCGACGCGCTGAAGAACGTGCTGCCGTCGCTGACCGCCGCCGCCGAGAATTTCGATACCTCGGAAATCGTGCGCTCGGCCCGTCTGCGCGGCATGAGCCCGAACGAGGTGCTGATCCTGGTCAATGGCAAGCGCCGCCACACCACCGCCAACATCAACGCCGACCAGGGGCCCGACGTCGCCTCGAATCCGGCCGACCTCGACATGATCCCGACCTCGCTGATCGACCATATCGAGGTGCTGATGGACGGCGCCGCCGCGCAATACGGGTCCGACGCGGTGGCCGGCGTCGTCAACATCATCCTGAAGAACGCCAGCCACGGCACCAATGCCTCGGTGAGCGGCGGCATCACCACGCGCGGCGACGGCGCCCAGGGCGCGGGCAACGCGTCGCAAGGCATCGCGCTGGGCAGCGACGGCTATCTCGATATCGGCGTGGATTATCGCCACAACGACTATCTGTCGCGCGGCGGCACCGATTGCCGCACCAATCCGGCCTTCAACTCGAACCCCAATTGCGGCTCCTACAAGCAATATAATCACGGCCTCGTGAAGAACCCGATCGACGGCCTGCCGCTGAGTGACCTGGTGGTCGGCGGCTTCAACGCCGAGAAGCCGATCAATGACGACATCTCGGTCTATGGGTTCGGTACCGCGGCCTGGCGCGGCGCGGACGCCTATGAGAATGACCGCCTCGGCAACGCCGTGCCGTTGATCTATCCCGGCGGTTTCTTCCCGCAGGAGACCATCCACGAGGTCGACGGCTCCATCACCGGCGGCGTCAAGGGCAGCCACCTGTTCGGAGATTGGGACTGGGACGTTTCGGCGACCTATGGCCGCGACAGCGTCGATGTCGGCGTCAAGGAGACCGCCAATGGCGGCATGCTGAAGGCGCTCGGCTATTCGCCGCTCGAAGTCTATGCCGGCAACCAGGCCAACGACCAATTGGTCGCCAATGCCGATTTCCGCCGCCCTATCGATGTCGGCATCTTCGCCGCTCCGGTGAACGTCGCGTTCGGCGGCGAATTCCGGCACGAAACCTACACGATCAGCGCGGGCGACGCGGCTTCCTACATCGATGGCGGCACTCAGTCCTATTCCGGCTTCACGCCCGAGGACGCCTCGCACCAGGAACGCAACGTCAAGGCCGGCTATCTCGATTTGTCGACCAAGCTGCTGCCGAAATGGACGGTCGATCTGGCCGGCCGCTTCGAGAGCTATGACAGCGCGGGCGTGGGCAACACCTTCAACAAGAAGCTGACCACCCGCTATGACATCATTCCGGAACTCGCCATCCGCGGCACCATCAATGACGGCTTCCACGCCCCGACGCTGGCGCAGACCAGCTTCTCCTCGACCAATATCGGCCCGCTTCCCAATGGCGGCCAGAACTACTACATCCAGCTGCCGTTGACCTCGCCGGGTGCGGCCGTGTTCGGCGCCCCGCCGCTGAAGCCGGAAAAGTCGAAGGAAGCCTCGCTCGGCCTGGTCGCCGAGCCGCTGCCGAAATGGCACGTCACCGCCGACGCCTACCAGATCTTCCTGGATGGCCGCATCATGAACACCGCCCATCTCAGCGGTCCCTTGGCGGTCGCCGCCGCCGGCGCCAACGGCAACGTCACGCCGCCCGGCTCGCAATCCTATGTCAGCTTCTTCGCCAACGGCGTGAACCAGCGCACCCGCGGCCTCGACGTGACCACCGACTACAAGACCGATTTCAAGCAATATGGCTTCGTCACCTGGAGCATCGCCGCCAACTGGAACAGCGTCACCATCACCGGCTACAACAACAGCCCGGCCTTGGCCGGCGCCTTCTCGCCGAACGTGATCACCGATTTGACCAAGGCGTCTCCGGCCAACAAGGTCACCGCCTCGGCCAATTGGGTGATCGACGATTTCGACATCACCCTGCGCGAAACCCGCTGGGGCCATGTCGACATGACGAATTCCTCGTCGTCGGTGGTGCCGTACTACAACGCCTTCATCAAGTCGGCTTACATCACCGATCTCGATATCGGCTACAACATCAATGACCATGTGAAGTGGAGCATTGGCGGCAACAACATCTTCGACAAGATGCCCAGCCATCTGCCGGAAGCGGGCAATGCCCCGGGCCGCCTCAGCAATATTTATCCGATCTATGCTCCGTGGGGTCTTCAGGGCTCGTACTACTACACCCGCGTCGCGGTCTCGTTCTAATATTTTGGGGGGCCGGGGCGCGCCTTGAAAAGCGCGCCCCGGATTGGTTTGGAGCCCTCTTTCGGTAGATGGAATCATCATGGAAAAATGGGTTGTGCCAGGACTGACGCGCAGGCGCTTTCTCGAACAGTTGGGCCGCGCCGGCGGGACCGCCGCGGTGTTTGCAGCGATGAATGCTTTCGGGATCTCCACCGCTTCGGCGGCGGAGCGCCCCCCCGAATTGCGGGGCTCCGGCAAGGGCAAGAAGATCCTGGTGATCGGCGCGGGACACGCCGGCGCCACTTCGGCCTACGAACTCTCGAAACTGGGGTACGAGGTCACCATCCTGGAGGCGCGCTCCTTCAGCGGCGGCCGCGCCCAGACCGCCCGCAAAGGCTTCGTCGCCCAGGAAATGGGCATGGACGCCGAGACATGCGACTTCGATGACGGGCTCTACATCAATATCGGCCCCTGGCGCATTCCCTACCATCACCGCTCGACGCTCTATTACACCAAGCACTTCAATGTGCCGCTCGAGGTCATGGTCAACGACAATGACGCGTCGTTCGTCTATTCGCACAAGGGCAAGGGGCCGCTGGCCGGCAAGCGCGTGCGCCAGGGCGAGGTCAAGGCCGACATGCGCGGCTATACGGCGGAACTGGTGGCCAAGGCGGCCGGCTCGGGCAAGCTGGACGGCATGATGACGGCCGAGGACAAGGACATCCTGACCGAGTATCTGATCCATGAAGGCTATCTGTCGCGCAAGGACCTGGCCTATCACGGCACCCAGGGGCGCGGCTTCAAGATCCATCCCGGCGCCGGCCTGATCGCGGGCGAGAATAGTGCGCCTTACGCCTTCACCGACGTACTGAACTCTCGGCTGTGGCAGTTCTTTGAATCGGTCACCGAATACGACATGCAGCACACCATGTTCCAGCCGGTCGGCGGCATGGACCAAGTCGCGCGCGGTTTCGAGCCTCACATCAAGCACATGCTGAAGCTCAATACCGAAGTCGAGCAGATCCGCCAGAACGACAAGGGCGTTACCGCCCATTGGATCAATACCAAGACCGGCCATCGCGGCAGCACCACCGCGGATTACTGTATCTGCGCGATCCCGCTGTCGGTCCTGCACCGCATGGATACCGACTTCCCCGCCGAGTATGTCGAGGCGATGGAGGCGGTGGCCTATGCGCCGGTCGGCAAGTCCGGCCTGCAGATGAAGCGCCGCTTCTGGGAAGAGGATTACGGGATCTATGGCGGTCACATAAAGACCGACTTCAATAGCGGCTATCCGCAGTGGGTCATCAGCATGCCCTCGACCGGCTGGCAGAGCCGGAAGGGCGTGCTGCTGGGCGCCTATATATTCGGCGACGTCGCGGTGGAGACCAGCGCCCTGTCGCAGAAGGATCGCATCGAGCGTTTCCTCAATATCGGCGAGACGGTGTTCCCCGGCGAATATCGCTCGAATTTCGAGACCGGCTTCACCTGGTTCTGGCACAAGGCGCGCTACAATCAGGGCGGCTGGGCGGAATGGTCGAAATCCGCCCGCGCCACCGCCTATCCGAAGCTGCTGGAGCCCTCGGGCCGCATCTATCTGGCCGGGGAGCATCTGTCGCACATGACCGGCTGGCAGGCGGGCGCCTTCGAGTCAGCCTGGATGCAGATCGAAAAGCTGCATAATCGCGCGATTCAGGCCTGAGGGGTGGAAAGATGAGCATGACCAAGATCATCACCAGCCTGGCCCTGGCCTGTATCACCGTTTCGGCTTCGGCGGCTTCGGCCGCGGATGAGACCGGCGAGAGCCTGTATGCGAAGAAGTGTGCCGCCTGTCACGGCCTGACCGGGCAGGGGCAACCGGCGGCGCGACCGGAGGTTCAGCCGCCGATCCCGCCGCTGGTCGGCAGCGGCTACCTGCAGGACGAACCCGACCGCACCGCCACCTTGATCCTGCACGGCAAGGCGGGCATGCCGGCCTTCCATCTGTTCCTGTCGGACGAGCAGATCTCGAAGATCCTGACCTATGCGCGCGGCGCCTGGGGCAACGAGGCTTCGCCGATCCCGCCCGACGTGGTCGCCGAAGCCCGCAAGGGTCTGGGCGACGACGGTTTCAAGATGCCGAGCAACTGATGATGCGGACCCATCGGATTTGTGAAGAAGGAGGCGCCCGGGTGGGGACAGGCGCCTCCTTCACTCAGATCGTCGCGGCAAGCGCCGAGGGAAGTTCGGCGATCTGAGCTTTCAGCCCCACCAGGTCGACGGCGCTGCCGCTCCCGTGGGCGATTTCCGTATAGGTGCCGCCGGTGGCGGACCCGTTGTAATAGACGGCGAAATGGGTGTGGTTTCCGTCTCCGACCACCGCTTCGACATAGCCGGGCGCCAGCACGGTGAGGGCGTAATGGCTGTCGGGCGTGATGGTGACCGTGTCGCCGTCGGGGCGGACCAGTTCGGCGGCGGTGACGGTGCCGCTCGACGCGATGGTGAACAGGGCCTGTTCGTTGGGACGAATGTCGAGCTCGGTGGTCGCGCTGCCCTGCACGATCAGGTTGCTGGAGGATTCCGAGAACACATAGTTCGTCGTGCCCTTCAGCTCGTTATAGGTCGTCGACATCACCTGATCGCCCGAGATCCAGGTCTTGGTGACCCAGCCGGCGCCGGTCGTGAAGATCGCATCCGCGGGGATGTCGACGGTATGGGTGATGGCGGAAGAGCCGAGGGTAACGGTCTCGGTCTCGCCGGTCACCGCGCCGCCGCTGGAGAGGGTGAAGCTGTAGGTCAGCGTGCCGCCGTTGGGCAGGGCGCCGGTCGGATCGGTGACGGTATAGGAGCGCCCGACCACCTGATAGAGCGTGGTGCTGCCCGCTTCGAGGGCGTAATCGACGGTGACGGTCGCGGAATCGTACTTGATCGTCTCGGTAACCATTGCGCTCCCTGGGCCCGTGCCGATGGTGAAGCTGTCGATGCTGGAGAGATGAACTTCATGAGTATGGCCGTTGCGGACGACATCCTCGGCCGTCACGGCGCCGCTGGTAATGGTGAAGCTATAGGAGAGCTGATCGTCCCTGTCGGAACCAAAATCGCTCATGATCGTTACCCCTTCTTGAGATCCGCGGCAACGGGGCCGCGTCAAGAAAACTAAGCCGAGCCAATCGGATGCGCCTGCAATCGGATTGTGAACAATCGGTGATGCGGTTGTGACAGGGCTTCCGCCAGCTTCCCGTTTGCATCTGTTCCCAACCTCGCTATAGTCCCGCTTCTTCTGATAAGCGGAGAAAGTGGGTCATGTTCATTTCCGAGGCTCTGGCGCAGACCAGCGGCGGTGCGGCTGCCGGCGGTTTTTCGATCGATGCGCTGCAGCAGTTCCTGCCGCTGATTCTGATCTTCGTGGTCTTCTACTTCCTGATGATTCGTCCGCAGCAGAAGAAGATGAAGGCGCACCGCGAGATGGTGAACGCTCTGCGCCGCGGCGACCGCGTGCTGCTGCAGGGCGGCATTTATGGCCAGGTCGCCAAGGTCACCAGCGAAACCGAAGTGCTGGTCGAGATCGCCGACAAGGTGCAGATCCGCGTGACCCGCGGCGCCGTTGCCGAGGTTCTGGAGAAGACCCAGCCGGTCGCCGCGTCGGCCGAGACCGAGGAAAAGGCCGCTCCGGCCAAGCGCACGACCCGCAAGAAGGCCGCCGCCGAGGAGCCTGCTGCCACCCCGGCTCCGGTCGCTGAAGGCGGCGCGGACGAAAAGGCCGAGTGATCGACCGATGAACCGCTACTCACGCTGGAAATACATCCTGATCCTGGTCAGCCTCGTGCTGGCCCTGCTCTATTCCCTTCCCAACTGGTTCGGTGAAGTCCCGGCCGTGCAGGTCTCGCCCGCCAAGGCGGTGGTGCAGGTCAATGCCCAGCTGCTCGACGGGATTCAGAACAAGCTGAAGGAAAAGCAAATCCCCTATCTGGGGGCGGCGATGGATGCCAACAGCGTGAAAGTGCGGTTCGCCGACACCACCGTCCAGCTGCAGGCGCGCGACGCGCTGGCCGAGGCGCTGGGCGAGAACTACACGGTGGCCTTGAACCTCCAGCCGGCCTCGCCGGCCTGGATGGCTTCGCTGGGCGCCATGCCGATGAGCCTGGGTCTGGACTTGCGCGGCGGCGTGCATTTCCTGATGCAGGTCGACATGGACCAGGCGCTCGACAAGCAGCTCGACCGTCGTGTCGGCGACGTGCGCTCGTCCCTGCGCGACGCCAAGATCCCGCTGGCCGGCGTCGGCCGCGAGGGCAAGGCGCTGGTGGTCCGCTTCAAGGATGGCGAGACCCGCGCCCAGGGTGCGGAGCAGCTGCGCAAGGACATGCGCGACATGGCGATCACGCCGCTCGACGAGACCCGCCTGTCGCTGGCGCCGTCGCCGGTGGCGCTCAAGGCGTTCCAGGATCAGGCGCTGCAGCAGAACGTGCTGACCTTGCGTAATCGTGTGAACGAACTCGGCGTGTCCGAGCCGGTGATCCAGCAGCAGGGCTCCGACCGCGTCTCGGTCGAACTGGCCGGTGTGCAGGATACCGCCAAGGCCAAGGAAATCGTCGGCCGTACCGCGACCCTCGAACTGCGCCTGGTCGACGAAGAGCATGTCGACGGCCAGTCGCTGGCCAACGCCGCCAAGGGCCTGGTTCCGCCGGGCGACGACTACGTGGTCGACAACCGTACCGGCCAGCCTTACCTGATCAAGAAGCAGGTGTTCCTGACCGGCGAGAACATCTCCAACGCTTCGCAGGGCTTCGACAGCCGCACCAGCGAGCCGTCGGTGAACATCAGCTTCGACACGCGCGGCGCCAAGGTGTTCGCCGCCCTCACCCGAGACAATGTCGGCAAGCGCATCGCTCTTCTGCTGATCGAAAAGGGCAAGGCCGAGGTCGCTTCGGTCGCCGTGATCCGCACCGCCATCGAAGGCGGCCAGACCACCATCAGCGGCCGCATGGACGTCAAGGAAGCCTCCGATACCGCGCTCTTGCTGCGCGCCGGTTCGCTGGCCGCCCCGATGGAGATCATCGAGGAGCGCACCATTGGCCCGTCGCTCGGCGCCGACAACATTGCCAAGGGCGTCAGTTCGGTTCTGTGGGGCTTCGTCGCCATCGCCGCCTTCATGGCGGTCTATTACCGCGTGATCGGCGTGTTCTCGGTGATCGCGCTGGGCTGCAACGTGTTGCTGCTGGTGGCGATCTTGTCGCTGCTGCAGGCGACGCTGACGCTGCCCGGCATCGCCGCCATCGCGCTGACCGTCGGCATGGCCATCGACGCCAACGTGCTGATCAACGAACGTGTGCGCGAGGAATTGCGGCTGGGTCACACTCCGCACGCGGCGATCCATGCCGGTTATGACCGCGCTTTCGCCACCATCCTCGACTCGAACGTCACCAACTTCATCGCCGGCATCGCGCTGATCGCCTTCGGCTCGGGACCGGTCAAGGGCTTCGCCGTGGTGCTCTGCCTCGGCATCCTGACCTCCATGTTCAGCGCCATCCTGGTGTCGCGCGCCCTGGTCAATCTGACCTATGGCCGTCAGCGCAAGCTGACCAAGATCGCCATCTAAGGGGCGGGAGAGAGAGAAAATGGAATTCTTCCGTCTGAAAAAAGACATCCCGTTCATGTCTTACGCGCGGACGACTACGGTCATCTCCGCGGTTACCTTCGCCCTGGCTGTCTTCTTCCTGATCACCCGCGGGCTGAACTTCTCGGTCGAGTTCACCGGCGGCACGGTGATGGAGCTGCATTACCCGACCGCGGTCGACGCGGGCAAGGTGCAGGCTTCGCTGGCCAAGGCCGGCTATACCGACAGCTCGGTGCAGAATTTCGGCACTTCGGCCGATATCCTGGTGCGCCTGCCGCTGAAGGAAGGCGTGTCCTCGGCCCAGCTGTCCGAGGCGGTGCTGCCGATCCTGCATGCCGACGCGCCGCAAGCCGAGATGCGCCGGGTCGAGTTCATCGGCCCGCAGGTCGGCCACGAGCTGGTCTCCGACGGCGCCCTGGCGCTGCTGCTGGTCTGCGTCGGCATCATGATCTATCTGGCCGTTCGCTTCGAGTGGCGCTTCGCCGTGGCGGCGATCATCGCCAACATGCACGACGTGGTGATCATTCTCGGCTTCTTCGCCTTCTTCCGCTGGGAGTTCTCGCTGACCGTGCTGGCCGCCGTGCTGTCGGTGCTGGGCTATTCGGTCAACGAATCGGTCGTCGTGTTCGACCGTATCCGCGAGAATTTCCGCAAGTTCAAGAAGGCCAACGTCGCCGAGATCATCAACAACGCGATCACCGCCACCATGTCGCGCACCATCATCACCCACGGCTGTACCCAGCTGGTGGTGACCTCGATGTTGTTCTTCGGCGGCGAGACGCTGCATAATTTCGCCCTGGCCCTGACCATCGGCATTCTGTTCGGCATCTATTCGTCGGTGCTGGTGTCGTCTCCGATCGTGCTTTGGCTGGGCGCCACGCGCGCCCATTTCGTCAAGCCGGAAGGGCCCACACCGGAGGTTTGAGGTATGGACGTAACCCCGCTGGTCCCCAAGGGACGGCAGCTCATCCAGGGTTATGGCGATAACGGGTTCCGCGTCAGCGGCACCCGTTACGAAGGGTCGGTGTGGGTCCTGCCCGAGCAGACCATCGCCTGGCCGGTGAATGCGATCTCCGAGGTTTCGCCGGAATCGCTCAATGAACTGCTCAACCTCGCATCCCAGCATGTGCGGATCCTGCTGATCGGCACCGGCAAGTCGATGCTGCCGCTGCCCTCGTCCTGGAAGGCGATGGCGCGTGAGGCGGATGTTTCTATCGAGGGGATGGACACAGGCGCGGCGTGCCGCACCTACAACGTCCTGCTGACCGAGGAGCGCTCGGTCGCGGCGGCCCTGATCGCCGTCTGATGACCAGGGCCTGATCCGCTAGGTCTTACTTGTTCTTCGCGTCGGCCAGGTTCTTGGCGACGAAGTCCCAGTTGGCCAGCTTTTCCAGCACGACCGAGATGAAGTCCGGACGGCGGTTCTGGTAATCCAGGTAATAGGCGTGTTCCCACACGTCGATGGTGAACAGCGCGGTCTGGCCATGGGCCAGCGGGGTGTCGGCGTTGGCGGTCTTGGTGATCGCCAGCTTGCCCTTGTCGAGGACCAGCCAGGCCCAGCCGCTGCCGAACTGGGTGGTGCCGGCGGTCTTGAAGTCGGCGATGAACTTGTCATAGCCGCCCAGATCGGCGTCGATCTTCGAGGCCAGCTCGCCGGTCGGCTTGCCGCCGCCATTCGGCTTCATGCTGTTCCAGAAGAAGGTGTGGTTCCACACCTGGGCGCCGTTGTTGAACACGCCGATTTTGGCGGAATCGCCGGCGACTTCCTTGACCACGTCTTCCAGCGACTTGCCGGCCAGGGGAGTGTCCTTGACCAGGTTGTTGTAGTTGGTGACGTAGGCCGCATGGTGCTTGCCATGGTGGAAGGTCAGCGTATTGGCCGAGATGTGCGGCTCAAGCGCCTTCAGGTCGTAGGGGAGGGCGGGAAGCTCAAGGGTCATATTGGCCTCTATTTTTCTGTGTGGAACGTCTCTAAGCGACGTCCACAACATAGGCACCCTTCAGCCGTTTGTGAAGGCGGGTAAGAAAACGATCACTCAACGCAAAGTGATTGGAGAAACTTGAGAATCGATCCGCGCGTCTCCCCGATATCCTCGTTGAGGATGCCGTGCCGCTCGGACTCGATCATCTCCACCCGTTTCCAAGGTGCCGCCGTCATCTTGCCGGCGATCAGCGTGGCGCTGTCGGAATCCACCACATGATCGTTGCTGCCTTGCAGGATCAGGGTCGGTACCGCGATGCGGGGCAATTCCTCATCCATATGGTCGATCATGTGCCGCAGCTCGTTCAGCGCGGCGATCGGGATGTTGTGATAATTGATGTGCGGATGCTCCGACTGGTTGGGCCGGAAGGTGATCAGCCCGTCGCGCTCGGACAGGCGGCGGACGATCTCGTTGGCGGAATGGACGAAGGGCACCACCACCAGATTGCGGTTGCGCATCTTGTAGGGGGCCGAACAGGACACCACGCCGCTGACCTTGGCGGGCTGGCGGGCGGCGGCGATCAGCGACAAGGCGGCACCGGTCGAGAAGCCGACCAGGCAGATCTGGTCGACGAACGGCATCATGATGCGGATGCCGCGCCGCACCGAGGCCAGCCAATCCAGCCAGCTGCTTTCCTTGAGGTCCCAGGGCGAGGATCCGTGCCCTTGCAGCCGAACCCCCATCACCGGATAGCCGGCCTCGGCGATCTGCTGGCCGAATTCCGACAATTCCGCCGGCGAGGCCAGCAGGCCGTGCACCAGCACGACGCCCAGCCGCTTCGCCTTCTCCGGCATCAGCCAATAGGGCTCCGGGTTCGAGGTGGCGGTCTCCTGCTTGTTGATGTCGTCATATTCCGGATGCGAGAAATGGTGCCGAGCCCAGGACAAAGCCGCGCGTTCCTCGTTGAACAGCAGGCGCGACAGGGCCTGGTCGTCGAGGCCGGGCGCCTGGTCCAGCCCTTGCTTGACCGCCGCCATGACGCCCGGGATCGGCGCCGCTTCGTTGGCATAGACCTGCACGGGATTTTCACGCCGCACAGCATCCATCTCGACCTGATCCATCAGGGTTTCGCGGAAGCGATAGCTGACCGGCTCACGCTCGATGGCATGGGTCTTTTCGGCCATGGTCAAGAATTCGTTGAAGCCGGTGCAGGTGCCGTCGATGACCCCGGCGTAGCGGTCGGGCCAGGACAGGCCGCGATGCAGATGGGCGGCGGAATTCTGCTGCAGGGCTCGGATCGCCAGGAACAAGGCCTTGTGGAAGCGATCCTGGCGCATTTCCCGAATGCCCAGCGACAAGGCGTGGCGGATCAGGCTGGAGGCCACATGGCTGAGATTGAGCGTGACCTCGGCATACATCGCCGGCATGCAATCATTGCGCAGATGGGCGATAAGCCGGTGCAGGCGCCGCCCCACCACGGTTTCCTCTTCCGGCGAATGGTCGGAGGCGAGGGCGAAGAAGCTGTCGATGTCGCCGGCCTGGCGCATCGCCGCCAGCAATCCCCGCTGCCAATGGGCGGAGTGGCCGCGCATTGGGTGGATCGAGGCGCCCAGGCGCAGATCCATGTCGGTGTTGCGCAGCAGGATGTTGCTTTCGATCAGCAATTCCTCCGCGGCGCGCTGTTTCAGCTTGGCCAGCCCCTCGGTGGCGCGGAACATCGCTGATTCGTCGACCCGCAGCGGATAAAAGGTGATGTTGCCGGGCACCAGCCGGGTCGGTTTGACCGTGACGGCGCGCAGTTCGTCGACCGACATGCCGAGCTGGTCGGCCCAGCGGTCGAGCGGGTCGCCGGCCTCGTCGAGCAGATAGAGCCCCAGCTTGAAGCTTTCCACCATCTGGGCCAGCACGGCGGCGCCGGAATGATGCTTGCGCCGGACGTGGGCCGAGCGCGAATAGATCGAATATTGCCCGGCCTCGTCCATCACCCGGCGGTCTTTCACCATGCCGCCTTCGGGGAAGATCACCACCTTGCGGCCCTTGAGGATTTCGGTGGCCAGGAAGGGCAGCAGGCGAGGGTGGTTGTTGGGCACCGCGCCGACGCCGCGCAGATAGCTCCCCAGCCTGGGATTATTGAAGAACTCATAAGAGGCGACCGAGCGCGACAGGGTTCCGCTCTGCTTATAGATCAGATATTGCGGAATGAAGGTCTCGAACCGCGCGAAGTGGTTGAACAGATAGATGTCGCCGTCGTCTATCTGGCCATGCGGGCGGTGGATGCGGATATTGAGGGAAAGCGCCCGCTGCAGCCGCGTCATGTAGCGCACCGTGCGATCGATGCTGGCCGTGTTGAAGCTGTAGTCGATCTGCTCGGTGGTGTCCAATCGGGGTGTCCCCTTCGCAAGTGCGAAAGACAAGGCCGCAGAGATGCGGAATGTTCATCCAGGTGATCATGTAATCACGAAGATGTTAATGAAATTATTAGTAATAACCGATCGATGGAGATACTTGCCGAGGTAAAAATGAGGCTGCAAGAGGGATGTCAGGGGCTGCCCTTGACAAGAGGGACGTTTCAGCAGATGATCCTGCTCAAGCACGGCGCCCAGATGGGGCCGTGTGACTTGCCCGACCAATGAGGTGGGCTCTGGTCGTGTCGCTTCTTTAGGAGGATATGGCGATGACTCGGTTTGACAGTTTTTCACTTCCTGGCTGACGGGGCAATAGCCCTCACCGGTTCCGCTGACGCGGTAACCGGATTTTGTCGTTTCGCGCTTTGCGCGGCTTGAACCAGGAGTGTACCCATGGCTGCTATGACCTATTCCCTGCCCATGCTGTCTTCGGATGGCGGGCTCCCGAAATATCTGCGTGACATCCGCGCCTTTCCCGTCCTTACCCCCGACGAGGAATTCATGCTGGCCAAGCGCTGGCAGGAACATGAGGACGTCGACGCCGCCCATCAGCTGGTGACCAGCCATCTGCGCCTGGTGGCGAAGATGGCGATCGGCTTTCGCCATTATGGGCTGCCGCTGTCCGACCTGATCGGCGAGGGCAATCTCGGCCTGATGCGGGCCGTCAAGAAATTCGACCCCGACAAGGGCTTCCGCCTGGCCACCTATGCGATGTGGTGGATCAAGGCGGCGCTGCACGAATATGTGCTGTCGTCCTGGTCGCTGGTGCGTCTCGGCACGCTGGCCGCGCACAAGAAGCTGTTCTTCAACCTGCGCCGGGTCAAAGCCCAGCTCAAGATCGTCGACACCGACGGTTTGGCGACCGACGACGTGCTGCGCATCGCCGAGGAACTCGACGTGCCGGCCAACGAAGTGCTGCTGATGAACCAGCGCCTGTCGGGCCGCGATTCGTCGCTGAACATGCCGGTCACCGCCGACATCCAGATCGAGCGCCAGGACCTGCTGATGGACGAGCGCCCGAACCAGGAAGAGCTGCTGGGCGACCGCGAGGAAGAAGTCCATGGCAACGCCCTGCTGGCGGCCGGCTTCCAGGTGCTGGACGAGCGCGAGCGCGACATCCTGACCGAGCGCCGCCTGCGCGAGAACCCGCTGACCCTGGAAGAGCTGGGCGTCCGCTACGGCGTCAGCCGCGAGCGCGTCCGCCAGCTGGAAAACCGGGCCTTCGCCAAGGTCCAGGCCGCGGTCCTGGCCGCTTCCGCCGCGTAAGCAACCTACTTCCTCCTGGAAAGCCATCATGGCCGGGCTTCGTCCCGGCCATGAGTCTATTCGGGCCTGATTTACTCCTCCAGCCGATCCGGGAGGTCCATGCTGCGATGGAGTATGCGGACCACGAAAATTCCAGCTTCCTCGATTTGGTAAAAGATGACGTGCTGCGCATGTTCGTGCCGGAGCAGGCCCGGGACCTTCAATCGCGCATCGCGCCCCAAACGCGGAGTCTCAGCCAGTGTGCGCAGGCAGCTGGCTAAGCTCAGGAAGTATGCGTCCGCCCTGGCTTCGCCAAAGGTACGGTGGGAATAGCGATAAATCTCGCCGAGGTCGCTGTCGGCTTGGTTAGAAAGACTATAACCGGCCATTGATCAGCCGAGATTTCTCTTCCGCAAGAATCTGTTCGGCGTCACGAGGGCTTCTGCCGCTCGTCAGGCCATCCTGTATGGCAGCTTCCAGTTCGGCGCGTCGCTGCTGGTCGTGGCGGACCAAGTCGCGAATATAGTCGCTGGCATTCGCGTAGAGACCGGATTTCACCCGGTTGTCGATCCAGTCCCGCATTTGATCGGGCAAAGATACGTTCATTGTCGCCATGGGACCTCCTTGACCTTAGGCAATCATGACAAAGAATGGCAAAGTTTGCCAAGGACTCTTGCCTGCATAGCCTTTGTGGTGTTTGGGGATGAATTCCTGTGGCGAGGTGAGCGGATGCCTGCGAAAGACGACTTTTTGCGGGAGGCGTCTCTGATGTTGGTGTGGGATGGGGAGCTAGGGGAAAGGGGCGGGCGGATCCTGCCCAGAAGAGCCATGTTCCTGCTAGGTATGCTGATGATAGGTATCGTCCCAGCCATTTTTTTGAGTTTTCACTCGTAAGGCGGAGTCGACTACGTACGGGGATAAACAGGATGAAAAGGATGAACAGGGATAGGCCTTTTGGTCGCTATGCCGTGCGTCAATGCCGAGGCTTATCCCCGTTCATCCTGTCAGCGGCGTAGCCGCATCCCTGTTCATCCCCGTACGCAGTCCACTCCGCCTTCGGACCAGTCCCTCAATCCGACTTCAGCTTGCTCTCGTGCCAATGGCGCAGAAGCAGATGTTCGACTGCCGACAACGCCACATGGATCAGGATCCCGGTCGCCGACAGCAGCAATAGCGCGGCGAACATCCGCGGCATATTGAGGCGGTTGCCGCTTTCGACGATGCGCCAGGCCAGGCCCGTCGCGGTGCCGCTGCCGGCGACGAATTCGGCGACGATGGCGCCGATCAGCGCCAGGCCGCCCGCCACCTTCATGCCGGCCAGCAGATGCGGCAGGGCCGAGGGCAGTTCGAGGCGCCAGAATATCTGCCAGGGCGTCGCGCCATAGAGCCGGAACAGGTTTCTAAGGCCGCGATCCACCGAGCGGAAGCCCAGCAGGCTGGAGGACAGCACCGGAAAGAAGGCGACCAGGGTGGCCAGGATGAACAAGGCGGCCCACGCATTGTCGAGCCCGGTCCACAGGATCACCAGGGGAGCTATCGCCACCACCGGCGTCACCTGGATCACCACCGCATAGGGCATCAGCGCGCGCTCGGCCAAGCGTGAATGGGCGAACAGGATCGCCAGCGACACGCCGGCGGCGCTGGCCAGCAGGAAGGCGCCCAGGGTGATTTTCAAGGTGAAGACAAGGCTCTCGGCCAGCGACGGCAGATCCTGCGCCAGGCTGACGGCGATGGCGCTGGGCGGCGGCAGCACGAACAGCGGCACGTCGAGCACACGCACCGAGATTTCCCAGGCGGAGAGGGCGAGCGCTCCGACCAGCGCCGGCAGCAAGATGCGCCAGAATTTGCTCATGCCGCGCTCCGCAATGCATCCAGCACTTGGCCGCACCAGGCAGCGTAGCGCGGCTCGGCGCGGAAGCCGGGCAGGCGGGGATAGGGCTCGTCGATGGCGATGTCGGCCAGCACGCGGCCGGGCTTGCCGCCCATCACCACCACGCGCTGCGACATGAAGACGCTTTCGGTGATGCTGTGGGTGACGAACAGGGCGCTGAAGCGGTGCTCCATCCACAGCGCCAGCAGCTGGTCGATCAGATCGTAGCGAGTGATCTCGTCCAGCGCGCCGAACGGCTCGTCGAGCAGCAGCAGCGCGGGGTGCGAGGCCAGGGCGCGGGCGATCGAGGCGCGCATCTTCATGCCGCCCGACAATTGCCGGGGATAGGCGCGGGCAAAGTCCGTCAAACCGACCTTGGCGAGTTGTTCGCCAATGGAAACGGGGCGTCCCGCCAGAGTCAGCGGCAGGGCGACGTTCTGTTCGACCGTCGCCCACGGCATCAAAGTCGGTTCCTGGAACACGAAGCCGATATCGGGCTTGCCGGCCGAGCCCCAGCTCACCTGGCCGGAGGTCGGGTCGGACAGGCCCGCCACCAGGTTCAGCACCGTGCTCTTGCCGCAGCCCGACGGGCCGATCAGGCTGGTGAACCGCCCCGGCGCCAGATCGAGCGAGAAATCCTCCAGCGCCGCATAGCCGTTGGCGAAACGCTTGCCGACGGAGTCGAGCCTCACTTTAAAGCTGGCTCCCCGAGGGCAGGAAATCGAGGGTGTAGCCGGTCTTGATCGGCAGATCGGCCGGATAGACGCCGGTCTCGTTCATTTCGGCCAGCCACTCGGCCCAGCGGGCGTCGGTCATGGCGCCGATCCTGCCGCCGGCATCGACGATCTCGTGATCCCTGAGCTGCTTGATGCCATAGGCCAGCAGATCATCGGTCATGTCGGGATTGGCCGCCTTGATCAGCTTGTTGCCCGGCGCCGGATCGCCATGCAGGTAATCGCGCCAGCCCTCGATCGAGGCGGCGACGAAGGCGCGCACGATGTCGGCGCGCTTCTCGGCGGTCTTGGTCTGGGTCACCACCATCGCCGCATAGCCGGGATAACCATTGTCGGCGAGCAGAAACACCTGGGGCTGGAAGCCGCCGGCGCGGGCGATCTGGAACGGTTCGCTGCCGAGATAGCCTTCCTGGATGGCGCCTTTGTCGACCAGGAAGGGGGCGACATTGAAGGTGTAGGGGCGGATCTGGGTGTCGGCGAATCCGTATTTCTTCTGCAGCCAGGGCCAGAAGGCGGTCTTGGTGTCGGTCGAGACCATGATCGGCTTGCCGCGCATGTCGGCGATCGAGCGCACATCGTCGCGCGGATGGGTGATCAGCACCTGCGGGTCCTTCTGGAACGTCGCCATCACCGCCACCACCGGCGCCTTGGCCTGGACGAAATTGGCGATGAAGAAGGCGTTCGAGGCCATGGCGAAATCGACGGCGCCGGTGGCGATCAGTTGCGAGGTGTTGGTCTGCGGGCCGCCCTGATGGATTTTGACGTCGAGCCCGTATTTGGCATAAAGCCCGGTCGCCAGCGCCTGGTAGAAACCGCCATGTTCGGCCTGGGCTTTCCAGTCGGTGGCGAAGGTGACGGCATCGTTGGCGCGAGCCTGGAATGCGACCAGCAGGCCCAGGGCCAAGGCCAGAATTCTCGACATAAACTTTGATCCGCAAAAGCTGATAGCTGTGGGTATCATGGCGTGAAACCGCCAGCACCGAAAGAGTCCTTGTAGCCAATACCTTTAACTGATAGGCATATACCTATCGATTCCAGGTATATCGGGAGTCCCGATGGGCCAGAGCAATCCCAGTTTCATGAACGGCGTGCCCGAATTGCTGATCTTGAGCCTGCTGCGGCGGCGCGAGATGTACGGGTATGAACTGGTGCAGCAGATCCGCGCCGCCACCGGCTCGGTGGTGGTGCTGGGCGAGGGGGTGGTCTATCCCGCGCTGCACGGGCTGGAGAAGGATGGCGCCCTCAAATCCCACCGCAAGACGGTCGAGGGGCGCAGCCGGGTCTATTACGCGCTGACGCCGGTGGGCGAGGCGCGGCTGACCGAGCTGTCCGGCGCCTGGTCGAAACTGACGCAGGCGATCCAGGACGCGCTGGGGGGCGTGACCCATGTTCCCGCACTTTGAGCCTCTTCGCGAAAGGTTGCTGGCGGCCGGAGTGAAACCCTGGCGGGTCCGGCGCTATCTGGCCGAACTGGCCGATCATTACGACGATCTGCTGGCCGAGGAGGAGGAAAGCGGCAAGCTGGGCGGCATCGCCCGCGCGGCGGCCCTTATGCGGCTGGGCAGTATCGACGATCTGGCCGAGGCGATGACGTCGCAAGGCCGGTTCCGCTCGCTGGCGGCGCGCGCGCCCTGGGCTCTATTTCCCGGCGGGGCGGTGCTCGGATTGGCCGCGGGCTATGGCGTCACCACTCTGCTGATGCTCGGCGCCGTGCAAGCTTTCGCCTTGCCGGTCGGAACCCATGTGATGCCACCGGGTTGGCTTCCGCCGATCGCCGACGCCATCTTCGGTTTCGACCGCTACATCCTGCCGGTGCTGCTCGGCTGGTTCATGGCGTTCATCGCGGTGCGGCAGAGGCTGCCGGCGCTGTGGCCCGTCATGGCGATGGCCGGCCTGTCGATGCTGGGCGCGGGGCTCTATTGCAATGCCGATTGGCCATCGGAGCCGACCGTGTGGCGCTTCCATGTCGGCAATCTGCTCGACGGGCAGGTGCAAGGGTCCCTGTCGGGTTACATGATTCATGCGCTGGCCAATTTTCTTGCTGCTTTGCTGCCTTATCTGATGCTGCGCCGGCGCCTGAGGATGGGCTTCGCCGGCCTGGCGCTGGCCGGGCTGCTGGCGGGGTGTGTCGAAGCCCCTCCGACTGCCGATGTGATCCTTCAGAAAATGGCGGACCATAAGAACTCGGTGGTTCCCGGAACGCCGGAGGACGGTGTCGCCATGGATAAGGCGGCGGACGAGGTCCGCACCCACCTTTCCATCCATGCCGCCGCCGCTCCGGCGCAGGTCAAGGCCGTCGAGGCGGACGGTGCCTATCAGGTTTCGGTGACGGCCCCGCACAGCATGGCGGGCAGCTGGAAGATGGTGTCACCGACCAATCTCACCGTGCGCGATGACGGACCCGACAGCTATGGCAAGGTCCACACCTTTCTCTGCCGTCTCGACCAGGATGGTGACGATCTCGAAGGCAGTTGCCTTCCATTCCGCGACCGTATCCGGGGCGTATTGCACGGCGATGAGGTTCGTCTCGCCTGGGGAGCCGGGCTGATCCACGCCGAAATCCGCGGGCGCCTGGTGACCCCGACCGACTTCGCCGGCACCTTCGCGCTGGGCGCGTTGGGGATAGGGGTGACGGGCACCGACATTCCCGCTTACGGCACCAAGATCTCGGGCGCCTCGGTCGAAAGGGGGGAAGAATTGACCGCGTCGGTTACCAGCCAGACCACGGATCTGGGCGGCGTGCGCAGCCTGTCCTTCCTCGGATCGGTGGACAAGCCGGTCGAGGAAGGAAAGGACGAAACCGTGGCGATGGCGGTCTATGACGTCGAATTCGCCAAGGGCTGGAAATTGTGCGGCTTCACCCGCGACGGCGAGGGGCGGGTCGGTTCCGTCGAGTGCCGGTAAGGCTCAGCGTTCCTCGAGCGGCGCGGGCAGGCCGAAGCTCATGCCCCGGCAAGCCACACTGTTGGCGCCGGCGCTAGCGTCGCGCATCGGATGGCCAAGCATGACCGAGGGCGTGCGGCTGTAGAGCCGATAGACGATCTGCGGCAGCCAGCGATGCTGGTCCGGCTGGGATTGGCCGGCCTGCTCGAACTGATCGGCAGTGTCGAAGAAATGGGCCTCGCCGCCATGCGGCAGGCCGTCCACCACCACCGCCAGCGGATGGCCGGGATGGCGCAGGAATTCGATGGCGGGACGAACCGCCAGGCGATTGTCGCGCCGCTCGATCAGTAGCACGCGTGGAACGGCGGTGGCGAAATGTTGGCGCACGACGGCCGCGACGGCGCGGGAAATGCCTTCCGGCCCCAGTTCGGGCGGCGCCGAGCGGTCGAAGGCCTGGCCCAGCAGGGTGGCGGCGGCGGTTTTCAGATGCTCCTGCGGATCAGGCTGGCCGGGCACCGGCTCGCCGGCGAAGGAGCGCAGGATCGGCGCGGTGAAGCTTTCGACCGCAGCTTTGAAATCGGGTTCGCCGGTGAAGAAGAAGCCATAGCCGGTCATGTCCGGGCGTTTGAGAAACACCGCCTCCGGATAACGCGTCGCGGAACCAACCATGGAGAACCCCCTGAAAGAACTGCGGTTACACTACATTCGTTTGACGCAGTTCGCCAGCGATGGCGGGAGTGACGGGGCTCGAACCCGCGACCTTCGGCGTGACAGGCCGACGCTCTAACCAACTGAGCTACACCCCCATATCGCGTTGGGGAGCGGTGATATAACAGCGGCAGATCGGGGGGGCAACAGGAAAAATGCGAATGTGTGAAATTAGTGTTCGAGACCCCTGGGGTTGACTCCCTGGGAGCAAGGCGGTTTGATTTGGTCATCGCTCTCATCGACAGAGGAGGCCGCGATGGGTGAGGTCGTTAACCTGAACCGTTTCCGCAAAGCGCGCGCCAAGGCCGAGCAGGAAAAGCTGGCCGAAGAAAATCGCGCGAAGCACGGCAGGACCAAATCCGAAAAGGCCAAGGCCGACGGCGAACAGGATCGCGCCGACCGCGATCTCGACGGCAAGAAGCTTACTTAAAGCTCGCGCCAGAAGGTCGGGATCTTTTCCACCGCCGCCCAATCGGTCAGGACCTGGTCCAGCAGCCGTCCCGAGCGGCCGGCATGCCAGCCGATCAACTGACCCGCCGCCCAGGCCAGTTCCGCCGATCCGTCCCGCAGGACCAGGGCTTCCAATTTGTCACGTGCTACCGCGATGTCGTTCAGCGCGCCCAAGCGGTCCTGCAAGGCCGCCAGCAGCGGCAGCAGACGCTGGCCGCGCTTGGCCGGATAGAGGCCGGAAAAGAAATCCACTGCATAGCGCAGTTTCTTGATGTCGATGCGGCATTGATGGCGGCCCTCGACCGAAAGCTCGCCGAACCGGCTCATGTCCTTGCGGACTTTCCGATGCCTCCTGTCGAGCACGGCCCGGGCCAGGTCCGGCACCGGCTGGCCGGCGTGCGGGCTGCCTTGCCCCGCCTGGTCGATCCAGAAAGACAAGCGCAGCATCAATTTCGGCAGGCGCGATGTTGCCAGTTCCGCCATGGCCAGGCCGCGCGCCTCCTGGCGTCTTTCCGCGATCAGGGCACATAATCTCTCATAGCCGGACAAGCCCCCGAGCATATCGCCCAGCGGCGCGACCGTATCGGCCATCAGCACGTCCCAATCGCGTGCGGCGCCCAGGGTCTGTTGCAGCCAGCGCAGTTCGGCCCGCAAGGCTTCGGTCTCTGGGCCTTCCAGCAGCGGCTTGAACATCGACATGGCCGAGCGCAGGCGGCGCAGCGCCACTCGCATCTGATGGATCGCCTCGGGCGCGCCGGCATGGCGCAGGCATTCATGGTTGGCCAGCAGATGGGCGGTCGAAGCGGTGGCGATGGCGGCGAAGGCTTCCCGTCCGCTCATTTCCCGATGCAAGGTGGCGGCGGGCGATTTCAGAAAGGGCGGTGGGGCGCCGGCGAGGGGATCGCGCCCGGGCGGAACCAGCGCGAACGCCGCCGTTTCGCTCATCGCTTGCAGCAATGTACAAAGAGGTTCGGCGGGGCCGCCGGCCAGGCGGAAATCGGCATGGCAAAGGTCCGCGCCATGGGTAATGGTCATCTCGGCCTGCCAGGCACCGGCGCCCAAATGATAGGCCGAGCGCACCAGCCGGAACGGGCGGCCGTCGCCGGTCAATCCGGTTTCGACGCGATTGCGGGGCCTTGCGAGGGTCAGGCTCTTGAGAACGGGGTGGCTGCGGAACCGTCTGAGAGAGGCCGGATCGATCGCGACGCGCAGCTCCATGAGATCTGTCTAGATCCGTCCAATGGCCAGGGACTTCATGATACTCTGGGGGCGCCGCGAGTCAAAGCGCCTGATCTTTCAGCATTTTGCGTTTAAGCTTTGAGATAAGAGGGCGCCGACGGGGGAAAGCCGTGCGAAATTTCAAGGTGATAGCGGGTCTGTTGGGGCTGGTCTCGGTGGCCGGCTGCACGGAGCTCGGCCTGGGGGATACCCAGGAACTCGCCGTCACCACGGCGCCGCGCAGCGGCGCGGAATGCTCGATTCGCAATGATCGCGGCATCTGGGCGATTCCCGACACCCCCTCGAAGATCGTCGTGACCCGTTCGGCCTATCCGCTCGATATTTTCTGCCGCACCGTGGATGGCCTCGAAGGCAAGCAAGCCGTGGCTCCGTCGACGGGCATCGTCCCGGGCGGCCCGGAGTGGACCTATCCCAGCGAGGTGCTGATCGCCCTGGCGCCGCCGACCACCGCACCGCGCGCCATGTTCGGCGCCGATGGCGGCCGCGGCATCGCCCCGCCGCTCGACGCCGCCGCCGAAGCGCGCCAGGCCGACGACAATGTCGCCATCCGCTTCCAGACCCTGCGCGTGCTGCTCGACGAGGGGCTGATCACCCGCGACGAATATAACAACCGCCGCGGCGCCAATCTCGGCGCGCTGCTGCGCTATACCGTAACCCCGCCGGCGCGCGACCTGGTCCGCCCGGCGCCGTCGCCCGACACCCTGGTCGCGAGGCTGCGCTATTTGGCCAATGCCTATGCCGAGCACAGCATCACCGCCGCCGAGCAGGCCGTCGAGCGCGCGGTCATTCTCGACCGCCTGCTGCCGGCTCCGGTGGTCCGCCGCGCCGATCCGCCGCCGCCGATCCGCGACGAACTGCAGATGGCGGCCGAGATCGGCCATATCGAGCGGATGAAAGAG
>Ga0213872_10000266_pt1 | contig 45265 bp, 37 predicted proteins | sample VelepicomBERX_R2_FD_160071 | JGI IMG/M metagenome (GOLD analysis project Ga0213872, IMG submission 160071) | Rhizosphere microbial communities from Vellozia epidendroides in rupestrian grasslands, the National Park of Serra do Cipo, Brazil - RX_R2 | ecosystem: Host-associated > Plants > Roots >... | reverse complement strand
GCCGCCGGCCGCGCGCTGGCCGAGGCCGCCGGCGACGACGCCCGCGCGCTGAGCGTGCTCGCGCCGGCCTACAGCGCCAACGCCTACGCGTTCTCGACGCGTTACGAGAACTGCAATCAATGGCTTGCCGAGCTGATGGCCGTGGCCTGGGGCGAGGCGCGCGACCGCAGCGCGGCGCAAGCCTGGCTGCACGCCGAGGGCTACCGGCCTATCGCCGTGCATGCCGGGCTGCTGATGTTCGCCGGCTGGTTCTCCCCGTGGATCCACGACGGCGACCACCCCGAAGCGGACCTGGCGGCCGGCGTCTATCGCGTCAGCCTGCCGCCGGCACTCGAGGCGTTTGCCCTGGCCCATGTGCCGGGCGCGCGCCGCATCGAGCTCTGCGACGGCCCGGGCTGCGACGCTGCCGCACGCTGAGCGAGGCCTTATTCAGCCCAGTGTTCGGCGATCCAGCCGACGGGCACGACGAAGCGCGTCAGGTGACGCCAGCGGCGCTGGGCAGCGAGCGTGCCCTTGAGGTGATCCCATCGGCTCTGGAACGCCGGCTGGTCGTCCTCCCAGCGGCCGAGCTGCACATCGCTCGGGTTGGGCCCGCCTGCGAAGGTGACCATGCGCGCCGTGTCCGGCAGGCGCGCGGGCTTGAAGTAGCGCAGCGGGAAGGCCGGCAGGCAGTGCAGGCGGAAGTGGCGCGTCCAGTCCTCGGGCCAGAACTCGATGCCGCCGGGCACGGACTCGGTGATGTAGTGCTGCTCGAAGCGAACGCGGTCGGCGATGCCCTGCGGATTGGCGCGGAAGTTCGCCAGGATCTGCGGGAAGCGCCCGACCGGAAAGCGGAACACCGAGGTCTGCCCGAGGCGGTGCAAGGGCTTGGACCAGTTGCGCGCGAGGTAGACCTGCTCGGGGTCGCCATGGCTGAAATAGCCATCGATATTGCGCACGATGACGGTGTCGAGGTCGACGAAGAGCACCGGCCCGCGGAGCCCCGTCAGCGCGGGGATGTCGCCGCCCCAGAGCACCAGCTTGCGCCACTTGCCCATGCTGCGCTGCGGATGCTCGCAACCGAGCTCGGGCAGCGCAAAGGCGTCGATCTCGCTGCGCAGGCCTTGCGGGTCATCGGTCAGGCAGACGAAGCGCAGCGGTCCGGTGGTGTGGCGCCGCGCCATCGCGTAGAGGCGGTTCACGTACTCGGGGCCGTACTTCGCGCCCCACTTCACGCAGATCATCTGCTTCATCACCAATGCCTTCGCTTACCTTTCGCCGGCGTGACTCTAGGCGAATCGTCGATGTCCTGCCTGTCCGCGGCGTCATGGTCGGAGACCGTGGCAATGCCGATGCAACCCGGAAACAAACGGGCACCCGCACGACGTCGTTGCGTCTTACGGGCCTGCAAGAATCGATGCATGCGTTTTGTCATGAAAAGTCCGCTGGCCGACCGGCTCAAAGTCGCGCTGCCAGCCGCGTTGGCGATGGTGCTGGCCGCTTGCGGCGGCGGTGGCGGCAGCAGCGCTTCGTCGGTTTCGTCGAGTAGCAATGCGGGTGCGGCGGCGACCAGCTCGCTCGTCCTCACCCTGCCCAGCCGCGGGCTGACGGCCAAGGATCTGGTCGTCGTGGCGATCAGCGGTGACGCCACCTCCATGGCCATGGCGGCGTACTACCAGCAAAAACGCGGCGTCCCGGCGGCCAATATGCTTTACGTGACTTTGCCGAGCAGCGGCGATGCGATCTCGGACACCGACTTCGCCGCGCTCAAGTCGCAGATCGACACGCAGATGCCCGCGAGCGCGCAGGCCGTGCTGCTCGCCTGGGGCGCAGGCGAGCCCTCGCGCGTGGTCGGCACGAGCTGCTCGATGAGCATCACGAGCGCGGTGACCTACGGCTACAACGCGAGCTACTGCAACACCGGCGCCAGCTGCGCGGCCACGACGGCGTCAGCCTACTTCGACAGCGAGAGCGCCCACCCGTTCGCCGACCTCGGCCTGCGCCCGACCATGCTGCTGGGCACGAACACGCTGGCCAGCGCTCAATCACTGATCGACCGCGGCGCGGCCGGTGACGCCAGCGCGCCGAGCGGCACCGGCTGGCTCGTGCGCACCAGCGACGCGCAGCGCAACATCCGCTACCCCGACTACCTGACCCTGCCCACGCTCTGGCAAGGCCTGCTCACGCTGAACTATGTAGACAACAGCACCGGTGCCGGCAGCGACACGCTCGCCAGCCAGAGCAACGTGATGTTCTATTTCACCGGCCTCGCCACGGTCGCCAACTTGGCGAGCAACAGCTTTCGTCCGGGTGCCGTCGGCGACTCGCTGACGTCCTACGGCGGCGTGCTGCCAAGCGGCGGCCAGACCACGGTGCTGGACTGGCTGAACGCGGGCCTGACGGCGAGCTACGGCACGGTCGAGGAGCCCTGCAATATCGCCGAGAAGTTCTCGCGCGCCAGCATCCTGATCGACCACTATTGGCGCGGCGACACGCTGATCGAGGCCTACTGGAAGTCCGTGCAGGAACCCGGCGAAGGCCTCTTCGTCGGCGAGCCGCTGTCCCACCCGTGGCCCGACGCACCGAGCCTGGCCATCGCCAACAGCCAGTACCAGATCAGCACGCGCGCGCTGCGCCCGGGCAGCCACTACACGCTGGACTACCTGGGCAGTGACGGCAGCTGGCACAACCTGGGCAGCTTCGTCGGCGCGCGCACGGGCGTTGCCGCGCTGACGGCACCGCTGGCGCCGGCCTCCGCCACGCAGCTGCGCTGGACCGGCCCGTGCGCGACCAACACCGCGCAGGTCTGCACGCTGGCGACGTCGTCCTAGCCCCTATCAGGCGTAGCGCACGGATTCGGCGCCGCGGCAGAAGCCGTAGAGCTGGGCGCCGCTGCTGCGCGCGATGTCGATGGCGAGCGAGGTCGCGGCCGAAATGGTCGCCAGTGCCGGCACGCCCAGGCGCACGGACTTGAGCACGAGCTCCGAGCTCGCGCGGCTCGTCATCAGCACGAAGCCCCGCTGCAGGTCCAGGCCGGCGCCCAGGCGCGTGCCGAGCAGCTTGTCGAGCGCGTTGTGCCGGCCGACGTCTTCCATCACCTCGGCCAGCTCACCCGCTGGCGTGACCCAGGCCGCGGCGTGATGCGCGCCGGAGCGGCGGTTCAGCACCTGTCGCGCCGGCAATTGCTCGAGCGCGCGCGCGATCGCGGCAGGCTCGATGACGAGCGGATCAACGAGCCGCGGCGGCGCGAGGTCCAGCGCCTCCAGGCTCTCGATGCCGCACAGCCCGCAGCCGGTGCGGCCGGACATCTGGCGGCGGCGCTCCTTCAGGCGCATCTCGGCGGCGGCGGCGACTTCGAGATGGATCTCGTAGCGCCCGCCCGACTCGGTGACGTCGATGCCATAGCACTCGGCGCGCGATGCGAGCAGGCCCTCGGACACCGCGAAGCCCAGCGCGAAAGCTTCGAGCTCGCTGGGCGTGGCCATCATGACGGCATGGCTGATGCCGTTGAAGACCAGCGCCACCGGCGCCTCGACGGCGACGAGGTCGTCGGCCGGCACGCCCCGGCGCTGAACCGCGAGGCTGCGCAGCCCCGCCGGCAATTCGCTCACGCGAGCTGCTCCCGGTAGGCCTGCAGCGCTTCGTTCACGATGGGGCTCACGCCCGCGGCGGCGCCGGACGCATCGACGTGCGCAAGCAGCTGGCGCCGCATGGGCGGCGCCCAGAACTTGCGAATGTGGCCGGCAATGCCGTCGAGCGCCTCGGCGCGGTCGGGAAAGGCCGCGAAGAAGTCGCCGATCTGGTTGGCCATCTTGACGAGGTTCTCAGCGTCCATGGTTCAAGAGCTCCTCCTGCTGCTCCGAGAAGCGCTTGTACTCGCGCTGCCAGCCCGAGGGCTGGAGCACGCGCGCCACCTGGACGGCGGTGACCTTGTACTCGGGGCAGTTGGTCGCCCAGTCGGAGTTGTCGGTCGTGATGACGTTGGCGCCGGACTCCGGGAAGTGGAAGGTCGTGTACACGACGCCCGGCTGCATGCGCTCGCTGATGCGCGCGCGCAGCACCGTGTCGCCGGCACGGCTTTCGATGCCGACCCAGTCGCCGTCGCGGATGCCGCGGTCCTCGGCGTCGACGGCGTGGATCTCCAGCACATCCTCGCTATGCCACTGGTTGTTGGGCGTGCGGCGTGTCTGCGCGCCGACGTTGTATTGCGAGAGGATGCGCCCGGTGGTGAGCAGCAGCGGGTACTTGCGCGTGACCTTCTCGGTGCTCGGCACGTACTGCGTGATCAGGAAGCGGCCCTTGCCGCGCACGAAGCCGCCGACATGCATGATGGGCGTGCCCTCGGGCGCCGCGTCGTTGCAGGGCCATTGCAGGCTGCCCCTGGCCTCGATGCGCGCGAAGCTCACGCCCGAGAAGGTCGGCGTGAGCGCGGCGATCTCGTCCATGATCTCGCTCGGATGCGCGTAGTTCATCGGATAGCCCAGCGCATTCGAGAGCCTGCAGGTCGCTTCCCAGTCCGCCAGCCCGCCAAGCGGCGGCATGACCTTGCGCACGAGCGAGATGCGGCGCTCGGCGTTGGTGAAGGTGCCGTCCTTCTCCAGGAAGGACGAGCCCGGCAGGAACACGTGCGCGTACTTGGCCGTCTCGTTCAGGAAGAGATCCTGCACGACGATGCATTCCATCGCTTCCAGCGCCGCCGCCACGTGCTGCGTGTTCGGGTCGGACTGCACGATGTCCTCGCCCTGGCAGTACAGGCCCTTGAACGAGCCGGCCAGCGAGGCCTCGAACATATTGGGAATTCGCAGGCCCGGCTCGGCCTGCAGCTCCACGCCCCAGTGCGCCTCGAAGCTCGCGCGCACCGTGCTGTCGGAGACATGGCGGTAGCCCGGGAACTCGTGCGGGAAGGAGCCCATGTCGCACGAGCCCTGGACGTTGTTCTGCCCACGCAGCGGATTCACGCCGACGCCTTCGCGCCCGACGTTGCCGGTGCACATCGCGAGGTTGGCGATGCCCATGACGGTGGTCGAGCCCTGCGCATGTTCGGTCACGCCGAGGCCGTAGTAGATCGCGGCGTTGCCGCCGGTGGCGTAGAGCCGCGCCGCGCCGCGCAGGTCTTCCGCCGGCACGCCGGTCTCGGCTTCGAGCGCCTCGGGCGAGTTCTCGGGGCGGCTGACGAATTCGCGCCACTGCACGTAGGACTTCGGGTCGCAGCGCTCGGCCACGTAGGCCTCGTCGACGAGGCCTTCCGTCACGATGACGTGGGCCAGCGCCGAGACCACGGCCACGTTGGTGCCGGGACGCAGCGCGAGGTGGTAGTCGGCCTTGACGTGCGGCGCGTCGACGAGGTCGATGGCGCGCGGGTCGACGACGATCAGCCGCGCGCCTTCGCGCAGGCGCTTCTTCATGCGCGAAGCGAAGACCGGGTGCGCGTCGCTCGGGTTGGCGCCGATGACCATCACCACGTCGCAATGCTCGATGGATTTGAAGGTCTGCGTGCCGGCCGAGGTGCCGTAGCTCTGGCCCAGTCCATAGCCGGTCGGCGAATGGCAGACGCGCGCGCAGGTGTCGACGTTGTTGTTGCCGAAGGCCGCGCGCACGAGCTTTTGCACGAGGTAGGTTTCCTCGTTGGTGCAGCGCGAGGAGGTGATGCCGCCGATGCTGTCGCGGCCGTGCTGGGCCTGGATGCGGCGGAATTCGCTGGCGGCGTGATTGATGGCCTCGTCCCAGCTCACCTCGCGCCACGGGTCGGTGATCTTCGCCCGGATCATCGGCTTGGTGATGCGGTCCTTGTGCGTGGCATAGCCCCAGGCGAAACGGCCCTTGACGCAGGAGTGGCCCTCGTTGGCGCCGCCGTCCTTCCACGGCGTCATGCGCACGACCTCGCTGCCCTTCATCTCGGCCTTGAACGAGCAGCCGACGCCGCAGTAGGCGCAGGTCGTGATGACGCTGTGCTCGGGCTGGCCGCGCTCGATCACCGTCTTCTCCTGCAGCGTGGCGGTCGGGCAGGCCTGCACGCAGGCGCCGCAGGACACGCATTCGCTCTGCATGAAGGGCTCGTCCTGGCCCGGCGAGACGCGGCTCTCGAAGCCGCGGCCCGAGATCGTCAGCGCGAAGGTGCCCTGCGTCTCCTCGCAGGCGCGCACGCAGCGGTTGCAGACGATGCACTTGGACGGGTCGTAGCTGAAGTAGGGGTTGGATTCGTCCTTGACGTCGTCGAGGTGGTTGGCGCCCTTCAGGCCGTAGCGCACTTCGCGCAGGCCGACGACGCCCGCCTGCGTCTGCAGCTCGCAGTCGCCGTTGGCGGAGCAGGTCAGGCAGTCGAGCGGGTGGTCGCTGATGTAGAGCTCCATCACGCCGCGGCGCAGCGTCTGCAGGCGCTCGGTCTGCGTGCGCACGACCATGCCGGCCGCGGCGGGCGTCGTGCACGAGGCCGGGAAGCCCTTGCGGCCCTCGATCTCGACGAGGCACAGACGGCAGGAGCCAAAGGGCTCGAGGCTGTCGGTGGCGCAGAGCTTGGGCACCATCACGCCGGCCTCGGCGGCGGCGCGCATCAGCGAGGTGCCGACCGGCACGCTGACCTGCGCGCCGTCGATCTGCAGCGTGACGAGGTCTTCGCTCTGGCGCGCCGGCGTGCCGTAGTCGATGTCATTGAATGTCGTCATGGCTGGCTCCTTCATCAAGCCGACAGGCCAAAGTCTTGCGGGTAGTGCTTGAGCGCCGAGAGCACCGGGAAGGGCGTCATGCCGCCCATGGCGCAGAGCGAGCCGTCGACCATGGTGGCGCAGAGGTCGCGCAGCAGCGAGGCCTGCTTGTCGCGTTGCTCACCGGTGCGCAGGCGGTCGATGACCTCGACGCCGCGCGTCGAGCCGATGCGGCAGGGCGTGCACTTGCCGCAGGACTCGACCGCGCAGAATTCCATCGCATAGCGCGCCAGGCGCGCCATGTCGGCGGTGTCGTCGTGGACCACGATGCCGCCGTGGCCGAGCACGGCGCCAACGGCGGCGTAGGCTTCGTAGTCCAACGGCAGGTCCCACTGCGACTCGGGCACGTAGGCACCCAGCGGGCCGCCGACCTGAACGGCCTTGACGGGTCTGCCGCTCGCGCTGCCGCCGCCCCAGTCGAACAGCAGCTCGCGCAGGGTCACGCCGAAGGCGAGCTCGATCAGGCCGCCGTGACGGATATTGCCGGCGAGCTGGATCGGCAACGTGCCGCGCGAGCGTCCCTGGCCGTAGTTGGCGTAGAAGGCGGCGCCGCGCGCCAGGATCAGCGGCACGGCCGCGAGCGTGATGACGTTGTTGACGACCGTCGGCTCGCCGAACAGGCCCTGCAGCGCCGGCAGCGGCGGCTTGGCGCGCACGATGCCGCGCTTGCCCTCCAGGCTTTCGAGCAGCGCCGTCTCCTCGCCGCAGACATAGGAGCCCGCGCCCTTGCGCACGGCCAGGTCGAAGGCGCGGCCCGAGCCGAGCACGTCGGGCCCGAGCCAGCCCGCGTCGCGCGCCGTGCCAATGGCCGCTTCGAGCGCGGCGATGGCATGCGGGTATTCGGAGCGCACATAGATATAGCCCTGCGTCGCGCCGACGGCCAGGCCGGCGATCGTCATGCCCTCGATCAGCATGAAGGGGTCGCCTTCCATGACCATGCGGTCGGAGTAGCTGCCGGAGTCGCCCTCGTCGGCATTGCAGACGATGTACTTCTGCGGGCCCGGCGCGTCGTGCACGGTGCGCCACTTGATGCCCGTCGGGAAGGCGGCGCCGCCACGGCCGCGCAGGCCGGAATCAAGCACCTGCTGAACGATGTCGGCCGGCGCGATGGCCAGCGCGCGCGCCAGGCCTTCGCCGCCGCCGTGGGCGCGGTAGTCGTCGAGCAAGAGCGGATCGGTCACACCGATGCGCGCGAAGCTCAGGCGCTGCTGGCGCGCGAGCCAGGGCAGCGATTCGGTCAAGCCGTGCGAGAGCGGGTGGATTTGACCGCGCTGGAACTCGGCGTCGAAGAGCGCCGCGACATCGCTGGCCTGCACCGGCCCATAGGCCACGCGGCCGGCTTCGGTCTGCACCTCGACCAGCGGTTCGAGCCAGAACATGCCGCGCGAGCCGTTGCGCTTGATCGTGATGTCGATGCCGCGTGCCGCGGCTTCGCGCACGATCGCCGTGGCGACGGCGTCGGCGCCGACGGCCAGCGCCGCCGCGTCGCGAGGGACGAAGATGGTGATGCTCATGCTGCGGCACCCTTGGCCGCACGCGCCTCGGCCAGCAAGGCATCGAAACGCTCGGGCGTGACGCGGCCCTGCGGCTGGCCGTCGAGCATCAGGCTCGGCGCGCTGGCACACAGGCCGAGGCAGTAGACGGGCTCGAGCTCGACCTGGCCGTCCGCGCTGCGGCCATGCAGGCTGCAGCCGAGGCGCGTTTCGGCATGCGCGAGCAGCGCGTCGGCGCCCATGGACTGGCAGGCCTCGGCGCGGCACAGCTCGAGCCGGTGCGCGGCGGGCTTGCTGCTCTTGAAGTGGTGGTAGTAGCTCACCACCCCATGGACCTCGGCGCGCGACAGGCTCAGCGCCTTGGCGATCACGGGCAAGGCCTCGGGCGGCACGTAGCCCAGCGCGTCCTGCACCGCGTGGAGCAGCGGCATGAGCCCGCCGGGCTCGTGCCGCCATGTCGCGATGGCCGCGTTAACGGCCTCGGCCACGGCCGGGTCCAGCGGCGGCGGCACGAGGCTGCGCAGCTTCTCGCGCAGCTCGCCAGGAGACGCCAGGCGGACTTCGCGCCCGCCCTGGCCTGGTTCTTGAACAGCTTGCATAGTCCGCTAAGTTAGCGCGTTAGTTGAAGAGCGCCGCCGCCTTCTGAAGGGCGATCGACAGGCCCCAGGCGAAGGGCAGGCCGACGGCCAGCCAGGCCAGCACGCCGGTCACGCCGAAGGCGCCGCGCGCCGCGCCGGAGGCGTCACCGCCGACGACGTCGTGGCTGATCTTGCGTTCACGCGCGAGTTCCTCGTCGCTCATGTGGTGCTTCGCGTCCACCGGCTTGACGAAGAAGTTGCAGACCAGGCCCGCGAACAACAGGCCCGCCATCAGGTAGAGCGTGTTGTCGTAGACCAGGGTCTTGGCGACGCCCGCGGCGAGCTGGCTCTCGCGCACCTGCGCGATCAGCATCGGCCCGACGATGCCGGCCACCGACCACGCCGTCAGCAGCCGGCCGTGGATGGCGCCGACCATCTGCGTGCCGAAGAGGTCGGCCAGATAGGCCGGCACCGTCGCGAAGCCGCCGCCGTAGAGCGTCAGGATCACGCAGACCGTGATGACGAAGGCGCCGGCCACGCCCATGTGACCGAGTGTCGGCAACAGGCAGTACAGGCAGATGCCGAGCAGGAAGAAGACGAAGTAGGTGGGGCGCCGGCCGAGCTTGTCGGACAGCGAGGCCCAGAAGATCCGGCCCAGGCTGTTGAAGAGGCTGATCAGGCCGACGAGGCCGGCCGCCGCCGCCGCGACCGAGGCCTTCTGCGCGGCCGTCATGACGCTGGCGTCGGCACCGACGAGCTTGGCACCGAAGACTTCCTGGAACATCGGGCTGGCCATGGAGATGACGGCGATGCCGGCCGTCACGTTCAGGCACAGCACGCCCCAGACGAGCCAGAACTGTGGCGTCTTCCAGGCTTCGCTCAGGTGCACATGGCGCGTGGTGATGCGCGCCTGCGAGGTCGCGGGTGCGGTCCAGCTCTTGGGCGTCCAGCCCGAGGGCGCGATGCGGAAGCCGAAGGCGCCGAGCGACATGGCGACGAAGTAGATCGCGCCCATGGCCATCAGCGTCGGTGCGACGCCCTGCGAGCTCGACTCCGAGAAATGCTTCATCAGCGCGACCGCGATCGGCGCGCCGATCATGGCGCCGCCGCCGTAGCCCATGATGGCGAAGCCGGTGGCCATGCCGCGGCGGTCCGGGAACCACTTGATCAGCGTCGAGACCGGCGTGATGTAGCCCAGGCCCTGGCCGACGCCGCCGAGCACGCCGCAGCCCAGGTAGACCAGCCAGAGCTGGTGGATGGATACGCCGATGCCGCCGAGGATCAGGCCGCCGCCCCAGCACAGCGCGGCGATGAAGCCGGCCTTGCGCGGGCCGGCATGCTCGAGCCAGCCGCCCCACAGCGCCGCCGAGATGCCGAGCATGGCGATGAAGGTCTCGAAGATGTGATTGACCTGGACCACCGTCCAGTTGCAGTCGGAGGCGAACAGGGCGTCGAAAAAGCCCATGCTCGTGCTGCAGGCTGCGCCGTTGGCCACGAGCAGCTTGCTCATCGGCAGCCAGAACACCGAGAAGCCGTAGGCCATGCCGATGCACAGGTGGATGGCCAGTGCGGCGGGCGGGACCAGCCAGCGGTTGAAGCCGGGGCCGGCGATGGTTCGTTCCTTGTCCAGCAGGCCGCCGCTGGCCGGCGCACCTGTTGCTACTGCTGCTGTCATGGCGTCTCCTTTTGTAGTTCACGCGTGTGATCCGCGTGCATCCACAAGTTTGAGGAGACCCCAGGGCGCGGTCAAATTTTTTCCGGGAATGAATTCATTCGATGGGCGAATCGCGGCCGAGCCGCCCCGCGTGTAGCGCCAGCTGACTGCGCCACACGGGGGTTTCCGCGAAGGCCAGCGCCGCATCGAGCGTGCGCGAGGGCCGGTTGCCGGCATGGACCATGAAGGCGATCGGCACCGCCACCTGTGGCGCGATGAGCGGCCGGGCCACGAGCTCGCCGTTGTCCTGCACCGCGCCAACCAGCGCGCCGGGCATGATGCTGTGGACGCGGCCGGCGCGCACGCTCAAGGCCAGGGTGAAGATGGAGTTGGTTTCGATCGCGGGGCTGACGGCGTGCCCGCAGGCCGCGAGCAGCGCGCGGTCCATCAGCGTGCGGTTGTGCATCTCGCTCGTCAGCAGGCATAGCGGGAGCTCGGCCGTCTCGGCCCAGGCGATTGGCGGGCCGATCAGCAAGCCCTGGCCATGCGACGCGCTGCGGCTGAGCAGGAAGTAGTACTCGTCGTATTGCGGAATGACGCGCAGCAGCGGGCGACCGGCGTCCACGCGTTCCGTGTAGCCCAGCGCCATGTCCAGCGCCAGGCTCTCCAGGCCCGTTTCGAGCTCGACCGAGCTCATCGAGCGCACCGTCGGCCGGATGCCGGGATGGCGGTCGTGCAGCATGGCGGCAAAGCGCGCGGCGATCGGCACGGCCGTCGGCACGGCGCCGATGCTCAGGTGCCCGGCGGGACTGTCGGCGTGGCTGTGCAGGTCCTGCTGGAGCAGCTCGTGTTCGCGCAGGATACGCCGTGCGCTGGCGAGGATGCGCTCGCCCTCGCTCGTGAAACCGGCGAAGTTGCGGCCGCGCTTGACGATGGCGGTGCCGAAGTTCACTTCGAGCGCCCGGATCGCGTTGGACAGCGCCGGCTGCGTGACGTTGCTGGCCAGTGCCGCGCGGCCGAAGTGCTTGTGGTCGTCGAGCGCGACGAGGTAGCGGAGCGAAACGAGAAGATTCATGCCGGCGCGCAGGATAAGCGCCGCAGCGGCGCTGCGCGGGCGGCGTGGGCATCGCGTCGGGGAAAACGCGGGCCACGCGAGTGCGGCTGGCAAAATCCGGCCCATGCTTCCTCAGCCTTCCGGCTGGCGCGTGCTCTCGCTCATCCCGCCGATGACGCAGCTGAACACGCCCTACCCCTCTACCGCCTACCTCACCGGCTTCCTGCGCTCGCGCGGCATTGACGCAGTGCAGCAGGACCTCGCGCTCGAGCTTGTGCTCGAACTGTTCTCGCGCCGCGGCGTCCAGGCCCTGGTCGAGCCGGCGCGCGCCGCGGCAAGCCGTTCGCTAACGCCCACGCTCGACGCCTTCCTGGCCCAGCACGAGCGCTACGCCGACACCATCGACGCCGCCATCCGTTTCCTGCAGGGCGCCGACGCGACGCTGGCGCACCGCATCAACGCGCGCCGCTACCTGCCCGAAGGCCCGCGCTTCGCCCAGCTCGATGCCTACCTGGCTGAAGAAGGCGAGGATCCGCTGGCATGGGCCTTCGGCGCCTTGGGCCTGCAGGACCGCGCGCGCCACCTCGCCACGCTCTATCTCAACGACCTCGCCGACGTGCTGCGCGAGGCCGTCGATCCGCGCTTCGAGTTCGTCCGCTACGCCGAGAAGCTCGCCACCGCGCAGCCGACTTTCGATCCGCTCGCCGAGGCGCTGGCCGCGCCGCCCAACCTGATCGACCGCGAGCTCAGCCGCCTGGCCGAGGCCGCGGTCGAGCGTCATCAGCCAAGCCTCGTGCTGCTTTCGGTGCCCTTCCCCGGCGCGGTCTACGCGGCCTTCCGCATCGCGCGCACGATCAAGGCACACTGGCCGGACCTGCCGATCGTGCTCGGCGGCGGCTTCGTCAACACCGAGCTGCGCGAGCTCGCCGAGCCGCGCGTCTTCGACGACTTCGACTTCGTCACGCTCGACGCCGGCGAGCGCCCGCTGCTCGCGCTGATCGAGCACCTGCAGGGCCGGCGCGGGCGTTCTCGCCTGGTGCGCACCTTTGTGCGCGAGGACGGCGCGGTCCGCTACGTCAACATGGCCGAGCCGGACGTGCCCTTCGAGGACGTCGGCACCCCGACCTGGGACGGCCTGCCGCTGGAGCGCTACCTCTCGCTGCTGGACATGCTCAACCCCATGAACCGGCTCTGGAGCGACGGGCGCTGGAACAAGCTCACCGTCGCGCATGGCTGCTACTGGAAGAAGTGCAGTTTCTGCGACGTGAGCCTGGACTACATCTCGCGCTACGAGGCCGCCTCGGCGACGACGCTGGTCGACCGCATCGAGGCCATCGTGCACGAGACCGGCGAGACGGGATTTCACTTCGTCGACGAGGCCGCGCCGCCCAAGGCGCTCAAGGCCCTGGCCGAGGAGATCTCGCGGCGCGGCACGGCCATCAGCTGGTGGGGCAATGTGCGCTTCGAGAAGACCTTCACGCCGGACCTGTGCGAACGCCTTGCCGAGAGCGGCTGCGTGGCGATCTCGGGCGGGCTCGAGGTCGCCTCGGACCGCCTGCTCGCTCTGATGAAGAAGGGCGTCAGCGTCGACCAGGTGGCGCGCGTGACCAAGGCCTTTGCCGATGCCGGCATCCTCGTCCACGCCTACCTGATGTATGGCTTCCCGACGCAGACGGTGCAGGACACGGTGGACGCGCTCGAGTACGTGCGCCAGCTCTTCGAGAACGGCTGCATCCACAGCGGCTTCTTCCACCGCTTCGCCTGCACCGTGCATTCGCCCGTCGGCCTGAACCCGCAGGACTACGGCGTGACGCTGCTGCCGCTGCCCGACAGCCCCTTCGCCAAGAACGACGTGGGCTTCGTCGACCCGACCGGCACCGACCACGACGCCATGGGCCGCGCGCTCAAGAAGGCGATCTACAACTTCATGCACGGCATCGGCGTGGACAGCGACGTGCGCCAGTGGTTCGACGTGCGCGTGCCCAAGCCGACCGTGAACCGGCACCGCATCGCCCGCGCGCTGGCTGAAACCGCGCGCTGAGCGCCGGCCCCGCGCGGGCCGCTGTCATGCAGGGCCAAGGCGGGCGTCGTATGCTGCGCCGCAGCGTTCCCACCCTGCATCAACGGAGGATCCCATGAAGCTCAAGGACAAGGTCGCCTACGTCACCGGCGCGGCCAGCGGCATCGGCAAGCGCATCGCCGAGGTCTACGCGCAGGAAGGCGCCAAGATCGTCATCGCCGACCTGAACAAGGCGGCGGCCGACGCGGCGGCGGCCGAGATCGTGGCGGCGGGCGGCCAGGCCATCGGCGTGGCCGTCGACGTGACCAACGAAGAGCAGGTCGAGGCCTCGGTCGAGGCCGGCGCCCAGGCCTTCGGCGGCATCGACATCCTCGTCTCCAACGCCGGCATCCAGATCGTCCATCGCGTCGAGGAATTCACCTTCGCGGACTGGAAGAAGATGCTGGCCATCCACCTCGACGGCGCCTTCCTGACCACGCGGGCCTGCCTCAAGCGCATGTATGCGCAGGGCCGCGGCGGCAGCGTGATCTACATGGGCTCGGTGCACTCCAAGGAGGCCTCGCTGCTGAAGGCGCCCTACATCACGGCCAAGCACGGCCTGATCGGCCTGTGCAAGACGGTCGCCAAGGAGGGCGCGCAGCACGGCGTGCGCGCCAACGTGATCTGCCCCGGCTTCGTGCGCACGCCGCTGGTCGACAAGCAGATCCCCGAGCAGGCCCAGACGCTGGGCATCAGCGAGGACGACGTGGTCAAGAAGGTCATGCTCAAGGACACCGTCGACGGCGAATTCACGACGACCGACGACGTGGCCCAGGTCGCGCTGCTGTTCGCAGGCTTCGAAAGCAATGCCTTGACCGGACAGTCGCTGATCGTCAGCCACGGATGGTCGATGCAGTAATCCGCTGGTAGCCCGCGTCCGGGCTGCGGGTTTACCAGGGCATGGCGAATGGCAGGCCGGCGGCGCACCGGGACAATCCGGCGCACTGAAACTCCGCCCCAATCGCCATGAAGCGCACTGCCCTCGCCCTGGCCCTCACCGCCTTGTTCACCGCCGAGCCGGCGCTCGCCGCACCGGCCGCGGCACCCGCAGCCGCTTCGACCGAGGCCGTCGCCGCGGGCAGCTGGGACCTGCGCCCGCTCTACGCCACGCCCGCGGCCTGGGACACCGAGCGCCAGGCCATCCTGGCCGATCTCACCCAGCTCGGCGCGCTCAAGGGCACGCTGGGCACCAGCGCCGAAAAGCTGCAGGCCGGGCTCGACCAGGCCGCTGCGCTGCGCCGCCGCATCTACCGCCTGGCCGTCTACGCCTCGCTGGCCGCGGACGCCGATACGCGCGTGACCGAGAACCAGGCACGCAACCAGCTCGCCGATGCCACGGCCAACAAGTTCGGCGAAGCGACGGCCTGGGTCACACCTGAAGTCACCGCGATCGGCGCCGACAAGATCCACGCCTGGCTCGCCGCAACGCCGGGCCTGGCCAAGCACCGCTACCTGCTCGAGACGACGCTGCGGCTCGCGCAGCACACGCTGGCGCCGGGCGAGGAGTCGCTGCTGGCCGCCGCGGCCGACCCGTTGCAGCAGCCGCAGTCCATTTACAGCCTGCTCACCAACGCCGACCTGCCCTGGCCGACCCTCACGATCCGCGGCAAGAAGGTCACGCTGGACCAGGAAAAATACGTGGCGTATCGCGCCGATCCAGATCCGAAGGTGCGTGAGCAGGTCTTCAAGGCCTTCTGGCCGGTCTACAAGGCCTTCGAGCGCACGATCGGTGCCGTCTACGCGGCCGAGTTGCGCGGCACCGTCTTCCAGGCCCGCGCGCGCAAGTACGACAGCAGCCTGGCCATGGCGCAGGGCGGCGACAACATTCCCGAGGCGGTCTACACGACGCTCGTGAAGGAGGCGAACGCCGGCCTGCCGACGCTGCATCGCTACTTCAAGCTGCGCAGCAGGATGCTCGGCCTCACGGAAGCGCGCTACTCCGACATCTACGTGCCGCTGGCCAAGCCTTCGCGCACGAACTACACCGTGGCCGAGGCCGAGGCGCTGACGCTGGAGGCGCTCAAGCCCATGGGCAGCGAGTACGAGGCGCGGCTGGCCGCCGGCTTCAAGGGCAACTGGATGGACTCCAATGTCCAGCGCGGCAAGCGCTCGGGCGCCTACATGAACGGCGCGGCCTACGACGTGCATCCCTACCTGCTGATGAGCTTCAACGGCGACTACACCAGCGTCTCGACGCTGGCCCACGAGTGGGGCCACGCCATGCACACGGTGTACACCGACCACACCCAGCCCTTCGAGACCTCGGACTACTCGACCTTCATCGCCGAGATCCCGTCCACCGCCAACGAGCTGCTGCTGGCCGACTACATGGTCGCCCACGCCCAGGGCAAGGCCGAGAAGATCTTCGCGCTGAGCCAGGAACTCGAGAACCTGCGCGGCACCTTCTTCCGCCAGGCGATGTTCGCCGAGTTCGAGCTCGCGGCGCACCAGGCGGCCGAGCGGGGCGAGCCCATCACGGGCGAGATGCTCACGAAGCTGTACCTCGGCCTGCTCAAGCGCTACCACGGCGACGCGGAGGGCGTGGTCCACATCGACGACCTCTACGGCATCGAGTGGGCCTACATCCCGCACTTCTACACGGACTTCTACGTCTACCAGTACGCCACCTGCGTCAGTGCCGCCGCCTACTTCGCCGAGGGCATCGGCAAGGGCGACACCGCGCTGCGCGAGCGCTACTTCAAGCTGCTCGAGGCCGGCGCCTCGGCCGAGCCCTACCAGCTCGTCAAGGCGGCGGGCGTGGACCTGGCGTCGCCGGAACCCTACCGTGCCGTCGTGCGCCGCATGAACCGCGTGATGGACGAGCTCGAGGCGCTGACGGCGCAGAAGTAAGCGTCTACTTGGGCGGAGTCCAGCGCGCCACCGAAGCCGCGACGAAGCGCTCGAAGGCCTGCCACAGCGGCGCGTAGGGCCCGGAGACGGGGTCGGAGCCGGGCGGCGCCTCGAGCTCATGCAGCGCCAGCAGCACCGCCTCCAGCGTGGCAAGCTGGCCGCCGCGACGCGCCTTGCGCAGTGCTGCATAGCGAGAGGGGGCGGCCTCGCCGAGGGCGAGCCGCGGCAAGGCCTGGAGCCAGGGGTTCTCGGCCAGCATGCGCCGGCTCTTGCGCCAGGTCGCGTCGAGCACGATCAGGCGCAGCGCGCCGGGCGCCGGCACCGATGGCATTGGCGCCGGTGCATCGCCGTCGGCGGGGTAGAGCAGCCAGTCATCGCGCCCCGGCACGGGCTCGGGCGGGTCGAAATGCTCGCCGATCCGCAGCTCGCAGCCGGCCAGCCCCAGGCGCAGCAGCGGGGCCGTGCCCTTGGCTTCACGCGCTTCGTCCGGATGCTGCAGCACGAGTAGCGCTACCCGATTCATCAGCGGGACGCCGGGCAGCAGACCGCAAAGGCAGGTCGCGCTGGGCCGCCCGCAGCGCGCGCAGACCGACCGACCGGGTCGCAAGTCCTTGTTCAGGCGGGCCGACGCGTCAGCGACACCGCCGTCAGACCGCTGCGCACGGTCATGCTCGCCAGTATGGCGCCAGCGAAAACGGCAATGACATTGAGCAGGCCCCACAGCGGCGGCACGCCCGACGACAGCAGCAGGCCTATCAGGTCGGGCCGGTGGTCGGCGCGCTGCAAGGCCAGGACAAACAGGCCGGCGACCATGCTGCTCATCCAGGCCAGCACGATGCCTCCCATGCACCAGCTCGTCAGCAGGCGCCGATCACCTTGGCGCGGACGCAGGGTGATGAAACCCCAGACAAAGGCCAGGAGAAAGATGAACAGGGCGGTGATGGCGGCGGCAGCCAAGGTCGCCAGGTACCTTCCGGCGATGAAGCTGCGTATCGGCGCCAGCAAAAGGTCTTTGTCGACCAGCGTGCTGGCCAGGATGGCGGTGCCGTACAGCAGCACCCCGGAAGCGAAGGCAGCGAAACGACGCACGCGTCTCATGGACGGCTCCCTGGAATCTTCATGCCGCATTTTGCGGCAAGCGGCTCCAGTGTAAATCCCTGCATACCAGGGGACTTCCGAAGCTGTTTAGCGCTTGCGATCCAGCCGCATGGCACGTGCCATGGTGCGGCGGTCGCTGCCGACGGCGGCGTTGAAGGCCTCGTGTTTACGGCCTTTGTCGCCGTTCCATTCGGGCGGCGGGAGGCGGCGGGTGCCGGAAGCGCTGTGGGTCTGGTTCTTCATGGCGGAGCCTGATCGGTCACGTCCCTTGACGGGCATGAGGGAGAAACGTGAAGCCCCTGTCGGGGGTTGACATCCAGATGCAACAAATCTTTGCGAGGGAGAATGGCGGCCTCGCCGCCAGCGCGGCCATCCATACCTCCGCCATGACTGTCCAACTCAAGAAGGCCGCACCGGCCACCGCCGTCCCCATCGTCGCCATCGATCGCGCAGGCTTCGCCAAACTCGAAGCCAGCCTGCCGGCCGCGACCCGCGCATGGCTTTCCACGAACGGATTCAAGGGCGCGCCCGACAGCCTCGCCCTGGTTCCCGGACCGGACGGCCGGCTCGGCCAGGTCTTCGCCGGCGTCGAGCGCGCCGACCACCCGTGGGCGCTGGCCGCACTGCCGATGGCGCTGCCCGAAGGCGTCTACAAGCTTGCAGAGACAGGCCTGGCACTGGATGCAGAGGCCGCCGCCCTTTCCTGGGAGCTCGGCGCCTATCGCTTCGACCTCTACAAGAAGCCCGGCCGCGCGCCGGCCACGCTCTGGCTTGCGCCCAGCGCCGCCGCCGAGCGCGGCCTGGCGCAGGCGACCGTGATCGCCGCGACGCGCGACCTGGTCAATACGCCGGCCGAGGCGCTCGGGCCCGCGGAACTGGCGCGCGCGGTCGAGGTGGTCGCGAAGCAGCACGGCGCGAAGTTCAAGCAGGTCGTCGGCGACGAGCTGCTCAAGAAGAACTTCCCGGCCATCCACGCCGTCGGCCGGGCCGCCGAGCGCGCGCCCCGGCTGATCGAGCTGAACTGGGGCAGCGACAAGCATCCGCGCCTGACCCTCGTCGGCAAGGGCGTGTGCTTCGACTCCGGCGGCCTCGACATCAAGAGCGCCGAAGGCATGCGCCAGATGAAGAAGGACATGGGCGGCGCCGCCAACGCCCTGGGCCTGGCCGCGCTTGTGATGGCGTTCAAGCTGCCGGTGCGCCTGCAGCTCCTGATCCCGGCTGTCGAGAACGCCATCGCGGGCAACGCCTACCGCCCCGGCGATGTGTTCAAGACGCGCGCCGGCCTGCACATCGAGATCGGCAACACCGACGCCGAAGGCCGCGTCATTCTTTGCGACGCGCTGGCCTACGCGGCCGAGCACAAGCCCGACCTGATCGTCGACATGGCCACGCTGACTGGCGCGGCGCGCGTGGCGCTCGGCCCGGAGCTGCCGGCCCTGTTCACCCGCGACACCGCGCTGGCGCGCGAGCTCGTCGACCTGGGCCTGCAGCTGGACGACCCGATGTGGCACATGCCGCTGTGGGCGCCGTACAAGCCGGGCATCGCGAGCGACATCGCCGACATCGTCAATACCGGCAAGGGCCCCAAGGGCGGCGCCATCAATGCGGCGCTGTTCCTCGAATACTTCATCCCGGCCGGCCAGGACTGGCTGCACATCGACCTCTACGCGGCCAACGACGGCTCACGCCCGGGCCGCCCGGCCGGCGGCGAGGCGCAGACGATCCGCACGCTGCTGGCCTGGCTCGCCAAGCGCTTCGGCGCGTAAGCCGGCAGGGCCGACTCAGGCCCGATCGGCCTCGATCCAGGCCGCGGCCTTCTCGGCAATCATCAGCGTCGGCGAGTTGGTGTTGCCGCGCGTGATGGTCGGCATGACGCTGGCGTCGACCACGCGCAGGCCGGCAACGCCGCGCACGCGCAGCCGCGCGTCGACGACGGCCTGGCCATCATCAGCACGGCCCATCCTGCAGGTGCCGACCGGGTGGAAGATCGTCGTGGCGATGTCGCCGGCCAGGCGAGCGAGTTCCTCGTCGGTCTGGAACTGCGGGCCAGGCTTGTATTCCTGGGGCGCAAACGGCGCCAGCGCAGGCTGCGCGACGATGCGGCGCGTCAGGCGCAGGCTCTCGGCAGCGACGCGCCGGTCCTCGTCGGTGGCGAGGTAGTTGGGCGCGATGGCCGGCGCATCCTTGCGGTCGGCCGAGCGGATCAGCACGGTCCCGCGGCTCGTCGGCTGCAGATTGCACACGCTCGCCGTGAAGGCATTGAAGCGGTGCAGCGGCTCGCCGAAGGCGTCCAGCGACAGCGGTTGCACGTGATATTGCAAGTCGGGCCCCGCCTGCTCGGGCGAGCTCTTGGCGAACGCGCCGAGCTGCGAGGGCGCCATGCTCATCGGGCCGCTGCGCCGCAGCAGGTATTCGAGACCGATGCCGGCCTTGCCCCACCAATGCGCGGCGCGCGTGTTGAGCGTCTTCGCGCCGCTGACCTGGTAGACGGCACGGATCTGCAGGTGATCCTGCAGGTTGGCGCCGACGCCGGGCAGGTCTTCGCGGACCTCGATGCCCAGCGACCGCAGGTGCTCAGCCGGCCCGACGCCGGAGAGCTGCAGGATCTGCGGCGAGCCGATCGCCCCGGCCGCGAGCAGCAGTTCGCCGCCAGGGCGCAGCGTCACGACCTCCGCGCCGTTCGGCGTCTGGACCACGGCGCCATTGCAGCTCAACTGGCCATCGGTGCGGGTCAGCACGAGACGCTTCACCTGGGCGCCGGTCCAGAGCTCGAAGTTGGGCCGGCCCAGGCAGGTCGGCCGCAAGAAAGCCTTGGCCGTGTTCCAGCGCCAGCCGCGCCGCTGGTTGACCTCGAAGTAACCGACGCCTTCGTTGTCGCCACGGTTGAAATCCGCGCTCGCCGGGATCCCGGCCTGCTGGGCCGCTTGCGCGAAGGCATCGAGGATGGGCCACGACAGGCGCTGGCGCTCGACGCGCCACTCGCCGCCGGCGCCGTGCATCTCGTCGGCGCCGCGCCAATGGTTCTCGTGCTGCTTGAAGAAGGGCAGGCAGGCGTCCCAGGACCATTCGGCGTCGCCGAGCTGCTCGGCCCAGCCGTCGTAGTCACGCGCCTGGCCGCGCATGTAGATCATGCCGTTGATGCTCGACGAGCCGCCGAGCACCTTGCCGCGCGGGTAGCGCAGCGAACGGCCGTTCAGGCCCGCGGCGGGTTCGGTCTGGTAGAGCCAGTCGGTGCGCGGGTTGCCGATGCAGTACAGGTAGCCGACCGGGATGTGGATCCAGTGGTAGTCGTCGCGGCCGCCCGCTTCGAGCAGCAGCACGCGCCGGCGCGGATTGCGGCTGAGGCGGTTGGCGAGCAGGCAGCCGGCCGTGCCGGCGCCGACGATGATGGTGTCGAACTGGGCGGCCATCAAGCAATCATCGACGCTCGGCCGCCAGCGTCAATTGGGGCTGCCGGCCAGCACCGGGAACAGCTTGATCAGGCCGTCGGACAAGAGCTCCACGGCCAGCGCCGCGAGGATCAGGCCCATGAGCCGCGTCATGATGTTGATGCCCGTCTGGCCGAGCACCTTGGCGATCTTGCCCGCGGCCGAGAACACCGCGATCGTGATCAGCCCCACCACGACGCCGTAGCCGACCAGCACCGCCAGCTCCCACCAGTGGCGCGTCTTCTCGGCGTAGATGACCATGGTCGAGATCGTCGCCGGGCCGGTCAGCAGCGGGATCGTCAGCGGCACCACGGCGATGCTGGCGCCCGCGTCGGCCTTGCTCGCGCCTTCGTCGACGTCGGTACTCTTGGACTCGGCCGGCTGCGCGTTGAGCATCTGCAGCGAGCTGATGAACAGCAGCGCCCCGCCGCCGACCTGGAAGGACGCCAGCGAGATGCCGAAGAACTCGATCACCTTGAGGCCGAACAGCGCGCTCGTCGCGATCACCACGAAGGCGCTGAAGCTGCTGACCATGATGGTTCGCTTGCGCGCCTCGCGCGAAAAGCGGCTCGTGAAGTGGATGAAGAAGGGCACCACGCCGACCGGATTGACGATCGCGACCAGTGCGACGAGAGGCTTGTAGATATCCATTCAGTCCGCTTCGTTGAGAGCCAGGAAGACCGCGCAGCAGCCGCGCAGGTAGACCAGCGTCGGCAGCACCAGCGCCACCGCGAACACCACGCCGCCGCCGACCAGCGCCCCCGCGCCCAGCGGTGAGTGCGCCACCGGCGCACCCGCCGCACCGGCGGCGCGCAGCCCGTAGCCGAACAGCCCAGCCATCAGCTGCTGCGGCGGCAGGTCGATGCCGACGATCCAGACGGCGAGCTGGGCCAGCACGCGCCCGCCGCCGACGACGACAAAGCTGATCAGCGCCGTCACGCCCGTGGTCAGCGCCATCACCAGCAGCATCAGGGCCGCGCATTCGACCAGATCGCGACGCAGCAGGCGCCAGAGCAGGCGCACCGTCGCGCCCACGCCCAGGCCGCTCCAGATCGACGGGCCGACCAGCGGCCCGACCAGCACGGCCCCGGCCAGGCCCATGATGCCGAGCAGTACCACGCCGACAGGCACGGTCACGGTGAACAGCGGCGCGCCGATCACCGGCTGGCGCGCCAGCCAGAGCAGGCCGACGAGCGCGGCCAGGACGCCGCCCGCGGCACAAAGCACCAGCGCCAGCACGCCCAGCACACGGTGCGCACGTCCGAAGGCGTCCAGCAAGGCGTCAAGGATGTCGCGAACCGGCTCGCCGCGCGCCTGGTCCATCAGCATCAGCCCGGTGGCGTTCAGGCCGAAAAAGGCGCACGCCAGTGCCAGCCCGGCCCAGACCGCGCCCCAGAAAGAATCTTCCCGCGCCAGCGCCGACTCCGAAGAAGCCAGCAGCAAGCCCGCGGCACAGAAGGTGCACAACAGGGCGTAGAGCGCCGAACCGTTGCGCGGTGCGTCGAGGCTGCCGAGAACCCGCTCGAGCGCCTGCAGAGTGAGTTTTCGATCGGACCGGCCCATGAGGCCGGGATGATAGCCAGCCCAAACTGGCCGAAACCGTGCATTACTACGGGTTATTGCTAGAACCTTAAAAACAACACTCCCCAAAAAGGCCTAGGCTTGTAATTTGGGCCTCAGCCCATAATGAGATTTGCCTGTGTCTGGAAGCCGCGCCTTCGCTTGAATGGTTCACGATGGGTTGAAGCTCCACCTGGTTTTTTGAGTATCGAAAGGGCTTCCCCATGGGAAACAAGCTTTATGTGGGCAACCTCGCCTACAGTGTGCGCGATCAGTCGCTGCAAGACGCCTTCGGGCAATTCGGCACGGTGACGTCTGCACGTGTGATGATGGATCGCGAAACGGGCCGCTCCAAGGGCTTCGGTTTCGTCGAAATGGCTTCCGACGCTGAAGCGCAATCCGCGATCAACGGCATGAACGGCCAGCCTCTGGAAGGCCGTGCCATCGTCGTGAACGTCGCCCGTCCGCGCGAAGAGCGTCCGGGCGGTGGTGGCGGCTTCGGCGGCGGCGGCGGTGGTCGCGGCGGCTTCGGTGGCGGCGGCGGCGGTGGTCGCGGCGGCTTCGGCGGTGGCGGTGGCGGCTACGGTGGTGGTCGCGGCGGCTTCGGCGGCGGCGAAGGCGGCGGCGGTGGTTACGGCGGCGGTGGCCGTGGTGGCTACGGCGGCGGCGGCCGTTCCGGCGGTGGCGGCGGCTACAGCGGCAGCGGCCGCTCGGGCGGCGGCTACGGCGAGTACTGATTCCCGGCTACCGGCACACAAGAAAGGGCGTCTTCGGACGCCCTTTTTCATTGCCTCTCCATTTGCATCGATGCCGCCGCGGCGACTTTAGTGGCCCGCCCGCGGCTTGCGCGGCTGTTTGGCGAAGATGCGGTCGAACAGGCCATCGGGCAACAGGCGCAGGACTTTGGCGACCACGCCCATCTGCCAAGGGATCACGCGATAACTCGTGCCGGCCGCAATGGTCCGCACGGCGCGCCGCGCGAAGTCCTCCGGCCGCATCAGGAAGGGCATCCGGAAGGGGTTGCGACTCGTCAGCGGCGTCGCCACATAGCCCGGCGCGATGGTGACGACGCGCACGTTCGACTCGCGGCACTCGGCGCGCAGGCTCTCGCAATGGCTGATGACCGCGGCCTTGGAGCCGCTGTACGCCGCATGCCCCGGCAGGCCACGGATGCCGGCGACGCTGGCCACCCCGACCAGCGTTCCGCTGCGGCGCGCGCGCATCGGCGCAATAAAGGGCTGGAAGGTCGCCGCCAGCCCGAACACATTGGTGCGATAGACCTGCTCGATGACCGCGAGGTCCTCGGCCTCGGCCGTGTCCACGCCCACGCTGATCCCGGCATTGGCGATCACGACATCGGGCAGGCCCTGGCTGGCGATGCAGGCCAGGGCCGCCGCGGCGATCGAGGCACCATCGGCCACGTCGGCGGCGTAGATGGCACAGCGCTCGGGCCCGAGGCCCTGGGCCGCAGTCCATTCGCGCAAAACCGCATCGCGCCGCGCCACGAGCGCCAGGCGCCAGCCGCTGCGCGCGTATTCGAGCGCCAGGGCCTGGCCGATGCCGCTGGAAGCACCCGTGATAAAGACCAGCCCGCTCACCGTTTGGACCCGGGCTGGAACTGCGCGTGCGAACGTCCGCTGAGGACCACCGTGCCGCGCAGGTGGTCGTAGACGAAGCCCTGGTCGCTGTGCATCGTTCCGCCCATGAAGTCGACGTCGACGGGCAGGTGCGAACGCATGATCTGCGCATCGGACAGCGCCTCGACGAAGTCGCCGCGCACGACGGCGCGCGGCACATCCTGCTCGGGCTGCTGGCCCGGGTCGAAGCGGCGCAGATGCACGTCGCCGATGAGCTGAAGCTGGCTTGCGTCGCCGTTGGAGATGGCGCGCGCCGCCGTGGCGAGGATCTGCCCGCCGTTGGGCGAGATGGCGCGCACGCTGACGCCGTCGATCTCGACCGTGTCGGTATCGGGATAGTGGCGCAGCGCCTCGCCCTCGACGCGCACACGCAGCAGCCCGTCGGCGCCGATGCGCTCGAGCTCGAAATGCTGCATGCGGTAGTCCGGCACGTGGCGCAGCGGCGCGGCTGTCTGCGGGCCGCCGGCCAGCGGCGTGTTCTTGACCAGCCACGCGGTCCCGACGGCCAGCAGGCTCATCAGGAACAAGGGCAGCCAGCTGCTGACCAGGGCCTGGACCCGCCAGGTCCACGACGGCAGCTCGCGGCGCGGCCCGCCGGCCGGCGGCGCCAGCGGAGTCAGCGGGCCTGACGCCATCAGGGTGCGCCCCCGTCGAGCGTGTCGAGATGGCCGGCGAACAAGCGTGCGTAATGGCCGCTGGCCATCAGCATCAGGTCGCAGAACTCGCGCGCCGCGCCGTGGCCGGCTGCTGCGGTGGTGACGTGGTGGGCGATCGCGAGCACCTCGGCATGCGCCTGCGGTGGCGCGCAGGCGAAACCGGCGCGCGTCAGCAGCGGCAGGTCAGGCCAGTCGTCGCCCATGGCCGCCACCTGCGGCCAGTCCAGGCCCATCTGCGCGAGCAGGGGCGTTGCGGCCACCAGCTTGTCCTTGGCGCCGAAGACTGCGTGCTTCAGGCCCAGGTCGGCGACGCGACGGCGCACCGCCGCCGAGTCGCGGCCCGTGATGACGATGGGCTCGATGCCCGCCTGCGCCAGCAGCTTCATGCCGTGGCCGTCCAGCGTGGCGAAGGCCTTGAACGCCTCGCCGCTCTCGCCGATGTAGATGCGGCCATCGGTCAGCACGCCGTCGACATCGAAGATCGCGGCCTTCAAGCCCAGTCCCGGGCCCTGGGCCTTGAGCAGCAGCTCCGGCGGAAAACTCAGTGCCGGCTGCATCAGATGACTTTCGCGCGCATCAGGTCGTTGATCGACACGGCACCGAGCAGCTTGCCGTCGGCGTCCGCGACGAGCACGACGGTGATGCGCGCCGATTCCATCACGTCGGCCGCATCAACGGCCAGCGCGTCGGGTGCGACGCGGCGCGGATTCGCATGCGCGACTTCCGCTGCCGTCAGCGCCCGCAGGTCGCGGCCGCTCTCGACGAGGCGGCGCAGGTCGCCGTCGGTGAAGATGCCTTCGATGCGATCGTCGGCACCGACAAGCACCGCCATGCCCAGGCCGCCGGCCGACATGGCGCGCATCATTTCGGTGAAGGGCGTCGAAGCGCTCACGCGCGGCAGGCTTTCGCCCGCGCGCATGAGGTCGCGCACCAGCGTCAGCAGCTTGCGCCCGAGCGCGCCGCCCGGGTGCGAGCGCGCAAAGTCCTCGGCGCGGAAACCACGCGCGTCGAGCAGCGCCACGGCCAGCGCATCGCCGAGCGCCATCTGCGCCGTCGTGCTGGCCGTCGGCGCGAGCTGGAGCGGGCAGGCCTCCTCGGCCACGGCGCTGTCGAGCACGACATCGGCATGCCGCGCCAGGCTCGACTGAAGACCGCCGGTCATCGCGATGATGGGCACGAACAGACGCCGCAGCACCGGCAGGATGGCGTTGAGCTCATCGCTCTCGCCCGAGTTGGACAGCGCCAGCACTACGTCCTGCTGAGTCACCATGCCGAGGTCGCCATGGCTGGCCTCGGCCGGATGGACGAACAACGCGGGCGTGCCGGTGGACGCGAGTGTCGCGGCGATCTTGCGGCCCACGTGGCCGCTCTTGCCCATGCCCATCACGCAGACGCGCCCCGAGCAGCACAGCACGGTGGACACGGCCTTGGCGAAGGATTCGCCCAGGCGCGGCCCGAGCGCCTGCAGCGCGGCCATCTCGACGGCGAGCGCGCGGCGGCCCATGTCGATGGCGCGATCGGCGTCGAAGCCGTGGCAGGGAGTGGGGGAAGGATTCATCGCCGGCAGTTTAGCGGGCCGCATGCGCCGATGTTTGCCCCTGCGGGCCTCGGCCACTTCAGTCAAGTTTGAACTGAAATTCCTGCTCGACAGTGCGATCGCGCGTGCACTCGTAGCTGTACACGGCAGCTTCGATAGCCTGAATGAGGCGGCGATCTGTTTCAGGATCGCCAGCACTCTTCAGCGTCGAAACATCGACTCGCGTCACCTTGCCGGCCTGGACAACAAACGTTGCCTTGTACGCGACGTCGAGGAAGGTGCCAAAGTCCGGAAGCAGCGGCTGGGGTACCTTCGCGCAATCAGCGTCGGGACTCGCCAGGGTGCCACCAATCTCGCGCGTCTCGCCGTTCGGTGCCTTGATCGTCGCGCGACCATATGGAATGCCATCGCGAAAGTCGCTCTCGAAGACCGTGCCGTCGACTTTGTAGATGACGCCATGCCCGTTGAGCAAGCTTTTCGCGAACTGGCCTTCATAGCGCTCACCGCTGCGCTGGGTGTAGACGCCTTTCCCCTCTCGGAAACCACCCGCGAAATCACCTTCATAGGTATCGCCATTGGGCAGGTGCATGACCCCATGCACAAGGGATCCGCCAGTGAACTCCCCCTCGATATCGATCCCGTCCGCTTTGTGGAGCACGCCATGCCCGTTGAGCGTGTCCTTCAAGAAGTGACCTTCGTAACGATCGCCGGTCGACCAAGTATAGACGCCTTCACCTTCTCTGGACCCGTCGACAAAGGTGCCCTCATAGGTTTCGCCACTCGCGGTGCGCACAACACCAGGCCCGTCAAAGCGACCGCGTTTCATCGCACCGGTATATCGCGTGCCCGGCTGCCCTTTGCCGAACCATTGAAGCGTGCCCTCGCCCTGCGCCCAGCCGTCGACGCACGCCCCAGTCCAGGTGATGGCCTCTCCGGCCTTTGGGTACGGATTGGAGACCTTGCACCCGTTGTCATCCAATAGCCAAGCAGCGATCGAATTGCCGGAGGTGCCGTCGTCCGCGCCTGCGAATGCGCTGCCGGCGAGCAAGGCGAACAAGGCGGCGCAGGCGCGCCAACGTTCCATCCAGGCCATAGGTTCTCCCTCGACTATCGCTATTCAACGGCGCCTCGCGCCAGGGTCGGCTGGAGTGTCCCCGGGCTTCGCCGGCCCGCGCCTCCGGGCCTGCCCTAGCGGCTCGGCCAATGCCAGGCCGGCCGATCAAGCAGATCCTGGCCGCGGATGACGGTCTGGCCGAGGTCCTTGTCGAGCACTTGATGAACGCACTGCTCGTGCTCGGCCAGCGTCGCGATGAGCCGGCTCGCGTGGGAGACCACGATGATCTGCGCGTCGCGCGAGGCCGAGGCGATCAGGCGGCCGAGTGCCGGCAGCAGGTCGGGGTGCAGGCTGGCTTCCGGCTCGTTCAAGACCAGCAGCTCCGGCGGCCGAGGCGTCAGCAGCGCGGCGATCCAGAGCAGGTAGCGCAGCGTGCCGTCTGAGAGCTCGGCGGCCGAGAGCGGGCGCAGCAGGCCGTGCTGCTGCATGTGCAGGCTGAATCGGCCGTCGCGGACGTCGACGAAGACAGCGGCCCCGGGGAAGGCGTCTTCGACCGCGGCGCGGAGCCGCTCGACATCGCCGATCTCGATGATGGTCTGCAGCGCCGCGGCGAGATCGGCGCCGTCGTGGCCGAGAACGGGCGTGTAGGTGCCGATCTGCGCGGCGCGGGCGGGCGCGGCCAGGTCCGTGCGGAAGTGGTCGTAGAAGCGCCAGCCGCGCAGGCGCTCGCGGACCTGCAGCATCTCGGGCGCCCGCTGCGGGTCGGAGAACTGCGCGAGCATGCTGTCGAAGGGCGCGATGTGGTGGGTCGACTCAGACCACGCGCCGGCCTCGTTGCGGATGCGAACGCCGCCTCCGGCGCGGTCGACCAGCAGCGCGGAAGGCCGCAGCATCGGCCCGGCCCAGATGCATTCGCGCTTGATCTGCGGGTCGCGTCCGAAGGCCGTCGGCGGGTTCGCGGGCGGGCGCTCAGGCGGCGGCAGGCCGAGGTCGATGGCGTAGCCGAATTCGTCGCCCGCGAAACCGAGCCGCAGGGCGATGGGCTCCTTGCGGCGCGTGCCTTCGATCGGCTGCTCGCCACTGCGCATGGCGCGCGTGAACTGCTCGGGACCAGCCCACAGCGCCGATGGCAAGCCGCCTTCACGCGCGAGCGCCGCGACGACCGCACCCTGCGCCGTCTCGGCCAGCAAGCGCAACGCACGGTAGGCGTTGGACTTGCCGCAGCCATTGCCGCCGGTAATGAGCGTGACGGGACCGAGCGGCATCACCAGTTCGCGCAGCGAGCGGTAGTTGGAGATGGCGAGGGTGGTGAGCATGCTGCAATTTCAGCATGCCGCTTGCCGCTTGCCGCTTGCGTTTGGGAGCTCAGCAGGAGGGCGGACGGGCCTGCCACTCCGTGTCCTCCTCTCATCGCCTGCGCGGCGATGAGATTCCCCCTTTACCTGCGTGGCAGGCCCGTCCGCCCTCCCGCTCTACGTACTAGCTCGATTCTTTTCTTTGCCTGCGCGCGGCACTCGGTGATGGGGAGCCGGGGTACGGGTGCGCGATGGCGTAAGTAAAGGAGGAATTCCATCGCCGCGAGGCGATGGAAGGGGGACATGAAGCCAGCGCGCACCCGGGCCCCGGCGATGCCTCAGTCGAGGCAAGTGCACTGCAAAAAAAGCGGGCCTCGAAGGGCCCGCTCTTCCCTGCTTGCCGGAAGCGGATCAGGGATACAGACCACGCTCCTCACGCGCCTGGAGCACCCGCGTGCAAGCCACCACGAAGGCCGCCGTGCGCAGCGGGATCTTGTGCTGCTCGGTCGTGTCCCAGATGTGCTTGAAGGCGCCGGTGATGATCTTGTCGAGGCGCACGTTGATCTCGTCCTCGGTCCAGAAGAAGGACGAGAAGTCCTGCACCCACTCGAAGTACGAGACCGTCACGCCACCCGAATTGGCGATGACGTCGGGCACGACGATGATGCCGCGGTCGGCCAGGATGGCGTCGCCGTCGGGCGTCGTCGGACCGTTGGCGCCTTCGAGCACGATGCGCGTGTGCACGCGCTTGGCGCGCTCGCCGGTGAGCTGGCCTTCGAGCGCAGCGGGGATCAGCACGTCGCTCTTGACGTCCCAGAAGTTCTCGTTGTCGATGCGGTCGGCGCCCTTGAAGCCGCCGACGCCGCCGGTCTTGCCGACGTGGTCGAGCAGGTCGGCCATGTCGACGCCGTTGTCGTTCAGGATGGTGCCGGTATGGTCCTGCACGGCCACGACCTTGGCGCCGTTGGCGGCGAAGAGCTTGGCGGCGATGGAGCCGACGTTGCCGAAGCCCTGCACCGCGATGCGCGCGCCTTCCATCGGCACGTTCAGGCGGCGCATGGCTTCACGGCCGATCACGAACACGCCGCGGCCGGTGGCGGCCACGCGGCCCAGCGAGCCGCCCAGCGGGATCGGCTTGCCGGTGACGACGCCGGTGGCGGTGGCGCCGGCGTTCATCGAGTAGGTGTCCATCATCCAGGCCATGATCTGGCCGTTGGTGTTGACGTCCGGCGCGGGAATGTCCTGCTGCGGGCCGATGATGATGCCGATCTCGCTCGTGTAGCGGCGCGTGATCTTCTCGATTTCCTTCAGCGAGTACTGCTTGGGATCGAGGCGGATGCCGCCCTTGGCGCCGCCGTAGGGCAGGTTGACTGCCGCGTTCTTGATCGTCATCCAGGCCGAAAGCGCCATCACTTCCTCGAGCGTGACGTCCGGGTGGTAGCGCACGCCGCCCTTGCCCGGGCCGCGCGTCAGGCTGTGCTGGACGCGGTAGCCCTCGAAGTGGGCGATGGTGCCGTTGTCGAGCTCGATGGGGATGTCGACGATCAGCGCGCGCTTGGGCCGGCGCAGCGTTTCGATCCAGCGGGCGAGGTTGCCGAGATAGGGCTCGACCGCGTCGATCTGCGAAAGATACGTGCCCCACGGGCTGTTGCGCGTGGGCGAGACAAAGGACAGGTTGGGCATGAAACCGCTCCGTAATTTTGTGTGGACGAACGGTACCGCGAAGCGAGCCTTGAACGCCAGCGAAGGCAAAGCCGAGTGGACATGCCCTGATGCGGGCTGCGCATAGCCCGCGGGTTTGGACTTGCGTCGAAGCCTGGCGTTAGCGCTGGCCGATCCCGAGGCGGCGCAGGATCCGTCCGAGTGTCGGCGCTTGCACGAGCAGGCTGAACAGCACGACGGCAAAGGTCGCGGCGACGAAAAGGTCTTTGCCCGGGAAGGCCGGCAAGGACAGCGACAGGGCTACCGAGATGCCGCCGCGCAGGCCGCCCCAGCTCATCAGGAGGACGGTATGCCGGCGCTGCGGCCACCAGGGCCGCAAGGCCGCCAAGGGCAGCGCGACGCTGGCCCAGCGCGCCAGCAGTACGAGCGGCAGCAACGCCAGCGCGGCGGGCCAATGGCTGCCTTCGCCGTAGGGCGCGATCAGCTTCAGCCCGATCAGGCCGAACAGCAGCAGGTTGAACAGCTCGTCGAGCATCTCCCAGAACGCGAACAGGGTGCTGCGCGCCGACCCGCCCATGGCCCGCCGCGAGGCGTGGTGCCCGACCGTCAAGCCCATCACGACCGAGCACAGCGGCCCGGACGCATGGAGCGCCTCGGCCACGCTGTAGCCGGCGGTGGCGATGGCCAGGGTGATGACGATCTCGATGGCATGGCTGTCGACATCCTTGAGCATCCAGACGCCAGCGCTGGCCACGACCAGGCCGATGACGATGGCCCCCAGCACTTCGCGCGCCAGCAGCATCGCCACCGCGCCGGCGCTCGGCTCGGCCGTGCCGGTGACCAGGCCCAGCAGCACGACGTAGGCGACGACCGCCGTGCCGTCGTTGAAGAGGCTTTCGCCAGCGATGTTGACTTCGAGGTCGCGAGGCGCGCCGGCCGTCTTGAGCATGCCGAGCACGGCGATCGGGTCGGTCGGCGAGATCAGCGCCGCAAACAATAGGCAATACGGCAGCGCCACCGGCACACCGAGCGCCGCCAGCAAGCACCAGGCGCCGAGGCCGACCACCGCGATCGAAATCAGCAGGCCGACGGTGGCAAGCACGCCGACCGGCACCTTCTGCCGTCGCAGGTCCCCGACCGAGATATGCATGCTGCCCGCGAACAGCAGCACCGGCAGCAAGGCGTGGAAGACGAGCTCGTACATGTCGAGCCGGTCGACGAAGCCGTGCGCCTGCTCGGCCACGCCGGGCAGATGCGGCCCGAGCAGGGCGAGCACCAGCGCGAACACCAGGCCCATGGCCGTGATGCCGACCGTCTCGGGCAGGCGGATGAAGCGGTGGTTGACGTAGCCGAAGACAGCCACCGTCGTCGTGAGCACCGCAAGAATCTCGAAGAGGCTCATGGGGCGCGATTGTGTCGCCCAGTCCGCACACCGTCGCCGGCCGCGCCTGCGGACTTCCACAAGTGCCCGGCGGTAGGGCCCCGCTTGTCCCCGGATATCGCCACACGACCGGCCAACTCGTCATCGGCAAAGCGACCGGCGGCGGACCCGGCCGCCGCTACGCCGACGCACGTCCGTCAGCGCACGAGCGCTGCGCGGAAATCGGGCTCGTCGATCAGCTTGCCGATGAGCAAGTGATAAAGCCCCTCGTAATGGCGGATCGCGTCCGGGATCGCGACCGGGCCCATGAACGAGCCATCCCATTGCTCGTCGACGACAAGCTCCTTGTCGAACACCAGGTGGCCGTCCCGCTTGATGGTGAAGCGCGCGGCGAGGCGGCCCGAGCTCGTCCCGATCGCAGCGTCGACGAAGCTGTCGGTCAGCTGCCCCTCGATCAGCGCGGGCGACGTACCGTCGTAGAGACTGGCGTTCTTGAGCTCCGCAACCAGCGTGTCGCGCAGCTGCAGCGCGAAGCTGCCGTGGGCCGGTGCAAGGCTCGTCGATCGCAGTCCACCGAGCGTGGTGTCCATGTCCTTGGGCTTGCCCGCGGCGAGCATGAAGGTCCCGACCATCGCCGGGCGGATCTGCGCAGTGCGCAGCTTCTCGACATTGGCGAAGCTGGCCGTCGGCTCCGGCATCGAATGGGTTGCGCAGCCGCCGAGGCCGAGCAGGGTCAAGCCGGCCAGGCCCGCAAGCAAAACACGGTCGCGCATGCCGGTCACCTCAGCGGAAGTCCGTCTTGTGCGTGAGGTCGTTGAGCGCCTGGCTCAGCACCTGCCGCGTCAACAACTCGGCGGCCTCTCGTGCGCTGGCCACCGGCGTGCCGTTGAGCGGCGCCGAGGTGTTGCCTATCGTAGTGTGGAGCACATGACGCGCCTGGCTGACAAGCGCGGGGGCCTGCGCGTCCGCGTGGTAGGTCAGCGTGCAGATATAGCCGTCGTCGACCGAGGTGCCGACGAGGCCGAAGGTAAGGCCCGTGCCGAAGCCCTTCCTTGCCACGTCGTCGGTCAGCGATACGTTGTTAATCTGGATGCTCAGCAACGCGCCATCGGCGACCGGCGCCTCGCTGACGTCGGCGAACACGCTGCTGTCCTTGATTTGCGCGAGCACGCGGGCCTTGAGCACCTCCGTCGCCTTCGCGTTCGGCGCGCCCTTGGTCTGGAACTCGAACATCACCTGGACGGGGTGCGGCGGCTCGGTCTTGCGCAGGTTCGCCGCCGGCACCTCCTTGACGGCGTCGTCCACATAGAAATGCGGCACGATGCAGCCGCTTAGCGCGGCAAGCGTGGCGGCCAGCAGCACTACGTTGAGCGTGCGTCCGAATGTCGTTGCAATCCCCTGCATGGTCAGGCCCTCCCAGGCGCATAGCTGAATTCGTGCGGATGCTAGGCGCGCGACTTCGCCACGCGCCTCATGGCATTCCCGGGGAGCTTGGCAGAAGTCCCCCTAACATCGCGGCATGACCGGCTCGCTCGACATCGCCCTGCTCTATCTCGCCGCTGCCGTGCTGGGCGTGGTGTTATGCCGCTCGCTCAAGCTGCCGCCGATGCTGGGTTACCTCGTCATCGGCGTGGCGATCGGCCCGCACGCGCTGGCCCTGGGCGGCGGCAACGAGGCCGACCTCGCCTACCTCGGCGAGTTCGGCGTGGTCTTCCTGATGTTCGTGATCGGCCTGGAGTTCAACCTGCCCAAGCTGCGCAGCATGCGTGCCGACGTCTTCGGCCTGGGGCTTGCGCAGGTGCTGCTGACGACGACCGGCGCGGTGCTCGGCAACTTCCTGCTCGAAGCCGTCTTCGCGCTGTTCGGCGTGCAATGGGAACTGGGCTGGCGCGGCGCGCTGGTGCTCGGCGCGGCCATGGCAATGAGCAGCACGGCCATCGTCGTCAAGCTCATGGCCGAGCGGCTCGAGCTCGACAGCCTGCACGGCCGCCGCGTCATGGGCGTGCTGCTGTTCCAGGATCTGGCCGTGGTGCCGCTGCTCGTGCTGATCCCGGCACTGCAGAGCAGCCCGGCCGAGATGGCCGGCTCGCTGGCCTGGGCCGGGCTCAAGGCGGCCGCGCTGCTCGGCGTGCTGCTGTGGGGCGGCCAGAAGGCCATGCACTTCTGGCTCACGCTGGTCGCGCGGCGGCGCAGCGAAGAGCTCTTCATGCTCAACCTGCTGCTCGTCACGCTGGGCCTGGCCTGGCTGACCGAGCACTTCGGGCTCTCGCTCGCGCTGGGCGCCTTCGTCGCCGGCATGCTGATCGCCGAGACCGAATACAAGCACCAGGTCGAGGCCGACATCCGGCCTTTCCACGACCTGCTGCTGGGCCTGTTCTTCATCACCATCGGCATGCGCCTGGACTGGCACGCGCTGGTCCAGCAGTGGTTGCTCGTGCTGCTGTTGAGCCTCGGTCCCATCTTCGCCAAGTTCGCGCTCATCGCACTGCTGGCGCGCGGCTTCAAGGCGCCCGGCGGCGTGGCGCTGCGCACCGGCATCTATCTGGCGCAGGCCGGCGAGTTCGGCTTCGTGCTGCTGACGCTGGGCACCGAGAGCGGCCTCGTCGCGCACCAATGGGTGAGCCCGGTGCTCGCGAGCATGGTGCTGTCGATGCTCGCCACGCCGCTGCTGATCCAGTACAGCAACCGCATCGTCATGAAGCTCTCGAGCAGCGACTGGATGATGCAGTCGCTGCAGCTCACCACCATCGCCAAGAAGTCCATCCACGCGAGCGAGCACGTCATCATCTGCGGCTTCGGCCGCAGCGGCCAGAACCTCGCGCGGCTGCTCGAGAGCGAGCATTTCCCCTACGTCGCGCTCGACCTCGACCCGGACCGCGTCGCCCAGGCCACGGCGGCTGGCCAGAACGTCGTGTTCGGTGATGCCGCGCGGCCGCAAAGCCTGATGGCCGCGGGCCTGGCGCGCGCCAGCGCCGTCGTCGTGACCTACCACGACACGCCCTCGGCGCTGAAGGTGCTGCGCCTCGTGCGCGCCCACGCGCCCAAGCTGCCGGTGATCGTGCGCACGCTCGACGACAGCGACCTGGAGCGCCTGCGCGAAGCCGGCGCCACCGAGGTCGTTCCCGAGGCCATCGAAGGCTCGCTGATGCTGGCCAGCCACGCCCTGGCCCTGCTCGGCGTACCGATGCGCCGCGTGCTGCGCATCACCCAGGAGATGCGCGACAAACGCTACGGCCTGCTGCGCGGCTACTTCCGCGGCGGTGACGACGACACCACCGAGGAAGAACGCCACGCCGCGCGGCTCGTCTCCGTGACGCTGCCCGCCGGCAGCGCGCACGCCGGCAGCACGCTCGGCGCGCTGGCCCTGGGCGAGCTCGACGTGGCCGTCGTCTCGGTGCGGCGCAGCAGCGGCGCCGTGGTTGCGGCGCACGATGGACTGACGCTGCACAGCGGCGATACGCTCGTGCTCTCGGGCGTCCCCACGGCGCTGGCGCTGGCCGAGGAACAGCTGCTGTCGAGCTGACCCGATCGGTCTGGCACCACCGTGCCACCTCGGTGACAGCGCGCCCCTCCCGTTTGTGAGGCAATCGCACCATGGACTTCGACTTCAGCCCCCGCACCGGCCCGCTGCGCCAACGCCTGCTCGAGTTCTGCGCCGAGCACATCGAACCCAACGAGGCCCGCTACCTCGCCGAGATCGAGGCGCACCGGCGCGCCGGCAATGCCTGGCAGCCCAGCCCGCTGATCGAGGAGCTCAAGCCCAGGGCGCGCGCGGCCGGGCTGTGGAATCTCTTCCTGCCGCATTCGGCGCGCGTGCCGGAGGGCCTGTCCAACCTCGAGTACGCGCCGCTGTGCGAGGTCATGGGCCGCGTGTTCTGGGCACCCGAGGTCTTCAACTGCTCGGCGCCGGACACCGGCAATATGGAAGTGCTGGAGCGCTATGCCAGCCCCGAGCTGCAGGCGCGCTGGCTCGAGCCGCTGCTGGCCGGCGAGGTCCGTTCAGCCTTTCTGATGACGGAGCCGGCCGTGGCTTCGTCGGACGCCACCAACATCGAATGCCGCATCGAGCGCGACGGCGACGACTACCTCATCAACGGCCGCAAGTGGTGGTCCTCGGGCGCGGGCGACCCGCGCTGCCAGGTCTACATCGTCATGGGCAAGACCGACCCGCAGGCGGCGCGCCACGCCCAGCAGTCGATGATCGTCGTGCCGGCCGACACGCCCGGCATCACCGTGAAGCGCCACCTGAGCGTGTTCGGCTACGACGACGCGCCGCACGGCCACATGGAGATCGTGCTCGAGAACGTGCGCGTGCCGGCCGCCAACATGCTGCTGGGCGAGGGCCGCGGCTTCGAGATCGCGCAGGGCCGGCTCGGCCCCGGCCGCATCCACCACTGCATGCGCTCGATCGGCGCGGCCGAGCGCGCGCTCGAGCTCATGTGCCAGCGCGCGCTGGCGCGCACCGCCTTCGGCAAGACCGTGGCGCAGCAGACCGTCACGCAGGAGCGCATCGCCGAGGCGCGCTGCGCCATCGAGCAGGCGCGCCTGCTCACGCTCAAGGCCGCGTGGATGATGGACAAGGCCGGCAACAAGGCCGCCCAGGCCGAGATCGCGATGATCAAGATCGTCGCGCCGAGCATGGCGCTGAAGGTCATCGACTGGGCCATCCAGGTCTTCGGCGCCATGGGCGTGTCGCAGGACACGCCGCTGGCCTCGATGTGGGCCCAGCAGCGCACCCTGCGCCTGGCCGACGGGCCCGACGAGGTCCATCGCAATTCGCTGGCCAAGCTCGAGCTGGCCAAGCACATGCGCTGAGCGGGGCGCACGCCTCGCTCGCGTGTGTTTGCGACGAAGCAAACCGTCAGCGAACGGTCTGGCGCCGTAACGAGACTGTCACGCGTCCGCTCGACGATCCCTGGATCGATTCAACAACGACCCAGGGATTCACATGTCTTCGATGACTGCACCTTCACTGGCCGGAGAACGCCCCGACGGCCCGCGCCTGGACAGCAAGCCCGGACCGATGACGCTGCTGCTCTTCGTCGGCCTGCTGGCCGGTGGCCTGCTGTTCACGGCCTGGAACCTCGTCCAGGACGTGAACGCCGTCGATGCACCGATCACGACCTATGTGCCCTTCATCCTGCTGGGCGTGGCGCTGCTGATCGCGCTGGGCTTCGAGTTCGTCAACGGCTTCCACGACACGGCCAACGCGGTGGCCACGGTCATCTACACGCACTCGCTGCCGCCCAACGCGGCGGTGCTTTGGTCGGGCCTGTTCAACTTCCTCGGCGTGCTGACGTCGAGCGGCGCGGTGGCCTTCGGCATTCTTTCGCTGCTGCCGGTGGAGCTGATCCTGCAGGTCGGCTCGAGCGCGGGCTTCGCCATGGTGTTCGCGCTGCTGATCGCGGCCATCGTCTGGAACCTCGGCACCTGGTGGCTGGGGCTGCCGGCATCGAGCTCGCACACGATGATCGGCTCCATCATCGGCGTGGGCATCGCCAACGCGCTGATGCACGGGCGCGACGGCACCAGCGGCGTGGACTGGGGGCAGGTCACCAAGGTCGGCTATTCGCTGCTGCTCTCGCCGCTGGTCGGCTTCGTCTGCGCGGCACTGCTGCTGCTCCTGCTGCGCCGCCTCGTGAAGAACCGCCAGCTCTTCGACGAACCCCAGGCCGATGCGCCGCCGCCGCTGTGGATCCGCGGCCTGCTGGTGCTGACCTGCACGGGCGTGTCCTTCGCCCACGGCTCCAACGATGGCCAGAAGGGCATGGGCCTGATCATGCTGATCCTCGTCGGCACCGTGCCCATGGCCTATGCGCTGAACCGCGCGATGCCGGCCGACCAGACTTCGCACTTCATCGCCATCGCCGGCGATGCGCAGCGCGCGATCGAGCGCTCGTTGCCGACACTGACGGAGCGTGCGCCCAGCGCCGACGCCGCGCGCAGCGAGCTCTCTGCCTATGTGCGCACGCAGCAGGTCCAGCCGGGCGTGCTGCCCGCGCTGGCGGCACTGGCGGGCGAGATCGCCGCGCAGGCGCAGCAGTCGGGCTCGCTGGCACGTGTTCCTCTGCAGCGCGTCTCCAATATGCGCAATGACATGTACCTCGCGTCCGAGGCGATCCGCCTGCTCGACAAGTCCGGCGCGCTGGACCCCGACGCCAAGGCGGCTGTCGCGACGCTGCGCGGCGAGCTGGACAAGGCGACCAAGTTCATCCCGCTGTGGGTCAAGGTGGCCGTCGCCGTGGCGCTGGGACTGGGCACGATGGTCGGCTGGAAGCGCATCGTCGTGACGGTGGGCGAGAAGATCGGCAAGACGCACCTGAGCTACGCCCAGGGCGCCTCGGCCGAGCTCGTGGCCATGGCCACCATCGGCGCGGCCGACGGCTTCGGCCTGCCGGTGTCGACCACGCATGTGCTCTCGTCCGGCGTGGCGGGCACAATGGCAGCCAACCAGTCGGGCCTGCAGATGGCGACGCTGCGCAACCTGCTGATGGCCTGGGTGCTCACGCTGCCCGCGGCGGTGCTGCTGTCGGGCTCGCTGTACTGGCTCTTCACGCGCCTGTTCTGACACGCGAACATGACTTTCGCGCGGGCCGCGGCGCGGCGCCAGAATGGGCGCCCCAACAGGCGCCGACCCAATCCATGCAGACAAACGCCCCGCAGCGCGTACGCACCGCGCTGACCGCTCTGGCCGCTGCCGCGGCGCTCCTGTCCGGCGCCGAGACAGAAGCCACGCCGCTGGAGCACCTGCCCTACACCCCGAGCCTCGACCCTTCGGCGATGGACCGCAGCGTCGACCCGTGCGAGGACCTCTACCAGTACGCCTGCGGCAACTGGAACCGCCAGAACCCGATCCCGGCCGACCAGGCGAGCTGGTCCGTCTACGCCAAGATGGCCGACGACAACCAGCGCTACCTGTGGGGCGTGCTGGGCCGGCTCGCCGCGGGCGGGCCCGAGCGCAGCGCCAGCCAGGCCAAGCTCGGCGACTACTTCGCCGCGTGCATGGATGCCGACGCGGCCGACCACGCGGGCCTTGCGCCGCTGCAGCCGCTGATGGAGCGCATCGACGCGCTGCAGGACAAGGCCGGGCTGCCCGCGCTGCTGGCCGCGCTCCAGCTCGCCACCAACAACCCGCGCTTCTTCTTCTCGTTCTCCTCGGGCCAGGACTACCAGGACTCTTCCAGGCTGATCGCCTATGCCGACGTCGGCGGGCTCTCGCTGCCCGAGCGTGACTACTACCTGCGCAGCGACGCCGAATCGCGCAAGCTGCTCGCCGCCTACCGGGCCCACGTGACGCAGATGTTTGCGCGGCTGGGCAGCACGCCGGCGCAGGCAGCGCACGCGGCGGCCGTCGTGCTGGCGACCGAGACGGCGCTGGCGCGCGCCTCGCTGCAGCCGGTGGACCGGCGCGACCCGTACAAGGTCGCCCACGCCTTCGACGCCAAGGCGCTCCAGGCCCTCACGCCGCACTTCGACTGGACCGCCTACCGCAGCGCCCTGGGCCTGGCCGCCGATCTCGACGCCTACAACGTCACCGAGCCGGCCTTCTACAAGGCGCTGGACCGGCGCCTGGCCGACATGTCGGTGGACGACATCAAGACCTACCTGCGCTGGCAGTTGCTGAGCTCCAACGCGCCCTTGCTCGACGGCAAGACGGCTGCGCTGAACTTCGTCTTCTTCGGCAAGACGCTGCTGGGCACGCCGGTGCAGCCGCCGCGCTGGAAGCGCTGCGTGCGCCTGATCGACGCCCAGCTCGGCGAGGCGCTGGGCCAGGAGTTCGTGCGCGAGAACTTCAGCCCCGCGCTCAAGGACAAGACGCGCGAGATGACACGCGAGATCGAGCTCGCGATGGCACAAAGCATCGACGGCCTGACGTGGATGAGCGAGGCGACCAAGGTGCGCGCCCGCGAGAAGCTGCACGCCATCGTCAACAAGGTCGGCTACCCGGACCAGTGGCGCGACTACGGCGCGCTCGAGGTCTCGCGCACGGACTTCGTCGGCAACGTCGAGCGCGGCAATGCCTTCGAGCTCAAGCGCCAGCTCGCCAAGATCGGCAAGCCGCTCGAGCGCGGCGAGTGGAGCATGACGGCGCAGACCGTGGACGCCTACTACGACGCGCAGATGAACGACATCAACTTCCCCGCCGGCGTGCTGCAGCCGCCGCTGTACGACGCCAAGCTCGACGACGCGCCCAACTACGGCAATACCGGCGGCACCATCGGCCACGAGCTGACGCACGGCTTCGACGACGAAGGCCGGCAGTTCGACGGCCAGGGCAATCTCAAGAACTGGTGGACGCCCGCCGACGCCAAGGGCTTCGAGCAGCGCGCCGCCTGCGTCGTCAAGCAATACGGCGGCTACCGCGTCGTCGACGACATCCGCATCAACAGCCGGCTCACGCTCGGTGAGGACCTCGCCGACCTCGGTGGGCTGATCCTCGCCTTCTCGGCCTGGAAGGCGCACGTGGCCCATCTGACGCTGGAACCGCGCGACGGCCTGACGCCCGAGCAGCGCTTCTTCGTCGGCTTCGCGCAGTGGGACTGCAGCGCCGACCGGCCCGAGTTCGCGCGCGTCCATGCGCGCACCGATCCGCATTCGCCCGGCCGCTACCGCATCAACGGCGTGGTCGTGAACATGCCTGAGTTCCAGCAGGCCTTCGCCTGCAAGCCCGGTCAAGCGATGACCCAACCCGACGCCGAACGCTGCAAGGTGTGGTGAGCCCGGCGATCACTTCGAGGAGACGCAGATGAAGATCGATCCCTACCTGTTCTTCGACGGCCGCTGCGAAGAAGCCATCGAGTTCTACCAAGGTGCGCTCGGCGCCGAGGTGCAAATGGTGATGCGCTACGGCGACAGCCCCGAGCCCACGCCGCCCGGCATGCTGCCGCCGGGCAGCGAGAACAAGATCATGCACGCCTCGATGCTGGTCAAGGGCGCGCTGCTGATGCTGGCCGACGGCCACTGCGGCGGCGATCCGAAGTTCGAGGGCTTCTCGCTCTCGCTGGCCTGCGACAGCCCCGAGGAAGCGCACCGCTGCTTCGACGCGCTGGCGCAGGGCGGCAAGGTCACGATGCCGCTGGGCAAGACCTTCTGGGCCGCGCTGTTCGGCATGGTGACGGACCAGTTCGGTGTCGCCTGGATGATCGGGTTGAACGATCATTGAAACGCGCGCCGGGTCGCGCCAAACTGGCCCGATGATCCATCGCAGCGCGGCCCGGCGCATCGGCGCCCTTCTTTGCATCAGCGTGCTGCTGGGCGCCTGCGGGCGCGCATCGGCGCCGGACAGCGTCATCGACGCCGCCTGGTGCCGCGACGCCCTCGTCAAGGACGTGCTCTCGCACTGGCTGGCCGTGGCGCCGACGAGCTCGGGCCTGTATCGCAGCGAGTTCGACCGCAGCTGGACCTACAAGGGCGCCGAGCCGGCACGCATCGACCTGGTCGGGCAGGGGCGCATCCTCTACGCCCTGCTGGTCGGCTACGAGGTCACGAAGGATCCGCACTACCTCGACGCGGCACGGCACGGCGCCGACTTCCTGCTCGAGCACTTCCACGACCCCGTGCAGGGCGGCTTCTTCAATGTCGTGGCGGCGGACGGCCAGGTGGTGTCGGACGCCAAGCGCTCCTACGGGCATGCGGCCGCGCTGCTGGCGCTGGCGAAGATGGCGCGCGTCACCGGAGAGGAGCGCTACAAGCAGGCCGCGCTGGCGGCCTGGCAGGAGATCGCGCTGGGCCTGCGGGACGCGCACGGCGGCCTCGTCGTCGAGACGGCGCGCAACTTTGCGCACTCGGAAGGCGGTGCGCGCAGCCTGAATCCCGTCATGCACATGTTCGAGGCGCTTCTGGCGCTGGTCGAAGCCACCAAGGACCCGGGCGCCCAGCGTGCCGCGCGCCACATGGGCGACTGGGTCGTCGGCGAACTCATGCAGGGCCTGCCCGACGGCAGCGCGCGCCTGGCCGAGTGGTACGACAGCGACTGGAAGCCGCTGCCCACCCGCGAAGCCGGCGGCTATGTGGACCTGGGCCACCAGTTCGAATGGACCCACCTGCTGCGGCGCGCCGAAAGCCTCGGCATCTCGCCGGTCTACGGCGCCGTGTCGGACCGCCTGCTGCAGTACGCGCTGGCCAAGGGCTACGACGAGATCGACGGCGGCGCCTACGAGCGCATCTACCCCGACGGCACGCTCGAGCGCGGCAAGGGCTACTGGGAGCAGGCCGAGTGCCTGCACGCGCTCATCGCGGCGGCGTCGTCCACGCAGAAGCAGGAGCTGTGGCGCCGCTACGAGCAGACGCTGGAGCTGGTGCGCAAGAAGCTGATCGACCCGGTCCATGGCGGCTGGTACGGCCGCGTCTGCGACCATGGCGGCTGCGGCGACGACCAGCCGGAGCCGTATCACATGGCCAGCCTCTTCAGCGCAGCGCTGCAGGCGGCGGGGCCTTGAGAACTCAACGCCGGAAGATCGCCCTCAGCGCATCGACGAGCGCATCGGCATCCGCTTCGCTGTTGTAGCCCTGGAAGGATGCGCGCACGAACACGCGCCGCGAGTGCGAGGTCACCGGCACCTCGATGCGATGCGTTTCGAAGAGCTGGGTCCTGAGCTCGGTCGCGTCCATGGGCGGCACCGGGATGGGCACCATCTGGCCGAAGTCTTCCGGCGCGCCGATGGGCGGCAGCCCCGTCAGCTCGACAACGCGCGCCTGCGTGCGCAGCGCGCGCTCGTGGCATTCGGCGCGGACGGCGTCCCAGCCGTGGCGGCGCTGGAACTCGATCGCCGCGGGCACGCTCAGGAAGGCCGAGATGTCGCGCGTGCCGAGCCACTGCAGGCGGCGCTCGAAGGTGCTGCTGCCGAGGTAGGCCGCGTAGGACGGGTCGTCGGCGCGATCGGCGTTGTAGCCCCAGGAAATCGTCGTGGCCTGCAGTTGCGCCTGCAGCTCGGGTCGCGCGTAGAGGAAGGCCGCGCCCTTGGGCGCGCAGAGCCACTTGTGGCAGTTGCCGGTGTAGAAGTCGGCGCCGAGTGCGTCGAGATCGAGTGTCAGCTGGCCCGGCACGTGGGCGCCGTCGACGACGCTGACGATGCCCGCCGCGCGGGCGCGGCGCAGCAGCTCGGCGATCGGGAAGATCAGCGCCGACTGCGAACTCATATGGCTCAGGAACAGCACGCGCGTGCGCGGCGTGACCTGCGACCAGATCCGCTCGACGTAGTCGGCGGCGACGAACGGCAGCGGGATCGGCACGGCGACGCGGCGCGCGCCGGTGCGCGCGGCCACCCAGTCCCAGGTGCTCTCGCAGGCGCCGTATTCGTGGTCGCTCGTGAGGATCTCGTCGCCGGGCCGAAGCGCCAGCGACTGAGCGACGATGTTCACGCCGGTAGTGGCATTGGCCACGAAGACGAGCCGATCGGCCTTTGTTCCCAGCAACGCGGCGAGCGCCTCGCGCGCCTGGAGCAGCAAGCCGGCCGAGCGGCGCGAATGGAACTCGACGGGATTGCGCTCCGCCTCGCGCTGCCAGGACTGGCAAGCGTCCAGCACCTCGGCCGGGCAGGCACCGAAAGAGCCGTGGTTGAGAAAGGTGATGGACGGGTCGAGGAGGAAGAGCGGCTTGAGCGTGGCGGCGCAGGTCATGCGGTGATCATGGCATGCGGCCCGGCCCGCGTGCTCGACCTAGGACTAACGCCATGTTCCGTTGACAGTGGCCGGGCCGGGTCAGAGACTGGCCGGTCCGAATAGTCGGCTTTTCAGCTTCACCAAAGAGGAAATGTCATGCGACTCAATCTGTTGGCTGCCGGACTTTGCGCGGCGGCTCTGCTCAATCAACCCGTCATGGCCGGCCCCGTCGGGGGCGTCACCGTCAGCGCGGCCGCGGCGCAGGATGTGGTCGAGTTCAGCGTCTACCTGCCCTTGCGTCACGCCGATCAGGCAGAGGCGCTCGTGGCGCAGCTGCACGACGTCACCTCGCCGCAATACCAGCAATGGCTGCAGCCGGCCGATTTCATGCAGCGCTTCGGACCCAGCGCAGCCGACCTCGCCGCGGTCAGGAACGCGCTCACCGCGCGCGGTCTGACCATCGTTTCGAGCAATGCGCACGGCGTGCGGGTTCGCGGTTCGGCCGCCGTGGTGGCGCAGGCCTTCAGCTCGCCGCTGGAGAAACGCTCGGCGAACGGCCACACGCGATTCCACGCTCGCAGTCCGCTGCAACTGCCCAGCGAACTGGCCGCCATCGAATTGCGCGTTATCGGCCTCGATGCCCTGCCGGAGCGCCATGTGCACGCGCGCGTGACCGGGCAGTTGCCCGCAGCCAGCGTCGACAACCGTTACAGCACGACCGGTCCCTACTGGTTCGACGACCTGAAGCAGGCCTACGACTATCCGGCCTACAGCGCCAAGGTCGATGGCAGCAACGTCACCGTGGCGGTGCTGATGTCCGACCTGATCTTCCCGAACGACGTCGCGGCGGCCTTCACGCACGAGAAGTTCACCGCACTCACGGGCAAGCCGGCGCCCTCGGTCACGACCGTGCTGGTCGACGGCGGCGGCGCGCAGAACGGCGGCGGCTCGTTCGAGGCCAGCCTGGACGTGCAACAGGTGCTGGGCGGCGCGCCCGGCAGCAATGTCACGCTGGTGAGCATTCCCGACCTGAGCGACCAGAGCATCGCGGACGGCTACGCCTACATCGTCGACACCAACCAGTACGACATCGTCAACTCGTCCTTCGGCGGCTGCGAGCTGGGCTACACGGCCGCCTACAACGGCGGTGTGGACTACACCTACATCCTGAAGAGCCTGCACGAGCTTTTCCTGCAGGGCAACGCGCAGGGCATCACCTTCGTGGCCAGCTCGGGCGACGAGGCCGGGCTCGCATGCCCGAGCGCGGACTACTTCTATGGCGGGACCGCGTCGACCTTCGTCGCCAGCGTCAGCTCGCCGGCCGACGATCCGAACGTGACCTCGGTGGGCGGCGGCAACCTCGTCACCACCAACACGACCGGGAGCCTGGACTCGACCTATGTTCGCGAGAGCGCCTTTGCCGACCCCGAGTCGCCCTACGACATCTACAACCTGGGCACGAAGGTCTCCGGCGGTTATTGGGGCGCGGGCGGCGGCGTCAGCACGCTGTTTGCCAAGCCGCTGTATCAGCTGCTGGCGCAGACCGGCTCGAACCGCTGGCGCACCGTGCCGGACGTCGGCATGCAGGTCGGCGGCTGCCCGGCGGGAACGATCAGCTGCAGCCCGGACGACAGTGCCGCCGTGGTGGCTTTCGGCGTCGGCATCGGCGGCGGCTACTACGGCGTGATCGGCACCTCGGTGGCGTCGCCGGAGTTCGTCGGCGCGCTCGCGCTCTTCGAGCAGCAACTGGGCAAGAAGAACCACCGCGTGGGCAACGTCAACTACTTCCTGTATGCGCAGGGCGCGCTGCAGACCCTGGTTGGCGGCATGAGGGCGCCTGCGGCGCTGCAGTTCTATCACCGCAATATCCAGGGCTTCGATGGCGTCTACAACGGCGGCTTCCCGAGCTTCAACTACGACTACATCTACGGCCTTGGCAGCCCGGACGTGCGCAAGCTCTTCGGCCTGACCAACTACCCGGCCGCCGG
>Ga0213872_10000265_pt1 | contig 45396 bp, 43 predicted proteins | sample VelepicomBERX_R2_FD_160071 | JGI IMG/M metagenome (GOLD analysis project Ga0213872, IMG submission 160071) | Rhizosphere microbial communities from Vellozia epidendroides in rupestrian grasslands, the National Park of Serra do Cipo, Brazil - RX_R2 | ecosystem: Host-associated > Plants > Roots >... | reverse complement strand
ACTGCTGTTCGACGACACCCCCCATCAAGTGCGCGCGCGCCTAGCCAGCACCCACGGCGCCACCGCGCTCAACCAAGGTTTCTTGACCCACCCGCGCGCCGACGGCAAAGCCGAGCCGCGCGGCGAAGGCTTCGAACTCAGAACCGACCAGCACGGCGCGCTGCGCGCCGCGCATGGCTTACTGATCAGCACCGAAGCGCAAGCCAACGCCGGCGGCAAACAGCTGGCGCGCACCAGCGCGCAAAGCCAGCTCGACGCCGCGCTCTCCCTGGCGCAAAGGCTGGGCGAGAACGCCACGGGGCAGCTGGCCGATAGCATCGAAACCACCCCGCAACAGCAGTTGCATGACGCCCACCAAGATTGGGAAAAAGGCCAACAACCGATCCTGACCCTGAGCGCTCCAGCGGGCATCGCCAGCGTGACCGAGCAAAGCCAGACGCTGGCCGCCGGCAGCAATCTCGACCTGGTGGCGCAACGCGACACCAACCACACCGCCGGCCGACGATGGCTCGCCAACGTCGGCCAGCACATCAGCCTGTTCGTCGCCGGGGTCAAAGAGGCGGTAAGCCTGAAACTGATCGCCGCCAAGGGCAAAGTGCAGGTGCAGGCACAAAGCGGCGAGATGGAACTGACCGCCGCGCAAACGCTGCAAATCACCTCGGTTAACGGCAAACAGCTCTACAACGGCAAAAAGGAAGTGCTGCTGACTTGCGGCGGCGCCTATATCCGCATCGCCGACGGCAAGATCGAGCTGCACGCACCGGGCAATATCAGCATCAAGGGCGGCTCGCATGATTGGGGTGGGCCGGCGAGCCTGAACCAACAGCCGCCGTCCGTTCCGTTCATGCAGAGGCAGGCGTATAGCCAACGCTTTAATTTCAGGAAGGCCGTCAAAGGCGATCCCACTCTCATGCATAGTCCCTACGAAGTAGCCGATAGCAGTGGCAAAACACTAGCCTCAGGCACGTTGGATAGCAGTGCCTGCACCGATACTGTGTTCACCAAGCAAACTGAACATCTTGAAACCTATGTGGGAAGCGGACAGTGGACGATCGTCTCTCATGTCCCCAATGGCGCAGATGACTTAGCGGGGGGCGCGTCTCATGCAGCAAGTTAAAGTCATTGTGACGGTACGCCAGGGGCGGTCACTTCCGATTGTTGGCCTAGCCTGCAGTCTCAGTGATCGGCCGGATGCGGGACAATTTGGGACCACTGACAGTAATGGCATGCTTTCGGCGCACTTTCCCGGTGGTAGCCAAGTACGGTTTTCGGTGCTGTCCAAAAAGATGAACGCCCATAAATACATCGGCACGTTGCAGCTGGGGCCAGACAGCATTGCGGAGCAGCACTTCACGGCGGTAGTGGACTTGATCAAACTTGAAGCGGATACCCAGCTTCATCCTTCCGATTCCCAGCAAACTGTCTATCCAGACATGATTCCTCCGCGCCAGCCGACAAACCGCTCGCCGGAGGGCAGCAACAAGCAGCACCCCCAAGGCGTTTCCGCTGCCTCTGGCGCTGATGCGCAAGGCAATCCGGAAACCAAGGTGGACGCACAGAATGCAACCTTGATATCACTTGAACAGATGCAAAAAATGTGGCCTTTGGTTAAGAGTAGTAAGCATCAGGCTCTGCAGGATTTTGCATCGGAATTAAACACAAACCTTGCACAGTATAAACTTGATACTCCGCTACGGAAGGCACATTTTTTTGCGCAAGTCATGCAGGAGCTCGGCGGTGCATTCGAGCCTCAGGAGAGCTTGAATTATGCGCCAACCAAGACCCCAATCATGAGGCATGGGAAGCCTGTTTTGGATGTCGACGGTCAACCAAAGATGAAAAAGGGGCTCATACAGATTTTTAGCTATTTTGCCGATCATCCCGATGAAGCATACCAATATGGTCGGACCAAGGATCATGCTGCGAATGAGCAAGAAATTGCGGTTCGCGCATACGCAAATAGACTTGGAAATGGTGATGTAGCCAGCCGTGATGGGTGGGCCTACCGTGGAAGAGGATGTTTGCAGATCACTGGTAGAAAAGGTTATAGAGCGTTCACGCAATCGTACAAAGAATTTTGGCCTGGAGAGGCAGTGGATTTTGAGCGTTCACCTGACATGCTTTCGCTGCCAAAGTATCAAGCCCGCTCAGGTGTGTGGTTTTGGTTGCACAACAATCTGTATCTAATTGCAGACAAGGGCTTTGATGATTCGAGTGTTGATTCAATTACTACCATTGTAAACAAAAACACCGACAGCTATGGTAGCAGGAAAAATAATTTCAAATTAACGTGGGCAATATTCAGATGAATCAAAAACTTGCAGCAAGAATATTTATATTGCTTGCGTTTTTGTTTAACTTCAATGCTTACGCAGACGAGGCCAGCAACAAGGGAGCGCTGAAGCAAATAGGTCAATTAGGTGATGAAAAAATTCAAGGTTTTGTGCTGTTAAATAAAAGCATGGAATGCAAAGAGCCACTGCCTTGTCTAGTAAAGGGGCAATTTCTTGTAAGCATAAACGGCAAGGATATTGTTGCTAAATCGAAGTTTTTCGAATTTCCAGCAAATAATCAATATGATGTAAATTTATTGCCCATTAAAGGTAAGAGTTTTTTTGTCGTTGAAAATAGTAAAGAAAATTCTTCAAGCAGAGAAATTAGATATCAATTTAAATACGTCAAAGGTGCATTTAAGCTAATAGGAATTAAAGCGATACTCGATACCTATGAGAGCTTGGAGAGCTATCAAAATGGAGGTGGGGCCTACGACGAGTGTACAGTTGATTTTAATGTTGCAACAGGGGAATTCTTGAGCTCCTACACAGGCCAAGACGAAAACAAAGCACATGGATTTAAAGGAAGAAATCCTGGCATCTCTGTTATTGAATTTTCTTCCATAAACTTCTTAATGCCCTTTGAGACCATATTCAAAAGCACACTTAATATAAAAAATCCGGGCAGCACGTTCAAATGCATAAATATAAACAACTGAAAAAATCAACAACAATATTCGCAAACATTCTCATGCAATCACTGGAAATAGCAGTTTTATTTTCAAAAAAAACAAACAAAACATACACCAACAGGATAAAAGCACTTGCACATGGAATAACAACCAAAACTAGGGCATGCTACCTACCCCTCCAAGAACTGTTACGCCTTAACTGTTATTCATATAGTCAGGTAGAAAATAGATATTAGCTTCGAAATAATTATGACTTTGGCAAAGGCACATATTCATGAGACCACATATCAAAATCACACATAACGCGTAATTACAATTTAATTATCAAGAAATTCATTTCTCAAAAGTATGATAGCCAAATAAAATTAATCCATATTCACGATTTAACATCACACGACACACCGCCGCCCATATCCGATTTATTATGATTGCCATTCGCTCCAGCGCAAAAAGAACAAGAGATAGGGATCACGAATATCAAGCACATCATTCCCCCCATCCCACTCGATAACTTTTTTGTTTTCAGCATCATCAGCAATTTTAGCAATGTGTGAGCATGCCCCAGTAACACTGGATCCACTCGGCTGTTGGTTTGGGCAAATATCCTTTATCCGCATCTGAAGATCAGAGTAGCGAAGTGTTAGTTTGGGAGGATCTAAAGCAACCGCAGTAAGAATCAACGGATAGACATCAATCACCAATCCATCTCTTGTTCCATAGGAATTTCTCTCCGTCCCACGCGTTTTAGGCCCTTCTTTCATTTTAGAAACGGTAGAGGTATAGTCAGAAGTTGCTACCACGCGCGTACATACCTTTTCCACATCACGTCTATTACTATTAATTTTTTTAGGCAAGGGCCCACCAACCCACTTTTCACGAAGGTCGTTCTCAAAACACGTATGTAAACAGAGAGACTGCATTAATTGTGGGGAGCCCGCAGCCTCGTCAGCCAGGCTATCCAGATACCCCAATGTTGCCTCTGCATGTAGTTCTTTAAAGCCCTTTATTGCTATTTTCTTCAGTTCATCACGATCCCAATAATCGAAATCTAGCTTTAGGGTACGGCCACGAAGGTCTGAGTTTGCTCGAATAACGTCATCTGAATGATATGGAACAGAAGCAACAACAAAAATCACATCATGGCGAATAGCTTCCTTAATCTGCGTCGCCACATCCAATTGCACATCTCGTGGAATATAATGAAAATCATCGATGAACACTACAAAACCAGTGCCACTCAGTTCTCTAATTAAAAGCTGAAGGTAATCTATCGCAGTATCGTTTTGCTCAGATTTAGATTTCGATAACTTGATTCCACCATTGATTTCAGCTCCACCTTTTGCAACAACAGGAATTTTTGCTTCGCCAGATATTTTCCCTCCAGCCGATCCTTCTAAACCTGTTGTTATTGTTGTCCGTTTTGCTGTTGGCGTCCCAATCAAGTCAAAAACACGATCCCACAGTTTATTTACTGTAGATACCCCAGCACCTGTAACTTGTATCAAGCGTTCTTTTCCAACATTTTTTCAACAAACACTGTTTTTCCGGATTTAGAAGGGCCAGAGAGAGATATTACTGCCGCACCAGCATCCAAAGCGTCATGTAGCATTCGTGCCCGCTCTATCAGATGGTCGTCAATATAAGTAATGCTTGGTTCTTTCCCTGGGGTAAATACTTGATTTGCCTTCATAAATTTACCTTAAAGCAGTGAATTTGCATACGCAAAAGTCAGCCTAAAAATGCCGATATATTATTTTTACAAATCATGTTTTTGTCAATCTAAAAACCACAAGATTCAACTGAAATATCATTACCTCTGACGCGATGCACGCAAAGCGTGAATACTGCCAAGACACCGCCATGCTTGCGACCGATGGGGGCAAAAAGGCGCCTTATGACGTACACAAGCAGATGAGTATGTATCGATGTGTTCTGCGTATTGCCCCCAGCCGAGGGGCCTACGCCCCTCGCCTCCGGTTAGCGCCTTATTCGGCGGTAATGATCACGCACCCCGCCACCCGCCGGGTGCGCACGCCTTCCGGCAAGTAAATCCACGAGCGCTCCGCATCGACGCGCAGCGATGACCACGGCAAACGGCTGTCGACCACCAAACGAAAAACATCGGGGTCGGTGTGGTCCTTGCGTGGCGCGCATAACTCGGCGATGAGAGAGAACAGCGGCAATTGCTGGAGGTCACGGTTTGAAGCAGTGGGGCGGGTTGCAGTACGATGGCAGACAGCCATATCAATTCTCCTAGCTAAAGGGGACAGAGTTGGTGTGGTCAGCGGGTCCGGGGTGTGCAATACCCCGGACCCGCGCCCGTTGCGGCTTACGCCGCAACGCCCACCATACCCAGCGAAGGCCCCATCGACAAGATGGCGTGACTGTCAGGAAATTCTGAAAATGCGCCATCTACGGCGCAATATACAGCTCGACCCGGGCTTCCTTGATCACCGCGTTCATTTCCGCCGGCGGCGGCGCGTCGGTGAAGAGCGCGGTCACCCGCGACAGCGGTCCCAGCTCCACCAGCGACGGCCGGCCGAACTTGGAGTGGTCGGCCACCAGGTACACGTTGCGCGACTGGTTGATGATGGCGTCCGACGTGCGCACTTCGCGCATGTCGTAGTCGCGCAGCGTGCCGTCGGTTTCGATGCTGGAAATGCCGATAATGCCGTAATCGACCTTGAACTTGCGGATGAACTCGATCGTGGATTCGCCGACGATGCCCATGTCGCGCGGCCGCATGATGCCGCTGGCGACGATCACCTCGCAATCGGGGTAATTGCACATCATCGCCGCCACGTTGAGGTTGTTGGTGATCACGTGCAAACCGCGATGGTTATACAGCGCCTTGGCAACCTCCTCGGTGGTGGTGCCGAGGTTGATGAACAACGAGGCATGATTGGGAATCTGCTCGGCCACCAGGCGGGCAATTCGCCGCTTTTCCTCGCTGAACATCACTTGGCGCGCGTTGTAGGCCACATTCTCCACGCTCGATTGCGCGCTGGCGCCACCGTGAATGCGCTGCAACAGCCGGTTGTCGGCCAACAGCGTGATGTCGCGCCGGATGGTCTGGTGCGTGACGCCGAAGTGATTGGCCAACGCCTCGACCGTGACGTGTCCCTCGCGCTGCACCCAGCCGAGGAGTTCTTGTTGCCGCTGGTTGAGAATGATCATTTATCGACGTCGCGCCCGCTGCTCAAGTTGATCGGCATGAAAACTTCCGGCCGATTATACAGAGGCGGCCTGATGCTGACAGCCTTCCCGCGCGCGACGCAAGGCAACGTGTTGCAGCAGCATGATGGTCTTGCCGTCGGCAATCTCGCCCGAACGCACCATCGCCAGCGCGGTATCGAGCGGCAGCTCGATCACCTCGATATCCTCGCCCTCCTCCGCCAAGCCGCCGCCATGGCCGATCGCGTCATTCGGCTCATAGTCGGCGACAAAGAAAAACAGCTTTTCGGTGACGGAGCCCGGGCTCATGAAAGCCTCGAACACTTTTTCCACTTCGCGCACCTGATAGCCGGTCTCCTCCGCCACCTCGACACGGATGCGCGCCTCCGGTGCGGCGTCGTCGAGCAAGCCGGCCGGCGCCTCGATCAGCATGCCGTCGTGGCCGTTGACGAAAGCGGGAAAACGAAACTGGCGGATCAGCACCACGGTGTCGCGCCGGCGATCGTGCAACAGTAGCACCGCGCCGTTGCCGCGATCGTAGGTCTCGCGGTTTTGTCGTTGCCACACGCCATCGCGGCGCAAGAAATCAAAAGTGGTTTTTTTCAACAAATACCAGTCGTCGGACAGGACTTCACTCTTCACCAAGCGCACACGTTCGGCCGTGGTCAGGTTCATGTCATTCTCCTATTGCCATGCATATGACATTACCTTATCATGCAGATTCGTGCAATAACAAGAAATTTCGTGCAAAGGATCGCGCATGCTTACCGAGCAACGCAAACAGGCCATCCTTGCCCTGCTGGCACAAGAGGGGCAGGTATTTTCCGGCGAATTGAGCCAGCGTTACGACGTGTCCGAAGACACCATCCGTCGCGATTTGCGCGAGCTGGCTGCGGAGGGAAAATTGCAGCGGGTGCACGGCGGCGCGCTGCCGGCATCGCGCGCCGCCGCCGGATTTGCAGAGCGCGTGCCGATCGAGTCGGCCAGCAAACGCGCGCTTGCCGCTGGTGCCGCGCGCATGATCGCCCCCGGCCAAGTGGTGCTATTGGACGGCGGCACCACGGCGTTGACGCTGGCGCGGCTATTGCCGGCCGATCTCAACGCCACCGTGGTGACGCACAGTCCCAATGTAGCGGTGGCGCTGGTCGACCACCCTGGCATCGAGGTCGTCTTGATCGGCGGCAAGCTGTACAAGCACTCGATCGTCAGCGTCGGCAGCGCCGCGCTGGAGGCCTTGGCGCCGATTCGCGCGGACCTGTTCTTCATGGGGGTCACCGGCGTGCACCCGAGCGCGGGCTTCAGCACCGGCGATTTGGAAGAAGCCTATATGAAGCGCGCGCTGGCGGCGCACGCGGCCGAAACCGTGGTATTGGCCTCGGCGGAAAAACTCCACACCGCCTCGCGTTACCGCATCGGCGGCCTGGAGATGGCCAGCGCCATTCTGGTCGAAGCGGATACCGACGAGGCCCTGCTCGCGCCCTTGCGCAACGCGGGCGGCAATGTCGTTAGCACATAAGGCCATCATTTCACCCGGCAAAAAGAACAGTTCAGGCTACGATGAAACATTGATTCATGCCAATGTCAACATCGAGAGGCCCAACGTGAGTCCACCCGACAGCCGTCTTGATCTAGCCTCGCTCAGCCAACAGCTGAGCGAGGCCTCGGTGCCGCTACTGCGAGAATTCTACCGGCTAATGCAGCACGACTTGGCGCTGGCCCTGCTGCTGGGCGAATTGGGCCGCACCAACGCCGGCCAGCGCCTACCCTCGCCCAACCACAACCAAAGCCACGATCTCTCACTCGCCACCGGCATCCCGCGCCCGACGGTGCGGCGCAAGCTGGTCAAATTGAAAAGAATGGGCTGGCTGGAGGCAGACAAATCCGGTCGGTTGACACTGACACCGTGGGGACGCGAACAGTGGGCGGACATCAACCGCCGCTTTTGGGCGCGCGCGCGTCAGGCGCTGGCGCGGGTGGAAAGCTGATTCATCCCTCGCGGCACGCATCAATCAACACACGCAAATTCACCAAGGCGGCGTCGGCGACGCCGTCGCGCTGCACCTGAACAATGGCGCCATCGACCGCCATTGCCACTGCCTGCGACACTCCGGCACGGCGAGCTCCCTGCGGCAGAAGCGTTTCGATCGCCACAGCCATATCGTGCTTATGCCGCTCTGCCACCGCCAAAATATCCGGCTGCGCCCCGCCCAGCTCCACGACCGCGTTGATGAACGCGCAACCGCGGTAGCCGCCATCGTTGAACCACTCCGATAGAACCGGCACGAGTGTCGCCAGGCCATGGGTCTCGGCGCCATGGCGCCGCAACGCGTCTTGAAACCAAGCGATCCAATGTGCATGGCGGTATTCCAGATAGGCACGGATCAAATCGTTCTTGCTGGGGAAGTGGCGATAGAAGGTCACCTTGGTCACGCCCGATTCGGCGATCACGCGATCGATGCCGGTAGCGCGAATGCCATCGCGATAGAACAGCGCATGCGCCGTGAGCAGAATGCGCTGCCGAGCCGGCAATGCCGCTTGGGATGGTGAGGATGTCGTATTCATAGCCGCATTGTAGACAGGTCTGTCCACATCGACTAGAGTAGCACGTAGACAGACCTGTCTACATCACCCAAGGAGTTTGCCATGGAACAACGTCCGCCCCTGCCGCCATTCACGCTGGAAACCGCCAAACAAAAGGTCCGCCTGGCGGAAGACGCCTGGAACAGCCGCGATCCCGCCAAGGTCGTGTTGGCTTATACGCCGGACACGAACTGGCGCAACCGCGCCGAATTTCCACAAGGCCGCGATCAGGCGCGGCAATTGCTCGAGCGCAAATGGGCCCGCGAGCTGGAATACCGCTTGATCAAGGAACTCTGGGCATTCGACGGTAACCGGATCGCCGTGCGCTTCGCCTACGAATGGCGCGACGACGCCGGCAATTGGTATCGCAGCTACGGCAACGAAAATTGGGAATTCGACGCCGACGGTTTGATGCGAAACCGCTTTGCCAGCATCAACGACGCGCCGATCAAGGAGAACGAACGGAAATTTTTCTGGCCGCAAGGCAGACGCCCTGACGACCACCCCGGACTTTCCGACCTGGGGCTGTGACGCCGCGGGATTATCGGCTCGCGTTCAGGTAAGCGTCGGCCAGATAGACGGCGCTTTCCATGCCCAGCAGCGAGCGGAAGGTCACTTCCACCTTGCGACCGAGCGCATGCACCTTCATCACCTCGAACGAGGTCACGCGACCGTCGTCATGGTGTTCATCGACCCGGAAGCCGGGTTTCAATTGGCTAATTTTCATCATCATGATGGGTTACTCCATTGGTTATTTAAATCGTCTTGGATGGAGGTAAACAGGCAGGACGCGACAATGGCACTGTCGGGTTAAACAGCAGGCGCGTGGGGATTAAAACAAGGAAGTACCGCTTGGAAGGGGAACTGCGTTGGTTTTAATAACTTTTATGCACAGCTTAACTCACTTCGCCATGATGCCATCATTACCCCCATCCGTCAACCCCTTTCTTGGCGGCCATGCAGCGGCAGCTCCGGCAACAGCCATAGACAGCACCAAGCCAGCGCGATCATCGCCACGCCCAAGGCAAAGGCCTGGCTGATCGCCTGACGGTAGAGCAGCATGGACGCCAGCCGCGCAGGCCCGGCCAGCCGCGACACATCGAGCCCGCCCGCCATCTCGGGGCCACGGACCGCCGCACCGGCCAAGTTTTGCACATGACGGGCAAACAGCGCGCCCGAGCCGGTAACGCCCAGCAGTCCGCCCAGCGAGCGGAAAAACGCCAGCATCGACGTCCCCACGCCACGGCGCTCGGGCGGCAAGGCGTTTTGCACGGCGATGGTCATGTTCGGCACCACCAAGCCCAAGCCGAGGCCGAGCAGGAAGATGGGCGGCTCGATCACCGCGAGCGTCGCTCCGCCGCGAATACCCCAGGTCACCACGGCCAACGCCAGCGTGGCCACGAACAAGCCGATCAGCTGTGCCGGCTTATAGCGGCCGGAACGCAGCAGCACGCGGCCATTGAACACCGACGACAGCACCACGCCGATCATCAGCGGCGCGGTAAGCAAGCCGGAACGTGCCGGCGACACGCCACGCACAACCTGGAAAAACAGCGGGAAAAACACGCTGGCGCCCAATAGCCCCATGAAGCTGAGCGCCATCACGACGCAGGCCACGTCGAAGACGCGATTGGAGAACAGATCGAGCGGCAGCACCGGGTCCGGCACGCGGCGCACATGCCATAGCAACGCGGCGGTCAACCCGGCCGCCAACAACGCCAACGCCATCGTCGGCACAGCGGTCCACGGCCATTGCACGCCGCCCAGTGTCAGCAACAGCAGCACGGCGGTCGTCGCCGAGGTCAGCAGGAACGAACCCAGAAAGTCGATCCGTTGCCCGCCGCCCGGGGTGCTGTGCGGCAGGGCGCGCGCGATCAGCCAGACGCCCCAAAGCCCGAATGGCAGATTGATATAGAAGATCCAATGCCAGGAAAAAACATCGGTCACCACGCCGCCCAGCAAAGGGCCGACCACGCTACAGGCGGCATAGACCGCGGCGATGCCGCCCTGACGTTTGCCGCGCGCCGCCGGCGGCACCAGATCGCCGATAATGATTTGCGACAAGGGCATGAAACCGCCCGCACCCAGGCCCTGCAATGCGCGAAAGACAATCAGCTCGGGCAAGGTGCGCGCCAAGCCGCACAACATCGAGCCCGCCAGAAACAGCAGGATCGCGATCAAAATCAGCGGCCGGCGGCCATACTGGTCGCTCAAGCGGCCATAGAGCGGCATGGTGGCGGTCGAGGCCAGCACGTAGGCGGTCACCACCCACGACAAATGGCTGAGACCGCCCAGATCGGCCACGATGCGCGGCAGCGCCGTCGACACGATGCTCTGGTCGATCGAGCCTAGCCCGAGCACCACCATCAGGCCGAAATACACCCGCCGGATCACCTGAGCGCCGTCCGTGGCCGGGTTATTCGCGCCGGCACTCATTCGGAGAGCTCGGTCAGGACATCGATGGCTTGCGCCAGCCGTTCGCGCGCCGAGGGCGCCAGGCGCGAGAGCCGCCCCGCCAGCCAATCGGTGCGGAACGCCCGCATGGCCTCAAGCGCTTCGCGGCCGCGCTCGGTCACATACAAGCCGCTGCGGCGGCGGTCGCCCTGCTCTTCGGCCGAGCGCGTCACCAAGCCGGCCTGCTCCAAACCGCGCACATGGCCGCTGACCGTCGGGCCACGGAGTTTTTCGATGCGCGCAAGCTCGCTCACGCCGATGCCGGGCTGTTTGTGGATCAACACCAGCAATAAATTCTGCAACGGCGTGATGCCCACGCCGGCGTCTTCGCTATCGCGGCGCAACTGGCGCATCAAGCGCATCAGCGCGGGCCGCAGCGCATCGGCCAGCGCGCGGAGGTCGTCGCTAGCGGCGGAAGATGAATCGTGTGTCACAGCATCGCCTTAAAATAGGTAGGCTACCTATCTATAATGCCGTACATCGAGACACCGCGCAAGCAACCGTCAGCCGGCCATGCGCCGCCCGCGCCAAGCAGGCAACGCGCCCTGCCGCTGCAACCCCCATACGTTGGCGATGACGATCAATGCCACGCCCGCCGCCTGCGCCGCGTTGAGCGCGTGGCCATAGGCCAGGTCATCGACCACGAGCGCCACCAGCGGATAGATGAACCCCAACAGACCGATCCAAGCGGTCGGCAGCCGGCGAAAGGCGGCATACATCAAGATGTACATCAGCACGGTATGCACCAGGCCGATCACCGCCAAATACGGCCAGGATGCGCCGGCGTGCCCTAGCGCCGGCAAATCCGCCAGCGGCCATAGCAACAGCACGCCGACCGCCGTTTGTACGCACGCGACTTGCGACGGCAGCCATGCCGCGGGCAGGCGCTTGCTGATCAGCGTCGCCAGCGCGTAGAGCACCGCCGCGCCCAGCGCCAAGCCGACGCCCGCCATATCCCCCTGCCCCATCCGCCCAGGCTGCACCACCAGCACCAAGCCGGCGAAGGCCAACAACAACGCCAGCGCGCGCCGTGCGGACAAGCGCTCGCCCAGCCAGAAGCGGCCTAGCAACACCAGCCAAAAGGGCTGCGTGTGATACACCACGGTGGCGAGCCCCATGCCGCAAAAGCGGTAGGCGGAAAACAACAATAGCCAATTCCCCACCAGCGCCACGCCTCCCGCGGCGCACCAGAGCAGGCTGATGCGCGTAAAACCCCAGGACCGACTACCTAGACGCCAAGCCGAATAAAGCCCCAACCCCAATGTGCCGATCACGCAGCGCGCGAACACCACGTTCCACACCCCTTGCCCGGACTGCAGCACAAACCAGCCCAGCGTGCCCGACAACAGCATGGCCAGCGCCATTTGCACTGCGCCGCGCCGAATTTCGTGTTCTTGCATGTGTCCACTCCCATTGATCGACATGCAAACAGACTAATGGGCCGGCAGCGTGATATACATGCACAAAGAAAGGCTGATTTTGCCTTATGGCTTCATTTTTTATAAAAAAATAAAATAACGCCTTCATAGGAGAAATCGCATGAAAGATTGGGTCGACGTGCAGCTGACACAGCGTTTGCAAGCCGACGCGCGCCAGAGCGTCGCCGAATTGGCGCGGCATCTGAAAATGTCCGGGCCGAGCGTGTCGGAACGGTTGAAAAGACTGGAGGAACAAGGCGCGATCACCGGCTATGCGCCGGTGATCGACTATCGGCAATGGGGTTACAGCCTGCAGGCACTGGTGCGTTTGCGCCCGCTGCCGGGGCAGCTGAAAGCGCTGGAAGCGCGCATCGTCGCCACGCCGCAAATCGTCGAGTGCGACAAGGTGACCGGCGACGACTGTTTCATCGCCCGTTTGCTGCTCAGCGATATTGCCGAGCTGGACGAACAGCTCGACGGCTTCAACGAGCTGGCCACCACCTCGACCAGCATCGTCAAAGCCAACACCGTGCTCAAACGCCTGCCGCCGCTACGGGCGGAGCACTAGGGCCTGTCTGCAAACTATTTGCGGCTGCGGCCGGCATCAGCGGGATGCAGCGCTAGAAGCGCGTCCCGCCGCAGTGTCATTCACTGCAAGGGGCAAGCGACAACGCGATGCGCCGGCGGATACCGGCCCCGAAGGGCTGGCCTGGTAAACGGCCATCTGCGTCGTTGGGCGGCTTGGCCTTAGAATGACTAAGGCCGGCGCCCCCCGCCTAGCATCTGGCCATTTGCCAGGTCAGCGCAGTTCACAAATAGTTTGCAGACAGACCCTAAAGAGGGTGGCCTTTCCTGCCGTGTTACGGCGCGGTAGGAAAGGCCTTGCCCCCAACCACGCTTACTTGCCCATTTTCTTGGCAGTGGGCGCGGCGGCTTTCACCTTGGTGGTGGTCTTTGCCGTGGTTTTCGGGCTGGCCGCGGTTTTTGCGGTGGTCGCCGTGGTGGTGGTTTTGCGAGTCGTGCTCGCCGGTTTGGTCAGTGCCATCATGTCCTCCTTTTCCTGGGGAGTTTGTCAAATGACAAACAATATATCGTTGAATATATTGCAAAAATCAAGTTTTCTCTGCAATGGAAAAAGATGAATCAAGGCATCGTGCTTCATGCCGGCGGCACGATATATGACAAACCCCGCGTGGCGGGGTTTGTGTGGCGAGCTTGACGGGAAATCAGCGGCAGACGTTTTTACAAAAAAATGCCATTTCGCTGACGGCTATCCCCACTTCCTCGGCGGCGGCCGATAGCTCGCAAACCCCCGTAGAATGGCCTCCGGGGTTTGCGCCACCACCAGCATGTCGAGGTATTCCTTGCGCATGAAACCTTCGTCGCTCATGTGGCGGGCGAAGGCGAGCAGGGCATCGTAGTAGCCGGCGATATTGAGTACGCCGCAGGGTTTGTCGTGGCGGCCGAGTTGGGCCCAGGTCCATTGCTCGAACAGCTCTTCCAAGGTGCCGGTACTGCCGGGCAGCGCGATAAAGCCGTCGGCGAGTTCGGCCATGCGCGCCTTGCGTTCGTGCATGGTCTCGACTACGTCGAGCCGTGACAGGCCTTTGTGAGCGATTTCGCGTTCGACCAGATGGCGCGGCATGACGCCGATCACCTGCCCGCCGGCCTCAAGCGCCGCGTCGGCCACCGCGCCCATCAGACCGACCTGGCCCCCGCCGTAGATCAGCGAGAGACCGGCTTGTGCCAAGGCGCGGCCGGTGGCGCGCGCCATGTCGGCGTAAACCGGCCGGCTGCCGGCGCTCGATCCGCAAAAGACGCAAAGCGATTGCACCGCTCAGTCCCAGCTCAACGCGCCGCCGGTCTGATATTCGGTGACGCGGGTCTCGAAGAAGTTCTTTTCCTTCTTCAGATCGATCATCTCGCTCATCCACGGGAACGGGTTGTCGGCGCCGGGGAATAGCGGCTCCATGCCGATCTGGGTCATGCGCCGGTTGGCGATGAAGCGCAGGTATTCCTTGAACATGCCGGCGTTCAGGCCCAGCACGCCGCGCGGCATGGTGTCCTCGGCGTAGGCGTACTCCAGGTCGACCGCGTGCTGGAACAGGTCGTTGAGCTCGGCCTTGAACGACTCGGTCCACAGCTGCGGGTTTTCCAGTTTGATGGTGTTGATCAGGTCGATGCCGAAATTGCAGTGCATCGACTCGTCGCGCAGGATGTATTGGTATTGCTCGGCGGCGCCGGTCATCTTGTTTTGCCGGCCGAGCGCCAGGATCTGCACAAAGCCGACGTAGAAGAACAGCCCTTCCATGATGCAGGCGAACACGATCAGCGACTTGAGCAGTTTCTGATCGTTGGCGACGGTGCCGGTCTTGAATTGCGGGTCGGTCAGCACGTCGATGAACGGAATGAGAAAATCGTCCTTGGCGCTGATCGAGCCGATTTCATGGTAGGCATTGAACACTTCGCCTTCGTCGAGCCCCAGGCTTTCGACGATGTATTGATAGGCGTGGGTGTGGATCGCCTCGTCGAACGCCTGGCGCAGCAAGAACTGCCGGCACTCGGGCGCGGTGATCTGGCGGTAGGTGCCGAGCACGATGTTGTTGGCCGCCAGGCTGTCTGCGGTCACGAAAAAGCCCAGGTTGCGCTTGACGATGCGCATTTCGTCTTCGCTGAGCTGGCCGGTCTTCCACTGCTCGATGTCGCGCTGCATGTTGATTTCCTGCGGCATCCAGTGGTTGGCGCACTGCGATAGATATTTCTCCCACGCCCATTTGTATTTGAACGGCACTAACTGGTTGACGTCGGTGGTGCCGTTGATGATGCGCTTGTCGACCACGTTGACGCGGCTGGCAGCCGGCGGCGCGGTCTTGGGTTCGATGGTTTCGTCAAAGTTCAACATGGGTTTCTCGATAATTTTTATGTTTTTAGGGGGTACGCCGCCCGCCGGGCGCGTCTGGCGCGCCCGTTCGGGGGCGATCCGCGGCGTGGCCTGGAAAGGCTAGGCCGGACTATCGGCGTCTAACGGCGCCGGGTCCTGCTGGCGGATGGCATAGAGCGGCACGCTGGCCTTGCTCAGAATCAGCATGCCCGCCAACGCGCGCGGCGTGTCCGGGCCGGGGGCGTCGAACGTCAGCCTCACCGTGTTGTTGGTGACGCCGTTGGTGGCGTTTTGGCACGCCAAAAAGACGGAGGCACTCATGCTGTTTCCTTTCTGGTTGTTGCCGGTCAGTCCGCCGCCGCTGTTACTGGCAGGCTTCGCAGTCCGGATTGTCAATCGAGCAAAACTTGGCGTCGGTCGCGGGTTCGATTCCCGCCGCCGCGCGTAGCGCTTCGCCGCCCGCCACCGGCACGGCGTTGAGCTCTCCGCCGCGACCGGTGGATTTCTCGCCGGACGATGCCGCCAGCGTGCGCAGGTAGTAGGTGGTTTTCAGTCCGCGCAGCCAGGCCAGGCGGTAGAGCTCGTCCAGCTTCTTGCCGGATGCGCCGGCCATATACAGGTTGAGCGACTGCGCCTGGTCGATCCATTTCTGCCGGCGCGAGGCGGCCTCCACCAGCCACTTGGGGTCGATCTCGAACGCGGTGGCGTACAGTTCGCGCAGCGCCGCCGGCACGCGGTCGATGCGGCCCAGGCTGCCGTCGAAGTATTTGAGGTCGGAGATCATCACCTCGTCCCACAGGCCATGCTGTTTCAGATCGCGCACCAGGTATTCGTTGGTGACGGTGAATTCGCCCGACAAGTTCGATTTGACGAACAGGTTCTGGTAGGTCGGCTCGATCGAGGCCGATACGCCGATGATGTTGGCGATGGTGGCGGTGGGGGCGATGGCCAGGCAGTTGGAGTTGCGCATGCCGTGTTGGCGGATGCGCTGGCGCAGCGGCGCCCAGTCGAGTGTGGCGCTTTGGTCCATTTCAAGGTTGCCGCCGCGTTCTTCGGCCAAGAGCTTGATGCTGTCTTGCGGCAAGACGCCTTGATCCCACAGGCTGCCGCCGTAGCTCGGGTAGCGGCCGCGCTCTTCGGCGAGCTCGGTCGATGCCCAGTAGGCGTGATGGGCGACGAGCTCCATCGCGCGGTCGGCGAATTCGACCGCGGCGGCCGAGGCGTAGGGCACGCGCTTGATGTGCAGGCAGTCCTGGAAGCCCATGATGCCCAACCCCACCGGACGGTGCTTGAGGTTGGAATTGGCCGCCTTCTTCACTGGGTAGAAGTTGATGTCGATGACGTTGTCGAGCATGCGCATGGCGACAGACACGGTGCGCTTGAGCTTGTCGCCGTCCAGCTCGCCGTCCTTCATATGGCGCGCCAAGTTGATCGAGCCCAGGTTGCACACGGCGATTTCTTCGTCGTTGGTGTTGAGCGTGATCTCGGTGCACAGGTTGGAGCTGTGCACGACGCCAATGTGGCGCTGCGGACTACGGATATTGCACGGGTCCTTGAAGGTGATCCACGGATGCCCGGTTTCAAACAGCATGGTCAGCATCTTGCGCCATAGGCTCAAGGCCGGCACGCGCTTGAATACCTTGATCAGACCCTGGTCGGCCAGGGCTTCGTACTCGCGGTAGCGTTTCTCGAACGCGGCGCCGTAGAGGTCGTGCAGGTCGATGCACTCCGACGGCGAGAACAGCGTCCAGTCGCCGCCCTCGTGCACGCGCTTCATGAACAAGTCCGGAATCCAGTTGGCGGTGTTCATGTCGTGGGTGCGGCGGCGATCGTCGCCGGTGTTCTTGCGCAGCTCCAGGAATTCCTCGATATCGGCGTGCCAGGTTTCCAGGTAGGCGCAGACCGCGCCCTTGCGTTTGCCGCCCTGATTCACCGCCACGGCGGTGTCGTTGACCACCTTGAGGAACGGCACCACGCCTTGCGATTTGCCGTTGGTGCCCTTGATGTGGGCGCCCATGGCGCGCACCGGGGTCCAGTCGTTGCCCAGGCCGCCGGCGAACTTGGATAGGAGGGCGTTTTCCTTGATGGCTTCGTAGATGCCGTCGAGGTCGTCGGCCACCGTGGTCAGATAGCAACTGGAGAGCTGACTGCGGCGGGTGCCGGAATTGAATAGCGTCGGCGTCGACGACATGAAATCGAAGGTCGACAGCACGTTGTAGAAATCGATGGCGCGCGCCTCGCGCTCCGGCTCGTTCAGCGCCAGACCCATGGCGACGCGCATGAAGAACGCCTGCGGCATTTCGATGCGCCGGCCGTCGATGTGCAGGAAGTAGCGGTCGTACAGCGTTTGCAGGCCGAGGTAGCCGAATTGCAGGTCGCGCTCGGCGTCGAGCGCGGCGCCGAGCTTGGCCAGATCGAATTCCGCCAGGCGGCTGTCGAGCAGTTCCGCCGCGATGCCCTGCGCGATGAAGCGGGCGAAGTAGCTCGGGTAGAGCGCGCCCATCGCTTCTTGCGCCACCGGTTCGCCCAGGATGTCCTGGCGAATGGAGCCCAGCAACAGACGGGCGGTGACCAGGTCATAGCACGGGTCGCGTTCGATCAGCGCGCGCGCGGCCAGAATCGACGACTTGGCCACTTCGTCGGCGCTCACGCCGTCGTACAGGTTTTTCAGCGTTTCGGCCAGAATGGCGTCGGCGTCGGCTTGCGCTTGGCCTTTGCAGGCGGCGCCGATGGTGGCGCGCAACGCGGTCAGGTTGAGCGGCTGGCGCTGGCCGTTGCTCGCGACGACGTTGATTTCGTGGTGGTGCTCGGGACGCTGGGCGCGCTCGCGGGCGCGTTCCTCGCGGTAGAGCACGTAGGCGCGGGCCACGTCATGTTCGCCGGCGCGCATCAGCGACAGCTCGACCTGGTCCTGGATTTCTTCGATATGGATGGCGCCGCCGTCGGGCTTGCGCCGCATCAGCGCGGCGACCACGGTATCGGTATGGGCGGCGACTCTGTCGCGCAGGCTGGCGGAGCCGGCCGCATGCTGGCCGAGCACGGCCAGGAAGGCCTTGCTCATGGCGACGGAAATCTTGACCGGTTCAAACGGCACCACCGCGCCATTGCGGCGAATGGTTTGCCAGGCACTGTAATCGGGCGCCGCGTCGGCGTCTTGCGCCTCGGCACCGGTGTTTGCATGCAAAGTCGATGACATGGAGTCCTCGTTGTTTCAGATGGTTTCTTGTTATTGCGCCGGCCGAGCTGGTGGTAGCCGGGTTGAGGCGCGCCGTTGTTTGCAACACAAGATGTATTGTTTTTAAGCCTTGTGTGACGCAAATTCTAGTGGTCCCAATTCGCCTATTCAAGTATTGACAAAGGAATTTTCATGATTGAAAGCCACAATCCCTTGTGGCGAGAGGCGGCAAGGCGCGCCAGATATAGCGTCGGCGCCGGAGGGTGTGTTGCAGGAAGGGTACGGCGGCGGGCGTGAGTGCGCCCGCCGGGAGGGTTTAACGGTTGCCGACGGGCGCTTCGAAGCTGTCGAGAATGTCGGTTACGCGACCGGATGCCTGTTCCATGGCGGCCAGGTGGGTGCGCACGGCAGCGAAGTCCTCGCGTGCATAAGCCTCGATGACGGCACGCCCGCATTCGTGAACTTGTGCGTGTGGCTGATCGAGGTCTCTGTAGCGCGGATGATGGCTGTATTCGCTGGCGCCGCGACCTTCGCGATACCATTTTCCCAGGCGGCAGCCATGGTGGTCGGAGAGTTGTTCGGGCGTCAATGTTTGCAGGCCGAGCAGCGCTTTGTAGATGCCGAGTTTGAATACCAAATGGTCGAACTTGACGACTTCCAGAAAACTGGCGTGGGCGCTGTGGCCAATAGCGTTGGCCATGTTCTCTGCGTTGTTGGCCAATTGGCGGATTTCGGCCGAGGTACGTTGCGCTTCGTCGAGGAAGCTGCTGGCGTTGTCTGCCGACGCGTTGACTTGCGCTTTGGTATTTTTTGAAGCGGTTTCGATGCCATCGACCAGGGTGGCGATTTCTCCGGTGGCGAGCGAGGTGCGCTCGGCCAGTTTGCGCACTTCGTCGGCCACGACGGCGAAACCGCGGCCCTGTTCGCCGGCGCGCGCGGCCTCGATGGCGGCATTCAGCGCCAAGAGGTTGGTTTGATCGGCGATTTCGCGGATGAGTTTGACGAAGCCGGCGATTTCGCCGCTTTTCTGTGCCAGCAGATCCATGGAGCTGGCCGTGCTCTGCTGGTGAGTGGTGATCTGACTGAAGGCGGAAAGCATGGCGTCGAGGGAATGGCGCACGTGCGACAGCTGCGCCAGCGAGCTGCTGGCGTCGCGATATTCGTCGTCCAGGCCGGCCGACAAGGAGGCAATGGTATTGCGCAGCACCTCGGTGGCTTGAAGCGACTGATCGAAGGCGCCGACGTAGCTGTCTCGGCGCTCGCTGAAAAAGGTCAGTTCCTTGCGCACGGCGGCAAGTTCGGCGCTGTGGTCGGCTTGCGCCGCTTGCTGGCGCAATGTTTGATTGTCTCGTTCCAGCTCGGCAATGCGGGTTTGCAATGCCTCTATTTGTTTTCCCTTGCCAAACATTTGCGCTTCCTTTTGCTGTTATTGGAGTAGAACGGCGCACGCCGGCCGGAGCGGCGCGAAGGAACCATTATGGCCAAAAACCATTTTACTAGAAAGGTTATTGGCGCTCGGCGAAGGGGGTGAGGGGGTGTGATACCATGGCGCTTTGTCTCGGAGGCCGCGATGCAGCAAATCATCGATTTCATTCTGGAGCTGGACAAACTCAAAGGCGTGACGCGCAAAACGCGGCCGCTGGGATTGTCCCGCTATGAGAATTCGGCCGAACACAGCTGGCAGATCGCGCTGTTGGCCTGGTCGCTGGTCGAATACGCCATCGAGCCGGTGGATATCCACCATGTGATCAAATTGCTGCTGGTGCACGATATCGGCGAAATCGACACCGGCGACACCATTGTTTACGCCGAAGGCGGTTGGGCCGAGCGCAAGGCGGAGGAGTTGAAGGCGGTGCAGCGGATTTTCGGGCTGCTGCCATCGCACCAGGCCGAGCCGTTGCTGGCCTTGTGGCAGGAGTTCGAGGCCGGCGAGACGCCGGAAGCCAAGTTTGCCAACGCCGCCGACCGCGCCATGCCGTGTCTGCTCAATCTGGCCAATAACGGCCAGAGCTGGCGCGAAAACGGCATTCGCTACGAGCAGGTGATCAATCGGTTGTCGGCGCCGATCAGCGAAGGCTGCCCGGCGTTGTGGGTTTATATGAAGGAAAAACTCGACGCGGCGCGCGAGCAGGGGCTCTTCGGAGCCTGATAGCAAGGCAACTTTTTAGGTCGATTTCTTTCTGTTGTGATAGGCGGCTCGTGACGCGGCGGGCCGCCTTGTTTTTTACATGGATAGGAGATCGATGATGTCTACCGAAGTCGTGGTAAGGACGTGCGGCTATATTTTTGACGATGAGGGCGGTGTTTTCTTGATTCCCGGACACGCGTCCCGCTGCGGCGAGCGCGCCGATGATGGCGGCAATGTGGCGAGCAGGGGGCAAAACGGGCTGCAGCAGGCGTCGTCATTCGACTTCGACGGGGTTGTTGCGCTGAATTTTGACGACGGCGTGCTGGGCCGTCTGCTCGACCAAAGCATCGGCCCCTTCTATTAGCCAGGCGGCGCAACTTTTCCGATGATCTCCGTTCCTTCGTTCTAGCGGCTGGCAGTCAAGGCCGCCTTATCCTTGTCACGAATGCTTGATGGAGATCGACATGGCTGAAAAGGCTTTTAGCATGGACGCACACTGGACCTTAACCGATGGCGGCGGGATGTTACTGCTTCCCGATCGTGATCCGGATTGCGCCGATGCGCCGGCTGGTCTATTGACCGAAACGGCGTCGGAATCGGCATCGTTGAGCCGCCTGCTGGAACAGGGCGCGGCCGCTTGGTGGTAATCGTTTTTTTCGGCTTTGCCGGGCGCCGTGGGCGCCCGGCGCATTTCAGCGCCGCGCCAGTGTGCGATTCCACATGGCGGCTTGGCGTAACAGTTCGGCCAGCCCTTCGCGCAAACGCTCGCGGGTGAACAGGGTTTCCGGCATCAATTTGAACACCACCAAATGGCGCGTCTCCGGCAGGATGCCCAGGCCATACCCCGCACGCAGCGGTTCGGTCGCGGCTTGACCAATGGCGAGCAGAACCTCGGCCGGCAGGCTGTCGTCGATTTCCACTCCCAATAACCCGGTCAGGCTGATCAGATGTTCGGCCGCATTGTGGTGAAGGTGCAAGACTAGCGGCTGTTCGTCGCTGTCGAGCAGGGTGATCGCGATCTGATCGTCGTAGAGCCCGGCTCGATCGATTTGCAGAACGTCGCAGGCGATGGCCCGGAATTCGGTGGCAAGGAGGGTCATGGGCGGCTATCCATACTTTCTGCGGTTCAGTTCCAGGTCTTCTTGAGCGATGTCGTGCATCTCCACGCTAGGCGTTTCGCTTTGCTGCCGGCGGTAGTAGTGAAAATCCCGCGCGCAACGGTGACTGATGTGCGCCAGGTTGGCGCGCGCTTTCTTGGTGTCGGTCAGTGCGACCTCGGGCTGGAGGTAATGCACGCCGTAGCGTTCGGCCAGCAAATGATCGGCGCGGCGGCGTTTGTACACCGGCTCGTCGCATAGCCATTGCTTGATCTTCTCACCGAAGCTCAAAGGTTTTTCGTGGATGCGCTCATTGCCGTCGAACGACAGAATCAGATTGCTTTGCGCTTGCGTCAGGTAGCGGAACGGCAGGTTGTTGTGTATGCCGCCATCGCGCAGTTTGACCATGCCGTTCTTGTTGGGGAACTGCGGCGGCAGGTTGGCTTCCGCCAGGCTTGCCGCCACCGGTTTTAGCAGCACCGGCAGCGCCGCGCTGGCCAGGCCGGCTTTGTAGATCGGCATATCGGGCGTGGTGTCGCTTGATAGCTTCACCTCCGAGGTCAGATTGTGTTTTTTGTCGATGAGGCTGGCGGAGATGAATAACGCCTTCAAGGTTCCCTGCGCTGCCGGCGTGTCGCCGACGCGGTCTTTCAACGCCGCCAGCTGGGCAAAGGTGATGCTTTCAATTTTGGCGTCCCAGTCGCCGTCGCTCGCTTGGGCGCCGATGATGTCGGGTAGGTGCGTCAGGTAGGGGGCGCGTTTGAGCGCGTAGAGAATTTTGGCGCGTAGGCTTTGTTCGAGCACTTTCTGCTTCAGGGTGGCGGGCTGGTCCTTGAACGCGGCGCGCAGTTCGTCCGCCGATAGGCCGATGGCGAATGCGATCGCGGTGAGCGCTCCGGCGGAGGCGCCGGAAACTTGCTGGACGTGCCGGATCTGCTCATGTCCCAGTTCGTCGACGATGCCGAGATAGCCGAACCCTTTGGCGCCGCCGCCGCTGAAGCAAATGCCCTGGTAATGGCGATCGACCGGCAGTTGAAAGTCGGCGTGTTTTCGCGGGTCGTTGAGAATGGCGGCGATGGTGGTGCCTGCATGGCCGGCGGTCGCCGGCGCGCGGTTGAAGAAAGTCTCCAACTTCTTTGCGGCGCGTTCGAGCTGAATGACGGTGAAGTCGCCGTCATGATGGCGGACGATTTTGTAACGTGCGCCTTCCAGGTCGAGGACCGGCTCGGTCGAGGCTTGGCATTGACGATAAAAGTCGTACAGCACGCGGTGGTCGTGGCGGCTGATCTGCATGGTTTATCCCTTCTGGCGGATAAAACAAAGGCAGACCAGGGAAATGGCGCGTGGTTCGCCCTCGGCGCACATCGGGTTTCCGGCCGACGGCATGTGGGCGCATTGGCCGACGCCGTCCGCCGGGCCCAAGGGCTAGCCTGGCAAATGACCCCCTGCGTCGTTGGGCGGCGCACTGCCTTCGGCGATTGCGCCAACGCCGCCACGAAGCGGGACCAGGCGTTACAACGGTAGTACTAGTAAAAGCGCGGCAAGCTCAGGTTGAGTTTGGACTGATACATGGCGCTATCGGCGTCTTGCAACAGGGTTTCGGGCGACTCGTGAGTGCCGATGAACAGGCGGATGCCGATGCTGGCCGAGGCGAAGTAATCGACGTCGCCCAGGCTGAAGCACCGGTTGGCGGCTTGATGCACCACCATGGCCATGTCTTGCGCATGGTCGAGCGCCTGTTGGCGGTCAGGCCCGAGATCTTCCAGCATCACCACGAACTCGTCGCCGCCGAGGCGGGCGACGGTGTCGCTCTTGCGCACGGTCTGACTGAGGCTTTCGGACAGCGCCACCAAGAGCCGGTCGCCAGCGCTGTGGCCGTGGCGGTCATTCAATTGCTTGAATTTGTCCAGGTCGATGAACAGCAATGCGGCGTAGCTTTCTTGGCGTTCGCTGGTGCGTTGCGCCTGCTGGATGCGGTCCATCAGCAGGCGGCGGTTGGGCAGCATGGTCAGCGGGTCGTGGAAGGCCATCTGGCGCAGCTGATCCTCCAGACGTTTGCGCTCGGTCAGATCGTTGAATTGCAACAGCAGATGGGTGGTGCCCAGGATCGACGACGGGTGGATGCGGCAATCGAGCCAAATCGCACGCCCCGAGGGTGTTGTGGTGTGAAATTCGCACCGGGCGCTTTGGTGGGCTTCCAGCGCCTGCTCGCAGGCGTCGAGCAGGCCGGCGTCGCGCCAGCGCCCTAGATGACGGAAATTTTGATCCAACAGTTCGGCCCTTGGCGTTTCCACCAACTGCACATAGGCGTCGTTGACCAGCACGCAGTGGCCGTCATCGCGGTAGACGGCGGTGGCCAGCGGCGAGTTGACCAGGATTTCGCGGTTGAAGCCCAGCGTTTCGACAATGCGGTCGTGCATGCGCGAGGAGATCACCAACACCATGGTGAGCGACATCCAGATATTGAACAGCAGCCCGTAAAAACCGGGCATGGCGATAAGCATGCTGGTGGTTTTTGTGTAATCGGGGCTGATCGTGGCGGCAGGCGATACCCAGGCGCGGGCGAAATAGAGCAGAAAACCCGCGATCTGCAGCCCGATGGTAAGCCGCAGCCAACCGGCCAGTTGGTGGTCGCGGTGTTGTGCCAGTGTCCAGCCGTAACCGGCGTACCAGCAGCCCATGATGAACGAAACCCAGATGAGCCGCGCCGTCAAAGACGGTTGAATGGCGACGTACCACCAGCACGGCAGCGCGGCGATCACGAAGGCGGCGACCGGCAGCCAGGTTTCGAAGCGGCGCTGCGGCCGTCGCATCAGACGTCGCAGCGCGACGAGTTTCCATGATTCGCCGGCGGCGAACAGGCCATTGCCGATAGGGATGGTCCAGACGGCAATGGCGGGCTTGCGCAAATACAGTTCGATCGCGCCCAGGCAGAGCAAAGCCAAGGCGATGCCCCAATCCCGCAGACAGCGCTCCTCCGGCAAATGGCGCCAGACACCGAACGAGCATGCGGAAAAAACCGCGCTGCCGACGACGGCAAGGGCGGCGATGGTGGGAATGTCGAATACCAGCAAGGATGCGCGTCCGTATTGTTTTGTCGATTTATATATTAATTGGGGCCGATTGTATCTCACTCACATGACATTACTAGTGCGGACTAACTGATGACAGTGGTTTTATTGCCCGGCCTTCATAATATCGCCCGCACAGGGCCTTGTTTCCTTAAAAATATACGACTTGCATTATTTATACGCATGTATAAAATGGAAATATGACTAATCGATCATCATCAACACGCCAAGTTTTGCTAGACGTTGGCATGGAAATGGCGCGGGAAACCGGACTGCGCGGTCTGACGGTGCGCGGGCTGGCGGCGCGCGCCGGGGTCAATCCGGGCGGCTTCGTCTATCACTTCGGCAGCCGTGACGCTTTTTTGTCCGCGTTGATCGAAACCTGGTATCAGCCGCTGTTCGCTCAGCTGCAGTGGCGTCAGGAGCAAGGTGTGACGCCACTGGCGCGGCTGAGGGGGATGCTGCTGCAGCTCATGGGTTTCATGGTCGAGCATCGGGTGTTTGTCGCGCACTTGTTGCAGGACGTGGCGGCGGGCGAAACCGTGGTGATTGCTTTTGTCCGCTCGCTGGAGGCACGCCACCCGCTATTGCTGTTACGTGCCATCCGCGCGGCGCAGGAGTCGGGTGAGCTTTGTCGCGCCGATCCGCTGCGGCAGATGTTGTTTTTGATGGCGACGTTGGGTGGGCCGGTGTTGGTGGCGCAAATGCTGGCCGGCATGCCGGGCTTGCCGGAAAACTGGGTGCGCATCGAGGGGGAGCTCGCGGTGGATCGTGCGGCGATCGAGCAGCGGCTTGACTGGGCTTTGAAGGGGTTGCGGGCGGATCAGGGTTAAGGGGTGAACATGGAAAAGAGAAAACGCATCCTGATAACGGTAGCGGTCATTGTGGCGGCGGCGGGCGCCGCCTGGGGAGTATGGACGGCGACGCGGCCGCAGGCGCCGTTGCTGCTGTATGGCAACGTCGATATTCGCCAAGTGAGTCTGGGTTTCCGCGTGGCGGGGCGAGTGCAGTCGCTGGCATTCGATGAGGGCGACAACGTGCCCGCCGGCGCGGCGCTGGCGCGGCTGGACGACGAGCCGTATCGCCACGCGCTGGCGGAAGCGGCGGCCAATGTCGCGGCGCAAAAGGCCAAAGTGGCGCAAATGGAAGCCGGCTACCGACCGGAGGAAGTCGCGCAGACCGCGGCCGCGGTGGCGCAACGTCAAGCGGCGTTGACCGATGCCGAGGCGGCGCTGACACGGCAGGCGGCGTTGCGCGGCACGGGGGCGACGGCCGAGCGCACTTATGACGACGCGCTCTCGGCGCGGGATCAAGCGCGGGCGCAATGGGCGGCGGCACAAGCGCAGTACGCGCAATACCGCCGTGGTTACCGCCAAGAAGACCGTGACGCGGCCAAGGCGGCGCTGGCGCAGGCCGAGGCGGCGCTGGCCGGCGCCAGGCTGCAGTTGAGCGATACCGTGCTCAAAGCGCCGCAGGGCGGCGTGGTGATGACGCGCGCGGCCGAGGCGGGGGCGATACTGCCGGCCGGCGCGACGCTATTCACGCTGTCGTTGAACGCGCCGGTGTGGGTGCGCGCCTATGTGTCCGAGCCGGACTTGGGCCGCGTGGCGCCGGGCACCAAAGTGTGGGTGGCCACCGACGGTCGACCGGATCAACCGTACCACGGCGTTGTCGGTTACGTGTCGCCCAGCGCCGAATTTACACCGAAGAACGTGGAGACGCCGGATCTACGTACGGGGCTCGTCTACCGGCTGCGGGTTGTAGTGTCGAATCCGGACAGCGGCTTGCGTCAGGGCATGCCGGTGACGGTGCGTTTGGCCAACGGACAGTGACATGGACGGAATGATCGTCGCCGAGGATTTGGAGAGACGGTTCCCGGGATTGGCGGAGCCGGCGGTGGCGGCGTTGTCGACGACATTGCGCGCCGGAGAGATCACCGGGCTCGTGGGGCCGGACGGCGCCGGCAAGACCACGCTGATGCGGATGTTTGCCGGGCTGTTGCGGCCGAGCGCCGGGCGTTTGCGGGTGGCGGGTCTCGATCCGATCCATCAGGCGGCGGCGCTGCACCAAGTGGTGGGTTACATGCCGCAAAAGTTCGGCTTGTACGAAGACCTGACCGTGTTGGAAAACCTGGTGCTGTACGCCGATTTGCGCGGGGTGGTGGGCGAGGCGCGCAGGCAAAGTTTCGAGCAACTGCTGACGTTTACCGATCTCACCCGGTTTACCGCGCGGCCGGCGGGCAAACTGTCCGGCGGAATGAAGCAAAAACTGGGTCTAGCCTGCGCGCTATTGGGGCGGCCCAAGGTATTGCTGCTGGATGAGCCGAGCGTGGGGGTGGATCCGATTTCGCGCCGCGAGCTGTGGCGCATGGTCAATGCCTTGGCGGACGAAGGCATGGCGGTGGTGTGGAGCACGTCGTACCTGGACGAGGCCGAGCTCTGCCATGAAGTGCGGCTGATGAATGCCGGGCGCATGGCGTACGACGGCACGCCGGCCGAACTCGCACGGCGCATGGCCGGGCGCAGCATGCAGATACGCGGTATCGCCGGCAACCGGCGCCGGGTGTTGACGCGCGCGCTTTCCGATCCGGCGGTCATCGATGGCGTGATTCAAGGGCGCGCGGTGCGTCTGGTACTGGCCGAGGCCGGCCGTTTGCCGGATCTGGCCACCTGCGGCGCCGGCCCCGAGGCCGAACTGGTCGAGGTGGCGCCGCGGCTGGAAGATGCCTTCATCGATATCCTGGGCGGTGGGCCCGGTGGGGAATCGGTGCTGGCCGAGGTGATGCCGGCCAGTGCGTTGCCTGCGGGTGTGGAAGCGGAGGCGGTGATCGAGGCGCGCGCGCTGACGCGTGCCTTCGGCGATTTCGTCGCCACGGACCATGTCACGTTCAAAGTCGCGCGTGGCGAAATTTTCGGTCTGCTCGGACCGAACGGCGCCGGCAAGTCGACCACTTTCAAGATGATGTGCGGCCTGTTGACGCCCAGCTCGGGCGATGCCCAGGTGATGGGCATCGACCTGAAAAAGAGCGCGAGCCAGGCGCGGCAGCGGCTGGGCTATATGGCGCAGAAGTTTTCGCTTTACGGCAAGCTGTCGGTGGCGGCCAACCTGCGTTTCTTTTCCGGTGTCTATGGCCTGCGGGGCGCGGCGCAGCGCGCCAAGATCGACGAGATGGTGCGGGTGTTCGCGCTCGGACCGTATCTGGACACGGTGCCGAACGATCTGCCGCTCGGTTTCAAGCAGCGCCTGGCGCTGGCATGCGCGTTGATGCACGCGCCGGCGATCTTGTTTCTGGATGAACCGACCTCGGGCGTGGACCCGGTGACGCGGCGCGAATTCTGGACCCATATCAATGGCCTGGTGGAGAAGGGTGTGACGGTGATGGTGACCACGCACTTCATGGATGAGGCCGAATACTGCGACCGTATCGCGCTGGTATACCGCGGTCAGATGATCGCCACCGGCTCGCCCGATGACCTGAAGGCGCGCGCCGTTAGCAGCGCGCTGCCTGACCCGACGATGGAAGACGCCTTCATCCATCTGGTGGCGGCGAGCGACGCGGCGCGGGAGGCGGCATCATGAACCGGATCTCCTGGCGCCGGCTGATGGCGCTATGCCGCAAAGAGAGCTATCAGATCGTGCGCGATCCGAGCAGCGTATTGATTGCCTTTATTCTGCCGGTGCTGCTGCTGTTCATTTTTGGTTTCGGCGTGAGTTTGGACGCCAGCCGCATGCGCATCGGCATCGTCAACGAGGACGCCACCGCCGAGTCGCAGGCCTTTGCCGACGCGCTCTATGGCTCGCCGTATGTTCAAGCGGTGTACGGCCATTCGCGGCAAGAAATGATCGAATGGCTGCGCGCCGGCAAGGTGCGCGGGGTTGTGGTGCTGGCGCCTGATTTCGCCCGCCGGCTGGCGACGAGAAATACGACCGCGCCGGTGGTGCTGATGACCGATGGCGCCGAACCGAACACCGCGCATTTCGTCGCCGCCTACGTGCAAGGTTTGTGGCAGGTGTGGCTGACCGAGCGCGCGCGCGCCGCGGGCGGTCAAGTGTCGTCACAGATCGAGATGGCGCCGCGTTATTGGTTCAACCCGTCGACCGTGAGCCGCAATTACCTGGTGCCGGGGTCGATTGCGGTGATCATGACCATCATCGGCGCGCTGTTGACTTCGCTCGTGGTGGCGCGCGAATGGGAGCGCGGCACGATGGAGGCTCTGCTGTCGACGCCGGTCACCAAAGCCGAGTTGCTGCTGTCGAAAATTCTGCCGTACTACCTGCTGGGCATGGTGTCGATGCTGATCTGCCTGATGGTGGCGGTGTGGATTCTGGCCGTGCCGTTCCACGGCTCGCTATTGGTGTTGTGGGTGGTGTCGAGTCTGTTTCTCGGCAGCGCCTTGGGGCTTGGCTTGCTGCTGTCGAGCGTGACGCGCAATCAGTTCAATGCCGCGCAGGCGGCGCTCAACGCGGCATTCCTGCCGGCGACGATGTTGTCGGGCTTCGCTTTCGAGATTGCCAGCATGCCGGCGCCGGTGCGCGCGGTGACCTATTTGATTCCCGCGCGTTATTTCGTCAGCGCGCTGCAGACGCTGTTCCAGGCCGGCCAGGTATGGCCGGTGCTGTGGCGGCAGATGGCGTTCTTATTGGTGTCGGCGCTGTTCTGGCTCGGACTCGTGGCGCTGAAGACGGCGCGCCGGCTGGATTAGGGGGCGACATGGGCTACCGCTTGTGGACGTTGATCGTCAAGGAACTGCAAAGCCTGCTGCGCGACCGCCAAGGGCGGCTGTTGTTGATCATGCCGGTGTTGATCCAGGTGTTGGTGTTCCCGTTTTCCTCCACCTTGGAGGTGAAGAACAGCACCCTGGCGGTGCTCAATCAGGATAGCGGCGCGGCATCGGTGGAGCTGATTCAGCGCTTGGCCAGCACCGGGGCCTTTTCGCACGTGTTGCTGGTGCATGGCGATCAGGCGCTGCGCGAGGCGATCGACGAGCAGCGCGCGCTGTTGGCGCTGCGTTTTCCCGAGGACTTCTCGCGCCGCCTCGCGGCGGGGCGGGCGGCGCCGCTGCAGGCGCTGATCGACGGCCGCCGCTCCAACGCGGCGCAGATCGCTTTCGGCTACGTGCAGACGGTCGTCACCGGCTACGTCGACGATCAGTTGGCGGCACGCGGCGCGGCGCCGCCCTCCGCGGTGGTGGTGCAGAATTTGTATAACCCGAATCTCGAATACCGCTGGTTTGTGCTGCCGAGTCTGGTGGCGATCATCACCACCATCGGCGCGATGATCGTGACCGCGCTGTCGCTGGCGCGCGAGCGCGAGGAGGGCACGTTCGAGCAACTGCTGGTCTCGCCGTTGACGCCAGGGCTGATCATGGTGGGCAAAGCAGTGCCGGCGCTGATCGTCTCGATGATTCAGGGCAGTATCATCGCCGCGGCGGCGGTGTGGGGTTACGGTGTGCCGTTCACCGGCTCGCTGTGGCTGCTTTACGGGGCGATGCTGTGCTATGGCCTGTCGCTGGTGGGTTTCGGCCTGCTGATTTCATCGGTGTGCGCCACGCAGCAGCAGGCGTTTCTAGGCGTGTTCAGCTTCATGGTGCCGGCGGTGGTGCTGTCGGGTTATCTGGCGCCGGTGGAGAACATGCCGGCGCTGCTGCGCTATCTGAGTTTCATCGATCCGCTGCGGCATTTTATCGTGATCGTCAAAGGCTTGTTCTTGAAGCAATTCGACGCTGCCTTGGTGTGGCCGAGCTTGTGGCCGCTGTTGTTGATTGCCGTGTTGACGCTGGCAACGGCATACACGGTATTCCGGCGCCGGGTGGCATAAGCGAAAGGTAAGCGGCATGAAAATGAAATGGGGATGGGTGCTATTGGCGGCGGGCCTCGCGGGCTGCGCGGTCGGGCCGGATTACCAGCGTCCGCAAGATGACGATGTGCCGGCGCATTTTGGCGTGGCGGGCACGGTGTTGAATGAGGGGGCGCCCGCGCAAGACTGGTGGCGCGCGTTCGGCGATCCGGTGCTCGATGGCTTGGTCGAGCGGGCCGAGCGGCAGAATCTGGATGTGCGCGCCGCCTGGGCGCGCCTGCGCCAGGCTCGGGCGCAAGCGCAGGCGGCCGGCGCGGCGGACTGGCCGCAAGTGTCGCTGTCGGCGCAGCAAACGCATGACCGTCTGAGCCTCAACGGCGAGCAGTTCGCCAATATCCCGTTCGCCCATCCGCAAAACCAATTCACCGATACGCGTGCCGGTTTGTCGGCGTCATGGGAGCTGGATCTGTTCGGCTACAACGCCCGCTCGGTCGAGGCGGCCACGGCGCGGGCAGGCGGCGTCGAGGCGATGGTGCGGGCGGCGCGGTTGGCGACCGCCGCCGACGTGACACGCAACTATCTTGATCTGCGCATGCAGCAGCAGCGTACGCAACTGGCGGCGCGCAACCTGGCGCTGACGGATGAATCGCTGCGGCTGACGCGCTTGCAGATGGCGGTGGGCGAGGCTAGCCAGCTGTCGGTCAATCAGGCGCAGGCCGCGGTCCAAAGCGCGGCGGCGGCGTTGCCGCCACTGCAGGCGGGCATGCGCACCGACCTGGATACGCTGGCGCTGCTGACCGGGGAGGCGCCGCGCGCGCTGGACGCCGAACTGGCCGTCGAGGCGCCGCTGCCCGATCCGCGGGGCGTATTCGGCGTCGGTCTACCCTCGGACCTGTTGTTGCGCCGGCCGGACGTGCAGCGTGCCGAACGCGATCTGGCGGCTGCCAGCGCCGACGTCGGCGTGGCCACGGCGGCGCAGTATCCGCGTTTTTCGCTGGTGGGCGCTTTCGGCGTGGACGCCATCCATCAGGGGCAACTGACCGAAGGGGCCAGCCGCTATTGGAGCGCCGGGCCGGCGCTGTCGCTGCCGCTGTTGACCGGCGGCGCGCTGACGAACCAGCTCAAGGCGAGCCAAGCGTCTTACGACGCGGCGCTGGCGGCTTACCGCAAGGCGGTGCTGCAGGCGCTGTCGGATACCGAGACGGCGTTGATGCGCTTCGATCGCGAGACCGCGCGGCTCGATGCGGTTGGCGGTGCGCGCCAAACGGCGGCGAGCACGCTTGACCTGACCCGGCGCCGCGTCGCGGTGGGTGAGGCGGCCGAACTCGATGCGCTGCAGGCCGATAGCCAGCTGCAGCAAGCCACCGACGCCTGGGTGCAAGCGCGCGCGTCGCGATCGCTGGCGTTGGTCGGGTTGTTTCAGTCGCTTGGCGGCGGCTGGTAAAGGCGGCGCGTTAGCCGCGTTGGCGCCAGATTGTCAGGGCATGGTCGTAATCGCCGCGCCGGATGCCTTGCAGCGTCGGTTCCCATAGCGGGTTGATCGGTACTTGGTAACCGGCGTTTTTTGCTTGGGTAATGACCTGGGCGAGCGCCGCGGCATCCTCGATCAGCAATGTGCCGGATAGACCGCCGAGCGCGTGCGGCAGAAACAGCGTGACCGGGTAGTTGCCGGTGGGGTCGGCGGCCGGGCTGGTGGCATCCATATTGTGGTGCACCAGCTCGCGCCCGGGCTGGCAGTCCAGCGCCTGGTTGAGCGGAAGGATGAGGTCGCGTACGCGCGCGCTGGCGTTGCCGAGCTCCGGCAATTCGGCGGCGTAGAACTGTTTCGGGCCTGGCCAGGCCGCCAAGAGTTTGTCCGGCGTCTGTTTGTAGCCGGCCACGCGCGCTTGGAAATGGCTATAGGTCACATCGGCGATGGGTGGAATATCCTCGCCGCCATAGTGTTCGATCGACGGCGCCACCAGCATCAGGTCATAGTCGGCGGTGAGCGGCAGGCCGCTTTCCGGCTGACACAAGACCTGCACGGGTTCCCCTTGGCAGGTCACGCGGTAGCCGCCGGCGGTCTTTTCCGCGTGAAAGACGTGGCGGCTCCCATCGGGTGCCTTGGCATGCAGCTTGAGCATGGAGGCATCGCGGCCGCCCTCGATGTGGATCAGCCCTTTCTCCGTCAGCTCGGCCAGGCGCCAGGACGGCAGTTCCACATTGCCGGCGACGGCGTGACCCTCCTGTAGGCATTGTTGTGTCTGGCTATTGAATTTGCCGATGCGCGCGCTTTGTCCTGCTAGTTTGCTCAGCGCCTGGTCTATCGGGATGAGGCCCGCCATCGGTCCCCAGTTCGCGCTCTTGCCTTTGATATGAAAATTCTTACTCGGATAGCCGGCATCGATATAGGCGGTGGCAAGCTGCTCGACGGGGCGGAAGGCAATGATGAGTCCGCTGTCATGGGCGAACTGCTGCAGTGGCGCCAGGTGTTTTGCGGCGAGGCCGGTCAGCCGTTCGATCGTCTGTCGGTCGCTGACGATGCCGGCTGGCGGTGACGCCGTCGGCGTGGGCGGTGTGTCGATTTGGCTGGCAATGGAATGTGGCCGTGGTGCGATCTTTAGCATGTCGAACCTCTGCGGAGATATCGATGATGCTAATCCCTTGTTGTGTCAGCGACTTTCCGGCGTTGTCCTAAAGTTCGGTTCTTCTGCCGCGGCGTGTGAATGGCGCCGTCTGCGGTATTTTCTCGCGGTTTTTCCGTTTTTTGTTCGCTGAGCGCAATCGGGTTCATCCGATGGCCGGGGCTTTTGTCTTAGTGGGCGCTGACGGCGCTTGGTGCGTCACATTGCTGTTGACTGTCCCTATTTTCCTACCTATTGCGCGGCTTTGTCGGTTTGGCTGTCAGCAATATCGGTATCGCTCATTGATTGATCAGAGTGTCGCAGGATTGGCGCGGTGGTGGCATGGCTCAATGGTCTCGCTGAAATGACAGCGATTGCACAAGGAGGATTGCATGGATATTCCGGTCTTTCCCGGCGCGCTATGCCAGAAATACGCAGTGACGGCAGCGCTCGATGACGAAGTGTTTGCCGACGACTACTTGGCTTTGCTCGATGGTCACGCCAATTTGGCCGATGCGCTGGCGTTGGCGCCGCAAGACATGGCGGCATGCTACCGCGAGGGCGCTGAAGCTTATCAGGCGGGGGAATACAGCACCGCCGCGCGTGCCTTTTTCTTACTGACCTTTCTTCGCCCCGATGATGGCCAACTGCACTTGGCGTTGGGGAGTGCGCTGCAGCAGTTGGGCGAATCGGCGTCGGCATTGATGCATTTTTCGTCGGCGGCCGATTTGTCGCCGCAAGACCCGGGCGCGTTATTCCGTGTCGCCGAGTGCCAGGCTTCGCTGGAGGAGCGCGAGGGTGCGCGCGAAGCCTTGCGCCGTTGCTTGGACCTGTGCGCCACGCATGCCACCGCGCCAGGGTTGTATCAGCGCGCCTCGGCGCTGATGGATCAATTGCACTGACTAAATCATAACAAAGGAGATCACTATGACTATCACATCCATTTCGATGACGCGCAGCCAGTCGGTGCCCGAAGCTGGTAATCACGTTCGCGCCAATGCGCCGGCCGCGCCGGCCAAGCCTGATCCCGCCGCTGTGCCGCTGCCGTCGGCTATCTCCGCGTTCGAGACCAGTAAGCCGGCAGCCTCCGGAGCGGTGTCAGTCGAGGCCGCGCCTGCGGAAACGCAGCCTGAGCAACCGAAAAGCAAGCTGGACGGCAAGGGGCGCGAGCGTTTCGAAATTGGCTCCGATGCGCATCTAAAAAAACTCAACGAGTTGGAAGAAAAGGCGCATGCGCACCGGGAGACGATTAAGAACAAGAAGGCGGGTAAATTCGCCAAAGGCGCCGGCGCGGCGCTCGGCGCAACGCTGAGCGCGGCCGGTACGCCCGCGGGGCCGGCGGCGATGGTGCCGCTGGCGATTGTCGGCGCCGCGTTGGGAACCGCCGCGGCCGATCAAGCGGTCAAAGTGCCGCTATGGAGCCGGCAGATGTTCCTCAACCACAAGGCGGGCGTGTTTCAAGCGCGCGGGGTGGAGATTCGCGCCAATACCGCGACCGACGCGGTGGTGCATAAAATCCAGAAGGCGTTCGGGTCGGACGGGATGCGCAGCGCGGTCTTGACGACCATGGTCGAGTGCTTGAGCGTTGGCACGACCCGCGCGGTTGAAACGCTGGAGGATAGCGAGTTTCCTGGCGCGGCGCCGAGTAAGCAGCCTGACCCTGCCGCGCCGAAGGCGCCGGTAGCCGCGGCTGCCTCACCTGCCGCCGCTGTCCGCTAGTGGTTTCGATGGCTGCGATACGTTCATGGCGGCGGTTGATGCGGTCTAGGACCGATATTGGCCGCCGCTTCCCTTAGCGCGCGACCGGCAGTTGCGTCCAGCTGGTGGTGTAGCACGGCGACAAGAATGCCCGGCGCATGCGCCAGTCCTGGCTGAGCCCCTCGGCGGCCAGGCGCAGGGTGCCGTGGCCGTGGCGGCGGTTGATGCTGTCGATGGTTTGCATCAGCCGTTGCCGTTTGCCGTCGGGCAGCGGCGCGAACAGATCGTACTGCAATCGGTCGGCGGGGCGGATTTCCAGCAGCATGACGCCGGCTTTCTGGTAGGCGTAGCCTTCGCGGTAAATAGCGGCGAGCGCTCGCGCGGCCGTGTCGACGATGGCGAGCGTGTCGTCGCTGGGCTGGGGCAGGGCCAGACAGCAGTAGTTCCGGTATTGCGGCAGGTCCTGCCGGTGCGGGTTGGTGCGCAAACTGACGCCGACAAGGTGTGCCACGCCACGCTGGGCGCGTAGCTTTTCCGCAGCGCGCGCGGCGTGATAGGCAACGCTGGCGCGTAAGGCGTCGATGTCGCCGGTGAGGCGTGAGAAAGAGCGGCTGGACAGAATCGACTGCTTGCCTTGGGCGAAGTCCTCCAGTGGGAGCGATGGCAGGCCGTTAAGCTCCTGGGCGATGCGCTCGACCACCACGCCGAAGCGGCGGCGCAACCAGGCGGGCTCACGCTCGGCCAGCGCGCGCGGGTGCGTGATGCCATGACGCAGCAGTTGCTCGGCCAGCGGCCGGCCGATTCCCCAAATCTCGGTTAATGCGGCCCGTTCCAGTTGGCGGGCCGCGCCGTGCTCGTCCAGCCAGTGCCAATCGAATACGCCGCGATAGCCGCGCTCTTGCTTGGCCAGATGATTGGCGAACTTCGCCAGTGTTTTGGTGGGGGCGATGCCGACGGCGCAGGGAATGCCGACGCGCTGCCAAACGGCGCGGCGGATGGCGCGGCCCTGAGTCTGGCTGTCGAATTCGCCGGTCAGGCGCAAGAAACATTCGTCGATGCTATAGATCTCTTGTTCAGGGCTGAATTCGCCGATGACTTGCATCATGCGCCGGCTGATGTCGCCGTAGAGCGCATAGTTGGAGCTGAACACGGCGACGCCGAGCCGGCGGAGCGCCGCGCGCAGCGGGTGAAAAGGCGCGCCCATGGGGAGGTCCAGCTCTTTGGCTTCGCGCGAGCGCGCGACGATGCAGCCGTCGTTGTTGGACAGCACGACGATGGGGCGGCCGATCAGATCGGGTCTGAAGAGCCGTTCGCAGTTGCAGAAGAAGCTGTTGCCGTCGATGAGCGCGTAGCGCGCCGGCGGCGTGGCGCGGCTCAGAATTTCTTCACGCATGCCGTCACCACGCCCCAGACGGTCAACTCCCGCCCATCTCGCACCTCGATCGGCGCAAAAGCCGGGTTCTCCGGCAAAAGCGCCACCCGGCCGTCACGCCGGTAGAGCCGCTTGACGGTGAATTCGCCGTCGACCACGGCCAGCACGATCTGATCGTGCAGTGCTTCGCGACCTTTTTCCACGACCAGAATGTCGCCCTCGGCGATGCCGGCGCCGATCATCGATTCGCCTTTGACGCGCACCATGAACGTCGCGGGCGCGTCGTGGATCAGGTAGCGGTTAAGGTCGAGCGTGCTCTCCAGGTAATCGTCGGCGGGCGAGGGGAAGCCCGCGGGCACGCGGTTGCCGTAGAGCGGCAGCTGGCGCGCCGCGGCCTCTTCGTCCGGACGCCAGGCCTGGACGCCGCGCAGCAGCCGCCGGGTGGCGACGAGCGCGAGTACCGCGTCCTTGTCGATGCGCGGGATGCGCAGCTGCGTTTGCGGTTCGCCGGCGTCGCAGCGTCCGCTGCCTTGCGGGCGGCCGGCGCCGAGGCGGGCGCCGCCCCGCGGTTTGTCCGATGGCTTCATGAGGCGATGGTTGTTGTAAGTAGGTATTTTGATTATTGCATCAAAAATCAAATTTGGCAGCTGAATTTCGTGGGATAATGCATTGGCGCTATGCACGGAGGGTGTGCTGCTTTCCTTCCGTTAGCCATGGTATACTGATGGTTTTCGTGGTAGCTGCCGCAATCGCTTGTGGCTGGCGAGATTTGAGCGCAGCGCCCGCCGCCGGATGTGTCTTTGCCGTCCGATGCCGGCCGGGCTTGTGTCTCGGTTGACTAAACTCGTACACAGTTAGGATTTGACATGCAAGTACAGTTGGAAACGTTGGGCAGCCTCGAGCGCCGTATGAATATCGCGCTGCCGATGGACGCCATCGACGCGCAAGTGACCGAGCGCCTGAAGCGTGCGGCACGCAACGCCAAGATCCAGGGTTTCCGCCCGGGCAAGGCGCCGATGAAGATCGTCGAGATGAACTATGGCCCGCAAATCCGCGAAGAAGTGCTGGGCGAGCAAGTTCAGCAAGGCTTCTACCGCGCCGTGACCGAGCAAAAGCTGCGCGTGGCTGGCTATCCGCGTTTCGAGCCGCAGGTGGATCAATCCGAGGCGGGTAGCTTCAAGTTCGCCGCGACCTTCGAGATCTATCCGGAAGTGGCCCTGGGCGATCTGGCTGGTAAAGAAGTCGAAAAGCCGGTTACCCCGGTAACCGACGCCGAAATCGACAAGACGGTCGACATCCTGCGCAAACAACGTACCCGTTTCAATCGTGTTGAGCGCGAAGCGCAAGACGGCGACCGCGTCATCATCGACTTCAAGGGCTCGATCGACGGCGTACTGTTCGACGGCGGCTCGTCGGAAAACTTCCCGTTCGTGCTGGGTCAGGGTCAAATGCTGGCCGACTTCGAAACCGGCGTGCGCGGCATGAAGGAAGGCGAGGTCAAGACGGTCGAAGTGACGTTCCCCGACGACTATCATGGCAAGGACGTGGCCGGCAAGACCGCTTCCTTCGAATTGACGCTGAAGAACGTGGCCGAAGCGGTGCTGCCGGAAGTGGATGGCGAGTTCGCCAAACTCTTGGGCGTGGCCGACGGCGACGTGACCAAGATGCGTGACGAAATCAAAAAGAACGTCGAGCGCGAAGTGAAGCGCCGTCTGCAGTCGCGCACCAAGGAAAACGTCATGCAGGCTCTGCTGGACGTGACCCCGGTTGAATTGCCGAAGTCGCTGGTCGAACTGGAAGTCGGCCGTCTGCGCGACAAGGCTCGCCAGGACCTGGAAGCTCGCGGCATGAAGATCAAGGACCTGCCGTTCCCGGCCGAACTGTTCGATGAACAAGCGCGCCGCCGCGTTTCGCTCGGCCTGATCATCTCCGAGCTGGTCGAGGCCAATAAGCTGGATGCCAAGCCGGAACAAGTGAAGGCATTGGTGGCCGAGTTCGCCGAAAGCTACGAGGATCCGGAAGAAGTCATCGGCTGGTACTATGCGAGCCCCGAGCGCTTGGATGGCCCGACCTCGATGGTCATCGAAGACAATGTGGTTGAATTTGTCCTGGGTCGTGCCAATGTTGTGGAGAAGGCGCTGGCGTTCGATGAACTGATGGGCAGCCAAGCCTAATAAACCAATAACTGGAGATGGCCGATGATGTCGATGATGGAACCGAAGGGGTTGGGTCTTGTGCCCATGGTGGTTGAGCAGAGCGGCCGGGGCGAGCGCGCCTACGACATCTACTCGCGCCTTTTGAAGGAACGGATCGTGTTCCTGGTGGGTCCGGTCACCGACGAGTCGGCCAATCTGGTCGTGGCGCAGCTGTTGTTCCTCGAATCGGAAAACCCGGACAAGGATATTTCCTTGTACATCAACTCGCCGGGCGGCTCGATCAGCGCCGGCATGTCGATTTACGACACGATGAACTTCATCAAGCCTGACGTCTCGACGCTGTGTGTCGGCCAGGCCGCCAGCATGGGCGCGTTTTTGCTGACCGCCGGCACGCACGGCAAGCGCTTCGCGCTGCCCAATAGCCGGGTGATGATCCATCAGCCGTTGATCGGCGGCGGCGGCTTGAGCGGCCAGGCGACCGATATCGAAATTCATGCGCGCGAACTGTTGAAGATGAAGTCGCGCATGAATGAGTTGATGGCCAAGCATACTGGCCAGTCGATGGAAAAGGTGCAACAGGATACCGAGCGCGACAATTTCATGTCGGCCGATGAGGCGCAGGCCTATGGCCTGATCGATAAGGTCCTGTCGTCGCGACGCGAAAACGTCAAGGCGTAACCGCTACGGACACGTGTAAATGGCTGACAAGAACAGTAACGAGAAACTGCTGTATTGCTCTTTCTGCGGAAAGAGCCAGCATGAAGTCCAGCGGCTGATCGCTGGGCCGCAGGTTTTTATCTGCAACGAATGCGTCGAGCTGTGCAACGACATCATTCGCGAGGAATTGACCCAAGCCGTTCAGCTGGGCGTCGAGCCGGGCGAAGCGCACAAATTGCCGGCGCCGCAGGAAATCCGCGAAAGCCTCGATCAGTACATCATTGGCCAGGATCTGGCCAAGAAGACCTTGTCGGTGGCGGTGTACAACCACTACAAGCGTTTGTACACGCAATCGAGCACCGCAGAGGGCAATGACGTCGAACTGTCCAAGAGCAACATCCTGCTGATCGGGCCGACCGGCTCGGGCAAGACGCTGCTGGCGCAGTCGCTGGCCCGTCTGTTGGATGTGCCGTTCGTGATTGCCGATGCCACCACGTTGACCGAGGCCGGCTATGTGGGCGAGGACGTCGAGCACATCATCCAGAAGTTGCTGCAAAAGTGCGACTACGATGTGGAGAAGGCGCAGCGCGGGATTGTCTATATCGACGAGATCGACAAGATTTCGCGCAAGTCGGAGAACCCGTCGATTACGCGCGACGTTTCCGGCGAAGGCGTACAGCAGGCGCTGTTGAAGCTGATCGAAGGGACGGTTGCCTCGATTCCGCCGCAGGGTGGGCGCAAGCATCCGAACCAGGAGTTCATTCAGGTCGACACCACCAATATCCTGTTTATTTGCGGCGGCGCGTTCGACGGTCTGGAAAAGATCATCCGCCGCCGTTCGGAAAAGGGTGGCATTGGCTTTGGCGCCGAGCTGAAGTCGTCGGATGACGGCCGTGACGTATCCTCGTTGTTCAAGGAAGTCGAGCCGGAAGACCTGATCAAGTTTGGCCTGATTCCGGAGTTGATTGGCCGCCTGCCGGTGGCCGCGACCTTGGAAGAGCTGGACGAGGAAGCGCTGGTCACGATTCTGACGATGCCGAAGAACGCGCTGGTCAAACAGTATCAGAAGCTGTTCTCCATGGAAGGCGTGGAGTTGGAGGTGCGCCCATCGGCACTGCGCGTTACCGCCAAACAAGCGCTGGCGCGCAAAACGGGCGCGCGCGGTCTGCGCTCGATTCTGGAGCGCGCGCTGCTCGACACCATGTACGATTTGCCGTCGATGACCGACGTCGAAAAGGTAGTGGTGGACGAGAAGGTGATCGAGAAGGGCGAGCGCCCGCTGTTCATCTATCGCGATGCCGACGACAAGGCGCAGTCGGCTTGATGCGCCATAAAGGGTGCTGACGAAAAAACCGCCTCCGGGCGGTTTTTTATTCTCTACGTCAAAAAACTGATTTAGTATGGGGTGGTTGATATTTGGTTTCCGCGCCCCATCTTTCCTGCAAGAATATCAGAACAAGGTCTGGTGATATGTCACAAGCCACAGAACTCTTGGAAGAAACCGTGTTGCCGCTCTTGCCGTTGCGCGATGTGGTGGTCTCTCCCCATATGGTCATCCCCTTGTTTGTAGGACGCAGCAAGTCGATCTGCGCCCTGGAAACCGCCATGGACGAAGGTAAGCACATCCTGCTGGTCGCACAGCGATCGGCATCCAAGGATGAGCCTTCGCCCGAGGATCTTTATAGCGTGGGCACGGTGGCGACGGTGCTGCAGATGCTCAAGCTGCCTGACGGCACCGTCAAGGTGCTGGTCGAAGGGCGTCAGCGCGCCCGCATCAAGGATGTGCGCGAGGAAAACGGCTGCTTCGTCTGCACGGTGATGCCCTTGCCGGTCGAGGAAGACGACGGCACCGAAACCGAGGCTATGCGCCGCGCGCTGCTCGCCCAGTTCGAGCAGTACGTCAAACTGAATAAGAAGATCCCGCCCGAGATTCTGTCTTCGCTGGCGGGCATCGAAAAGGCCGGCCGTCTCGCCGATACCATCGTCGCTCATCTGCCGCTCAAGCTTGAGCAGAAGCAGGAAGTGCTGGAGATGTTCGACGTTAAGACGCGCTTGGAGCACCTGCTGTCGCAGCTGGAAAGCGAAATCGACATTCTGCAGGTCGAGCGCCGCATCCGCGGCCGCGTCAAGCGCCAGATGGAAAAAAGTCAGCGCGAGTATTACCTGAACGAGCAGGTCAAGGCCATCCAGAAAGAGCTGGGCGAGATGGACGAGGCCGGCGACTTCGAGGAGCTGGAGAAGAAGATCCGCACTGCCGGTATGAGCAAGGAGGCGCGCGAGAAGGCGCTTTCCGAACTCAAGAAGCTCAGCATGATGTCGCCGATGTCGGCCGAGGCGACCGTGGTGCGCAACTACATCGATACCTTGCTTGACCTGCCGTGGAAGAAAAAGACCAAGGTCAACAAGGACGTGGCCAACGCCGAGGAAGTGCTGGACGAAGATCACTTCGGCTTGGACAAGGTCAAGGAGCGCATTCTCGAGTACCTGTCGGTGCAACAGCGCGTCGATAAGCTCAAGGCGCCGATTTTGTGCCTGGTCGGACCACCCGGGGTGGGTAAGACCTCGCTTGGCCAGTCGCTGGCCCGCGCCACCGGGCGCAAGTTCGTGCGCATGGCGCTAGGCGGTGTGCATGACGAATCCGAAATCCGTGGCCATCGCCGCACCTATATCGGCTCGATGCCGGGCAAGGTGCTGCAGAACATGACCAAGGTCGGCGTGAAGAACCCGCTGTTCTTGCTCGACGAAGTCGACAAGCTGGGCGCGGACTTCCGCGGCGACCCGGCCTCCGCGCTGCTGGAGGTGCTGGATCCGGAGCAGAACCACTCGTTCGTCGATCACTATGCCGAGGTCGAATACGACTTGTCGGACGTGATGTTCGTCGCCACGGCCAACTCGCTCAACATCCCGCCGGCGCTGCTCGATCGGATGGAGATTATCCGTCTGGCCGGTTATACCGAGGACGAAAAGGTCAATATCGCCCAGCGCTACCTGGTGCCGAAGCAGGTGAAGGCCAATGGCGTGCAGGAAGACGAGCTGGTGATCCAAGAGTCCGCCTTGCGCGATATCGTGCGCTATTACACCCGTGAGGCGGGTGTGCGTAGTCTCGACCGGGAAGTGGCGCGCATTTGCCGTAAGGTGGTGACCGGACATCTGCTCAAGAAGGGCGGCGGCAAGGTGACGGTCAATGCCCGGAATCTGGAGAAATACCTTGGCGTGCGCCGCTTCGATTTCGGCATGGCCGAGGAAGAAAACCGCATTGGCCAAGTGACGGGGCTGGCCTGGACCGAAGTGGGCGGGGAATTGCTGACCATCGAGGCGGTGGCGCTACCGGGCAAGGGCAACATCATCCGCACCGGTCAGCTGGGCGAGGTGATGCAGGAGTCGATCACCGCCGCCATGAGCGTGGTGCGTAGCCGTGCCGCCAGCCTTGGCATCAAGCGCGATTTCTATGAAAAGCTGGACATGCACATTCACGTGCCGGAGGGCGCCACGCCCAAGGACGGCCCGAGCGCGGGCAGTGCCATGACCACGGCGATCGTGTCGGTGTTGACCGGCATTCCCGTACGCGCCGACGTGGCCATGACCGGCGAAATCACCCTGCGCGGCGAAGTGCTGCCGATCGGCGGCCTGAAGGAAAAGCTGTTGGCGGCTTTGCGGGGTGGTATTAAGCACGTTTTGATTCCCAAGGGGAATGTTAAAGACTTGACGGAAATTCCTGCTAACATCAAAAGCAAGCTCGAAATCCATCCGGTTAAGTGGATTGATGAAGTGCTGACTCTGGCTCTCGAGCGACAGCCTGAGCCGATCGTAGAGGAGGAAAAGCCCGCAGAAGTCCTTTCCACGGGCGATTCCGGCAAAAGTGTGTCGGTTATGACGCATTAAAAAACAGGTGTTTAGCAAATCCTTGCCACAGCAGGGGAGAAAGGGCTTCCTTCGCGTTGTGCTAAATGGCAGAATGCTCCGAAAGCCGCTTGACACAAGGATTTGCGACTTGTTATAAAGCTTGCGGTTTTTATCAACTACCTACGTAGACCGAGAATGACGAAAGGGGACTTACGTGAACAAGTCTGAACTGATTGATGCTATCGCCGCACAAGCTGACATTTCGAAGGCAGCGGCTGCAAAAGCGCTCGACGGCATGATTGCGTCCGTAACGGAAGCGATGAAGAAGGGTGATACCGTAACGCTGGTTGGCTTCGGTACCTTCTATGTTGGCGAACGTGCTGCTCGCAGTGGCCGTAACCCGAAAACCGGCGAAACCATCAAGATCGCTGCTGCTCGTTCCCCGAAGTTCCGTGCTGGTAAGGCACTGAAAGACGCGCTATAATCTGACCCTTCCATAAGGGTCGGTCTCGCCCCTCCGGGCGAGACCTCCGGGCGTTTAGCTCAGTTGGTAGAGCGTCTGCCTTACAAGCAGAATGTCGGCGGTTCGACTCCGTCAACGCCCACCAGGTTGGAGCGGTAGTTCAGTTGGTTAGAATACCGGCCTGTCACGCCGGGGGTCGCGGGTTCGAGTCCCGTCCGCTCCGCCAGAAGACACACAAAGGTGAACGCGCTCTAACGTTCACCTTTTTCTTTTACACAACTAGTTAGGTCGCCATGTTCAAGTTTGTCGAGAACAACAAAGTCGTCATCCAGGTGATCCTCGGTCTCGTCGCTCTGACGTTCGTCGGGTTCGGCGTCAGCAGCTACAGTTCCGTGGCGGAAGATCCCTATCTGGTCAAGGTCGGAAGCACCAAGATCGCGCTGCGCGACATCGATCGCGAGCTGGACGGTCAGCCGGTCGACGCCGCCGCACGGCAGCGCGCGCTCGAAGGTCTGATTCAACGCAGCCTGATTCTGAACGAAACCGGCAAAACCGGTTTGCAGGTGGCGCCGATGCAGCTGCAACAGGCCATCGCCGCGATTCCGGCCTTCCAAGACAACGGGCAATTCAGCCTCGACAAATACAAAGCATTCCTCGACCGCCGTCAAATGACCGGGCCGCAATTTGAGGAACGCATTGGACGCGACCTGCTGGTGCAAAACCAAATGGAGCCGTTTACCGCCGGGCAGATTTCTTCGCATGCCGTGGCTGAACGGATCGGGCAACTCTTGGGCGAGACGCGTTCGGTAAGCGCCACCGTGTTGGCCGCGCCGGCTTTCGCCTCTCAGGTCAAACTCGACGACGCGACCGTCGCGGCCTATTACAAGGCCAATAGCGACAAATTCAAGGCGCCGGAGGCGGTCAAGCTATCCTATGTGGTGCTGTCTCAGGCGCAATTGGCCCAAAACGTCAGCGTCAGCGACGACGAATTGCACAAGTTCTATCAGCAGCACCAGGCTGAGTTTGGTCAGGAGCAGCGACGTGCTTCGCATATCCTGCTGGCGGTGCCGCAGAACGCGCAACCTGCCGACGTTGCCAAGATCAAGGCACAGGCGGATGCCATTCTGAAGCAAGTCCGCGCCAACCCGGCAAGCTTTGCCGACGTGGCGCGCGCGCGCTCGCAAGATCCGGGCTCGGCGGCCAAGGGCGGGGATCTGGGTTTCTTCCCGCGCGGCGCGATGGTCAAGGCGTTCAACGATGTGGTCTTCCAGATGAAGCCGGGCCAAATCAGCGAGGTGGTGCGTAGCGAGTTCGGCTTCCATATCATCAAGCTCGAAGCCATTCAGGTGCCTGATTTCAATGCGGTAAAGGACCAGGTCGCGCAGCAATTGAAATTGCAAAAGGCCGGCAACCTGTTCCGCGCGCAAAGCGACACCTTGACCGAGGTGGCCTATCAGCAAGGCGATTCGCTCAAGGGTGTGCAAGACGCGCTCAAGCTTGTGCCGCAGCAGTCGGGCTGGCTGGCGCGCGCGCCGTCCGGCAACGATCCGATCCTGTCGAACCCCAAGGTGCTCGATGCCGCCTTCGGCAATGACGTGCTGGTCAAGAAGCACAACAGCGAACCGGTCGATTTGGGCAATAACACCCTGGTGGTGGTGCGCGTCACCGATCACCAGCCGGCGCATCAGCTCAAGCTCGACGAGGTGCGCGATGCGATCAAGATGCAGCTGATCGCCACGGATGGCGCCAAGCTTGCCGTTGCCAAGGGGCAGGCCATGTTGGCCGATCTGAAGGCGGGTAAGCCGGCGGCTACCCAATGGACGCAGCCGCGCGACCTGTCGCGCCAGCAAGGGCTCGGTCTGCC
>Ga0213872_10000264_pt1 | contig 45420 bp, 39 predicted proteins | sample VelepicomBERX_R2_FD_160071 | JGI IMG/M metagenome (GOLD analysis project Ga0213872, IMG submission 160071) | Rhizosphere microbial communities from Vellozia epidendroides in rupestrian grasslands, the National Park of Serra do Cipo, Brazil - RX_R2 | ecosystem: Host-associated > Plants > Roots >... | reverse complement strand
TTCTTCACCAGGAAAGTCGGCGGAATCGTGTTAAGTTCCATGATGTGCTTGCACTTTTCCTCGTCCACGAAGTCGATCATCACAAAGTTGGGCATGAAGGCCTTCAGCAGCGTGGTACTGGCAAAGCCATCGATCTTGGCAAACTTGTTCATGCGCGAGGTGATGGCCGTATTCAGGCCGTTGGTCCACATATCCTTCAACCGCGCCACGTTGGGTGCGGTCCACATTCCGGTATTGCGGTCGCGGATGCTTTCGAATACACCGGTCGTGGTCCAGTACATCATGCCGATCACATTGGGATTGCCGTCGCCGCCCTTTTCCATCAGCTTGCGCTGCTTCTTGATGTTCTCGTCGATCTTCCCGGTAGGCTTGGCAACGCTGGTGCCGCCTTTGCCCCAGTACTGCATACCCTCATAGCGCGCATCATAGGCCCCGCCCTTGCTCAGGTTCTTGATGCCCAGGATGCCCTGTGCCGCGCTGAAGCGCACCCGCGCCAAAGCCAGGCCCTTCCCCTCGAGCAGGACAATCACCTTGCCCTGCAACTGGCGCAGCGTCTTTTCGTTGATATTGCCGCCGCCCTTATAGATGGTATCGCCCAGCACCTCGACACAAGCTTCGGCGATCATTTCCCAATTCTGGCAATGGTCAAATTTGAGGATCACGAATTCGCTGGGGTTGGTGCTGACGAAGCGCGAAGCATCGGTCAAGATCTTGGTCAGCGTCATGCCATACTCGCCACCCCACATGCTCTTCACCTTGGGCGCGACCGCGCCGCCCGTGCGCAAGTCCACGCCAGGCGTCGTACTGCTAGGCCCTTTGCCGTGGTAGGCCTTGAGTGTGACCACCGTCTCGGCGCCGCCCTTTTTGACCACTGCCCCGGTGATGCGGATGTCAAACAGGCGGGCGCCCGCCATCGCCTGATCGTAGATATCCAGGTCCTGGGTCTGGGTATTGGCGCCGCCAAAAGTCACGGCGGCGTCATGGCTGCCCGTCATCACGATTTCATTCAACTTCTTGTCCGGCCCCAGCTCGTAATAGTTGATCATGATTGCGCTCCCCTCAGGCAAAGCTGTATGAGAAATTGCTGTCGTTGACCGAGACCGTGACACCCTTGATCTCATGCCCCTCGATCATCCGGCTCAGGAATTCACGGCTGATATCGGGCAGCATGGTGTTGGTCAGGATGGCGTCGATCATGCGGCCGCCGGACTCGGTCTCGCTGCAGCGCGACACCACCAGCTTGACCACGTCCTCGCTGTACACGAACGGAATCTTGTAGCGCGCTTCCACACGCTTTTTGATGCGGTTCAGCTGCAGCTTGACGATCTGGCCCAGCATGGTGTCGGACAGCGGGTAGTAAGGAATCGTCACGATGCGGCCCAGCAGCGCTGGCGGGAATACTTTCAGCATCGGCTCGCGCAGGGCCTTGGCCATGCCGTCCGGGTCGGGCATCAACTCGGGATCCTTGCACAGGCCCGCGATCAGGTCGGTGCCGGCGTTGGTGGTCAGGATGATCAGCGTATTCTTGAAGTCGATGAAGCGGCCTTCGCCGTCTTCCATGAAACCCTTGTCGAACACCTGGAAGAACATCTCGTGCACGTCCGGGTGGGCCTTTTCCACTTCGTCCAGCAGCACCACCGAATACGGCTTGCGGCGCACCGCCTCGGTCAGCACACCGCCCTCGCCATAGCCCACATAGCCCGGCGGCGCGCCTTTCAGGGTGGAGACAGTGTGCGCCTCCTGGAACTCGCTCATGTTGATGGTGATGAGATTCTGCTCGCCGCCATACAGGGCTTCGGCCAGGGCCAGCGCGGTTTCGGTCTTGCCGACGCCGGAAGTACCGGCCAGCATGAACACGCCGATTGGCTTGCTCGGGTTATCCAGACCGGCGCGCGAAGTCTGGATACGCTTGGCGATCATCTCCATCGCATGGTCCTGCCCGATCACGCGCTGGCTCAGCATCTTGGCGACGTTGAGGATGGTCTCCATCTCATTGCGCGCCATGCGGCCGACCGGGATGCCGGTCCAGTCGCCCACCACCGCGGCCACGGCCTGGTAGTCCACCGTCGGCAGGATCAGCGGATTTTCGCCTTGCAGGGCGTGCAGCTTGTCCTGTACCGCCGCCAGCTGCTCCTTCAGAGAGGCGCGTTCGGCGTCCGTGAGCGCAGTGGTCTGCTCTGCGGCCTGGTCGGCGGCAGCTTCCAGCTTGCTGCCAGTGCCTTCCACCGAATGCGCGCCGTCGCGCAGCCGCGCGCGCAAGCCAAGCAGCTCATCGACCAGCGCACGTTCGGCATTCCAGCGTTCTTCCAGCGTGGCCAGGCGGCTGCGTTCCGCTGTCAGCAATTCGTTGGCATCCGTCTCGCGCTTGCCGATGTCGATGCCGATAGCGGCTTCACGGGCGATGATGCCCAGTTCCGTCTCCAGCGCCTCGATGCGCTTGCGGCTGTCGTCCACCTCGGCGGGCGTGGCGTGCAGGCTGACCGCCACGCGCGCGCAGGCCGTATCCAGCAGGCTGACCGATTTATCCGGCAGCTGGCGCGCGGGAATATAGCGGTGCGAGAGCTTGACCGCCGCTTCCAGCGCCTCGTCAAGGATCTGCACCTTGTGATGCTTCTCCATGGTCGAGGCAACGCCGCGCATCATCAGGATGGCGCGTTCCTCGTTCGGTTCATCCACCTGCACGGTCTGGAAGCGCCGGGTCAGCGCCGGATCCTTTTCGATGTGCTTCTTGTATTCGGCAAAAGTGGTGGCGCCGATAGTGCGCAGCTGGCCGCGCGCCAGCGCAGGCTTCAGCAGATTGGCCGCATCGCCCGTACCCGCCGCGCCACCCGCGCCCACCAGGGTATGCGTCTCATCGATGAACAGGATGATCGGCTTGGCGCTGCCCTGCACTTCATCGATCACCGAGCGCAGGCGCTGCTCGAATTCGCCCTTCATGCTGGCGCCGGCCTGCAGCAGGCCCACGTCCAGCACCAGCAGCGAGACATCCTTCAGCGATGGCGGCACGTCGCCGCGCGCGATGCGCTGGGCAAAGCCCTCCACCACGGCGGTCTTGCCGACACCCGCCTCGCCCACCAGGATCGGATTGTTCTGGCGGCGGCGCATCAGGATATCCACCACCTGGCGGATCTCGTCATCGCGGCCGACAATCGGGTCCATCTTGCCACCGCGCGCCTGCTCGGTCAGGTCGACGGTGAATTTTTTCAGCGCCTCCTGCTTGCCCATGGCGGCAGGCGCGATGGCGCCGCTGGCCTCACCCGGAGCCCCGCCGGCGCCAGCCTGGAAGCCGTCGCTGGCCGTCATGGCCGCTTCCGGAGAATCCTTCAGCAGCGCGCCAAAGTTCTCGCACAGGTCTTCAGCCTTGAGCTTCTGGAACTGCTGCGACATGCCATACAGCGCATTGCGCAAGCCGCTGGTTTTCAGGATGCCCACCACGATATGGCCCGAGCGCACCTGCGATTCGCCGAACATCAGCGTGCCGTAGACCCATGCCCGTTCGACCGCTTCCTCCACCTGCGAGGACAGGTCGGTGACCGAGGTCGACCCGCGCGGCAGGCGGTCCAGCGCCGCCGTCAGATCGCGCGCCAGGCCAGCCGGATCGAGCTGATAGTGCTTGATGATGCGGTGCAGGTCCGAATCCTGCAACTGCAGGATCTGATGCAGCCAGTGCACCAGCTCCACGTAAGGATTCCCGCGCAGCTTGCAAAACACCGTACTGCTTTCGATGGAACGGTAGCACAGGGAATTCAGTTTGCCGAACAATGCAACGCGACTGATTTCTGCCATGATGTTTTTCCTTAGCCCGCGTGGGCGCCTGGGTTGACGAGTAGTTGGTCGGGATCGCGCTGCGCGGGCACGCTCATGGGCCAGGTGCTCCAGCCTAGGCGCGGCGCGCAGGGATAGCTGCCCAGCCGCAGGGCCGGGACTTCTTCCTTCTTTAAAATCAGGCGCACGTCCCAGTCCAGGGCCGCGCCCGCGTAATTGCGTACCCAGGCCAGCAGGCGCTGCATGCTGTCGCCGCCCGGCAGCATGCGGCAGTAGTCCTGGTAGCCCACCGGGCCGATCACGATACGGAATTTGTTCTGGCTGTCCCACACCTGCCGTCCCAGCACGGTGGAGATGCCGAGCCGGTTGCCGTCTTCCATCTGGCCGATGCGCGACTGGATCTCCAGCGGCAACCGCATCCAGTGGCCGACAAACTGCTCCACGTGCACCGGCAGCTTGAAGTATTCGCGCAGGATCGACACCAGTCCGGATGCTGGCCGCGCGTTATTCGCCAGCAGCCCGGCAAAGTGCAGCTTGGCGAAATCGCGCACGGCGTCGCGCTCCTTCAGCGCGGGCGCGCCGATACCGAACATGCTGCCGACAAAATCGCCGAAGCGGTCGCTCGCCGGCCGGTCCAGGCTCACCGCCGGTTCCGCCTGCGCGCGCGAGCGATAAAACAGCTGAAGTAGGCGGTGGTGGAACACGTCCAGGAACGCCAGCAAGGTGCCGTCCGCGCCATTGCGCAGGCGGTCGCGCGTGTACTCGGTCAAGTGGGTCGGCAGCGGGCCGTTGGCGCCCAGCAGGCCAAAGAAGTTCACAGCCAGCCGCGCGTGCGCGTTGCCGTCCGCACCCGCGCGCAGGAAAGCCTGCAGCATGGTGGGATTGAAGGTCAGAGAAGGCTCCTGCCCCAGCCGCACCGCATCGTCGCGCGGACGCAGCGACATGCCGATGCGCGGCTTTTCCGGATGCGCATTCTCGATCAGCCGCAGCACCTGGAAGAAGTCCATGCGCGCCGCGTCACGCTCCAGCATCAGCTCCAGGGCTACAGGATCGCGCATGCGCCTCCCTTGGCTGGCCAGCGCATGATCTCGCCGCGCGCCAGCGTCCGCACCACCGTCTCGGTGAAGGAGTTGATCGACACATACTGCGCGAAGAACTGGCTCAGCACCGCGCCAAGCAGGAAGGCGCCCGTGCCCTCGAAAGCCGCATCGTCCAGGGTCAGCGTGACCTGCAGGCCGCGCCCAAAGGTGATCGGCCCCGGCGACGGCATGCGCCGCGTGATGCTGCCCGCCGTGATGGAGCGCACGCCCTCGATCTGGCGCTGCGCATTCAGATCGCCCGCCTGGCAGTACAGCGACAATAGTTCGCGCAGCGCGGTGGCGCCCTGCTGCGGATCCGTGTCCACCAGCGACAGGTAGTTGAGCGACAGATGGTTCAGCAGACGCCAGGTGACATTCCCTTCGGCGAAGGAAGCATGCGGCTGGCTTGGTCCGGCGATGCAGCGCACCGACGTCAGCGGCGCGCCGGAATCGAGAATGAAGTCGGTCTTGCCCACGCCCAGCGGCATGGACAGCGGCAGGTCGCGATTGGTGCACAGGACTTTCAGCCCCAATTGGCGCAGGTCGCTGCGGTGCGGCGCTTCCAGCGCATCGACGATGGAGATGAACATCTCGCTGCCGATGTAGCTGGAACGCGGCCCCACGCGGCGCTGGCGCTGCGAGATGGTGCGCTGCTCGCGGCGGATCTGGTAAAAGGCCTGGTCCTGGTGCAGGCTGCCGATGTCCTTGGCGGTGTAAAAGGCGTGGAAGGCCTGCTCCGCATTGGGGCCGGTGCCGTAGCCTGTCACTTCTTCGATCTGGTAGACCTCATAGTCCATCGGGCGGGTGCGGTCCACCAGCACGTGGTATTCCAGCTGCTCGCCGGAGACGTTGATGCGGTCGGCGCGGCGCTGGAACAGATTCACCACCGGCGTGCAATGCAGCACAAAATTCGACTGGTCCAGCATCTGCTCCAGCTGGGCGTCGCCCCGATTCAGCAGGATGACGATTTCCAGCTCGTCCTGCGCGCAACGCGCCAGACCGGCCTGCAATCCCGACAGCTCGACAAACAAAAACCGCTGCGGGAAGGCGAAGTACTCCTGCAGCAACCGGTATCCCTGGAAGGTACGTTTGCCGCTGGGGAGCAGCGACTGCTCCTCATCAAAGCCCAGCGGCTGCACGGCCGTCTTGGGCAGCAGCGCATGCCAGTGCGCCGCCGGCGGACGGCCCGGCGCGCTGGAAGGCTGCACCAGCACGCCCTCCACGCTGGCCAGGATTTTCTCGTAGATTTTCACCGGCAGCTCGTCGCCGCCGCGCAGATTCAGCGCCAGCTTATCCAGCGGCAGTTCGCGGAACGGCAGCCCGCCGCTGGTGCGCAGGCGCAGGCGGATACCTGCCTTGACGGCCGGCGGCAGCTGCATATCCACGCCCGCCTGCACGCCGCTGTGGGTGAAGAAGCGCGCCTCCACCAGCTCGATCGGCCACAGCGTCACGTCGTGGCCGCTGCGGTATTCGCAGGCCGTGGTATCGCCTTTGCCCAGCACACTGCGCATGGCGCTCCCGCGCGGCACCAAAAAGCCTTGTTTCAGACTGGGATTGCTCAGGTCCGGATTCAGCTGCACCACCGCCATCGACGGCGTCGGCGCCAGAAAATGGGGATACACCAGCTCCGACAGATGCTGGGTAAAGCGCGGAAACTCCGCGTCCAGCTTCATCTGCACCCGCGCCGTCAGGAAGCTGAAGCCTTCCAGCAGCCGCTCCACATACGGGTCGGCGCAGTCAAAGCCTTCCAGCCCAAGGCGCCCTGCGATCTTGGGATAGTCGCGCGCGAATTCCCCGCCCATCTCGCGCAGATGCTGCAGCTCCTGGCTGTAGTAACGCAGAAAGCGCGGATTCATTGCGCCCCCGTGGTTTCAGTCAGCCGGATGGCGGCGCTGTCCAGGTCCATTTCGGTTTTCAAATACAGTCGCTCCGGATAGGGCTGGGCCCACATATCGCCCTGGATTTCAAACATGATCTTGTTATGGTTGGCCTCCGACGACAGCGCCTTGACCACCACCGACTGTCGCAGCAGGCGTGGCTCAAAGTCCCAGATGGCCTGGCGGATGCCGCGTTCCAGGTCGGCCAGGTTCATCCCCGCCACCGAGATGCCGGAGATGTCCGGCATGCCGTAATTGACCACCGAGCTGGCGATATGCGGCAGCTTGCCGTCGTCGGTGACGGAAAACAGATTGGTGGTGTTGAGCAGCCAGGCCAGGTCGCGCAGCACGCTCTCGCGCAGGGTGCGCACCGACAGCACGCGCCGCTCGCGCGACTCGACCGCCTTGTCCGGCTCATCGTCCGTCAGGCGGTCCAGCAGCGAGGGCTGCAGACGTTCGCGCGGCGCCAGTTCAGCCATTGTGGATTTCGATGGCGCGCACGTCCATCAGCGCATAGTCGTTGACGTCGGTGACGAACATGCGCTGGCCGACGCCCGCGCCGTCGTCGTCCCACTCGGTCTGGCGGCTCAGCAGCAGGCCGTTCTCGCCGGTGGCCACGGTGCCGCTGTAGCGGGTCGGGATCAGGCCCACGGCGGTGGCCTCGTTGGCCCAGGTAAAGCGCGCCGGCGTCCACACCGAGTCGCGCAAGTCTTCCGGCGCATCGAATTCGATTTTGCTGATGCGGTGGAAGGGAATCCAGAAGTAGCGCCCGTTGACGATCGCTTCCAGCATCGGTCCCATGCGGGAATCGGCGTCGGCGATCCATTCGAAGGCCTCGCCGTTGATGCTGCCGCTGCTGGCGGGAGCATCCTCAAAGGCCTTGGCGCGGGTATCGGCGGCGCGCGTGTCCTCGCCTGCGGCATCCTGCTTGAGCGCTTCCAGCATCAGCGCCATCCAGGGCTCCGGTTCGCCGAAGATCAGCGGGTTGCGCTTGCCTTCAAAGATCTCGCCGCGCAGCGCTTCGCACTGGATCGCTTCGCGGTAGGTCTGCGCCATCGGTAGTGCGGCGGCATCCAGTTCGGCCACCACGTTCAGCTGCGTCAAAGCGCGGTTCCACTGCCCCATCACGGCCAGCAGCTGGAACAGAAAGGTACGGTGTTTGGGATTGGAAGCATCCTTGCGAACCTGGTCCTGCAGCGCGGTGAGCGCTTCGCCAAGTTTGCCTTCCGTGATGAGCTGTTGCGCGTCCATGCAAGGCGCTCCTGTGTCGAGGTGGTGAAAACGGCGCCGGAGCTGGCCCCGGCGCCGCTGCAAGGACTACCAGGCTTACTTGGCGATGTTGCCGGCGATGTCCCAGTTGAACACGCCGCCGGACGCGGTAACGCCCTTCTCGTTCTGCAGGAAGTATTCGAACTTCACTTCGGCGAAGTTCAGGCTGATGTTCTCGGTCAGGCGGTCTTCGCCGCCGCTGCCGCCGGTACTGACCGAAGTCACCAGCACATTGGTCAGGGTGATTTCCAGGTACTTCTGCTGGCCTTCGCCGGCTTTACGCACCAGCAGCTTGGCGGTGGGGATGTGCGAACCCTTGGCCAGCGCCGTCAGCAGCGCAGGCGATGCCTTGTCCAGGTACTTGGTGACCGAGATATCCTGGAAGTTGGCCTTGCCGGCGCCGCCGCCGCCACCCGAGTGGAAGGAACCGGCGTTGGAAGCGCCCCAGCTCCAGGCCAGCACGTCGATATCGCCAGCGGCTTTTTGTGCGGAGTCTTTGGTTTCGCCTTTGATGGTGGCGCCCATATTGAGGAACATGTCTACAGCCATTTTGACTCTCCTTCTTTTTTAGCCGCCCCAATCCGGGGCGGCAGAATGTGGAAAAACAAATACCTCGGGCCTTACGCTTTAGCCGAAGGCAGCTTGGAAACCAGGCGCAGCGAAACAGTCAAACCTTCCAACTGGTAGTGCGGACGCAGGAAGAACTTGGAGGTGTAGTACCCCGGATTGCCTTCCACTTCCTCCAGCTGGACTTCGGCGGCCGCCAGCGGCTGGCGTGCCTTGGTGCCTTCACTGGAGTTGGCTGGATCACCATCGACATATTTGTTGATCCAGTTGCTCAGCCAGCGCTCCATTTCATCGCGTCCCTTGAAGGAACCGATCTTGTCCCGCACGATGCACTTCAGGTAGTGCGCGAAACGGCAGGTGGCGAACAGATAAGGCAGGCGCGCCGCCAGATTGGCATTGGCGGTGGCGTCCGGATCATCGTATTCGGCCGGCTTGTGCATCGACTGCGCGCCGATGAAGGCGGCAAAGTCGGTGTTCTTCTTGTGCACCAGCGGCATGAAACCGTTGGCCGCCAGTTCGGCTTCGCGCCGGTCGGAGATGGCGATCTCGGTCGGGCACTGCATCGCCACGCCGCCGTCGTCGGTCGGGAAGCTATGCACCGGCAGGCCTTCCACCGCGCCGCCGGACTCGATGCCGCGAATGCGCGAGCACCAGCCATACTCCTTGAACGAGCGGTTGATGTTGACCGCCATGGCGTACGCCGCATTGGCCCAGGTGTAGTTCTTGCTGCCGGCGGCCGAGGTATCTTCCTCGAAGTCGAATTCCTCCACCGGATCGGTCTTGGTGCCGTAAGGCATGCGGGCCAGGAAGCGCGGCATGGCCAGGCCGACGTAGCGCGAGTCTTCCGATTCGCGGAACGAGCGCCAGGCGGCGTGCTCCGGGGTCTGGAAGATCTTGGTCAGGTCGCGCGGATTGGCCAGCTCCTGCCACGATTCCATCAGCATCACCGATGGTGCGGCGGCGGTGATCAGCGGCGCGTGCGAGGCCGACGCCACCTTGGCCATGGAAGTCAGCAGCTCCACGTCCGGCGCGCTGTTGTCGAAGTAGTAGTCGGCCACGATGGAGCCGAACGGCTCGCCGCCGAACTGGCCGAATTCTTCCTCGTACATCTTCTTGAAGATCGGGCTCTGGTCCCAGGCCGTGCCCTTGTACTTCTTCAGGGTCTTGGCCAGATCGTTCTTGGAGATGTTCATCACACGGACCTTCAGCATCTCGTCGGTTTCCGTGTTGTTGACCAGGTAGTGCAGGCCGCGCCAGGCGCCTTCCAGCTTCTGGAACTCTTCCGAGTGGATGATCAGGTTGATCTGCTCGGTCAGTTTTTTATCCAGCTGCGCGATCAGGCCCTCGATGGTGGCCAGCACGTCGCCGGAGATCAGGTTGGAGCCGGCCAGCGCCTGCTGGGCCAGGGTCTGCACGGCGTTTTCCACCGCTTCCTTGGCCTTGTCCGACTGCGGTTTGAATTCCTTTTGCAGCAGCGCGCCGAAGTCGCTCATTTCGAGCGTGCCGGTCGCGCCTTGCTGTTGTTCGGTTGAAGTGTCAGTCATCTCTGTTCCTCCAGTCGGATTATTCTTGCGGCTTCGGTGCGGCGGCCAGGGCCTGCATCAGGGCCGGATCGGCCAGCAGCTTGGACACCAGTTCTTCCGCGCCGGTCTTGCCGTCCATGTAGGTCAGCAGATTGGCCAGCTGGCCGCGCGCTTCCAGCAGCTGCTTGAGCGGGCCGATCTTGCGGGCGATGGCGGCGGGGGTAAAGTCGTCCATGCTTTCAAAGGTCATGTCCACGCTCAGATTGCCCTCGCCGGTCAGGGTGTTGGGCACCTGCACCGCCACGCGCGGCTTCATGGACTTGAGGCGCTCGTCGAAGTTGTCGACGTCGATCTCGAGGAATTTGCGGTCCGCCACCGGGGCCAGCGGGTCGGCCGGCTGGCCGGACAGATCGGCCAGCACCCCCATCACGAAGGGCAGCTGGATGCTCTTTTCGGCGCCATACACTTCGACGTCGTATTCGATCTGCACCCGCGGCGCGCGGTTGCGCGCGATGAACTTCTGGCTACTTTCTTTGCCCACGATAGACTCCTCCAAGTTAATAAAAACGCTGTACCGCGCTGCCTTTGCGGCTTAATACTCCGGCTTTAGTACTCCTGCTGCTCTGCCGGTGTATCGCGCGGACCGCTCACCATCAACAACTGATTCATGCCTTCGGGCGCAAGATCCTCCAGCACTTCGAAAAAGTTTTTCGGCACCAGGCGCTTGGCCCGTTCCAGCAGCAGCGGCACCGGGCTCGATGGCTCGTTCTGCTGGTAGTATTTGCAGATCTTGTCGATCATCTTGATCACATCGGCGCGGGTGGCGATTTCGCCGCTGATGGCGGCAGCACGCCCGCCACCGCCGCCGGATGGCGCAGCGCCCTCGCCGCCCTCGCCTTCGGCTTCCGCCGCCACCGGGCTGTCGGCGCCGGTACGTTCGGCCAGATGGTTGGCCACGAAGTCGCGCGCCCGTTTGAGATTGCGCGACAGGCCATCCAGATTGAGCGCCTGCGAGCTGCCCACCTGCCGCATCAAAGTGGATTCGATATTCACCACGCTGTCGAAGGCGCGCTGCAGGTCGTCGGACAGGGCCTGCTCGCGCTCCAGCTCCACGTCCGACAAAGCCCCTTCAATGGAAGAGAATTCGACCTTGGCTTCGCCTTCCGGCGGCGTCAGTTCGCCGCTGGCGATTTCCAGGCTGCGTACATTCAGCGGCCCCAGGCCGGGCAGCATGACCAGTGTGGATTCCTTCAGCTCGCGGACAATGGCGCTGGCGTCGGCCAGCGAAGCGAGTGAATTGATGCGCAACATGGGATCGTTGCCGTCGTCGGGATCGAGCTGGGGATGCACGCTATCCCAGCGCTGCTCCAGCAGCAGCTCGATCAAACGCAGGCCGTCGGCGCAGCCGCCGATGCCGTTCAGGTTCAGGCCCGCGCGCAGTAGTGCCACGGCCAGGCGCAGGTCGCGGCTGCGCGCCAGCAGATCGCTCGACAGGCGCTTGACGACTTTCCATTCAGGGGGAACAGCAGGCGTGACGGTATCGCCATACTGGACCTCGGGCTTGCCGAGGATGGCTTGTTCCAACTCCAGAAATTCGGGGTCATACTCCAGGTTGGGGCCGCACGGCGCGTCCGGCTCCACATCCTGAAGCAGTGCATCTAGGTCCACAATACTCATCTAACTGACACCTCGCGCCGAAACGGTGGGACGGAACAGAATGAAGCAGTGAAGCGAAAACAGGAACAATGCGCCTTGCTGGCGTCCAAGGACTATACTAGGTTTTGGGAAATAATTTGAAAAAATTATTATTTTTTGCCACTTGATTTTTGTTGCAAATCAGAGCACGAAAGTGCGTCCAGTGCCAGCAAAAATTCTTCTGCCGTAGAGAAACGTTGGACAAGCAGGCGGTCTATCGCCTCTGGCAATTCCGGCCGGAAATAACTTGGCGCGGGAGCGCTGCCGCGCAGTGCTTGCTGCATCACTTCAAATGCAGTTCCGCTATGCGGCAAACTTCCAGTCAGCAACTGATAAAACACCACAGTGGCGCTGTACAGGTCATGCGCTGGCGCGGCGGGAGCGCCGCGCATCTGCTCCGGCGACATATAGTTGGGTGTGCCGCCGTGGATATTGCCCTGGACATATTCGCCGATACGGCAAGCCAGGCCAAAATCGGCCAGTTTCAGGCTGCCGTCATCGGCCAGCAACAGGTTGGCGGGCTTGATGTCGCGGTGCACAATACCCTGTCCGTGCAGATAGCTCAGCGCTGACAGCAACTGCCGCATCCACGCCAGCGCCTGGTCCAGCGGCGGCGGGCCGGATGCCAGCACGCCGCGCAGATCCGGGCCGACGTATTCCATCACGCACGCCGCTTCGCCCACCGCCCGCAAGGCGACAATGTGCGGATGGTCCAGTCCGGCTGCCAGCGCATCGGCTGGCGAGCCGAGCTTGACCGCCGAGCGCTGCCCCGTCCACGGGTCTTGCCGCAGAAAAACTTTCCCCGTCATATTTGCGCCCGCCTAAGTTTTCTTTCTGGATATGATACGACGACCCAATTCTGCTTTACACTTACTTTTTAGCCAAGCATTCCGACGTTTATGACCGATTTGAAGACCCTGGGCCGCTACCAACTGCTGCGCGTGCTGGGCAAAGGCGCCATGGGCCTGGTGTATGAGGGCGCGGATCCCAAGCTCAATCGCCGGGTGGCCATCAAGGTCATCCTGACCAGCCGCATCGACGAATCGCAGCGGGCGGAATATTCATCGCGTTTCATCCACGAAGCGCAGGCGGTGGCGCGCCTGAACCATCCCAACATCGTCACCGTGTACGACTTTGGCGAAGAAAACGGCGTGGCCTACCTGGTGATGGAAATGATCGCCGGCGAAGAGCTGAGCTCCTACTTCGACGAAAGCCAGGCCTTCCAGCTGGAGTTCACGCTGGAGGATTCGGTGCGCATGACCTGCGAACTGCTGGACGCCGTCGGCTACGCGCATCAGCAGGGCATCGTCCACCGCGACATCAAGCCCGCCAACGTCATGCTCAACGCCCAGCTGATGGTCAAGCTGACCGACTTTGGCGTGGCGCGCATGCAGGACGTGAACGCCAATCACACCGAAGCGGGCACCATGGTCGGCACGCCGAGCTATATGTCGCCGGAGCAGATCGCCGGCCAGCCGGTGGGGCCGCGCTCGGACATCTTCGCGGTCGGGATCATCCTGTACCAGTTCCTCACCAACGAGAAGCCATTCCGCGGCACCGGCCTGTTCGACATGCAGCAGAAGATCATGTACTCGCAGCCGGACCTGCCCAGCAAGCTCAATCCGCTGATCAACCCCATGTTCGACCGCATCGTGCTGCGTGCGCTGGCCAAGCGCCCGGAAGACCGCTATCCCACCGCGCGCCACTTCCGCGACGATCTGCGCCGCGCTTTAAATGGCGAGACGATTGCGGTGGACGACACCATGCCGCCGGAAGTGCGCCAGCCGAACGGTTTCCTGGCGCGCGCGAATGCGGCTGCGGAAAGCGACCCCGATGCTACCCAGATCTCCGGCACCGGCCTGCCCTTCCCCACAGGTCCGGACGATGACGCGACCGTCATCACCGGCACCAACACACCCGCGCCGAAGCCGTAAATGAACGTCAACCTGAGCGACGCCGAACAGCGCCTGCAGTTTTTCCGCCAACTGCAAACGCTGGCCAACAAGATCCACGCCACCCACGATGTGGACGAGATCATGCTGGACCTGTCGCCCGAGCTGTGCGCCCTGTTCAGCGGCGACCGGCTGACCATCTACGCCATCAGCGATGACAAGGGCAGCCTGATCTCCAAGCTGAAGACGGGACTGGCCTCGTTCAAGCAGCTCAAGCTGCCCATCTCGGCCCAGAGCCTGGCGGGTTATGCCGCCCTGTCGCGCCGCCTGCTGAACCTGAGCGACGTCTACGACGAGACGGAGCTGAAGCGCATCGATCCCGAACTGTGCTTCCAGCAGGGCGTAGACCGGCGCACCGGCTATCGCACGCAGCAGATGCTGGTGGCGCCGATTCTGGACGATGCGGGCGAGGTTCTGGGCGTGCTCCAGCTGATCAACAACCAGGCCGGCGGCCGCTTCAGCCCTCTGGTGGAAGAAGGCGTGCAGCTGCTGTGCGACAGCATCGCCGTGGCCTTTACCCAGCGCGCCAATGCGCCGCAGCGCGACCGTTCCCGCTTTGCCGCCATGATCTCGGAAAGCGTGCTGTCGCGCAGCCAGCTGGAAGCAGCCCAGCGCAGCGCCGCCGCCCGCAACGTCGACATCGAGGACGTGCTGCTGGATGAGATGGGCGTCAAAATCAGCCTGGTGGGCCGCGCCCTGGCCGACTTCTTCGGCGTGCCCTACTTCACCTTCCAGGTCGACCGCCGCCGTCCACCCGGCCTGCTGGACAGCTTCAATTACGAATTCGTGGTGCAGAACCAGTGGATGCCGATCGAGGAAGGCCGCAACGGCTTGTACGTGCTGGCGGTCGATCCGGACCAGCTGAAAGCCAGCGACGCGGTGGCGCGCATCTTCCCGCAAGCGACGCCGGTATATTGCGTCACCACCCGGCGCGAATTCGGCTGGATGGTCAGCCAGTTCTTTGGCGATGGCGCGGTGGAGCAGACAGTGCCTCCTGCCGGTTCCCCACCGGCCTCCATGCCCGCCCTGCCGGACGTGGAACAGACCCTGGTCTCCAACACCGTCAGCCACGTGCTGCAGGCCGCCGTGCGCGACGGCATCCGCGAGCTGCATATCGAAACCTCGCCGGGACCGGAGGAAGGCACGCTTCGCTTCCAGGCCACCGGCATCATCAAGATACCGCCGAAATAAAAGGATTCAATGCCCTACCCTATCGAACACAAACTGGTCATCGGCATCGCATCGAGCGCCCTGTTCGACCTGACCGAGTCGCACCAGGTCTATCTGAACCAGGGCGAGGACGCCTACCGCCGCTACCAGGACCAGAACCGCGACGTCATCCTCAACCGCGGCGTGGCGTTTTCCTTCATCCGCCGCTTCCTCAGCATTAACAGCCACTTCGAGCGTGAAAAAGGCCCGGTGGAGGTGGTGCTGTTCTCGCGGAATTCGCCGGAGACCGGCCTGCGCGTGATGAATTCCATCGCCCACTATGGCCTGGATATCTCGCGCGCCTGCTTCATGACCGGCAAATCGCCCTACGCCTATCTGCCCGCCTTTAACACCTCGCTATTCCTCAGCGCGAACGAGGAAGACGTGCGCAAGGCGATTGACGCCGGCTACCCCGCCGGCCTGGTGCTGCCCGGACAGGCCGAAGACGACGAGAATGACGCCGAACTGCGCGTCGCCTTCGACTTTGACGGCGTGATCGCCGACGATGAAGCGGAAACGGTCTTCAAGCGCAATAACGATGTCGACGAATTCCACGCGCACGAGCGCGAGAACGTCGCCCGTCCGCACCAGCCAGGCCCGCTGGCCAAGCTGTTCCAGAAGCTGGCCGAGATGCAGCAGGCCGAGGACAATGCGCTCAAGGTCGACCCGGAATACAAAAAAGTCCTGCGCATCGCCATCATCACGGCCCGCAACGCGCCTTCGCATGAGCGGGTGGTGACGACCCTGAAAAGCTGGGGCGTTTCACCTAATGAAACGTTCTTCCTGGGCGGGATGGAGAAGGCGCGCGTGCTCAGCGTGCTGAAACCGCACCTGTTTTTCGACGACCAGATGAGCCATCTGAAGACCGGCAACGGCATCCCGATGGTGCATGTACCGTTCGGGATCGCCAATCTCAAAACAGTGGTGTGAGGCTTCGACTATAATGTCGGTGCGTTTTAACTGTCTCAAGCCATCGCACGCATGTCTTTAGTATTTAAAAAGTCTCTCCCCAAACCCGGTAACCGTTTTGCGCTGCCCGCCCTGTATGGGTCGTCGGACGCATACGCCCTGGCGCTGAGCGCGCTCGAACTCAAATCCCAGGGCCGCATGCTGGCCGTGATCGTGGCCAGCGCCGGCGATGGCCAGCGCCTGCTCGATGAGATCCCATGGTTCGCCAGCGGCCTGCGCTGCCATTTGCTGCCGGACTGGGAAACCCTGCCTTACGACGCCTTCTCGCCGCACCAGGATCTGGTGTCCGAGCGCCTGGCCACCCTGCATGAGATCAGCAGCGGCCAGTGCGACGTGATGATCGTGCCAGCCACCACGGCGCTGGTGCGCATGGCGCCGCCGTCCTTCCTGGCCGCCTACACCTTCTTCTTCAAGAAGGGCGAGTCGCTGGACGAGGCGCGCCTGAAGTCGCAACTGACCCTGGCCGGCTACGCCCACGTGGCGCAGGTGATGTCGCCCGGCGAGTACTCGGTGCGTGGCGGCTTGATCGACCTGTTCCCGATGGGTTCCGCCCTGCCTTATCGCCTCGACCTGTTCGGCGACACCATTGAGACCATCCGCACCTTCGACGCCGACACCCAGCGCTCGCTGTACCCGGTCAATGAGGTGCGCCTGCTGCCGGGCCGCGAATTCCCGATGGACGAAGCGGCCCGCACCACCTTCCGCAGCCGCTGGCGCGAGACTTTCGAGGGCGACCCTTCGCGCTCGGTGATCTACAAGGACATCAGCAGCGGCATTCCGTCCGCCGGTATCGAGTACTACCTGCCGCTGTTCTTTGAAGAGACGGCGACCCTGTTCGACTACCTGCCGGAAGGCGCGGCGCTGGCCATGGTGGGCGATATTGAAGGCGCCATCAAGCGCTTCTGGACCGATACCGACTCGCGCTTCCGCTTCCTCAAGGCCGACCGCGAGCGTCCGATCCTGCCGCCGGAGTCGCTGTTCCTCAAGGACGAGCAGTTCTTCATCCTGGCCAAGCCGCACGGCAGCCTGGTTATCTCGCGCAACTACGATGGCGCGGCTTCGGAACTGTCCGCACCGATTCCCAACGTGGCCGTCAACCGCCATACGGAAGATCCGCTGACCAACCTGCGCTCCTACCTGATGCAGAGCGGCCAGCGCGTGATGATCTGCGCCGAATCCAACGGCCGCCGCGAGACGCTGCAGCAGTACTTCAACGAATACGACCTGTCGCTGGCTTCGGTGGAAGGCTACGATGGCTTCCTCGCCTCAGACGCCAAGCTGGCCCTGGGCGTGGCGCCGCTGCACGCCGGCTTCGAATTGGCCGCCGATGGCGCGAATATTGTCTTCATCACGGAGACCGAGCTGTATTCTGGCTCCGGCCGCCGTGTCGGCAAGAAGAAACAAGAGGCCGTGACCCAGGTCGAGTCCATGGTGCGCGACCTGTCCGAGCTGAAGATCGGCGACCCGGTGGTGCACGTCAACCACGGCATCGGGCGCTATATGGGCCTGATCAGCATGGACCTGGGTGAAGGCGATGCCGAATTCCTGCACCTGGAATACGCCAAGGAGACCAAGCTGTATGTGCCGGTGGCGCAGCTGCACGTGATCTCGCGCTATTCCGGCGCCTCGCCGGACGACGCGCCGCTGCACACCCTGGGCTCCGGCCAGTGGGAAAAAGCCAAGCGTAAAGCCGCCGAACAGGTGCGCGACACCGCCGCCGAGCTGCTGAATCTCTACGCCCGCCGCGCCCTGCGCCAGGGCCACGCCTTCGAATACTCGGCGCACGACTACGAGCGCTTTGCCGAGAGTTTCGGCTTTGACGAAACGCCGGATCAGCAGGAAGCCATCAATAACGTCATCCGCGACATGACCTCGGGTAAGCCGATGGATCGCCTGGTCTGCGGTGACGTCGGCTTCGGCAAGACCGAGGTGGCGCTGCGCGCCGCCTTCATCGCCGTCATGGGCGGCAAGCAGGTCGCCATCCTGGCGCCAACCACCCTGCTGGCCGAGCAGCACGCGCAAACCTTTGCCGACCGCTTTGCCGACTGGCCCGTGCGCATCGCCGAGATGTCGCGCTTCCGCACCGGCAAAGAGATCGCCAGCGCAATGAAGGGCATGGCCGACGGCACGCTGGACATCGTCATCGGCACCCACAAGCTGCTGTCGGACGATGTCAAATTCACCCGACTGGGCCTGGTCATCATCGACGAGGAACACCGCTTTGGCGTGCGCCAGAAGGAGGCGCTCAAGTCCCTGCGCGCCGAAGTCGACGTGCTGACCCTGACCGCCACGCCAATCCCGCGTACCCTGGGCATGGCGCTGGAAGGCCTGCGTGACTTCTCCGTGATCGCCACGGCGCCGCAAAAGCGCCTGGCCATCAAGACCTTCGTGCGCGGCGAAAGCGAATCCATCATCCGCGAAGCCTGCCTGCGTGAACTCAAGCGCGGCGGCCAGGTCTACTTCCTGCACAACGAAGTCGAGACCATCCAGAACCGCATGGCCATGCTGACCGAGCTGCTACCGGAGGCGCGCATCGCCGTGGCGCACGGCCAGATGCACGAACGCGACCTGGAAAAAGTCATGCGCGACTTTGTGGCGCAGCGCTACAACATCCTGCTCTGTACGACGATTATCGAAACCGGTATCGACGTGCCGACCGCGAACACCATCATCATGCATCGCGCCGACAAGTTCGGCCTGGCCCAGCTGCACCAGCTGCGCGGCCGCGTCGGCCGTTCGCACCACCAGGCTTACGCCTATCTGCTGGTGCATGACGTGCAGTCGCTCACCAAACAGGCGCAGCGCCGTCTGGATGCGATCCAGCAGATGGAAGAACTGGGCAGCGGCTTCTACCTGGCCATGCACGACCTGGAAATCCGCGGCGCCGGCGAAGTGCTGGGCGACAGCCAGTCCGGCGAGATGACGGAAATCGGCTTCCAGCTCTACACCGACATGCTGAACGAAGCGGTACGCTCGCTCAAGAACGGCAAGGAGCCGGACCTGGCCGCGCCGCTGTCAAGCACCACCGAGATCAACCTGCACGTGCCAGCCCTGCTGCCCGCCGACTTCTGCGGCGACGTGCACGAGCGCCTGTCGATCTACAAGCGCATGGCCAACTGCGAACAGCAGGGCAAGATCGACGACCTGCAGGAAGAACTGATTGACCGTTTCGGCAAGCTCCCGGACGCCGTCAAGGCGCTGATCGAAACGCACCGCTTGCGTATCGCCGCCAAAACGGTTGGCATCATCAAGATCGACGCTCATGGCGAAGCGGCCAACCTGCAATTTATGCCCAAGCCGCCGATCGATCCGATGCGCATCATCGAGCTGATTCAAAAGAACCGCCACATCAAGCTGAATGGCCAGGATAAACTGAAGATCACTGCCAACATGCCCGACCTGGCCGCACGCGTCACCCAGATTAAAACCGCCATTAAACACCTCTCATGAAAATCGCAGAACACTACACGATGAATCTGGTATTGCAGGGCCGCGGCGACTGCAAGCCGGCCCTGGAGCGCATCGCCACCCTGACGGCGCCGAGCCGCCTGGTGTGGCTCAGCGAGCGCGCCCTGCGCTGCGAAGAGATCACTTTCTCGCAAGGCCTGCGCCAGACCATCGAGGCAGCCGCACACGGCGCCCAGCTGGACGCCACCTACATGATGGGCGTGCACAAGATGGACGAGTTCAAGCTGGTGGCGATGGACATGGATTCGACCCTGATCACCATCGAATGCATCGACGAAATCGCCGACATGCAGGGCCTCAAGCCGGAAGTGGCCGAGATCACCGAAGCGGCCATGCGCGGCGAACTGGATTTTTCCGAAAGCCTGAAGCGCCGCGTGGCGCTGCTCAAAGGGCTGGATGCTGCCGCGCTGGAGCGCGTCTATGTCGAACGTCTGCGCCTGTCGCTGGGCGCGGAGGAGATGCTGTTCGCGGTCAAAAAGGCAGGCTTGAAAACCCTGCTGGTGTCGGGCGGCTTCACCTTCTTCACCACGCGCCTGAAAGAGCGCCTGGGCCTGGACTACACCCACGCCAATGAGCTGGAAATCGTCGACGGCAAGCTCACCGGCCGCGTCGTGGGCGGCATCGTCGATGCCGAAGAGAAGATGCGTACCGTGCAGCGCGTGTGCGACGAGATGGGCATCTCCACCGACGAAGCCATCGTCATGGGCGACGGCGCCAATGACCTGAAGATGATGAGCATCGCTGGCCTGTCGGTAGCCTTCCGCGCCAAACCCGTGGTGCGCGAGCAGGCCAATGTGGCCCTCAACTTCGTCGGCCTGGACGGCATCCTCCCTCTGCTGACGTAAATACTTACATTTTTGTGAAGATTGGCGAGATTTTCACATAAGCTGGCTGGGTAGAATCGGTCATCACTTCACATCAAGGGGAAGTCATGGCCGCAGTAAGCATCTCTCTCAGCCAGAATATGGCCAGCGCCATCATGCAGCAGCTGGCAAGCCCGGATCGCGACACCATTGCCGACGATTTCCAGCTATTCTTCGGCGCGGCGTTCGGATTCGCACTCAATCACGGCGCCAACAACACCGCATCCAACACAGCCAACGGTCTGGTGCTGGCCTATGCCGATGGCGCCTCCAGCACCATCAGCGATGTCGCCGCCGGCGCCGATGGCAAGACCACGGCATCCGGATTTACCTACCAGCAGCCAGGTCTCTTCAATATGCACCTGGGTGGATCGTTCAGCTATAACTACAATCTGCTGGGCGGCGCTCTGTCACTACTGAACAGCGATGCCAACCTGACCAGCGGCAGCTTCAAAACTACTTACGCCAGTACCGATCCCAATTACGATCCCTTGCTGGGCAATGGCACCATCAGCTTCCAGGGCCAGGTGCACTCGGCGGCCGGCAGCGATTTTTCCGGCGTGATCACCTCGATCACAGCCGCGGGCGAGCATGTCCTGGCCTCGGGTGAAGCCACTGGCACCTTCAACGTCAGCGGCAATGGCCTCAAAGTCGGAGCGCTGCAGGCCAGCCCTGATGTCAGCGGCATTCTCAACGGTTACCACGAACACTTTGACGACGGCAGCAGCGTCACCATCGACAACGCACAGATTGCGGTCGCCAGCGCCACAACCATCGATGATTCACTCGTCCTGAACGGCGCAAACTTTGCCGGGAACGATGTGTTCACGATCACGCTGCCATCGAATCTGAGCACGCCATGGGCCATCAACGCGGGTGCCGGAAACGACAAGATCATCCTCAACGGCGGCAGCGTCGTTGTTGATGGCGGCGCCGGTGCGGACACGGTGGCCCTGAGCGGCACGCAGGCCAGCTACACAATCACCAACAGCGGTAGCGGCAGCTTCACCGTGCGCGCAGCGGACGGCGCCACCGCCACACTGGCCAATGTAGAACGCCTCCAGTTCAGCGACACCGCCGTGGCGTACGACACCGACGGCGCGGCCGGGCAGATCTATCGTCTATATCAAGCCGCCTTTGACCGCACAGCCGATACCGGCGGCCTGGGATTCTGGATCAAAGCGATGGACAATGGACTGAGCCTGCATGACGTGGCCTACGGATTCACCCAGTCGGCGGAGTTCCACGCCATCTTCGGCCAGTCGCCCAGTAACGCGAACATCGTCAACCACCTGTACCAGAACGCCCTGCACCGCACAGGCGAGGCGTCGGGCGTGGCATTCTGGTTGAACTTACTGGACACGCACCAGCTCAGCATCGCCGATGTGATGATCGGTTTCAGCGAGAGTCCGGAGAGCCATGCGGGCGTCGCCTCGGTCATCGGCAACGGCATCATCTATACGTCATACGGCTAGCGCACCACGCCGCCGTCGCGCAGCTGGGCGATTTCCTGCGCCGCCAGGCCCAGGCCAGCCAGCACTTCGTCGGTGTGCGCACCCAGCGCCGGGCCTTGCCAGCGCACTTGGCCCGGCGTGTCCGACAGCTTGGGCACAATGCCCGGCATCTTGACCTGGGTACCGCCGGGCAGCTCGGCCTGCAGCAGCATGTCGCGCGCCTGATAGTGCGGATCGGCGACGATATCGGCCACCGAGTAGATGCGACCGGCCGGCACGTCGGCCTGCTCCAGCCGCGCCAGCACTTCATCCATTTTGAGCGACGAAGTCCAGCCAGCGATGGCGCCGTCGATCAGCCCCACCTGCGCCACGCGGCCTTCATTGCTGGCAAAGGCCGGATCGTCCGCCAGATCGGCGCGGCCTATAGCCAGCATCAGGCGGCGGAAAATCGGATTGCTGTTACCGGCGATGACCACGTAGGCGCCATCGCGCGTTGGATAGGTATTGGAAGGCGCAATGCCTGGCAAGGCGCCGCCGCTGCGCTCGCGCACATGGCCCAGCAGATCGTATTCCGGCACCAGGCTTTCCATCATATTGAACACGCTCTCGAACAGCGAGACGTCCACCACCTGGCCATCGCCCTGCCCTGTCTTCACGCGCAGCAGCGACATCAGCGCGCCCATCACCGCATGCAGAGAAGCCAGCGAATCGCCGATGCTGATGCCTGCGCGCGCGGGCGGGCTGTCCGGTTCACCGGTGGTGTAGCGCATGCCACCCATCGCCTCGCCGATGGCGCCAAAGCCTGGCCGCTCGCGGTAAGGCCCGCTCTGGCCATAGCCGGAAATGCGCACCATGGTCAGCTTGGGATTGAGCGTATGCAGCACGTCCCAGCCCAGGCCCAGCTTTTCCAGCGCGCCCGGCTTCATGTTCTCGATCAGGACATCGGCGTCGGCGGCCAGCTTGCGCACGATCTCCACACCTTGCGGCGACTTGAGATTCAGCGCGATCGACTTCTTGTTGCGCGACTGCAGATACCACCACAGCGAAGTCCCCCGATGTAGCTTGCGCCAGGTGCGGATCGGGTCACCGCCTTCCGGCGTCTCGATCTTGATGACTTCCGCGCCGAATTCCGCCATCAGACGGGCCGCGAACGGGGCGGCGATCAGGGTGCCGATTTCAATCACGCGGATGCCGGCCAGTGGACCACTCATGCTCATCTCCTTGAATACAGTTGCCAGCAGTGTAGCAGCCCGCGCTGCGATTGCTATAATTGAAATGCTGTTACAACGTATATGAAAGGGTAACGCCATGTCGCAAGAACTGATCCTGGACCGCCAGCTGGACTCCGCCAAAAATATGGCCTGGTGGATGTATGTCCTGCACGCGCTGACTTTCGTCTTTTCGCTGGGCGCCTGCTCCTTCATCCCGCTCATCATCAATTATGTGCAGCGCCCCAGCACCTATGGCACTTTTGTACATAGCCACCACACCTGGATGATCCACTCGTTCTGGATCTATGCGGTAATGATGTTCATCGGCTTTGTGCTGTTCATAACCATCATCGGCATTCCGCTGGCCTGGCTGGTATGGGTGGCGCCTGGCTGTACAAGGCCTATCGCCTGATCACCGGCATCCTGGCGCTGAACCGCAACGAGCCAATGTATGGCTGAGCCGACTGCGCTGCTGCCGAATATCATCTGGCATACGCTGTCAGGGCCGCACGCGCACCTGTCCAGCGGTACGCCGCACGCGCGCCGCTACAGTACCGGCTTTTCGTCGCTGGTAGCCTTTGCGGATAAAGACCATCCCGACTTCGACGCCCTGCTGCCCTACTGCGAGGAAGGTGAGCATTTCTACGTCGACGGATGGTCCGGCCCAGCGCCACAAGGATGGCAGATCGACGCCGACAAAGCCATGTACAAGATGGTCTGGCACGGCGAGCTGCCCGCCGAAGACGCGGCGCCGCTGGCCCGCCGCCTTGGTCCACAGGATGCTCAGCAGGCCTTTGATCTCGCCGCGCTGACCAAGCCCGGCCCCTTCGGCCTGCGCACCATCGAGCTGGGCGAGTATTTCGGCCTGTTCGACGGCGAGCGGCTGATGGCCATGGCGGGCGAGCGCCTGCAGGCCGGCACGCTGCGCGAGATCAGCGGCGTCTGCACCCATCCCGATTACCGTGGGCGCGGCTTGACTCACCAGCTCATGCTCAAGCTGCTGCAACGCCAGCAGGCACGCGGCCAGACCTCGTTTTTGCACGTCATGACCGACAACCACGTCGCGCATGAAATGTACCTGCGCATGGGCTTCCGCGATTACCTGGAGTCCGTGGTACGCGTCGTCTCCCGCAGCTGACGCCCGAACAGGTGTAAACTGACTGCGGATATAGGAGTTTGCAATGACAGATCGCGTCACCCAACTTGCCGAAGCAGGCCGAGCGCTCCCCCCTGCGGAGCGCGTGCGCTTGCTTGACCTTTTACTGGAGTCACTGCACGCGGATATCGGCAACCTTGACGAGAAATGGAAGGCCGAGATTGAGCGCCGCGTAGCATCCCACGACAAAGGCGAAGGCGAATTACATGATCTTGACCAGGTCATGTCCGACGCAACCCGCCTCGCACCTTGAAAGCCAAACCTCTTAGAATACGCTCTGAAGCCCGTGATGAGTTCTTGCGGGAGGTGCAGTACTACGAGGCTCATCGAGCTGGCACCGGCAAGCGATTTCGCGAGGCGGTTAACGCAACCTTCAAGTTGATCCAGCATTTTCCAACCGGCGGCGCACCCGGGCCTGCAGGCACCAGGCGAACCAAAGTAAAAGGTTTTCCTTTCACCGTCGTATATCGAGACGAGCCAACTCAAATCATCGTGTTTGCCGTTGCTCCCGACCGCCAGCAGCCTGGATACTGGGGCACACGCATTTCTGAAAATATTCCAAGTAAAAAATGACGCAAGCAAAAACCTTGGCTCGACTACTAACAGACATCCGCGCCTGCACCTTGTGCGCCGAGCATTTGCCGCTGGGGCCACGGCCGGTGGTGCAAGCCAGCGCCAGTGCACGCATTCTGATTGCGGGGCAGGCGCCGGGGCGCAAGGTGCATGAGACGGGGTTGCCCTTCAATGATCCCAGCGGCGACCGGCTGCGCGACTGGATGGGCATCTCGCGCGAGGTGTTCTACGACGACAGCAAGATCGCCATCGTGCCGATGGGTTTCTGCTTTCCCGGTACCGGCAAGAACGGCGATCTGCCTCCACGTCCCGAATGCGCCCCGGCATGGCGCGAACCGCTGCTGGCGCACCTGAAGAAGGTCGAACTGGTGCTGGTGATCGGCCAGTACGCCCAGGCATGGCATCTGCCGGAGGCCGGGGTCAATGTCACCGCCATCGTGCAGGGCTGGTGCCAGCACTGGCCGCAGGTGCTGCCGCTGCCCCATCCCAGCCCGCGCAACAACCTCTGGTTCAAGCGCAACCCCTGGTTTGCGGAAGATGTGCTGCCGCAGTTGCGCCAGCGCGTGGCGGAGCTGCTGGCGTCATGAATTTGAACGAAAACGCCTCGCGCGCCGAGTATGCGCGCCGCATGAACCGGGTGCTGAACTACATAGAACAGCATTTGGATCAGCCGCTGGAACTGGCGCAGCTGGCCGATGTGGCCAACTTCTCGCGCTTTCATTTCCACCGCATCTTCGCCGCCTGGATGGGCGAGACGCTGGGCGACTATGCGCGCCGCCGCAGGCTGGAAAAGGCGGCCTTCCTACTCTCCTGCGGCGCGTGCACCAGTGTGCTGGATGCCGCGCTGGCAACCGGCTTCGGTTCCGGCGAAGCCTTCGCCCGCGCTTTCAAGCAGAAGTTCGGCTGCACGCCCAGCGAATGGCGCAACAGCACGCCGGAGCGCCTGGCGGCGCAAGCCGTTGCCATCGGACAGCATAGCAATCCTGATCAGGTGCACCGCAATTCCGGTCAGGCGGGCGGCCCGCCTTTCAGCGAAGATGGCGGCTCCCTACACCACAACGGAGCATCTGCCATGGAAGTGAATTTGATCGACCTGCCCGCCGCGCGCGTGGCTTACCAGCGCCGCATTGGCGCTTATGGCCCCGGCATCGGCGCCTTCTGGCGCGGCACGATGGCGCCGTGGATGCAATCGCACGGCCTGATGAACAATACCTGCTTCGGCGTCGGCTATGATGATCCCAGTATCACGCCCGCCGACAAATGCCGCTATGACGCCTGCGTGCAGGTGGCGGAAGACTTCCAGCCCGGCCAGCAAGCCGACATCATGACCCTGCCCGGCGGCCGCTACGCAGTGGCGCGCTTTCAAGGGCCGACGCCGAAGATTCACGAAGCCTGGATGTGGCTGACGCGCGAATGGCTGCCTTCCAGTAGCCTGCAATGCGACGACCGCCCCTGCTTCGAGCGCTTCGACGCCACCACCGGAATGGATCCGCAAACCGGCATCTTCACCTGCGATATCTGCATCCCGGTGCGGGCTCTATAGGCTGGCTCGATCGGCAATGTAGCGGATTGGTAGACACCGTTACTACGCTGTTTTCGTCAGTGCATTACGACGCACACGTCAGGCGGCCATTTCTGGAGGAGTACCGAGGTCCTGGTTAATACAGTACAGCGTTTCACTAACGATGTAATCCATGAAGCGAAGATAAGTCACCTTGACGTCCGGTTCAATCGTCAAAAACTCATCCCTTTCAAAACGATTTGCATGCAATGAAGCGACTTCAAAATCTTGGTGCGTAATCCGCGACAGGAAGTCGTAAATATCCTTGTGATAGCAAATCCCCGTTTTGGACAGCCGTGCCTTTTCCGATACCGTCGCCGCCATTCCGACGCCTTTCCATGCAAGATTCGCGCGTTCGAATGCCGCTTCCTCTGGCACACCTGCGGCTTTCAACTCATCGGCCATCAAACGTTTTTGCTTACTGATACCTTTCGTATCCCATACCGCCGCAGCTGCTAAGAAGCGATAATTAGTCTCAGGCTGCAACCAGTCGAAATAGAAATTCAAATGAATTTCATAGGCGACCCTTAGCAACGCCAACGCTTGGTACCACAGGTTTTCCTTGATCAGCAAGGCCATTGAATGCAAAGTCTCTTGCAGCCTTACCGCCGCCGAAAATATCGTGTGGTGGTAATGCAGCGGCTCAGCTCCCGGTTGATGGAATAGCCGCAGCCGAGCAATCTGATGGCTGAGTGACTTGGACAATTTTTCGATCATTACGGCGGAGTCTTCCGGCAGATGTTGCCCAAACGAAGTCCAAAGCTCTGTTGGTTTAGGCACACTTTCTATCCGAACCAGCCTTGGTGCAGCGTCTTTTAGATGCGGAGCGGCCTTGAATTCGAAGGCCGAATTGGGCAAAGGCTCACGTCCAGGCGCAAATACGATTGCAGGAACAGACGCGATTTTTAGCCTTTTATAGGCGATTATGTGAACAACATCATCCGGACACACGAACCGGCAATCGTCGCCTTGATTTTTATGAGGGTAAATGTGCAACGCTGGACGATAACCAGCACGCATTCTGGCGACAATATCGGCAATGATATTCTCTGGCGGCTCGTCGCAAACATACGTGAGACTTTTTCCAGGAACATAAAATCCCTCACGAATCATGTTCAACGGCACGCGCGTGGAAAATGATGGGATTTCCCCAAGTAAATATTTCTTATACAAGTCCAGAAAAATTAAGTCCTCGCCCTTCATCCAATCTGGCTTCGTGACCTTATCGAGCGGCGTCAATGTGGTCTTGTATTGACGCTGGATCGACATCGCATCAAGGGGGACTAAATTTTTCTTTGGTGCTCGGGGTGTTTTTTTTCGTCGGCTCATTGCAATTTCCATGTGGAAATAAAAACCAACAGTAACATTTACCGCCTTTAGCAATCAAGGACATTCTACGCATGATCCCGAATTTTATTACCAACCATCAGGGTCTCGAGCGCAGCGCGGCGATCAGGCCATCCGACGCGTCTTCGATATAGTCCAGCACCTGGTCAAAGCCGCGCGGGCCGCCGTAGTAAGGATCGGGCACCACATCGGAGTCGCTGTTGCGGGCGTGGGCCATGAACAGTCCGAGCTTGTGCTGATGCTGCGGAGGACACGCCGCCTTCAGAAGGCGCAGGTTCTCGTGGTCCATCGCCAGCACGTGGTCGAACACTTCAAAGTCGCTCGCCGCCACCTTGCGCGAACGCTGGGTGCTGAGGTCATAGCCGCGCCGGGCCGCGAACTCGGTGGAGCGGGCATCGGGCGGCTCGCCGACGTGATAGCCGTGCGTGCCGGCCGAGTCGATCTCAAACTGCTGCGCCAGCCCGGCCGCTTCCACACGGTGGCGGAACACGCCTTCCGCCGTGGGCGAGCAGCAGATGTTACCCATGCAGACAAACAGCACCTTGGTCGTCATGCGGCCCCCTTCATGATGGCGAAGGCACGCTCGATGTCGGCGATCAGGTCATCCACATCTTCCAGGCCGACGTTGAAGCGCACCAGGATGCCCTGGTCTTTCCAATTTTTGCGCATGTGCTGGATCCGGTACGGCATCACCAGGCTGTGCGCCCCGCCCCAGCTGTAGCCGATCTTGAACAGCTTGAGCGAATCGACAAACAGGTCGGTCTGCGCTTCCGTGAACGAGGGGTCGAACAGCACCGAGAACAGGCCGCCCGCGCCAGAGAAATCGCGCTGCCAGATTTCATGGCCAGGGCAATCCTCAAACGCGGGATGCAGCACCTTGCTGATTTCCGGACGATCCTTGAGCCAGGCCGCCAGCTTGCGCGCCGCCGCGTCGTGTGCGTCGAAGCGCAGGCGCATGGTGGGCAGGCCGCGCAGCACCAGGTAGGCATCGTCCGCACCCACGCCCATACCCAGGCGCATATGCGCCATGCTGAGACGTTCATGCAGCGCGGCGTCGCGCGTGATCAGGGCGCCCATCAGCACGTCCGAGCCGCCGGACTGGTACTTGGTCAGCGCCTGCATGATGATGTCCACGCCCAGCTCGAAACCACGCAGCGCGATACCGGCCGACCAGGTATTGTCCAGCGCGACCAGCACGCCCTTCTCATGCGCCACCTTGCAGATGGCCGGCAGGTCCGGCACTTCCATCGACACCGAACCCGGCGCCTCGGTCCAGATCAGCTTTGTATTCGGCTGGATCAACTCAGCAATGCCCGCGCCGATCATCGGATCGTAGTAGCGCGCGGTGACGCCAAAATCGGCCGTCAGCCAGCGTCCCAATTCGCGGTTGGGGTTGTAGACGTTATCCGGCAGCAGAACGTCATCGCCCGTTTTGAGCAGCGCAAAGTCGACCATGGCGATGGCCGCCAGTCCGCTGGGCGCCAGCAGGCAGTACTTGCCGTCCTCGATCTCGGCCAGGCGCGCTTCCAGCGTAAAGGTGGTCGGCGTGCCATGCAGACCGTAGGTATAGGCGTTCTTCTCTTTCCAGTCGCCCGAGCGCATGGCGGCGACGTCTTTGAACAGCACCGTGGACGCGTGGTGGATGGCGCTGGGGAAGGCGGCAAAGCCTTCCGGCGCCTTGTAGTCGGTGTGGACCAGTGCGGTCTGCGGGGATTTTTTGATGGTCATGTTCGGAATCACGGACGTAAAAAAAGGCGGACCATTGCGGGTCCGCCTTTATTATAAGGACGATTCGCTTACTGCGCCTCACCCCACAGATCGTGGGCGTCCGAAGCGGTGATCCTCACATCCAAGAACTGGCCGACCGCCAGCTTCTTGTGCGGCTCGTATGGCGGCTTGACGTACACCACGCCGTCGATTTCCGGCGCATCGGCGGACGAGCGGCCGACACCGCCGCTGCGGGTGACTTCGTCGATCAGCACGCGCACGGTCTTGCCAACCTTGGCCTTCAGGCGCTTCTTGGAGATCTCTTCCTGCAGCAGCATGACGCGGCCGCGGCGCTCTTCGCGCACTTCTTCCGGCACCGGGTTGGCCAGTGCATTGGCAGTGGCGCCTTCCACCGGCGAGTAGGCGAAGCAGCCCAGGCGGTCGATCTCGGCTTCCTTGAGGAAGTCCAGCAGGTATTCGAATTCCGCTTCAGTCTCGCCCGGGAAACCGGCGATGAAGGTGGAGCGGATGGTCAGCTCGGGATTCATCTTGCGCCAGGCCAGGATGCGGTCCAGGTTCTTTTCGCCGCTGGCCGGGCGCTTCATGCGCTTCAGCACATCGGGATGGGCATGCTGCAGCGGCACGTCCAGGTAAGGCAGGATATGGCCGTCGCCCATCATCGGGATGATTTCATCCACGTGCGGGTACGGGTAGACGTAGTGCAGACGCACCCACGCGCCGTAGGACTTGGCCAGCTCGCCCAGGGCCTGGGTCAGCTGGGTCATGTGGGTCTTGACCGGGCGGCCGTTCCAGAAGCCGGAGCGGAACTTGACGTCCACGCCGTAGGCCGAGGTGTCCTGCGAGATCACCAGCAGTTCCTTGACCCCGGACTTGAACAGGTTCTCCGCTTCCAGCATCAGTTCCGCGATCGGACGCGACACCAGGTCGCCACGCATCGACGGAATGATGCAGAAGCTGCAGCGGTGGTTGCAGCCTTCGGAAATCTTCAGGTAAGCGTAGTGCTTGGGCGTGAGCTTGATGCCCTGCGGCGGCAGCAGATCGATGAACGGTTCGTGCGGCTTGGGCAGGTGGGTATGCACCTGCTGCATCACTTCGCCCACGGCGTGCGGACCGGTCACGGCCAGCACCTTCGGGTGCACTTTGGTGATGATGTCGTCGCCAGCGGCGTCCTTCTTGGCGCCCAGGCAGCCCGTGACGATCACCTTGCCGTTTTCGGCCAGCGCTTCGCCGATGGCGTCCAGCGATTCCTGCACGGCGGCGTCGATGAAGCCGCAGGTATTGACGATGACCAGGTCGGCGCAGTCGTAGGACTTGGCCGTCTCGTAGCCTTCGGCACGCAGCTGGGTCAGGATCTGTTCGGAGTCGACCAGCGCTTTAGGGCAGCCGAGCGAGACGAAACCGACTTTCGGCACGGGACCGGCGGCCGAGTTGTCTGCGGGCTTGGGGATACGGGAGATCTCAGGCATGATAAAAATGTAATGAAAATTCAAACCAATCTGACATTTTACCTCAAATCAATCTGGCCTCCTTGCAGAGATTTCGAAAAGCTGAACCCTGCATTTAACTTTGGAGGGATTTTAAATTCGCGCGTCCGTGCCTACTATGTATTTCGTGCCTTGACCCTTTTACCCACTTTTTAAGGAACGAATATGAAGATCGACCTGACTGGCAAGACCGCTATCGTGACAGGCTCCACCCGTGGCATCGGCTACGCGATTGCAACCGGCCTGGCGCGTACTGGCGCCACCGTCGTCATCACCGGCCGCAAGCAGGCCGACGTGGATCAGGCACTGGCTACCCTGCGAGATGCCGTCCCTGGCGCCAAGGTGCGCGGTGTGGCGGCGGACCTGGGCAATGCCGAGGGTTTTGAGGTGCTGAAGGCTGCCGAGCCGGTGGCTGATATCGTGGTCAACAATGTCGGCATCTTCGCGCTGCAGCCGTTTGCCGAGATTCCCGATTCGGAATGGACCCGCTTCTTCGAGATCAACGTAATGTCCGGGATACGCGCCAGCCGCGCTTACCTGCCCGGCATGCAAGCCAAGAACTGGGGCCGCATCGTGTTCATTTCGTCCGAATCCGGTGTAAGCATCCCGGCCGACATGATCCACTACGGCTTTACCAAGACCAGTAATCTCGCCATCTCGCGCGGCCTGGCCAAGAGCCTGGCGGGCACCGGCATCACCGTGAATGCCGTGCTGCCTGGTCCGACCCTGTCGGAAGGCGTGCAGCAATTCATCGATCCGAATGGCGACGCCGCTTCCGCCGAGCGCATCGCGAATGAGTTCGTCAAACAGCACCGCAGCGCCTCCATCATCCAGCGCGTGGCGACGCCGGAGGAAGTGGCCAATATGGTGGTCTACGTCTGCTCGACGCAGGCTTCCGCCACCACTGGCGCCGCGCTGCGGGTCGATGGCGGCATCGTTGATACGATCGCCTGACCTGACGCCCCGGGGTTATGTGAGACGCATCGAATCCGCTTGCAAACGCCAACAGGCCTCCATATGATGGATCCATGGAAGCGCGAATCGCAAAGCTGGAAGACTTTGCTGCCGACACCAGGGAGCGGCTGGTAAAGATCGAGACGCGCCTGGAACAAACCGCAACCAAAGCAGACCTGGCGAATGCTGTCGACGGAAAACTCTAAACCATCACCCTGATTTGCGGCCCGCGCGCCGCGCCAAGCGTCGTGGCCTGATATCAGAGCCGCTGCTCCGTGGCGGCGCTGAACAGCGAGATGCGCTGGGTGCGGATGTTGAAGGCGACCGGGTGGTCGATCTCTACCATCTGCTGATCCTGCACCACGCCCGCAATCTGCGTGCCAAAGAAGTCCAGCCATAGCACGCGCGTCGCACCCATCGCTTCCACCAGCGTCACATGGGCATACAGCAGGTTCGGCGCGCCGTCGCCGTGGCCGATCTCGATGCACTCGGGGCGTACCCCCAATACGCACTCCTGTCCTTGCAGCGGGCGCTCCTTGTAGGGATAGTGCGACACGTCGACGCTCAGATGATCATTGCGGAACATCGTGCGCCCTTCCCGCTCCTCGATACGTCCACGGAACAGGTTCATGCACGGCGAGCCGAGGAAGGTCGCCACAAACAGGTTCGCGGGCTGGTTGTAGATATTATCCGGCGTATCGAACTGCTGCACCACGCCCGCCTTCATCACGGCGATGCGCTGGGCCAGCGTCATGGCCTCGACCTGGTCATGGGTCACGTAGATCATGGTGGCGCCCAGCTGGCGATGGAGCTGCTTCAGCTCCCGGCGCAGTTCCGTGCGCAGCTTGGCGTCGAGATTGGAGAGCGGTTCATCGAACAGCATCACATCCGCTTCGCGCACGATGGCGCGGCCGATGGCGACGCGCTGGCGCTGTCCGCCAGACAGGTTGGCAGGCTTGCGGTTCAGCAGCGGGCCCAGTTGCAGCATGTCGGCGGCGCGCGCGACGCGGCGCTCGATCTCCTGCCTGGGCGTGCCATTGATGCGCAGGCCGAAGGACATATTGCGCTCGACATTCATGGTCGGGTACAGCGCGTAGGACTGAAACACCAGCGCGATGCCACGATCCTTGGGGTCGGCCCAGGTCATATCCTTGCCGCTGATTTCGATCTGGCCGCCGGTGGTGTCGATCAGGCCTGCGATGGAGTGCAGCAGGGTCGATTTGCCGCAGCCGGAAGGCCCCAGCAGCACGACGAACTCCCCTGCTTTCACGTCAAGGTCGAGCGATTCGATGACGGTATTGCCGTCCAGCTGAATGTTCAGATTGCGTATGGCGACATTGGACATTGCGTATTCCCTTTAACCTTTTACCGCGCCGGAGGCGATCCCGCGCACGAACCAGCGGCCCGAAATGAAGTACAGCGCCAGCGGCACCATCGACGTCAGGATGGTCGCGGCCATGTTGACGTTGTAGAGGCGCTCGCCGGTAGTGGTGTTGATGATGTTATTCAGCTGGACTGTCATGGGCAGATGCTCCGCGCCCGCAAACACGATCCCCAGCAGGAAGTCGTTCCAGATGCCGGTGACCTGCATGATGACGGCGACGATGATGACGGGCGTCGACATCGGCAGCATCAGCTGCACGAAGATGCGCCAGAAACCGCCGCCATCGATGCGCGCGGCCTTGAACAGCTCCATCGGCAGCGAGGCGTAGTAGTTACGGAACAGGAGCGTCATCACCGGCATGCCGAAGACGGTGTGGATCAGCACAATGCCCGGCAAGGAGCTAAACAGGTGCATGAAGGCCAGTACGCGCACCAGCGGGTAGATCATCACCTGACCGGGGATGAAGGCGCCCAGCATCAGGATGCCGAACAGCCAACCCGCACCGCGCGGCCGCCAGAAAGACAAGGCGTAGCCGTTGATGGCGCCGATCAGGATCGACAGGACGGTGCTGGGGACGACGATTGAGACGGAGTTCCAGAAGCCGGCGCGGATGCCGTTGCATTCCAGGCCGGTGCAGGCGGATTGCCATGCTTCGCGCCAGGGTTCCAGCGTGGCGTGGGCGGGCAATGCGAACAAGGTGCCGAGGCGGATTTCTTCCATCGGCTTGATGGAGGTGATCAGCATGACATATAGCGGCAGCAGGAAGAACAGGGCCGCCGTGAACAGGAAGCCGTAGACGCCGATGCGCGCAGGCGTCCAGGCCAGGCTGCGGCGCGCGGCGCGGCGTGCCCGCTGTGGTACGGCAGCGGCGCCTAAGCTGGCGCGCGCGGGCTCGCGCTGCGGTGCTCCCTGGGGTGGCAATTTATCCATTTCAGTCGATGGTAGCATCATGCCCCCTTGCCATGCCGTTGCGCGCGGCCGCGCACGAAGTACAGCGGCATCACGATAGCCAGCACGGTCGCCAGCAGCACCATGGATGCGGCGGATGCCAGCCCCACATTGGCGCGGTTGAACAGATAATCCATGATGAACTTGGCCGGCACTTCGCTGGCCGTCCCCGGCCCGCCCTGCGTCATGGCCACCACGGCGTCGTAGACCTTCACCACCATCACGAACAGCAGCACAAACGCGGTCGATATCGATGGCCCCAGCATAGGCAGCACGATGCTCACGTACACGCGCCAGCGCGGGATGCCGTCGATGCGCGCGGCCTTCCAGATTTCTTCGTCGATGCCGCGCAGGCCGGACAGCAGCAATGCCATCACCAGCCCGGAAGCCTGCCACACCGTCGCAATCACCAGCGTGTAGATCACCATATCCTGATCGACGATCCAGTCGAAGCGCGCCTCGGTCCATCCTAATTGATGCAGCACGTTCTGGATGCCCAGCTCGGGATTCAGCATCCACTGCCAGATCAGGCCAGTGGCGACAAAGGACATCGCGTACGGATACAGGAAGATGGTGCGCAGCACACCTTCGGCCATCACCTTCTGGTCGATGAAGACTGCCAGCAGGAAGCCGATCAGCAGCGTGGCGATGATGAACAGCGCGCCATACACAAACACGTTTTCCAGCGAGAGCAGCCAGCGCTCGTTGTCGAACAAGCGCAGATACTGTGCCAGACCGACGAAGTCGTACTGCGGGAAAGTGCGCGAGCCGCTGAAGGAGATGCGGGCCGACCACAGCATCGTTCCCAGATAGGCAAACAGCGCGACCGCCGCCATCGGCAGCAGCGCAAAGTAAGCGGCGATGTGAAGTCTGCGCGGAGTGTGGACAGGAAGCGCGGTCATGGCATCATCCCTTCATCACGCGGGCAAATGCCTTCTGGGCATCGTCGACCGGCTGGTCCTTGTTCCAGAACTTGGTCAGCACGTCCTGCAATTCGCCGTTGACATCGGGCGTGGTCAGCATCTCCGGATTCGGCAGCTGGCGCGATTTGTCGCGCAGGATGGAGAGGCCCAGCCTGGCACAGTAGTCGAGCGTGGAATCGTCCACGTCCAGGCGCGCGGGGATCGAACCTTTACGCACGTTAAAGGCGACCTGGTTGGCCGGTGCGGTCAGCACGCCAGCCAGCAGCTTCTGCGCCTTGCGCACCTCGGCATCGTCCGTGGTGGGGAAAACGAAGGCGTCACCCGCCACCACGTAGGGCGCATTGGGGCCAAAGCCGGGGAAGCAGCCGAAATCGCGCCCGGCCGTCTGATGCGCCGAGGAGAACTCGCCTTTGGCCCAGTCGCCCATGATCTGCACACCGGCACGGCCGCTCACCACCATGGCGGTGGCGTCGTTCCAGTTGCGGCCCGGCGATCCGGGATCGACAAAGGCTTTGAGCTTCTTGAACTTGACCAGTACCTGCCTGAAAGCGTCGGAACGCAAGGCTTGCTGGTCGCGGTCGCGGTAAACCTTCAGATACAGCTCCGGACCGCCGACCATGGCGAAGATGGCGTCGAAGGTGATCTTCTCCTGCCACACCTGCCCACCGAAAGCCAGCGGCACCAGCCCTGCTGCCTTCAGGCGTGCCAGATCGTCGAGGAATTCCTCGTAGCTTTGCGGTTCGCGCTGGATGCCCGCTTTTTTAAACGCCGGTTTGGAATAGAAGAACCATGCCGGCATGTGGATGTTCACCGGCGCCGCGTAAAAGTGGCCGTTGAACTTGATGGCGTCGAGAATCGGCCGCGGCATCACCTGATCCCAATGATTAGCGATGGCGACGTCGTCGACATTATTCAGCAGCCCTTCCTGCACGAAGTCGCGGAACTGCCTGGAGGTGTTGAACTGGGCTGCCGTGGGCGCATTGCCGCCGATGATGCGGTTGGTGGTGATGGCGCGCGACTGGTCGGCGCCTGCGATGGCGTTGTCCACCCACTGGCCGCCGGCCTTGTTGTAGGCGTCCGCAAACTGGCGGATCGCAGCCGACTCGCCGCCCGAAGTCCACCAGTGAATCACGGTGGCCTTCAAGGGCACCTGAGCCACAGCATGCGAAGCAAAGGCAAGCGCCAGCGCCCCTCCCGCAAGCGCGCGGCGCTTGCTTACAGCCTTGTTCATCTTGTCTCCAGTGAGCGTCGTGCGCGCTCATTCTAATCGGGTACTGCTGTCTCGTCAGCGTGCAGCGCGCTCCGCCAGGAATTGCCGCACCAGCTGGGCGCTGCGCTTGGGCGTGCGCTTCTGGGTGGCGTAATCCACATGAATGATACCGAAACGGCGCTCATAGCCGAAGGCCCATTCAAAATTATCCATCAGCGACCAGATAAAGTAGCCGCGAATGTCGACGCCCTGCTTCACCGCCGCGTCCACCGCCGCCAGATGGCGATTGAGGAAGGAGATGCGGGCGCGGTCATTCACCTCGCCGTCGATCACCTTGTCGTCCGAGGCGGTGCCGTTCTCGGTGATGTAGACCGGCGGCAGATTGGCGTAGTCCTGATGGAACTTGACCAGCAGGTGGCGCAGGCCTTCCGGGTACACTTCCCAGCCCATCTGCGTGCGCTCCACGCCTTCCAGCGGCACTTCGCGGTAGCCATTGGCGCCGTCGCTGACCACATTGGTGCGGAAGTAGTAGTTGATGCCGATGAAATCCATCGGCTCGGCGATGATGTCGAAGTCGCCCTGCTCCATCGCAGGCTCCGCGCCGGGCCAAAGCTCCCACAGGGCGGCCGGATATTCCTTCTTCAGCAGTGGGTCGAAGATCCAGTTATTGTGCTGCAGCTCGAACTGCCAGGCCGCGTGGCGATCTGCATCCGTATCACCGTTGGTGGTGCCGCGTCCCACATTGGTCACCAGCCCGACCAGCGAACCGGGATCGTTGGCACGCAGGTGGCGCACTGCCAGGCCGTGCGCCAGCAGCAGGTGGTGCATGGCCTGCGTGGCCAGTTTCACATCCTGCTTGCCCGGCGCATGGTGGCCGGTGCCGTAGCCGTGCATGGCCGAGCACCACGGCTCGTTCAGCGTGCCCCAGGAATCCACCAGCCCTGCCAGTTCGCGGCTCATCAGGTCGGCGTATTCGGCAAAGCGGTAGGCGGTGGCGCGATTCACCCAGCCGCCCTGGTCTTCCAGGTGCTGCGGCAGATCCCAGTGATACAGCGTGACCCAGGTCTTCAGGCCCTTGGCGCGCAAGGCGGTCAGCAGCTGGCGGTAGAAAGCGATGCCCTTTTCGTTGGGACGGCCTGCCGCATCCATCACGCGCGGCCAGGAAATCGACAGGCGATAGGCACCCACGTTCAGGCTCGCCATCATCTCGACGTCGTCGGCCCAGCGGTGATAGTGGTCGCAGGCGACGGCGCCGGTGTCGCCCGCCAGCACCTTGCCCGGCGTGGCCGAGAAGGTGTCCCAGATGGACGGCAAGCGGCCGTCTTCAGTGGCGGCGCCTTCAATTTGATAGGCGGCGGTCGCCACGCCCATCAGAAAATCCTTGCGCCACAGGACCGAGTCGGCGGGCGGGGAAAAAGTCTGCTCCAGGGAGACGGCTGGATCAAAAACCACGGAAACTCCTTTGTATCGAGTGAATATGGAAACGATTCCATTTAATAGCTCGATACTAACAGTGATGAATTTTCCGTGTCAACGAAAATTCTGTCCGCTTAAAAATGGCGTTGTAGCTGGACGGCGAAATTCCGGCGCGGCATGGGCAGATCGTTGGGGATGTTCCCTCCGCTCAGATCCGGCTCGCGGATGTCGCGGTCCAGCAGATTGCGCACCATCAGGCGCAGTTCCCAGTCGTGCCACAGCTTTTCGCGGCGCAGGTTCAGGTCCACGCCCGTGTAGTCGGGCACCGGCGCGCGCTTGTCGCCCGGTGCGCGGGCGCGGTCGGCCACGTAGTTGGCGCTCAGGCCCGCCTGCCACTCAGGCGTGATGCGCCAGTCAGCGCGGCTATACAAGTGCCGATGCGGCACCAGCCCCGCGTCCATGCCGGACTCGCTGACGATGGAATGCCGCAGCGAGTAGTTACCGGTCAGGCGCAGCGACGGCGTGACCTGCCAGCGCGCTTCCAGTTCCAGGCCTTTGCCGGTCTGGTCGCCCACGTTCTGCACCGCCGAGCCGCCGCCCTGCGCATTCGGCACCTGCTCGATGATGCTGCGCTCGTGGTAGCGGAACAGGGTCAGGCTGGTGTCCAGATCGGCGCGCGGCTGCCAGGCGAATATCAGCTCGCTGGTGGAGATTTTTTCCGGCTTGATGTTCGGATTACCGCTCACCACCGGATCGACACCGGGATACTCTTCCACGAAGGACGGAGCGCGGAAAGCGCGGCCATGCAAGGCCTTGATGACCAGGTTATACGCGGCGTCCCACACCAGGGCCAGGCGCGGATTGGTGGTGGAGCCGAAATCGGAATAGTCGTCACGCCGCAGACCTGCCGTCAGGGTCCAGTCGCGCGCGAAGTTCCACTCGTCCTGCACGAACTGGTAATTGACGCTGCGCCGGGCCGGCATCAGATACACCAAGGCCGGATTGCCGCCCGCGTCGATCAGGCCGGGCAGCGGCAGCAGCGGCGGGAAGGCGCCTGGTACGGGGTTGAACATGAAGTTCTTCAGCTCCGTCACCTCGTACAGATTTTCATCCTCGTAGCCCAGGCCAAACAGCAGGCGATGATGCGTCAGGCCGGAATACAGCGCCGTCCCGCCCGCGCCGGTGCGCCGCACTTTGTAGGTCGGATCACCCAATACTCCCTGCGGGAACAGGCCGCCAAAAGCACCAGGCGGGAATACTTGCGGCACTGAGTCGTCCTGGAACTGCAGCACTTCCGTGTATTCCAGGCGCAGGCCGACGTCCCAGCCTTCAGCCCAATTGGCCTTCTGGTAGTTCAGCTCCGAGTTGAGACGCGAGTCGCGCCCGCGCACGGCCGGCTCCAGGCTGTCGGCAATGCCGGTGCCAAGACCCTGCTTGCGGAACTGGTAGTTGGCGCGCAGGCGCCAGTCCTGCCAGGCCAGGTCCACGCCCATGGTGACGCCGGACTGCGCCAGGTCCACCGGGCCGGGTGCGTGCGATGCGTGGGTATTGAACAAGGGATCGAGCTGGCCCTGCAAATCCTGCGTGATGATGCCCTTCTGCCCTGCCGTGACATTGCGCGCCAGGTAAAACTCCGCCTCCAGCGATCCTAGTTCTCCGCCGTATTGCAGCCAGCCGTCGCGCGAACGCCAGCTGCCGACGCGGCCGCCCACCTGCGTGCCACGCAGATTATCCGCACTCTTGGTGATGATATTGATGACGCCCGCAAAAGCCCCCGCGCCATACAGCGCCGAGCCGGGGCCGCGAATCACTTCGATGCGCTCGACGTTTTCCAGCGGGATGTCGCCAATCACCTGACCACGGTTGGAGGTGACACTGTTATTCAGCGACAGACCGTTGATCATCACCAGCACCTGCGGATTCAGCGCGGTGGCGATGCCACGGAAAGCGTACACCGGCGTGTAGCCCTGGTTGTTATACAGGACGTGCAGGCCGGGCACCGTCTCCAGCGCCTGATTCAGGTCGGTGGCGGCCATGGCGGCGATGTCCGCGGCCGTGATCACCGTGACGGCGGCGGGCGCCACGCGCATGGCCTGCTGGCGGCCCGCCGCAATGCTGACCATGGAAGCGCCGGCCGAGGCCAGATCCATTTCGTCCTCGTAGCCGGGGCCTGCAGCCAGCGCAGACAGCGGGGCCGAAGCGCCAGCACCCAGGGTCAATGCCAATACCGCAGCAGCGACCGGGCGCCGGCGAAGCGCAGTGATTCGTACCATCTTTGTCTCCAGTTCTTATCGCGCCCGATTCAGCGGGGCGCAAAGCGGGGCAGTGTCAATTCAATGCGCGTGCCCTCGCCCGGCGCGCTGTGCACGGCGATTTCGCCACCCAGCAGTGCCGTCACAATGTTATGTACGATCTGCATACCCAGTCCGGAACCGCCACGTCCCAGCTTGGTGGTAAAGAAGGCGTCGAACATGCGCGCCCGGATTTCTTCGCTCATGCCGACACCATCGTCGCTGCACACGATCTGCACGCGCTGGTCGTCGCAGGCGCGGCACTGCACATGCAGCACGCCATGCTCGCGGCCTTCAAAGCCATGCAGCACGGCGTTCTGTACGATGTTGGTCACGGCCTGGCCCAGCGGGCCGGGGAAGCTGTCCATTATCAGCTCACCCTGCAAGTCGGTGGTGATGCTGTAGTGCGTATGGCGGAACATGGGCCGCACGCTGATCAGCACCTCGTCCAGCACCACATTCAGCGCGAACACGCGGCGCATCTCGGTGGTCTGGTCGATGGCCAGCTGTTTGAAGCCGCTGATGATGTCGGCCGCGCGCCGCACATTGGCCAGCACCAGCTCATTGCCGTCGATATTGGACTCCAGCGCTGCCTGCAGTTCCGATTTGCGCAGCAGCTGCTCGTTCAGCGCGCGCAAGGTGTTGCGCTGACGGTCCACCAGGGTCGATGCCGCCATCAGCGCATTGCCCAGCGGCGTATTCAGTTCATGCGCCACGCCGGCCACCAGGCGGCCCAGGGAGGCCAGTTTTTCCGACTCGACCAGGCGCGCCTGCGCCGCACGCAGCTCCGACAGCGCATCCTGGGCCGACTTGTTCGCTTCAGTCAGCGATAAGGTACGTGCGGCGACGCGCTCTTCCAGCAGCGCGGCATGCTGCAGCAGCTCGGCGTTCTTCTGCTGCAGTTCCTGCTCGCGCATTTCCAGCTGGGTCATCATCACGTTGAACACCTGGGCCATGCTGGCGATGTCGCTGGCGCCGCTCAGGCGTGCGCGCAAGCCTATCTGGCCACGGCCCGCATCGGCCATGACAGCCGCCAGCTGGCCCAGCGGCCGGATCAGCCGCGCCGCCATCAGGCGCAGCATCCACAGCAGGAAGGCAGACAGCGCCAGCCCGACGCCGACATTGATCGCCACCAGCTTGCCCACCAATCGCAGCAAGGCCGCCTTGCCCTGGGTGATGCGCACAAAGCCCAGCAGCTGGTTGGCTTGCGCCGACGGTGCCGGACCTTCGAACGGCGACGCCGCCGCCGCGCGCGTGCGCACCGGCGCGACAAAACTCCATGCCTGGGCCGTTTCGCCTTCCAGATAAGCGTCCGCGCTGTCCCGGCGCAGCGGCGCCCGTTCCATCTGCTCCATTTGCTCCGAGGGTTTGCCACGCCGGGCCAGCAGCTGGCCGCCGGTGGCCAGCACTTCCACCTGCAGCACATCGGGGAAGGAAGCCGCGCGCTCGATCGCCTCGGTGGCGTTTTCCGCGCCGCCGGTCAGCAGCGCCAGCTGGCTTTGCTGCGCCAGGCCGGTGGCCAGATTCAGGCCCTGCCCCACCAGCATATAGCGCACCTGGCGGCCGCCCTGCCAGGACGAGACAAAGGCGGTGGTGAGCGCCATGCCCAGCACACCGGCCGTCACCACCAGCGATAACTGGCCACGGAAGGTGCCCCGGCGGAAGCGGTCTCTCAGCGTCAGGCGGCTCATGCCGAACGCTCCGGCAGCAATACTTCGTAGTCCTGGCGCAGCTGGGAGGTGATCTCCACGCCCAGATGGCTGGCGGTGCGGGTGTTCAGCGCGCCCACCACGTCGCGCATCGGCAGCATGCCACGCGAGGCGCCTTCCGCCGCCAGCCGCGCCATCGCCATCGCACCCAGGCTGCGGCCCAGGGCGTGGTTATTGGCCAGCAGCGAGAACAGCGCGCCCCGGCTGACGTGGGAGGAATTACTGGAGAACATGGGCAGCGTCTTGCCCCAGCACTCCTGCAGGATCTGCGGCAGCATGGCCGATTCATCCAGCACCAGCGAGTCCTGCGGCAGCCACAGGGCATCGCGCGGGGTGGCCTGGGCAAAGTAGCTCTGGTAGACCTGCATGGCGGCGCGCGGATCGGCCACCTGGGCGGCGCGCAGCTCCAGGCCCAGCGCGTGGCTGGCGTCCCTGGCCATGCCCATCAGCCAGCCGCTGTTGGCGGCGGAATACGCCACCGTCACGCTGCGCGCATTGGGCAGCAGGCCTTTCAGGCGGCGCAGCAGCAAGGCCGGATCGGGCGCCAGGCTAAGCACCAGAGCGTCGCGCGCCTCCGCGTCGCTGACGCTGACCACGCAGCCAGCCACCACCTCGGTCTTTTCCAGCGCATTGGCGACCCGCAGCCCGACCCGGCCGAGTGCGATCACCACCCGCAGCTGACGCTGCTTGAGCTCGGCCACCATGGCGGGGATATTCGGATTGGCAGGCACAGCCACGCGCTGCACCCGGGTCTTGAAGCGGTCGTCGATACCGTCCAGGATGCGGGCAAAGAAGCTGCTGAAGGGTTCGGCCACGTCCGGATAGAGGACGGCCAGTTCCTGTTCCCGGCTGCGCTGAGCGAAGGCGGGATCGGCCAGCGTCCAGCCGGCCATACCGACAGTCAGCCAGCGCAGGCTGCGGCGCCTTGCCTGTTGTGGCGATGCGTGCGTGAAAGGTGGTGTGAAAATACAGGACTCCCAGGATACTGGACCTCAGTATCCTGACAGCCATGTTGATAGTCAATTAGTAATTGTCTTAAACAACATTAACGCCACAGCCGTGGCGATAAGACTTTACTTTTTGTCGGCAGGCGGGACTGGAGCGAAGGGGAAGCTGCTGAACAGATTCTTGCTCTGGTTCTGCATCTGTTCCTGCATCTGCACGAACAGGGTTTTGCTCTGGTCGATGTAGTTGTTCATCATGCCCTGCATCATCGGCCCCTGGACGTTCATGAACTGGGTCCACATTTCCGGGCTGAAGGCTTTGCCGTCGAAGGAGCCGGCGCTACCGGTGAACTTGCGCTGGATATCGGTGAAGGCCTGGACGTTCTTTTCCAGGTAGGAACCCATCATGCCCTGCATGGCGTGGCCGTAGAAGCGGATGATCTGCGACAGCACGTCGCTGGAGAACATCGGCATGCCGCTGGCTTCCTCTTCCAGAATGATCTGGAGCAGGATCGAGCGGGTCAGGTCTTCATTGGTCTTGGCGTCGACGACGGTGAATTCTTCGTTATCGAGCACCAGCTGCTTCACGTCGGTCAACGTGATGTAGGAACTGGTCTGCGTGTCGTACAGACGGCGGTTGGGGTATTTTTTGATCAGGCGGTCAGCATTTTTTTTCGCACTACTCATCACAAGTCCACTTATTGCGCCGCAGCGCGTACTCTAACAATTCGAAAAAACAGGCGAACTCTGGTCCGCTCTCCCAAGCCTACTGGCGCTTATTATAGAGAGAAAAAAGCGCTATATGCAGTATATGATATAACTTTTAGGATTTATTGCAACGCAACCACTTTTATAAAATTACAAGCCGCCAGCAAAAAACCGGCGGCTTGTTTCCGCGTCAATCCGCTTTGGCCTTGACGTAGCGGCCTGGCGCGGCTTCCACCGGCTGGTATTGCAGGTTGCCCGGCTTGGCTGGCGGCTTGACGTCCTTGCCGCCGTGCTCGGCCAGGAAGGTGGCCCATTCCGGCCACCAGCTGCCGGGGTGCTCGGTGGCGCCCTTCATCCACTCTTCCGCGTCGAGCTTGCCGTTTTTGCGCTTGAGCTCGTCGTTGGTCCAGTAGCTGCGCTTTTTCTTCGATGCCGGGTTGATCACGCCGGCGATGTGGCCGGACGCGCCCAGCACATAGCGGTTCTTTTCCGGCTTCTTCGGATTCAGGATGTTCACCGACGAGAAAGCCGAGGTCCAGGGCACGATATGGTCTTCGCGCGAGCCGTAGACGAATACCGGGCAATCAATCGCTCCCAGATCCACCGCCTCGCCCGCCACCGTCAGGCGACCTGGCTTCTTGAGGCTGTTTTCCAGATAGGTGTTGCGCAGATACCAGCAGAACATCGGCCCCGGCAGATTGGTGCTGTCGGCGTTCCAGTACAGCAGGTCGAATGGCGGCGGCTCATTGCCCTTGAGGTAGTTGGACTGCACATAGTTCCATACCAGGTCGTTCGGACGCAGGCTGGAGAAGGTGCTGGCCAGGTCGCGGCCGGACATCAGCCCGCCGGCCTTGAGCGCCTGCTCGCGCATCGCCACTTGCGGCTCGTCGACGAACACGCTCAGCACGCCGGTGTCGCTGAAGTCCAGGAAGGTGGTCAGCAGGGTCAGACTGGCAGCGGGCTTTTCACCGCGCGCGGCCAGCACGGCCAGGGCGGTCGAGACGATGGTGCCGCCAACGCAGAAGCCGAAGGCGTTCATCTTGTCCTGGCCGGTGATTTCCTGCACCACGCGGATGGCATTGATAACGCCCTCTTCCACGTACTGGTCCCAGGTGGTGTCGGCCAGCGACTTGTCCGGATTGGCCCAGGACACCAGGAATACGGTATTGCCCTGGTCGACGGCGTAGCGCACCACCGAGTTTTCCGGCTGCAGGTCGAGGATGTAGTATTTGTTGATGCAAGGCGGCACCATCAGCAGCGGACGCTGATGCACCTGCTCGGTGCGGGGCTTGTACTGGATCAGCTGGAACAGGCGGTTTTCATACACCACCGTGCCTTCGGTCATGGCCAGGTTGCGGCCCACCTCGTAGGCGCTCTCGTCGGACAGCGAGATGTGGCCCTTGTTCATGTCGCCCAGCATATTGGCCAGGCCGCGCGCCAGGCTTTCGCCCTTGGTTTCGATCAGCTTCTGCTGCGCTTCCGGATTGGTCGCCAGGAAGTTGGCAGGCGACATGGCGTCGACCACCTGCTGCACGGCAAAGCGGATTTTCTGCTTTTGCTGGGGCGTGGTGTCCACGGCGTCAGCCATAGCAGTAAGGAATTTCGCGTTCAGCAGGTATGATGCGGCACTGAAAGCCGACATCGGATTACCCTGCCAGGCGGAGGAAGAGAAGCGGCGGTCGGCCACGGCCGGCGCTTTACCGCTCATGAAGTCCTGCCACAGCGTGCCGATGCTCGCCATGTAGTCGTTCTTGAGTTGCTCAATGGCGTCGGGCGCCATGCTCATGCCAGCCTCTTTCAGCATTGCGGCGACCGGATTGGCTTCCATTTCCGGCACCAGGTTGAACCAGGACTGCCACTGCGTGGGATCGCTCATTTGCGACATCCAGGCGTTGGCAATGGCTTGAGGATCGGGCAAATTCATGTGTGCTTTCCTAAAAAGAGGTTCTTTTTAAAACTTTTGCCAGGCTGCTTATGCTGATTGTTGCTGTTGCGTGGGTCTACGTGGTCGGATTGATGGCTTTGACCGAGCCCACCATCCTTGCCGGAATTTTAACGTTTCTTGGCTATTGCGTGTTGCCCTTGGGCATAGTGATGTATATCGCCGGTTCCGGCAAGCGCAAGGCGCGCCGCCGGGCACAGGCTCAAGCCATGACGCCGCCCAAAGATTAGTTTCTGTGCTC
>Ga0213872_10000263_pt1 | contig 45483 bp, 38 predicted proteins | sample VelepicomBERX_R2_FD_160071 | JGI IMG/M metagenome (GOLD analysis project Ga0213872, IMG submission 160071) | Rhizosphere microbial communities from Vellozia epidendroides in rupestrian grasslands, the National Park of Serra do Cipo, Brazil - RX_R2 | ecosystem: Host-associated > Plants > Roots >... | reverse complement strand
TTCTCCTGGAGTCGTAGGGACTGGATTAGCCCTTAACGTGGTTGGTAGCGTAGTCAATCGCCTGCTGCACGGTGGTGATCTTCTCAGCCTGCTCGTCAGGGATTTCCATTTCGAATTCGTCTTCCAGGGCCATCACCAGCTCGACGGTATCCAGCGAGTCAGCGCCCAGGTCGTCGACAAACGAGGACTCGTTCTTGATGTCTGCTTCGGCGACGCCCAGTTGTTCAGCGACGATTTTCTTAACGCGTTGTTCGATATCCGACATGTTATGGCTCCATTATGTTTGTTACGGAAAGCGCGCATTTTATCAGGTTTGCGCGCCGAAAAACCAATTTCGGTGTCTGCTGCTAAATAAACCGAAACCACTGCTAAAAGATGCTTTCAAGACGACATCGTCGTCCTGGACCCATCAATTCATATACATGCCACCGTTCACGTGGAGGGTGGTGCCGGTGATATACGCGGCGGACGGCGAGGCCAGGAAGGCGACGGCGGCGGCGATATCTTCCGGTTTGCCCAGGCGGCCCAGGGGAATCTGGGTCAACAGGGCCGTGTGCTGGTCTTCGCCCAGCGCCTTGGTCATATCGGTGTCGATGAAGCCGGGCGCCACGCTGTTGACGGTGATGTTGCGGCTGCCGATCTCGCGCGCCAGGGCGCGGGTCATGCCTTCCACGCCGGCCTTGGCGGCGGCGTAGTTGATCTGGCCCGGATTGCCGGCCGAAGCCACCACCGAGGTGATGTTGATGATGCGGCCCGTCTTGGCCTTCATCATGCCGCGCAGCACGGCGCGCGACAGGCGGCCGACGGAGGTCAGGTTGGTGGCGATCACGCTATCCCACTCCTCGTCCTTCATGCGCATGGCCAGCTGGTCTTGCGTGATGCCCGCGTTGTTGACCAGGATGCCGACAGCGCCGTAGGTCTTGCCGATCTCGTCGATGATGGCGGCGCAGCCTTCCGCGTCCGTCACGTTCAGAACCATGCCCTTGCCCGCTTCGGCGCCGATCTCCGCCAGATAGGCGCTGATGGCTTCCGCGCCGGCCGCCGTGGTGGCGGTGCCGATCACGCGCGCGCCCTGACGGGCCAGTTCCTGGGCAATCGCCTTGCCGATGCCGCGCGAGGCGCCCGTCACCAGGGCTACTTGATTCGATAAAGTCATGTAAATCCTTCAGTAAAAAGGGAGTTTGCCTGAGTTTGTCTTAGCTTATTTGAGCAGGCTCAAAACACGTTCCAGCGATGCCTGGTCGGTGATGGCGTCGCCCACGAGGCTGGCGTCGATGCGCTTGGTCAAGCCCATCAGCACCTTGCCGGGACCGCACTCCACCACCTGGGTGATGCCGTCGGCGGCCACCTTCTGCATGGTTTCCACCCAGCGCACGGGGCCGGCGGCCTGGCGCACCAGGGCGTCCTTGATGGCGGCCGGGTCGTTCAGCACGGCCACGTCGATGTTGTTGATCAGCTGGATCTGCGGCGCGGAGAAGCTCAGCTTTTCCATGTAGTCGCGCAGGCGGTCCGAAGCCGGCTTCAGCAGCGAGGAGTGGAAAGGCGCCGACACGGGCAGCTTCATGGCGCGCTTGGCGCCCTTGGCCTTGGCGATTTCGCAGGCGCGCTCGACGGCTGCCGTATGGCCCGCGATCACCACTTGCGCCGGGGCGTTGAAGTTGACGGCCTCGACCACCTCACCGGCCGCGCCTTCGGCGCAGGCGGCGCGTACGTCCTCGTCGGACAGGCCCAGCACCACGGCCATGGTGCCCTGCCCCACGGGCACGGCTTCCTGCATGGCCTGGGCGCGGAAGCGCACCAGGGGCACGGCGTCCTTGAACGGGATCACGCCGGCCGCGACCAGGGCCGAGTATTCGCCCAGGCTGTGGCCCGCCACCACGGAGGGTACGGGGCCGCCGGCGGCGATCCAGGCGCGGTAGACAGCCACGGCGGCGGTCAGCATCACGGGCTGGGTATTGGTGGTCAGGTCCAGCTCTTCCTTGGGGCCTTCGGCCATCAGCTTGCCCAGATCGAATCCGATGGCTTCCGACGCTTCGGCGATGGTGTCGGCCACAACCTTGTTGCCGGCGAAGCCTTCCATCATGGCGATGGCTTGCGAGCCCTGGCCGGGGAAGACAAATGCAAATTTAGTCATGCTCTATTTCCGTCTAGTTATTATTCGGTCCAACCCTGAAAATTATCATGTATTCATGACCGGGCTGCTACATTGAATTGTTCACGGCAGCCCTTAGAACTCTAATTCTAATTCAGGCGCAAGAGTTACATCTTAGCCACGACGGCGCCCCAGGTGAAGCCGCCGCCCACGCCTTCCATCAGCACGTTCTGGCCCTTCTTCACGCGGCCGTCGCGCACGGCCTGGTCCAGCGCCAGCGGGATCGAAGCGGCCGAGGTATTGCCGTGCTCGCCCACCGTCACCACCATCTTGTCGGTCGACATGCCCAGCTTCTTGGCCGTGCCGTTCATGATGCGGATATTGGCCTGGTGCGGGATCAGCCAATCGACCTGGTCCGACGTCATACCGGCCTTTTCCAGGGCTTCCTGAGCCACCTGCTCCAGCACGGTCACGGCCAGCTTGAACACGGCCTGGCCATCCATGTAGAGGAAGGCATTGCCCGCCACCGCACCGCCCTCGACCGAACCGGGGCCGCACAGAATGTCGCCGTAGCTGCCGTCCGCGTGCAAAGCCGTCGACAGCACGCCCGGCTCTTCCGAGGCCGTCATGACGATGGCGCCCGCGCCGTCGCCGAACAGCACGCAGGTGGTGCGATCATCGAAATTGAGGATGCGGGAGAAGACTTCCGAACCGATCACCAGCACGTTCTTGTGCACGCCGGCACGGATGAAAGCGTCCGCCGTGGACACGGCATAGACGAAGCCGCTGCACACGGCTTGCACGTCGACCGCCGCGCCATTGTTGGTGATGCCCAGTTTGCGCTGCACGACGCAGGCGGTGCTGGGGAAGCTGCCGGAGAAGTCCGGCGTCGAGCTGGCGAGGACGATCAGGTCGATGTCGTTGGGCTGCATGCCCGCCATCTCCAGCGCCTTCCTGGCCGCATGCACGGCCAGGTCCGACGATTTCTGTTCCGGCTCCGCGTAATGGCGGGCCGAGATGCCGCTGCGGCTGACGATCCACTCGTCCGAGGTCTCGATGCCCTTGGCAGCCAGTTGATCGGCCAACTCCTGGTTGGTCACGCGCTTTCCCGGCAAATAGCTGCCGGTGCCGATAATTTTGCTGTACAAAGTCATGCCGTCCTACCGTTCACTAAATGGTTGAGCTAGGTACTTCCTGTGCTTCTGCATTGCGAGGCATCAGCTCGGCGATCATCGTCGAGATATGCTCCAGTACATCATTCTTGGCTGCCTCATAAGCGCGGCGAATCGCCCACTCGAAGGCGTCCGCGTCGGCGCCGCCATGGCTCTTGAACACCAGGCCACGCAGACCCAGCAGACTGGCGCCATTATGCCGCGAAGGCTGGAAACGTTCCTTCACCGACTGCAGCGCGCCGCGGCCCAGCAAGGCGCCCAGCATATTCAACAGACTACGCTTGAACTCGGTCTTTAGGGTATCCCCAAAAAAGCGGGCCACGCCTTCCACCGCCTTCAGGGTGACGTTGCCGACGAAGCCGTCGCAGACGACGATGTCGGTGGTGCCCTTGAAGATGTCGTTGCCCTCCACGTTGCCGTAGAAATTCAGGGCGCCGCGCTCGTGGTCAACCTGCAAGAGCTTGCTGGTGGCCTTGACCACCTCGTTGCCCTTGATGTCTTCCGTACCCACGTTGAGCAGGCCGATGGTGGGGCGGGGGATGTTTTCCATGGCCGAAACGAGGACCGAACCCATGATGGCGAACTGGTGCAGGTGATGCGGCTCGCAATCGACGTTGGCGCCCAGGTCCAGCATATAGGTGGGGCCGTTCTTCTGGTTCGGCATGATGCCGCAGATGGCGGGACGGTCGACGCCGGCCATGGTCTTCAGCACATAGCGCGAGACGGCCATCAGGGCGCCCGTATTGCCGGCCGAGACGCAGGCGGCCGCCTTGCCGTCCTTGACCTGCTCGATGGACACGCGCATCGACGAATCCTTCTTGCGGCGCAGGGCAACTTCCAGCGGATCGTCCATGGTGACTTGTTCGGACGCATGCTGGACGGTCAGGCGCGGGTGGTCCAGGGCATGGTGTTTCTTGAGTTCCGCACGGATGACCTCTTCCAGGCCGACCAGAATCAGCTCTGCTTCGGGCTCACGCTTCAGGAAGGAAACTACCGCGGGAATGGTGACGGATGGGCCATGATCTCCGCCCATGCAGTCGATAGAGATTTTGATTGTCATTGTTTCGATTCAGTACCCGGCTACAGCCCCAAGGGCAAGCCGCGGCAAGCTGCCGGCCTTAAAGCAGGCCCGCGCGATTCAACATGACGGAGTGCAAACAAGTGCAGCCGATGATAAAGAAAAAGCGGCGCTCCGCAGGGTCGCACCGCTTTTATCTTAGCCTAAAAAACGCCGATTACTCGTCGTTCTTGGTCTTCAGCACTTTACGGCCACGGTAGAAACCGTTCGGGCTGATGTGGTGACGCATATGGGTTTCGCCGGTGGTTTGCTCGACGCTCAGTTGCGGGGCAACCAGGAAATCGTGCGAACGGTGCATACCGCGCTTCGACGGGGACTTCTTGTTCTGTTGAACTGCCATGATGACTCCTAATACTTAAGTTCTAAAATTTTAACACATCCGATTGGCAAATACATGCGAATCGAGTATCTCTGCGGCAAAAATTTCCTGCCGACATCGCTGAATCACCTGTACTACCTTCTCACTATTGCAACGCTATACTCGATTACTGCACGTGGTTGCCACGTCCTTTACTACAAACAAATTCTTTAGGATTTGAGGCCCTTAAGGGCGTCGAAGGGCGACACCTTGTCGCTTTTAGCCTTGTCCAGCAGGGACGCATCCGGGCAGACATCGTGCTTGGGCGTGTGCGGCAGAGCCAGCAGCGCCTCGTCTTCCAGCAGATCCATCAGGTTCATGCTGCGGGTGCCGACGATCACGTCAATCGACTCGTCCGCGATAATTTCTTCGATCTCGTCCGCATCTGCGTCATCCTTGCCCAGCATCAGCAGGGTGGACGACTTGATCGGGTTCGCATAGGGCTGCAGGCAACGCTGGCATACCAGCTGTACCGTGCCCTCCACCGACAGGCGCAGCTCGGGATAACCCTGCTTGCTGGTGCTGCCTGCCGCCTTCCAGTTGATCGTGCCGGAATTGTCCGCGCAATCGCTGGCCAACCGGGTCATTTCAGCGACGGGCGTGCTGCCCTCGCGGCTTCCGTTGGTCCGACTGAACTCAAAGGCGTCGATCACAAAAGCGTTCATTACAGAAAATTTCCCCGGAAAACCTGCGATAATAACAGGATTTTCGCAGTCAAGTCAAAGCCTTGGCGTTTTTTGCGGCTTTCGCGCCGCTTTTTACCCGGCGACAGAGCATATAACATTTCTTCCCGAGGGGCCAGTAGTTTGAGCACAGATTCCCATCTTCAAGCCGCGCCGCGCCTGGTGCTGGCGTCCAGTTCCGCCTACCGCAAGGAACTGTTGTCGCGGCTGCAATTACCGTTCGACGTGGCCGTGCCCGATATCGACGAGACACCCCTGCCCGGCGAAACGCCCAGCGCCACCGCCCTGCGCCTGGCGCGGGAAAAGGCGGCGGCCGTGGCGGCCCGCCTGCCCGGCAGCCTGGTGATCGGCTCCGACCAGGTCGCCACGCTCAATGACGAGCAGATCGGCAAGCCCGGCAGCCACGCCGCCGCCCTCGCCCAGCTGCAGAAGATGCGTGGCAAGGAAGTCATCTTCCACACGGCCCTGTGCCTGTGGGATGGCCGCGTGGCCGATCCTGCGGCGGCGGCGCAGGCGGAAGACGTGCAGACCATCGTCAAGTTCCGCGATCTCTCCGATGCCGAGCTGGACGCCTACCTGCGCATCGAGCAGCCTTATGACTGCGCGGGCAGCGCCAAGAACGAGGCGCTGGGCATCGCCATTCTGGAACGCATCGACAGCAGCGATCCGACCGCCCTCACCGGCCTGCCCCTGATCGCCCTGACGGGCATGCTGCGCAAGGCGGGCGTGTCCTTCTTCAACCTTTAATTATCAACCTTTAATTAATCAAGCATCAAGCAAGACCATGCCAGGCACCTTATTCCTGATTCCCAATACCCTGGGCGAGACCGACGCCCTCGCCTCCGTCATTCCCGAGCATGTGCAGGCACTGACTGCCAAGCTCGACTACTTCGTGGCCGAGAACGCCAAGACGGCGCGCGCCTTCCTGAAACTGGTCGGCACGCAGCACCCGCTGAGCAAGCCCATGCAGGAGCTCAAGATCGCCGAGCTGAACGTCAACACGCCCGCGCAGGCGCTGAAAAGCCTGCTGGAGCCCCTGCTGGCGGGACAGGATGCGGGCCTGCTGTCGGAAGCGGGCGTGCCGGCCGTAGCCGATCCCGGCGCCGACCTCGTGCGGCTGGCGCATCAGCACGGCATTCCCGTGAAGCCGCTGGTCGGCCCCTCGTCCATTTTGCTGTCCGTGATGGCGAGCGGCCTGAACGGCCAAAGCTTCGCCTTCAATGGCTACCTGCCCACGGATGCGGCCCAGCGCGCCAAGCGCATCCAGGAGCTGGAAAAGCGCTCACGCAGCGAAAAGCAGACCCAGCTGTTCATCGAAACGCCCTACCGCAATGCCGCCATGCTGGAAGCCCTGGTCGCCAGCTGCCAGCCCGGCACCCTGATCTGCGTCGCCACCGACATCAGCCTGCCCGGCGAAGCCATCCGTACGATGACGGCCGCCCAATGGAAGACCGCTCCAGCGCCCGACTTCCACAAAAAGCCCACCGTCTTCCTCCTGCTGGCGCAATAAGAACCCAAATTTCTTTACTGCACGCCGTGGGCGTAGTCGTTGACCCACTCGAAGGCGGCGAGCTGGATGGCGTAGAGCTCGGCCGGCGAGAGCTCGAGCTGGTGCAGCATGCGGCTCAGCTCCGGCCCTTCGGCCGCCATCTCCAGATGCTCGATCAGACTCAGCATGCTGCCATAGTCGCCCGCCCGGTGCAGCAGCGCGGCCCTCACTTCGTCCAGGACGTGCACGTTGTTGAGCACGTCGCGCATGTGGATCGAGAACAGGGTATCCATCAGTGACATGATGCCCACCGTGAAGCCGATGTCGGCGCTGATCCGCTGGCCAGGACGCAGCTTTTCCATCATCAGCTCGATCGTCTTGCCCCGCGTGGTGGCCATCTGCAGCAGGGGCGAGGTGAATTCCTGGCTCTGGCCCGATTTGACATACAGCAGTATCTGCAGCCAGCGCTGCAGCTGGCGCCGCCCCAGCACCACCAGCGCATGCCCCACCGAGTTGATGCGGTAGCGCGCGCCCACGGATGGCGTGTTGACCAGGCGTAGCAGATTCAGCGTGATCAACGCATCATGCTTGACGGTGCGCTCGATGACCTGGCTGTCCGCGTCGGCATTGAGCAAATCCAGCAGGCGCAGGATGGTCAGCTGCGAAGGCGAGATTTTCTTGCCGCTCAAAATCACGGGACGGGCAAAGTAATAACCCTGGAAGTATTCAAAGCCCAGCTGCATGCATTGCTGGAACTCCTCTATCGTCTCCACCTTTTCCGCCAGCAGTTTCTGCTTGGGATTCTTCAGCACCCGCGCCAGGGCCGGCAAGGTGCCCGGCTGCATGTCCTGGATATCGACCTTGATCACGTCGCACAGGGGCTGCAGCTTTTGCACATCCTCCGACTCGGCCACCACATCATCCAGCGCGAACTTGTAGCCCGCATCCTTCAGCTCGCGCACGCGGTCCAGCACTTCCGGCGTGGCATGCACCGATTCGAGGATCTCCAGGATCACCTTGTCGTTCGGCAAGAAGCCGATGAAGTCGCTCATCAAGCCCACCGTGTCGACATTCACAAAGGCCAGCTGGTCGCCCACCACCTGCCCCATGCCCAGCTCGGACGCGTGGGCGATCACGGTGGCCGTGGCCTCGGCATCGTCGGCAAAGCCGGCGTCGTTGCGCTCGTGGGCGTCGCGGAACAGCAGCTCGTAAGCCACCAGCCGCTGGCTGCGATTGAGGATGGGCTGCCGCGCCAGGAAGAAGTTATTGGCAATCGACGCGGGAACGGACGGCTGTGATAAACCTGTGCTCATGGGATACCCCAATCTGCGAGTGGTTCACTTTTCGCCGCGAAAAACCGCGGCAGGGCCGGACGGAATGGCGCACGACAAAGGCCATTCCGCATATCTATAAGACTATACCTAGCGGTGCAGTCCTGACAATATTTTTTAACGAATCGCAGGTTTGCGTGACACAGTGTTGCGCGCTGGACTCGCTGCTGGCTTGGCAGCTACGCCGCCTGCACCACTCTGGAGCAGGAAGCGCGCGCCGCCATCCTCGGCCAGGGCCTTGGTGAGGAAAGGCATCACTTCTTTCAGCATCGGTTCCAGCGTATATGGGGGATTGATGATGAACATGCCGCTCGAGTGCAAGCCGAAACCGTCCGGTCCCGGCGTACGGATGGTCAGCACCACGTTGAGCCAGCTCGCGCCCGGCAGTTGCTTGAGCTTGTCGGCCAGCTGGCGCGATTCCATGCGCTGCAGCAGCGGATACCAGACGGCGTAGGTGCCCGTGGGGAAGCGGTCCAGCGCCACGGCCAGCGCGTCCTTGACCTTCTTGTAGTCCTGCTTGTCTTCGTAAGGCGGGTCGATCAGCACCAGGGCGCGGCGCGACGGCGGCGGCAGCAGCGCCTTCAGCGAGGCGAAGCCGTCGCTGCGATCTATCATCACGCGCTTGCCGCGCACGGTGGGACGGATGCCCTGGGCCGCCTTGTGCTCTTCCAGCTTGCGGAAGTTATCGGCCAGCAGCTTGGAGTCAGCCGGATGCAGCTCGAACAGGCGCAGACGGTCCTGTTCGCGCGCCACCTGCTCGGCGCAGTAAGGCGAGCCGGGATAGTAGCGCAGCTTGCCGCTGGGGTTCATGCCCTTGATCAGGTCCACGTATTCCTTCAGCGGCGCAGGCAGGTCGTCGCGCTCCCAAAGGCGGGCGATGCCGTTCTCGTATTCCGCGTTCTTGGCGGCGAAATTGCCGTCCAGCTGGTACACGCCGGCGCCGGAATGGGTGTCGATGTAGCTGTAAGCCGTGTCTTTCTGGTTCAGGTATTGCAGCAGCTGGATGGTGATGAAGTGCTTGAGCACATCGGCATGATTACCCGCGTGGAAAGCGTGGCGGTAGCTAAACATAGTGGCGTCCTGTCTGGTTAAGGCGACATTATAAACGGCGCCCGTCCGGACAAGGTCCGAAAAAAAGCCGCAACGGATCGCTCCGCCGCGGCTTTAATTTGCGCGGACGGGGGTGCAGCCCCGCCCGCTACAAACGCATCAAGCGACTTTCTTATCGAAGAATTGTTCGTCTTCCGTCGAGCCGTGCAGGGCCGTGGTCGAGCTCTGGCCTTGCTGGATGGTCTGGGTCACGGCGTCGAAGTAGCCGGTGCCCACTTCGCGCTGGTGCTTGACGGCGGTGAAGCCCTTCTCGGCGGCGGCGAATTCCGCTTCCTGCAGTTCGACGAAGGCCGACATCTGGCGGCGCGCATAGCCGTGGGCCAGGTTGAACATGCCGTAGTTCAGCGAGTGGAAGCCGGCCAGGGTGATGAACTGGAACTTGTAGCCCATGGCGCCCAGCTCTTTCTGGAACTTGGCGATGGTGGCGTCGTCCAGGTTCTTCTTCCAGTTGAACGAAGGCGAGCAGTTATAGGCCAGCATCTTGCCGGGGAACTTGGCGTGCACGGCTTCGGCAAACTTCTTGGCGAATTCCAGGTCCGGCTTGCCCGTTTCGCACCACACGAGGTCGGCGTACGGGGCATAGGCCAGGGCGCGCGAGATCGACTGCTCCAGGCCGTTGCGCACCTTGTAGAAGCCTTCCACCGTGCGTTCGCCCGTGCAGAAAGGCTTGTCGTTCTCGTCCACGTCCGAGGTCAGCAGGTCGGCCGCTTCGGCGTCGGTACGGGCGATGACCAGGGTCGAGGTGCCCATCACGTCCGCCGCCAGGCGGGCGGCGGTCAGCTTTTCCACCGCTTCGCGGCTTGGCACCAGCACCTTGCCGCCCATGTGGCCGCACTTCTTGACGGAGGCCAGCTGGTCTTCGAAGTGCACGCCCGAGGCGCCCGCTTCGATCATGGACTTCATCAGCTCGAAGGCGTTCAGCACGCCGCCGAAACCGGCTTCCGCGTCGGCCACGATGGGGGCGAAATAGTCGATATCGTCCTTGCCTTCGGACCACTGGATCTGGTCGGCGCGCTGGAAGGTATTGTTGATGCGGCGTACCACCATCGGCACCGAGTTGGCCGGATACAGCGACTGGTCGGGATACATTTCGCCGGCCAGGTTGGCGTCGCCCGCCACCTGCCAGCCGGACAGGTAGATGGCCTTCAGGCCGGCCTTCACCTGCTGCATGGCCTGGTTGCCCGTCAGCGCGCCCAGGGCGTTGACGAAAGGCTCGTTGTTCACCAGGTTCCACAGTTTTTCCGCGCCGCGCTTGGCCAGGGTGTGCTCGATCTGCATGGAACCGCGCAGGCGCACGACGTCCTCGGCGGTGTAGGCGCGCTTGACGCCTTGCCAGCGTGGATTGGTGTCCCAGTCTTTTTGCAGTTCTGCGATTTGCTGTTCACGAGTTGCCATGGTGGTTCTCCCTCTTAGTCGTACAAGTTAAAAAACGAAATCCGTTAGACAAATTATGGCCTGCTTTGTGCCTCGCAACAACAGTCTTATATAAGACATATGTCTAAAATAATTTCCTGCAAAATCAATGAGTTAATAATTTTTTCTCAGAATACGAAATGAAATTTCGACTCATGAAAGGAGTTCATGCTGCGCTATCACATCGCTATTTTGGTATACGAAATGATAATCTCACGATGTGAAATATCCGGCCAAAATTTTTCTGGCAAGGCAAGAAAACTGAGAAAATTCGGAAACGGGGACTGCGCCATCGAGGCCGATTGCGCAAAAGTGATGTTACCGCCCAACAGATTAGAGGGTTTTGTCAGGCGGCAAGCGGAAGAAAGATCAGGTAAGTTTTTGCCGCGAGACGAGGATGCCGTCCGCGTCGGCGTAGATCCAGTCGCCCGGATTGATGGTCACGCCCTGGACCTGGACGGGCACATCGCGCTCACCCTTCCCCGTCTTGCTGCTTTTCACGGGAATGGCGCCCAGGGCGCGCACGCCGATGCGGCAGGCGTTGATTTCATCCGTATCGCGGATACAGCCGTCGATGAGGAGGCCGCCCCAGCTATTGTTCTGGGCCAGCAAGCCCAGTTGGCCGCCGACCAGGGCGCGGCGCAGGCTGGCGCCGCCGTCGATCACCAGCACATTGCAGTTGCCCTGCGTCTCCAGCAGGGCGCGCACGAGAGCATTGTCCTCATACACTTTCAGCGTGACGGCGGGGCCGAAGAAGCGCGCATGCTTGCCATAGTGGCGGAACACGGGCGGCAGCGCGATCAGGCGCCCATCCTCCAGCAAGGCGGCGTTGTCGTCGCACAGGTCGGTAGTTGCGAAGCTCATGAGACTCCCCTTGAGTGATGTGAGTACCCTATTGTAGGGCTGCGCCTTTCTTATTTGGCAAGGAGTCCTGAAAAAAAGCCATATCCCGCGCCATGGCCGGCGGCAGACCGGCCTTGACCATGTCGATCCAGGCACGGGTCTTGGCGTCGACAAAGCGGCGCGACGGCAGCAGCGCGTAGATGCCGTACTCGGGCGAGCGCCACTGCGGCAGCAGCTGCACCAGGCGTCCCTGGCGCAGATCGTCGACCACGCTGTAAAAAGGCAGCAGCGTGATGCCGAGGCCACGCAGCGCGCAGTCCAGCAGCACTTCGGGGCCGTTGCCCATCAAGGGACCACGCGCATCCAGTGTATAGCTGGCCTTGCCCGACACCAGCTCCCACCGTGGCGGCAAGGCGGGATTGGCCATGCGCAGGCAGGTATGGTTGAGCAGGTCGCGCGGGTGGCAGAGTTTGGGATGGCGGGCCACATAGTCGGGCGCCGCGCACAGCACGGAAAACACCACGCTCAGCTGTAAAGCCACCAAGGCCGAATCGGGCAGATGGCGCGAGGCAAAGATGCTGACGTCGATGCCCTCGGCCAGCAGATCGTGCACATACTGCGATGCGTTGTATTCCATCGTGACCTGCGGATAGGCCTTGCAGTAGTCGTACACCAGCGGCACCACGTAGCGGTTGCCCAGGCCGACGATGCTGGTCACGCGCAGGCGGCCGGACGGCTGGACCGCCGCGCCGGCCGCTTCGCTCTCGGCCTGGGCCACGGCGTCGAGTATCTCCCGGCACTGCTGGGCGTAGCGTTCGCCCGCGTCGGTCAGCGCGATGCGCCGGGTGGTCCGCTGCAGCAGCTTGGCCTGCAGCCGGTTTTCCAGCACGGAGACCAGGCGCGATATCTGCGCCTTGGTCAGCCCCATCTGCTCCGCCGCAGCGGTGAAGCTGCCGGCGTTGACGACCTGCACAAAGGCGCCCATTGCGTGCAGCAGTCCATGGTCCAGGTCCTTGCGCATGGTCTTAGTTCAGATACAGGGGATCAGGCGAAACATAGACCACGACCTTCTGCTTCAGCACCCCGGCGGGCGCCAGCAGCGCCAGGTCGAAGGGCTTGACCGTCGCCTCGCTGGTGTGGAAGTTCCAGGTAAAGCTCTGGCCGTCGACCACAAAGCGCACGGTCGAGCCATCGGCAACGTTCACGTATTTGGTATGCGGGGTGATGGTGACGATGCTCCCGGCCGACGCGGCCGCGGCGGCGCTGCCTACACTCGCCGGCTGGATCTGCTCGGCCGAAGCCGGCATGGCGGCCGCAAAAGCGGCGGCCGCGGTCAGGGTAACAATAGTGGAGAAAATCCGGTTCGCATTCATGATGAGCTCCTGGTAAGTCATGGTTGGGCAGGTCACGGCGCCTGCATGACTTCCATCTTAGGCGAGCTATTGCGTCAGAAAAATGCCACTTAGCAAGACTGTTTGTTACGGATGAGGTAACAATATACGCCGGAATCAGGCTGTCGTCTTTTGCAGCCGCAAGGCGCGGCTATTGCCGCTGACGCCGGCCGTCACCACGATCACCAGCGCCTGGAAGATGCCGATGCAGACGAAGACCCCGGCCGGATGGTGGGCGTCCATCAGCGCGCCGAACAGCAGCGGCCCCAGCGCCAGGCCGCTGTCCAGTCCCGAATACACGAGGCCGAACACCCGCCCCGTCGCGTTCTGCGTGGCGGCGGCGCGTATCATCAGGTCGCGCGAGGGACCGGCGATGCCGGTCGACAGGCCGATCAGCCCCATCAGCAGCAGCGCGCCCCAGTTGGGCAGCACGGCGGCGGCGATCACCAGCGCCAGCACGGCCGCCAGGGCGAAGGCGACGCTGACGATGCGGTCATGGTCGCGGCTGCCCGCGCCGAGGAAGCCGCCGTACAGGAAGCCCAGCGCCGAAGCGCCCATATAGCAGGTATAGGCCGCCGTGGCCCACACGGGCGACATGCCGTACAGGCTTTGCAGGCTGCTCGAGCCGAAGCTCTGGACGCCGGCCAGCGCCACGGCGGAAATGAGGAAGAAGGCAAAGCACATCCACACTACTTTGGTCTTGAGGAAGTCGAAGGAGCCGCCCGCCTTGCCTCCCGCCGCCGCCCTGACGATGGGATCGGGACGCAGCACGCCCCGGTTTGCGATCAGCACCACCAGCACGGCGCAGGGCACCAGGGCCGCGTACAGCAGGGCCATGCGCCAGGACGTCTGGGTCGCCACCCAGGTCAGGAACAGGGGCGACACGGCCCAGCCCACATTGCCGCTGATGCCGTGCACGGAAAAGCCATGCGCCAGGCGCGGCTGCGACACGCGCTGGTTGAGCAGGGTATAGTCGGCCGGATGGAAGACGCTGTTGCCCACGCCCGCGACAAAGGCGCCCAGCACCAGCTGCGCATAGCTGTGCGAGGACGACAGCAGCACGGCCGACAGGCCCAGCAGGCTCAGGCCGGCGAACAGCACGGCGCGCGCGCCCACGCGGTCGACCACGAAGCCCGTCAGCACCTGGCCCACGCCGGAGACGGTGAAGAAAATCGTCATCAGCAGCCCCAGCTCGCCATAGCTGAGATGGAATTCCGGCTTCAGCCAGGGAATCAGGGCCGCCAGGATCACATGGTAGAAATGCGAGGTGCCGTGCGCCAGCCCGACCAGCCCGATCACGCGGGCGTCCTGGCGCAGCTGCTGGCGATTTTGCCGGGATTCATTCATGTAAAACTCCTTCAATTCATTGCTGGGCTTAGTGTAAGCAAAAGCGCCACGGCCGGTTTAAGATAGCAAGACATTCTTTATCGCATTTACGCCATGCCGATTCCCGTCGCCACCGACACCCGCTACAACTGGGGCAGCTACGCGCCGACCGAGGCCTGGCCGGTGAGCATGTCCGGCCGCGACCTGCCGGCCGACGCCGTGCTGCCGCCCCACCACCACGCCTGGGGCCAGTTCGCCTACGCGATGGAGGGCGTGATGCGGGTGACGGCCAATAACACCAGCTGGATCGTGCCGCCCCAGCGCGCCGTCTGGATCGCGCCCGAGGTGGAACACACGATCACAGTGCTTGAAGCGATCCGCATGCGGCCCGTCTACGTGCACGCCAGCCGCACGCCCTTCTCCGAGGTGTGCAAGGTGGTGGAAGTGACCAGCCTGCTGCGCGAGCTGATCGCGGCGCTGGAACAGCTGGACCGGGGCGACCACTCGCCCCGCGCCCATCTGCTGGGCGAGATGATCATCGACGAAATGCCCCGTTGCCCTGCCCGTCCGCTGCGCGTGCCGCTGCCGCAGGACAAGCGCCTGAAAGCCCTGTGCGACGCCCTGATCGCCGATCCCGGCGCCCCGCTCACGCTGGAGCACTGGGCGGCGCAGGTGGGCGCCTCGGAGCGCACCCTGGTGCGGCTGTTTGAGAAGGAACTGGAAATGAGCTTCGGCCAGTGGCGCCAGCAGGTGCGGCTGGCGCATGCCGTGCCGTTGATGGCGCGGGGCCTGCCCCTGTCGCAGGTGGCCGAACAGCTGGGCTATGCCAGCCAGTCGGCCTTTTCCGCCATGTTCAAGAAGACTTTCGGCCACCCGCCCTCGGCCTTCCTCGCCGCCTGATCAGCTGCCTGATCAGCCGACGGAGATGCGGTCGCGCCCGTCGCGCTTGGAGCGGTAGAGGGCGTCGTCCGCGCGCTTGAGCACGGCGTCCGTCGAGGCGTCGCCCGCCATCAGCTCGCTCAAGCCGCCGCTGATGGTGGCGCCGTCGCCCAGGGTGCCCGCCGCGCGCAACTCCTCCGCCACGCGCAGGCGCAGGCGCTCGGCGATGATGCCCGCGCCGTCGCGCGTGGTATGCGGCATCAGCACGACAAATTCATCGCCGCCCAGGCGGGCCGGGATGTCGGTGACGCGCAGCTCGGCGCGGCAGACCCGGGCCGTGATCTCGATCGCCGCGTCGCCCTGCAAGTGGCCATACTGGTCGTTGATGTGCTTGAAATGGTCGATATCGAAAATCAGTACTGACGTAGGGGTACCGTAGCGTAAAAACGTGGCGTGGTGCTCAGCCAGCGTCGTCATCAGCTTGCGCCGGTTGTAGAGGCCGGACAACGGATCCGTCTCGCTCAGGATGCGCAGCTGCGATTCGAGCAGGTTGCGCTCGGTGATATTGCTGGCCACCCACAGCACGGCGTCCTCGCCGTCGACGGTGAAATCGAGCGTCTTGATGCGGCCCTCGAACCAGATCTTGTGCAGCGGGCCGTCATCGGACGACAGGCCGCGCACGTCGCTGCCGCACAGGCCATACTCCACCACATGCAGTTCGCGCGAATCGAGCGCCTGCGCGATCTGCTGCATGAACCAGGCGGCCTTGTCGTCGACCAGCACGTCGAACATGGTCTTGCCGATCAGGCCGGAACCATCGTGGTAGTAGCGCGAGTCGGAACCGCCGAAGATGGCGGCATAGCGTCCGCTGCGGGTCAGAATAAACACGGGGTCAGGCAGGGCGGTGAGGATGGACTCCATCTGCTCACCCTTAAACAAAGACACATCCCTCATCAACATATCAACCTGACAATTAGAAAGCGCTCAATATACCATCTGAGCGCTTTCTATTTTGCTTCCAATGAAAAAATCCAGCCTTATTCGAACACCAGCTCGCCTCCGCGCGTGTCGATGTGGATGGTATCCTTCGGACCGAAGCGGCCTTGCAGGATCAGGCGCGACAGCGGATTTTCGATCTGCTGCTGGATCGCCCGCTTGAGCGGACGCGCACCATACACCGGATCGTAGCCCGCCTCCGCGATCTTCTGCAATGCTCCCTCGGAGATAGTCAGGCCCATGTCCATCGCCACCAGGCGCTGCTCCAGGTTTTGCAGCTGGATGCGGGCGATGGCGCCGATGTTCTTCTCGTCCAGCCCGTGGAAGACGACAATCTCGTCGATACGGTTGATGAACTCGGGACGGAAGTGCGAACGCACCTCGGCCATCACGGCCAGCTTGACCACGCCCGGATCGGAATCCTCCATCGCCTGGATCTTGTGCGAGCCCAGGTTCGACGTCATGATGATCACCGTGTTCTTGAAGTCCACCGTGCGCCCCTGCCCGTCCGTCATGCGGCCGTCGTCCAGCGCCTGCAGCAGAACGTTGAACACGTCCGGATGCGCCTTCTCCACCTCGTCGAGCAGGATCACGCTGTAGGGCTTGCGCCGCACGGCCTCGGTCAGGTAGCCGCCCTCGTCGTAGCCCACGTAGCCGGGCGGCGCGCCGATCAGGCGGGCCACCGAATGCTTCTCCATGAATTCGCTCATGTCGATGCGGATCAGCGCTTCCTCCGTATCGAACAGGAAGCCCGCCAGCGCCTTGGTCAGCTCCGTCTTGCCCACGCCTGTGGGGCCGAGGAAGAGGAAGGAACCGTAAGGCCGGTTGGGATCGGCCAGGCCCGCGCGCGAGCGGCGGATCGCGTCGGCCACGGCTGAAATCGCCTCGTCCTGTCCCACCACGCGCTCGTGCAGCTTCTCTTCGATGTGCAGCAGCTTGTCGCGCTCACCCTGCATCATGCGCGAGACGGGAATGCCGGTCGCGCGCGACACCACTTCCGCGATCTCTTCCGCGCCCACTTCCGTGCGCAGCAGTTTGGGCTTGGCGGCGTCGGCACCACCGGCCGCTTTTTCGGCCTGCTTGAGCTGGGCCTCCAGCTGCGGCAGGCGGCCATACTGCAGCTCGGAGACGCGCTGCCAGTTGCTCTCGCGCGTGGCCTGCTCCATCTGCAGCTTGATGTGGTCGATCTCTTCCTTGATGTGGGTCGAGCCCTGCACCACGGCCTTTTCCGCCTTCAGCACTTCTTCCAGGTCGGCCAGCTCGCGCTGCAGCTTGACGATTTCCTCGTCGATCAGCGCCAGACGGCGGATCGAGGCTTCATCCTTCTCCTTCTTGACGGCCTCCTTCTCGATCTTCAGCTGGATCAGGCGGCGCTCAAGCTTGTCCATCACTTCCGGCTTGGAGTCGATCTCGATCTTGATCTTGGACGCCGCCTCGTCGATCAGGTCGATCGCCTTGTCGGGCAGGAAGCGGTCCGTGATATAGCGGTGCGACAGCTCGGCCGCCGCGATGATGGCGGCGTCCGAAATGGCCACCTTGTGGTGCAGCTCATACTTGTCCTGCAGGCCGCGCAGGATGGCGATGGTCGCCTCCACACTCGGCTCTTCGACCAGGATCTTCTGGAAGCGGCGCTCCAGCGCGGCGTCCTTCTCGATGAATTTGCGGTACTCGTCCAGCGTGGTCGCGCCCACGCAATGCAGCTCGCCGCGCGCCAGCGCAGGCTTCAGCATATTGCTGGCGTCCATGGCGCCTTCCGCCTTGCCCGCGCCGACCATGATGTGCAGCTCATCGATGAAGACGATGGTCTGCCCCTCGTCCATGGCCAACTCTTTCAGCACGGCCTTCAGACGTTCCTCGAACTCGCCGCGGAACTTGGCGCCCGCCACCAGCGCCGCCATATCCAGCGACAGCACACGCTTGCCCTTCAGCGAATCGGGTACTTCGCCGTTGACGATGCGCTGCGCCAGTCCCTCCACGATGGCCGTCTTGCCGACACCGGGTTCGCCGATCAGCACGGGGTTGTTCTTGGTCCGGCGCTGCAGCACCTGGATGGCGCGGCGGATCTCGTCATCGCGGCCAATGACGGGATCGAGCTTGCCCGCGCGGGCGCGTTCGGTCAGGTCCAGCGTGTATTTTTTCAGCGCCTCGCGCTGACCTTCCGCTTCCTGGCTGTCCACCTTGCCGCCGCCGCGCACGGCGTCGATAGCCGCTTCCAGCGACTTGCGGCTCAGACCACTTTCACGCGCCAGCTTGCCCGCTTCGGACTTGTCGTCGCTCAGCGCCAGCAGCACCATTTCGCTCGACACGAACTGGTCGCCGCGCTTCTGCGACTCCTTGTCGGCCAGGTTGAGCACGGCGATGAATTCGCGGCTGACCTGCACATTGCCGCCCGTGCCCGACACCTTGGGCAAGCGCTCGATGGCCCCGCCCAGCGCCTTGCTCAAGCCGCCCACATTGACGCCCGCGCGCTGCAGCAGCGAGCGCGCGCTGCCGTCGTCCTGGTTGATCAGGGCCGTCAGCAGGTGTACCGGTTCGATATAGGGATTGTCGTTGCCCACGGCCACAGACTGCGCGTCGGCCAGGGCTTCCTGTAATTTGGTGGTGAGTTTGTCTTGCCGCATGGAAGTGCTCCAATAATCTTTAACTAAGGTCAAAGTTGGGCTGCGCGGCAAGTTTTCAAGCTGTTTTTAACCCGCTTCGGCCCACTTCCTCAGCGCTGTCTCGTCCGTGACACGGGCGTCCACCCAGCGCGCGCCGTTGGGCGTCTGTTCCTTTTTCCAGAACGGCGCCTCGGTCTTCAGATAATCGATGATAAATTCGCAAGCCGCGAAAGCCTCGCCCCGGTGCGCCGACGTCACCGCCACCAGCACGATCTGCTCCATCGGCTTGAGCGGGCCGATACGGTGGATGACCAGCGCGCCGTAGATCGGCCAGCGCGCCCTGGCCTGTTCGATGATGGAATGGATCGATTGCTCCGTCATGCCCGGATAATGTTCCAGCTCCATCTCCGCCACCTGCGCGCCCTCGTTCAGGTCGCGCACGGTGCCGACGAAGGTGACGATGCCGCCCACCTTGGGATTGGCCGCGCGCAGCTGCGCCACTTCGGCCGAGAGATCGAAATCCCCGGCCTGTATGCGGACCTCCACGCTCATGCGCGCTCCGAGGCGCCGATGCGGCGGAACAGCTGCTCGATGCGGCTGGCCGTGCGCGTGTCGGCCAGGGCCGGCATGGCGCACAGCTGCAGATACTGCGCCACCTGGGTCAGCGGCTTCTGGCCGGACTTGAGCGAAGACTGCAGCACTTCCACCTGCATCTTCAGGCGCTCACGCGCGAACTCGGCGCCGCTGTCGACGCCGGCCACGATTTCCAGCCGTAGCACTTCATCCAGCAGGCGCTTGCGGCTGGCTTCCAGCTGGGCGGCATAGGCCGTGCGGCGACCCTCGTCCGCTGCCGCAGCCACGCCGGCGGCGAAGCGGCCGTGCAGCGCGCGCTCATACTCGGCGGGCAGCGCGGGAACGGCCTTCCAGCGCGTCTCCCAGTCGGCGCCGTCGACCGCCTCCGCCTGCGCAATGGCCGTCTCCAGCGACTGGCACAGGCGCAGCTTGTCGCGCAGCGCATTGGCCTGGGCGGCGCCGGCGCGGCGCTTGATGGCGTCCGACTGCGCGTGCAGCGCGTTGACCGCGTCGTGGTAGCGCTGGTTGATCTTTTGCTCGCTGGCGCGCGGCACCACGCCCGCGCCATGCCAGGCTGCGCCCGCGTCACGCAGGGCCTTGGTGATGGCCGCCAGTTGCGCCTTGTCCTCGCCGCTGAAGGTGGCCGCTTCCAGCTCGGCGCAGATGGCTTCGCGCGCGTGCAGATGGGACTTGCGTTCGTGATCGGCGGCGTGCGCCACTTCCTTGCGCTTGTTGAACACCAGGTCGCAGGCGGCGCGGAAGCGCAGCCACAGCGCCTGCTCCTGCTTGCGCTCCAGCGGCAACGCGCGCGCCTGCTCCTGCCAGCGCTCCTGCAGGCGGCGCAGCTTGTCCAGCGTGTGGCGGTCGGTCGGCTGCAGCTGCTCGACTTCGGCGATCAGCTCCTCGCGCTTGTCCGCTTCCAGCTTGCGCTGCTCGGACAGGGGCGCCAGCAGCTGCGCCAGCGCCTTGTCGAAGGCCTGGTCCAGCTTGCGCTTGTCCTTGCGGTCGATGGTGCCCAGGCGGCCCCACATCTGGCGCAGGCGCTGGCCCGCCGCCGCGATATTCTTCCACTCAACGCCCGCGCCGCCGACCATGGCCAGCGTCTCGTCGATCAGGGCCTGGGCCTTGACGGCGTTGTTGTGGCGCTCATTGGCCAGCTGCTTGAAGTGGGCCGCGCACGGCGCATAGGCCGTGGTGCAGGCGCTGTCGAAGCGCTCCCACAGGCTCTTCGGCGCGTGGCCGGAGACGCCGTCCAGCGCCTTCCAGCGTTCGCGCATGCTGCCGACTTTTTTCGCCAGCTCGCCCATGGCCAGACCCTGAGCCGGCAGATCCTCCACCGTCTTGACCAGTTCTTCGCGCGAGACGTTGCCGCCCCAGCGCGCCCAGTCGGCCAGCTGTTTCAGCTCGGCGCGCAGATGGTTCAGGCGGTCCGCCTGGGCGGGCGTCAGACGGCCGCTCTTGTGCTCCTTGAGCCATTTGTCATGGTCAGCGGCGGCGTGCAGCAGGCCGTGCTCCAGCGCCGCCTCCATGGCGTCCATCATGTCGATGAACTGCTTGTCCACTTCCTTGGGTGCGGGCTTGGGCTGCTTGGGCGTGTCCCTGCGCGCCTCCTTCGTGGCCGGCGCTTCCGCTGCAGACGCGGATTCGGCTTGTGCCGCAGCCTGCGCTGCGGACTGGGTTGCGGCTTGGTTTGCAGCTTGAGTACCGGCTTGGGCTGCGGTTTGGGCTGCGTTCTGACCCGCGTGCGCGGCGTCAGCCTGCGGCTGCGGCGTCAGCCCCGCCATGCGCGGCTGGCTTTGCGCCGCCAGCGCCGCGCGGCTCTGCTCCAGCGCCTGCGCGAAGTCGCTCAGCAGATGGCGCGGCAAAGCGGCATGTTCCGGCGCGACGGTAAATTCGGCGTGGGCGGCAGCGAAGCGTTCCAGCTTCTGCCCTGCCTCATCGGACGGCAGGCCGGCGGCGGGCAGCTGGCGCACTTCCGCCAGCGCGTCGATGATGGTGCGCTGCAGATTGACCTGGGCTTCCAGACGCAAGCCCAGCGCAGCGCGTGCCGTCTCGAACACCCCCTTCTGTTCATCGGCTGGCGCCGTCACCTGCCACTGGCGATCCAGCTCCGCCACCTGATTCGGCGTCAGCTTCTCATCCTGCAGCAGCTTGTTGGCAGCTTCGATGCACATCTGGGCTTTTTGCGCCTCGGCCTGGCGATAACGGATAGCGTCAAGACGGCCCTGCATCAGCTTGGCGACACGGCGGTCCGTATTGCGCATCGCTTGCAAAACTTTTTCCAGCATGGGCTGGGAGTGGACATGTTCGGCGGCGGCCAGGCGCACGCCGGCAAATTCGCTACTCAGGATCAGCTCGACGGCAGCAGCCTCGTCGCCAGCCAGCGCGCGGGCGCGCTCGGTCTGTTCATCGCGACGGGCGGCCGACTGGGCCGCGGCAACGGCGCCTTGGTCGGCGACGGCCATTCCTTCGGCGGAATCGGCGGTCTGGTCGTTAGCTCGCTTAAAGAGAAATTCGAACATGGTGAGCTATGAATGGGGGGTAAAACCACCATCATAGCAAAGCAGGGGGAAATTGCCCGGGATGCGTGCTATTTTGGGGCCTTATTTCGTATGCGCAGGCTCAGGCGCGGCCGCGCGCCGGACCGATATGGTGTCGGCTTGAATCGTCTGCAAGGCTTGCAGCGTGGGAAGTACGATATCTTCCTCACCACAATCGCTCGGTTGCGGTCCGGCGGGACGGCGTACAACCGCTTCTGGAACCGATTCCGACATGGCGGCCGCACGCCGCGCCTCTTCCTGCTGCTTATCGTGCAGCATCATTTGATTGGCAATGGAGAACCATTCCTTGCCGTCGATCACTCGACGCGCGAGGGCGAACAATTCTTCCTCCTCCCGCTCCAGGCGCAGCAGCATGGTGGCGCAGAAGGTTTCGATGGTTTCGCAGATATGGCCCGCTTTTTCGTCGCGGCCATCGGCCAGCGCACCGTATTGCCCCTGCAGGCTACGAATGGACTCCAGCGCCGCCTGGTTAAGGTGGCTCAATTCGTCCAGCAACTGGTCTGCCCGCTCGCTGGCCATGCGAATTGCGGGAATCAAAAACATATCCATCTTGCGCCAATGGCAAGCCTGATAGATCTGATTCAGCATATTGCAGGCATACTCGAGCTGATCGAGCGTCACGCTGTTCTGCTGCATCAAGGTGCTGCGCACGTATTTCTGAAACGACAGCAAATTCATACGCAAGGTAGCCTGCTCCACGGACAAGGCAACCAAAGTATAAGTGGCGGTTAACATTCGTACTCCCAGGTGCGAGGTGCGGAAGTGAAAGTGTAAAGATCCCCGACAGATACGCCTTGATATAGAACAAGGACGCCATGGCCAGACTATATCGTAAGGAATAGACGAATGCTATTGGAGCGCCAATCGTAACGTTACCATCCCCGCTTCAGGATGAGACAAAACCACACCACCGAAGCGGCGCACCAGATTTTGCACGCCAAGATTCTCCGCCATTGCCTCACCACTGAGTTCAGCCGTGCCCCGGCTGCGGAAATAATCGACCAGCTTTTGAAACAACACTTTGCCTAAACCCAAGCCTTTCAAATCGGAACGCGTGATGATGGCGAACTCGGCCGCAAAATTGTCGGGATCGGCCACGGCCCGCACCACGCCCAGGGTTTCCGGCGTGCCGTCCGCGCCAGGGCGGGTGGCGATGAAGGCCATGGCGCGGTCGTAGTCGATCTGGGTCAAGCGCGCCAGCTGGGCCGGCGCCAGCTCGCGCACAGCCGAGAAAAAGCGCAGGCGCACGTCTTCCGGCTTCAGTGCGCGGAAAAACTCCCTGTGTTGGGGCGCGTCTTCCGGACGGATGGGACGCAACAGCAGGGGCGCGTCCTGCCAGTCCACCTCCTGCTCCAGTTCCTGCGGATAGGGACGAATGGCCAGCGCGCCGGCGGCGCGCGGCGCGGCCAGCCGCACGCGGGCATCGAACGCTCGCACACTTTCGCCTTCCGGCAGCAGGGGATCGAGGTCGAGGGCTGCCAGTTCGGGGATCTCGGCCACCATTTCGCTCACCTGCACCAGCAGGCGGCAGAAGGGATCGAGGCTGCGCCGCATGCCGCCCGCCGGATCACCCGCCATGCCGCCCGCCGTATCGCCCACCGCCGCCAGCAAGCCGGCCACGCGGGTGCGCTCCACCATATCGCGCGCCAGCACCATGTTCAGCGGCGGCAGGCCGGCAGCGCGGTCGGCCGCCACATGGGCCGCTACCCCGCCCTGGCCGAAGATGACGACCGGGCCGAACACGGCGTCCGTCGCCACCCTCACCTGCCCCGCGGCCAGCGTCGCCTCGCAGGGACCGGCGCTACTTTCGGCCAGCGCAATGCCATAGGCCGACAGCAGCGAATGAGCGTCCGCGCGGCTCAGCTCCGCGTGTCCCGCCGCCAGCGCCGCCGTCACCATGGCGCGCGCGGCCCAGCGGTGGGGCGCGGCGGGCGGCAGGCTGGCGGGAACTTCCATCAGCAGATCCTGATTGCGCCTGTACTGGACAATCTGCAGGAAGCCTTTGACGGCTTTTTCCGGCGTATCGTAAGTAGGCAGACCCGCGTCCGCGAACACCTTGCGCGCCGTCGCCATGGCGCTGCCGCCCAGCCAGCAGGACAGCACATTCTTGGCCGCCGCCCGCATCTGCGGCGCCACCGCCTCCGCAATCAGGCTGCTGGGCACCATGGCCGTGGGCGCATGCAGGAACAGCAACGCGTCCGCCTGCGGTTCGCGCAGCAGCGCGTCCAGCGCGCCCGTGTAGCGTTCGACGGGCGCGTCGGCCAGCAGGTCGACTGGGTTGGAAAGCGGTGCGGCCACCTGTTTCAGGCGGCCCAGCGTGTCCTCGGACAAGCGCGCCAGATGAGCGCCGCCGCCGGCCAGGGTATCGGCCGCAATCAATCCCAAGCCGCCGCCATTGGTCAGCACGGCAAGCCGCTCGCCCCGGTGGGGACGGGCACGGGCCAGGGTTTCCACGGCGTCGAACAGGTCTTCGGTGGAATACACGCGCAGCATGCCAGCGCGGCGCACGGCGGCGTCGAATACCAGATCGGCGTCGGGCGCCGGATCGCGGCCCACCTTCAGCACGATCACCGGCTTGGCGCGCGCCGCCAGCCGCCCGGCCGACAGGAATTTGCGCGCGCTGCTGACGCGTTCCACGCACAGCAGGATGGCGGACGTATCGTCCTCATTGGCCAGGTAATCAAGCAGGTCGCCGAAGTCAATATCGCTGCCCTCGCCCATGGCGATGAAGTGGGAAAAACCGATGCGGCGCAGATTGGCCCAGTCCAGCACCGCCGTGCCCAGCGCGCCCGATTGCGAGACGAAAGCCAGCTTGCCCGGCAGCGCGCAGATATGAGTGAAGCTGGCGTTGAGCCCCTGTGCGGGCGCCAGCAGCCCAACGCTGCCCGGCCCCAGGATGCGCAGCAGATGCGGCCTGGCCGCTTCCAGCATGGCCTGCTGCACGCTGCGTCCGCCCGCCCTGTGGGCTGAAAGCCCGGCCGTCATGACAATGGCGGCATGGCTGCCGCGCGCGCCCAGTTCAGCGATCAGGCCGGGAATGGTGGCCGGCGGCGTGCACAGAATGGCCAGCGAAGGCGCCGACGGCAGCGCACTCACCTTGCTGTAGCAATGCATGCCCTGCAGCGCGCCGTGCTTGGGATTGACGGGCCAGATCTCGCCCTGAAAGCCGCCTTCGATCAGATTGGACAGCACCCGCGTGCCGATGCGCTGCGGGTTGTCGGAAGCGCCGATCACCGCCACCGAGTGGGGTTTGAACAGACAGTTGAGATTGCGGATACTCATGCCCTGCCCTCCCTTGTCACTGCGTTGTTACTACCCTTGCTACCAGCGTGAACTATGGTCCTCGGTGACGCCGGCCAGTTGCGTGACCATGCGCTTCGGCTCATCCGGCCCGCTGCGCACCCAGCCGCTGAAGGTGCCAATCGGCTGGATGTAGCGGCTGGCCGCCACGTACAGGTTCTTGTCCTCGCGCCGCGCGCCTTCCGGCGTGAAGTACAGGTCCAGCTGGTCGTCCTCGGTGAAGATATGCCAGCGCTCCAGCGGATCGGACTTATCGTACAGGAAGTGGGCAGGTCCCAGCGCATGAACCTGGCCGTCCAGCCACAGCGCGTTCTCGCAGGCGCCGAAATAGCCGGCTTGCAGATTGAAGCCCATCTCCAGGCTGTGGGCCGAAGCCCAGCGCCATTCCGTCTCCCGCGCCAGCAGGCCGTTGGAATAATCGAAGCTGGCCACGCCGCCCGCCAGATCATACTCGCCGCGCCAGGTGCGCACCTCGCCCGTCACCGGCATGCCGCTCGACTTTTGCGTGGAATGCACGGAGCCCTTGGCGATCGGCCCCGTCGCCAGCAGCAGCGGCGCGGACGGCGGGCCGAATTCGGCGTCGATCTCCATATAGTCGCAGCGCAGCGCCAGGCGCCCGCTGTTGGACGACGTCGGCTCGATGGAGATATTGCTCTTGCGCGTCTTGAACCAGCTGGCGCCGCCCACATGGTCGGCCAGGCGGGCCGAGATGCCGGGCAGGCCGTCCTGCGAGAAATTGGTCAGCATATCGCTGTCGTCGCGGTCGAAGGCGTAGGCGAAGGCGGTGCTGGTCCAGCCCACGTCGACGATGGCGACGGCGCAGAACACATGTTCCGTGCACAGCGCCACATAATGCCAGCGCTTGTGGTGGAAGCGGCGCCAGAAGCTGTTGCGGGCGAAGGGCTTGGCCAGCGCGCTCCAGTCGACGGCGGGCGCCGTGCCGGCAAAGCGGCCCAGATGGGGCTGGCCGTCCGGGGACAGGATTTGGGCCGGGGCGGCGGGCAGAATCATCGGGGGTCCTTCATGCGGCTTCCTTGTCGTTGAGGCCAGCGCGCAGGGCAGCCTTAAGCTGGGGCGCGAAGCTGGCGGGAATGGTTTGCGTCACCTGCACCTGCGGACAGGCGTGCCAGCCGGCGCAGCGTTGCAGGGCGGCGGCGATGTCGCGCACAAAACGGTCGCTGACGCGCACGTCCGGCTCCAGCGCCAGCGATTTCAGTTCGAAGACGCCCGTGCCGCGATGGGCCTTGGCGTCCACCCGGCCCACCAGCGCCCCGCGGCGCAGCAGCGGCAGCGTGAAGTAGCCGTATTTGCGCTTCTCAGCGGGCGTATAGCACTCCAGCCGGTAGTCGAAGCCGAACAGGTCGAGCGCGCGGCGGCGGTCCCACACCACGGGATCGAACGGCGACAGGACAACGGTCGCTGTGGGCGACAGCGCGCCCTCGGCGGCTTTTTGCAGCAACTCGGCATGGTCGGGATGGACGTAGACGGGATCGTCCCAGTCCTCGACCCAGGCCCGCAGCAGCAGGCCCTCGTCCACCAGCGTTTCCGGATCGAGGCGGGGCGGCTTGGTGCGGAAGTAATCGCTGATCCAGCTGGCCCGCGCCAGGCCCATCGCCTTGACGGCCTTCAGCACGAAGCTGCGCTGGGTTTCCTCCATGGCCGGCATGCGGCTGTCGTCCCAGCCGGGCAGCACGCGCTCTGCCAGGTCGTAGACGCGCTGGAAGTTGTGGCGGCGGGCGATCATCAGGCGGCCGGCCGTGAACAGCACTTCCAGCGAACGCTTTTCCGGCTTCCAGCCCCACCAGCCGCCGCTCTGGCCATCCGTGCGCTCGAAGTCGGACGAGCGCGTGGGGCCGTTGGCGCGGATATGCTCGAGGATCGCTTCCACGTCCTGGCGCCGCTCGCGCATCCAGGTTTCGGAATACTTCCAGCCCATGGAGCCGGGGTCTATCATGCGGTGGCGGTAGAGGCCGTAGTCCTCGATGGGGACGAAGCAGGCTTCGTGCGCCCAGTATTCGAACAGCGCGCCCTCTTCCAGCAGCTGCTCCAGCCAGGGCTGGGGATAGTCGCCCAGGCGGCTCCACAGTACCAGATAGGGGCTGCGCGCCACGACGTGGATAGTGTCGATCTGCAGCACGCCCATCTGGCGTATCGCCTCCAGCACGTCCTCCTTGCGCGCCTTGCGCCGGCGCGGCTGCAACAGCCCCTGGGCCGCCAGATGCAAGGCCCGCGCGGAAGCCATGCTGAGTAGCAATTCAGTCAAGTGGAGTTTCCTGATATAGATAGGACGAAAAGAACGCTTATTCTAATAAAGAAATCAATATTGCCTGTACCGTGGACGAATATTTTTTGCCGCCCCGGCGCTAACAAGGTATATTTCCGGCAGAATATGTCACTAGGAAAACCCTTTCAGGGTGATAGCCAGGACTGCAACTGTCAATGACACCATCCTCCACCAGCTCCGCCATCAGCTTCCTGCGCACACTGTACCGGGCGGTACTGCTGCCTGCCTTTGCCTTGGCGCTGCTGGCCATCATGTGGGCGGCCGTGGTCTACCAGGTGGGCCAGGAGAAGGAAAGCTCGCATTACGAGGCCGTCCTGCATAGCCAGTCGCTGGCCCATACGCTGGCCGAGCACTCCAGCCACCTGCTGCGCCAGACCGACCACGCCACCCAGCTGTTCAAGCTTAAATACGAGGAAACCAACGGCGCCCTGCGCCTGGCCGAGTTTTCCCGCAAGGGCGGTCTGCTTGACTCGCTGCTGCCGTCCAAGCTCGATCTGCCGCTGGCTTTACTGGGGCCGGACGGCCATGTGATCGACAGCATCAACGGCTACTTCCCGCCCGACCTGGGCGACCAGCCCTTCTTCAAGGCCCACGCCAGCACGCCGGAAGACACGCCGATGGTGGCCACGCCGGTGGTCGAGCAGCGCACCAAGAAGTGGCAGATCCAGCTCTCGCGCCGCCTCAACACGCGCAGCGGCGCCTTTGCCGGCGTGGTGCTGATCATGATCGACCCGGCCTACTTCGTCGAAGACTACGACCGCCTCAACGTGGAAGACAAGGGCGCCGTCATGCTGATGAGCCGCGAGAACGGCATGTCCATCGCCCGCATCGACGAGCACCTGATGATCAGCGACAGCGTGGACTTCCTCGCGCCCGCCGCCGGCCAGGCCACGGAAGAGCTGATGCTGCGCCGCCCCTTCGACGACATCGACCGCATCTACAGCTACGCCGACCTGCCCCGGTATTCGCTGATGGCTGTCGTCGGCGTGACCAGCAAGACCGCCATGGCCCGCTTCGAACACCTGCGCAATACTTATTACGGCGCCGTGTCGGTGGCCTCGCTGCTGGTGCTACTCTTCGTCGGCCTGCTGATGCAGCAATCGCGCCGCCTGCGCAGCAGCACCCAGATGGCGACCGAGGCCCAGACCATGCTGCGTGCCGCCGCCAACGCCAGCCTGGACGCCGTCTATCTGCTCAAGGCCTGCCGCATCCGTGGACCGGCGCGGCAGATCCTCGACTTCATCTTCGCCGACCTGAATGAGCGCGGCGCCAACCTGCTGGGCCACACGCGCGACGACCTGCTGGGCAAGCGCCTGCTGGAAGTCATGCCCGAGCTGCACACCCACGGCTTCATGGAAAAATACCTGTCCGTGCTGCGCACCGGCGTGCCCTGCGAAGAGGAGTTCACAGTGCAATTCCTGCCCGGCGGCCGCACGCGCTGGCTGCACCATCAGATCGTGGCCATCGACGAAGGCGTGGCCGTCACCACGCGCGACATCACCGCGCGCAAGGAGGCGGAACTGGCCATGCGCAAGAACCAGGCGGAGCTGGCCGCCGTCAATGACGCCTCGCCCCTGGGCCTGCTGCGCGCCGACCACACGGGCCACTGCACCTACGTCAACCGCGCCTTCGAGCTGATCACCGGCCTGACGCGCGAGGAAGCGCTGGGCGACGCCTGGATGCGCGCCGTCCACCCGGCCGACCGCGACGTGCTGAGCGCCGCACTGAAACACATGCGCGACACCCAGGAGCCGATCCGCGACACCGTGCGCTGCGTGCATTCGGACGGCACCCTGATCTGGATCTCGTTCAAGATCGCCGCCATGATCGTCGACGGCCAGGTATACGGCTATGTGGGCACGGTGGACGACATCACCCTGATCCGCAAGTCGGTCAACGCCCTGCGCGAGAGCGAATCGCGCCTGCGCACCATCGCCGACACGCTGCCGGCCATGATCGCCTACGTCGACGCGGACGAAGTCTACCGCTTCCACAACCTGGCCTACGAGCGCGAATTCAACCAGAACGGCGCCGAGGTGCTGGGCCGCTCGATCGAGGACACGGTGGGGCCGCAGCGCTACGAATTCCTCTCTCCTTACATCAAGCGCGCCCTGGGCGGCGAGACGCTGACCTTCGAAGAAGAAGACAACGCCGCCATGCTGGAGCGCTTCTTCGAAGTGGTCTACATCCCGCAGCTGGACGCCGACGGCGAGACGGTGATGGGCTTCCACGTCATGCGCCAGGACATCACGGCGCAGAAGCGAGAGAAGCAGCGCCTGCTCAAGCTGTCGCAGATCGACGCCCTGACGGGCCTGACCAACCGTGCCGGCTTCCTCCAGCGCCTGAACGACACCATGCAGCAGAGCCGCGAGAATGGCAGCATGATGGCCGTGATGTACATGGACATCGACCGCTTCAAGCCCGTCAACGACACCTTCGGCCACGGCGTGGGCGACTCGTTGCTGAAGTCCTTCTCGGCGCGCCTGACGCACACCATGCGCGCCAGCGACACCATCGCCCGCCTGGGCGGCGACGAATTCACCATCATCATGGAACGCATCCACAAGATGGAAGATGCGACCCTGCTTGCGGGGAAGATCGTCACCGCCATGCAGATGCCTTTCGATCTGGATGGCACCGTGGTGTCGATCTCCGCCAGTATCGGCCTGGCCTATTACACGGACGAGGATGTGAGCCCGGCCGAGCTGCTGAACCGCGCCGACGTGCTGCTGTATGAGGCCAAGCAGGCCGGCCGCAACACCTACCGCGCCGGCTGCGCCATTCCGGACGAGCGCCCGACGCCCAACGCCGCCTGATTTTTCGTTCTTCGTCAAACCGCGGGCGGCTGTCATCGGCTATATTGTGCCCTTCGAGGCGATTCCGACTTTAACGACATGCGTCTGCTGCACACCTCCGACTGGCATCTCGGCCAGTCGCTCCACAATTTCGAACGCCACTACGAGCACCAGTGCTTCCTCGACTGGCTGCTGGACGCCGTCGTGCGCGAGCAGGCCGACGCCCTGCTGATCGCGGGCGATGTCTTCGACAACGCCAATCCCTCCTCGGCCTCGCAGAAGCAGCTGTACCGCTTTTTGCGGCAGGCGCGGGAACGCATGCCGCATCTGAACCTGGTCGTCATCGCCGGCAATCACGATTCGCCGGGGCGGCTGGAGGCGCCCGGCCCTTTGCTCGAGGCGCATGGCACGCGCGTGGTCGGCAGCGTGGCGCGCAAGGATGACGGCGAAATCGACCTGGAAAGCCTGGTGCTGCCGCTCACGGGCGCCGATGGCAAGGTGCGGGCATGGTGCCTGGCCGTGCCCTTCCTGCGTCCGGGCGACGTGCCACGCAGCGATGCCGAAGGCGATCCTTATCTGAACGGCATCGCCCTGCTCTACCGCCAGGCGCTGGAGCTGGCTTTGTCCAAGCGCGAGCCGGGACAGGCGATTGTCGCCATGGGCCATTGCCATATGGTCGATGGGCAGATGTCCGGCGACTCCGAGCGGCGCATCGTCATCGGCGGCACGGAGATGCTGCCGGCCGGGATCTTCGGCGAGCAGATCGCCTACGCGGCGCTGGGGCATCTGCATCTGGCGCAGTCGGTGGGCAAACAGCAGCATATCCGCTACTGCGGCAGCCCGATTCCGCTGTCGTTTGCGGAAGTGGGCTATCAGCACCAGGTCCTGCGTATTGATCTGGATGGCGAGGGATTGGGCGGCTCCTGCACCGTCACGCCGCTGCATGTGCCGCGCGCCGTGCCGCTGCTGCGCGTGCCCTCTCGGCCTGCCCTGCTGCCGGAGGTGCTGGCGGAACTGGAGGCGCTGGAGCTTTCCGTCGCCCCGCCGGAGCAGCAGCCCTTGCTGGAAGTGCGCGTGCGGCTCGACGCGCCGGAGCCGGGCCTGCGCGCCCGCATCGAAAAGGCGCTGGAAGACAAGCCGGTGCGGCTGGCGAAAATCGAAACCTCCAGCGCGGCGCGCGGCGCTTTGCCAGACGACGCCACGATGACCCTCGACCAGCTGGACAAGCTGAAGCCGGACGATATCTTCCGCCAGCTCTATCAGCAGAAATTCGGCGGCGATGCGCCTGCCGACCAGTTGAGCGCTTTCGCCGAACTGATGCTGCCGGCGGGAGGCGTGGCATGAAGATCCTGAAAATCAGCGGCAAGAACCTGGCCTCGCTGGCGGGCGATTTCGAGGTCGATTTCCAGCAGGAGCCCCTGGCGTCCTCCGGCCTGTTCGCCATCAGCGGGCCGACCGGCGCGGGCAAAAGCACGCTGCTGGACGCCCTCTGCCTGGCCTTGTACGACGCCACCCCGCGCCTGCTGAAGGCCGTGGGCAAGCTGCCCGACGTCGGCGCCGACATGGTGTCGACGCAGGATACGCGCAACCTGCTGCGGCGCGGGACGGCCGAGGGCCACGCGGAAGTGGACTTCGTCGGCAACGACGGCGCCTCCTACCGCGCGCGCTGGAGCGTGCGCCGTTCGCGCACCAAGGTGGAAGGCGCGCTGCAGGCGACGGCCATGAGCCTGCACCTGCTGCCCGCCCTGCAGCCGGTCGGCGGCACCAAGACCGAAGTGAAGGCGGAAATCGAAAAACGGCTTGGCCTGTCGTTCGAGCAGTTCACGCGCGCCGTACTGCTGGCGCAGAACGAGTTCTCGGCCTTCCTGAAGGCGGAGGACAATGAGCGCGGCGAGCTGCTGGAGACGCTTACCGGCAGCACCATCTATTCCGAGATTTCCATGCGCGCCTTTGAGCGCGCCAAGCTGGAACAGGCCGCGCTGCAAAGGCTGAATCTGCGGCTGGCGGATCAGAAGCCGCTCAGCGGCGAGCAACGCGCGGAGCTGGAAACGGAAAGCACCGCCGCGGCTGCGGCGCTGAACGCCATCGACCAGATCAAGGTCCAGCTGGAGCAAGAGGTGCGCTGGAATCAACAGGCCGACAAGCTGCGGCAGGAGGAACAGGCCGCGCAGCAATCCAGCCAGTCCGCGCAGGCGGAGCTGGAAGTGGCGGCGCCGCGCGTCCAGTCGCTGGCACGCATCGACGCCGTGCAGGCGGCGCGTCCACTGGCCGACGATGTGACGCGCATCGCTGCCGATATCGCGAAGACGGAAGCCGCTATCGCCGACCACACAAAGCAGGCCGCGCACGCCTTGCAGGTGCAAGAGCAAGCCGCAACAGCCCTGGCGCAGGCTACGCAAGCTTTGCAGACGGCCGAGCAATCCCTGTCTGCCGCCAAGCCGCAACTGGATCAGGCCAAGGCGCTCGATGCGCGCATCGAGGCCATGCTGCCCTCCCATCGCCAGGCCGCGTCCGCGCAGGACAAGGCGAATGGCGACGAAGCCGGCGCCAAAACGGCGCTCCAGTCCAGGCAGGAGCAGCGCGCCACGCTAGCCGCACAGCAGCAGGCCAGCGCCGGGTGGCTGGCGCAGCACCAGCATTGGCAGGTGCTGGCGCAATCGTGGCCGCGCTGGGACGTGCTGTTCATACAGGCGGGCCAGGCGGCGTCTCACGCCGAAAAGCAGGCTGCCGCCTATGCAAGCGCGCAGCGCAGCGTCAAGGCGCATCAGGCCGAGGAGGCGGAGACTTCCGCCAGGCTGGCGACGGCCACGGCGCAATGGAATGCGGCGGAATTGCGGCGTCAGGAAGCCGCCCGCGCCCTGAACGCCCTCCCCGCCGGCCAGCTGCAAACCAGCCGGCGCGAGCTGGAGCAGCGCCGCGACATGCTGGTATCCGGCGAAAAGATCTGGATCGAGCTGGAAAGCCGCCAGCAACGCAGCCTTCAACTGGCGGCGCAGGCATCGCAACAGCAACAGGCGCATGATGCCGCCGACGCGCAGCTGTCCGTGGCGCGGCAGGAAAACGCGGTCATCATGGCGACTCTGGCTCAAGCGGAACGCTCTCTCAAGATGGCCGAAGCGGCATGCGCCGACAACGTGGAATCGCTGCGCGAAGCCCTGCAGGACGGAGAGCCTTGCCCCGTTTGCGGCGCGCTGGATCATCCCTATCGACAGGAAGACAGCGGCCTGCGCGCCATGCTGGCAAACCTCCAGGCCGATGTAGCGCACAGCCGCCAGCGGCTAGACGCCAACATGGGACAGCAAGCCGCCCAGCGCGCGGCGATGGAGTCGAGCCTGAAACAGCAGGCCACGATCGCGGTTGAAAACAAGACAGTCCAGCAAGCGCTGGAGCGCGCCATGGCCGCCTGGTCCGCGCACCCGCTGGTCATCGCCGACGCGGCAGCCGGGCAGGAAGATTCGTCACTAGCCAAAGCCGCGACGCAGGCGGGCGGCACTCGGGCAGACAGCTGCGATGCGCATGCGCACGGCGCTGGCGCAGACAACGGCCGCGCTTACGCGCCGGGCGATCCACGTCGACTGCCTGCCGAAGCGGATCGCAGCGCCTGGTTTGAGGCGCAATTGGTGGCGACGGCCGGCGCATCGCAGGCGCTGGAACAGCAGGAACGCGCGCTGCACAACGCCATCGCCGAGCGCGACAAGGCGCAAACAGCATGCGACGCCGCCGCCGCCGAGTGCTCGCGCCTGCAGGCCGCCGTCTCCGCCGCCCAAACCGCGCTGGCCCAATCCAGCGCCCAGATGGCGGCGACCGACAACCAGCGCATCGAAATAGCCAAACAGCTGATCGACCTGCTGTCCGAACTGGAGCCAGCCTTCAGCGACGGCGGCCTGCCCAGCGAGAACTGGAAGGAAGGCTGGAAATCCGGCCCCGCCCGATTCTACGAAGCGCGCAAGGCCGAAAGCGCGCAATGGCTGGCGCAACACGCCGCAAACGAGGAATCCGCCGCCGCCCTCGCTGCCGCCGACATCGAACTGAAAGCCTTGGACGATGCCGCCGCCAGAACCGCACAGGAAGCCCTGTCCGCCCGCGCCGCCTTCGCGGCCATCGACCAATCCCTGCAATCCGAACGGGAGCAGCGCGCTGCGCTATGGGGCGGCAAGGCCGCAAGCGCCGTCGAACAGGAACTGACGAACGCCATCGACAACGCCAGATCCCAGCTGGCCGATCGCCAAACCGCCTCCCAACTGGCGGCGCAGGAGAAAATCCGCCTCGACGCCGCCCTGTCGCAGGCCACGCAGCAGCTATCCGCCCAGCGCGACGCCGCCGCCAGCGCCGCCCAGCGCCTGGCGGACTGGCTGGCGGCATTCCAGCAGCGCCAGCCCGGCTCCGGCCCGCAAACGCTGGAACAGCTGCGCGAGCTGCTTTCCCACACGCCGGAAGCCATCGCCGCCGAACGGACCGCCCTGCAGGCGCTGGAACGCGCCGCCGCCAGCGCCTCCACTGTCCTCGCCGAACGCCAGCGCCAACGAGAACAGCACCAGCTCACCGCGCCCGCCGAACGCACCCACGCAGCCGACATTGCCGCCGACGTCGCCCTCACCCAGCTTCTGGCCGAACACAAGACGGCCCACGACATCGCCGCAGCCCTGCAACTGCGCCTGGCGCAGGACGACGACAAACGCCGCCAGGCGCAGGCCATGCTGGCCGATATCGTCGCCCAGGAAGCCATCGAACAGCGCTGGGCGCGCATGAACGAGCTGATTGGCTCCGCCGATGGCAAAAAATTCCGCAACTACGCCCAGCAATTCACGCTGGACGTGCTGCTTGGCTACGCCAACGTCCACCTGCATCAGCTGTCGCGCCGCTACCGGCTGGAGCGCATCGCCAATCCGGCCAGTCCCTCGCTTGGCCTGCTGGTGCGCGACCTGGATATGGGCGGCGAAATGCGCTCCGTGCATTCGCTCTCGGGCGGAGAATCCTTCCTCGTCTCGCTGGCATTGGCCCTGGGACTGGCGTCGCTGTCCTCCAACCGGGTCAAAGTGGAATCGCTGTTCATTGACGAAGGCTTCGGCAGCCTGGATGCCGAAACCCTGCGCGTCGCCATGGATGCGCTGGACGGCTTGCAGGCCATGGGACGCAAAGTCGGCGTGATTTCGCACGTACAGGAAATGACGGAGCGTATCGCCACCAGAATCGTGGTGCAGCCCTCCGCCGGAGGCCGCAGCGTGGTCGCCGTGCAGTGACGGCGACCGGGCATCAGCGATAAGGGACTTCCTTCCGCTCCAGCCGGACCAGCTCCCACCCCAGTTCACGCCGGATCTGTTTCGGGTCGGGCGGCGGGCGCCGCGCCTCGATCTGGGTGCGCAACCAGTCACGTACCGTTTCCTTGCTTGGTTGCCTGGTCTGGTCCATGGTCTTGCCTCTTTCAGGTGACGAGAAATCTCTCGGACAAGCCCTCAACGCGGGCGCGCGCATTCAGTTGACCGGAATTGGCCCAAAACAGCCCGCCCGCGTCGCAGTTTTGCAACCAAATGCTACAAATTTGCTATGATTCAGACAGTGAGACGGACCTGTCCAAATCATGAACATCGGCGCCCTTTACACCAGCACTGGCAGCCAGCAGCTATACCGGCAGGGACCGGCGTCGGCGTCCGCCCCGCCGCCGCCCGCGTCCGTGCTGGAAGTGCCGCCGCCGGCCGGCACCAGCGGCGCCGGCGCCACCGGCGACACCACCAATCTCACTCCAGAAGCCCTGGCCCTGCTCAGCAAGCTCAAAGCGCGCGACACGGAGGTGCGCCAGCACGAGGCGGCGCACCTGGCCGCCGCCGGGGGACTGGCCACTTCGGGCGCCTCCTTCACCTACGAACGGGGCCCGAACGGGGTCGATTACGCCATCGGCGGCGAAGTCCAGATCGACACGGCGCCCGGCTCCACGCCCGAGGAAACCATCACCCGCGCCCATATCATCCAGGCAGCCGCGCTGGCGCCGGCGGAACCCTCCGGCGCCGACCGCGCCGTGGCCGCTCAAGCCCAGTTGATGGAGCAGCAGGCCCGCGCCGAACTGGCCGCGCAGGACGCCCAGAAGGCGACGGACAACCAGCAGGCACAATCCACCCCGCCGTCTTCGGTATCCACTTCAGCATCCACTTCGGCGCCCAATAAGACCGACCAGCAGCAAAACCTCAACCTAGCCTATAGCAACACGCCCCTGGTGCCGCCCAAGCTGGACATCTACGTCTGACCCGGCCAATGGTAAAATTCCGCCTTTGTCCGGAACTTACAGACCATGAAAGCCCCACGCTTCCTCACCTTCAAATGCGACAAATGCGCCAAGCCGGTGCAGCTCCAGCTGCAAAAAGTGTCGGCCTGCTCGCACATCCAGCCTTACCAGGGCATCTGCCAGTGCGGCGAGATCAAGCGCCATGCCACGGGCCAGAAAGAGACGGTGGAGTCCTATCTGTCCTCGCCTATCGGGGACTGGACGCACCATCACCACCACTGATCCTGTAAAAATATTAAAGTTCTCAAGATTTCGGTCGCCCTGTCGTTAGACAAGTACCACACGATTGGAATCCGCCATGTCTACCATTTCCGCGCTCGGCGCACGCCTGCCGTCCTTCCTGCTGCCTAACTCCCTGCAGACGGATGGCAAAAACAGCAAGGCTACTGCGGCCCAGAATCAGAGCCAGCAGACCACGACGACGGGCTCGGACGCCCTGACTTCGCTCTCCAGCGGTGGCCTGGACCTGCAAAAGCGCATGGCTTCGGTCGGCAATCAGACCATCGACCTGGCGCAAAACCTGATGGACAGCTTCACCCAGAAGCTGTTCGGCGACTCCGCCAAGGGCGCGACCATTTCCTTCGATTCGGCCAGCCTGGAGACGGAATCGAGCTACGGCGTGGCGGTCCAGCACTCCGAAGGCCCGGACGGCACCACCGACAGCGCCGCCTTCCAGCTCACGGACAGCTCGCACTTCCTGGGCAAAGGCACCATCACTACCTCCGACGGCCGTAAATTCGAGTTCGAGGTGGAGATCCAGTACAGCGACGAGCTGGATGTGGGCGTCAGCCAGTCCCAGAGCGCGGGCCAGGGACAGCCGCCGACGGCGCCAGCGGACGGCAGCCAGCCGGCCAGTGGCAGCGGCGCGACCAGCGGTAGCGGCCCGACCAGCGGCGGCGGCACGGCCGGAACTGGCAGCACGGCAGGCGCAGGCACGACTGGCAACAGCGCAACGCCGGTCAGCAACGGCACCGCTGGCGGCGACAATACCTCGCCAAGCAATACCAATCTGCCGACGGTCACCTTCCCCAACATCGACTTCCCGGGCACGCTGTCCGACCTGTTCAAGCTGATCGGACACGACCTGCAAGCCTCGCTGGCCAAGCCTAACCTGAGCGGAGACAAGCAGCAGTCGGACAACAACATCGACCGCAACACCCTGCGCAGCCTGTCGCTGCGTCTTCTCAGCCTGGTGGACAAGAAGGACAACGACACCTACGGTCCGCCAAGCGCAGCCCAGTTGGCGGCCAGCGCCTATGGCGCGCAAAACGGCCAGGCAGGCGACGCTTCCCAGCCGGCCGCCAACGATGCGGGCAGCGCGTCGGCTTCGGACGCTGCGGCTACGGGCGCAACGACTGCTGGCGCGACGGCGACGGCCTCTGCTTCGGCATCGGCTTCGGCAAGTTCTGCGACGCCGGCAGCCGCAAACTCGGATGCCACGGCAGCAGCTCCGGCAGCCTCCGACGCCAGCACCACCAGCGACCAGAACAGCGCCAACACTACCAGCGCAGCCGCATAAGCACGGCGGCGGCGGGACAGCGCGTCCTGCCGCGCGCATTGGGTCCCGAGCCCCTGCGCCACGTATAATAGCGGCATGATCAACCCGCGCCGCGCGACGTCATCGTCCGCGCGGCGCTTTGCATTGCCGCCTTTATGCCAGCTCAATCCCCCACCTCCCCAGCCGTTCCGCAACAGATTCACTGGGAGGAAAACGGCGTGCCCCATGCCGCGCGCTGGCGCTCCGAAAGCGGCATGCCGCCGCCCAAGCGCGTCGTCATCGCCGACGACCGCCTGAATGCCGATACCGCCTACCGTCTGGCCTGCGAAGGCACCGCCCTGCTGTGGCGCGGCGACTTCCAGAACGCCCGCCAGCTGCTGCAAGCCCTGGCCCGCCGCGCCGATCACAAGCACGGCAAGCCCGCGCGCAAGGCCAAGCCGGCCAAGCTCCCGGCCACGCCGACCGAAGCCTTCCACCTGCACCGCCAGGCCCAATCGCAGCGCGCCCGCACGCTGGCCATGCTGCTGATCCCTTTCGACGCCGACTACGGCATCCCCCTGCGCCGCGCGCCCGACGTCAAGCTGGCCTGCAACGAGGCCTATGGACGCGGTGAAGAAGCCTTCGTCGTCTCGCTGCGCGAGCTGCTTGGCCTGATCGGCGCGCACGAATGGCGTCGCACGGGCGTGGAGATTCCCGCGCTGGACGCGCGCATCCATCCCCATTACGGCGTGTTCTCACCCGTGCGCGGAGAATACGTGGAACTCGTGGCCAATACGCCCCTGCCCAAAGGCGCGGGCGAGCTGGCCTTCGATATCGGCGTTGGCAGCGGCGTGCTGTCGGCCGTGCTGGCCCAGCGCGGCGTCAAGCGCGTGGTGGCGACCGACATGGACCAGCGCGCCCTGAGCTGCGCCCGCGACAATCTGGCGCGGCTGGACCTGCAAGACCACGTGGAGCTGATCGAGGCCGACCTGTTCCCCGAGGGCCGCGCCCCTCTGGTCGTGTGCAATCCGCCGTGGGTGCCCGCCCGTCCCAGCTCCTCGATCGAGCACGCGGTCTATGATCCCGACAGCCGCATGCTGAAGGGCTTCCTCGGCGGCCTGGCGGCGCATCTGGCGCCGGGCGGCGAAGGCTGGCTGATTCTGTCCGACTTCGCCGAGCACCTGGGCCTGCGTCCGCGTGAAGAACTGCTGGCCTGGATCGCGGCGGCCGGACTCAAAGTACTGGGACGGCACGACGTCAAACCCGTCCACCCCCGCGCCAGCGACGCCAGCGATCCCCTGCACGCGGCCCGTGCGGCCGAGGTGACTTCCCTCTGGCGATTGGGTGCCGCCTGACCGGTTTTTATTTCCCCCTTGCGCAGCGCAGCAAGTGTGTATATAATTTTGGGCTCAGACGCGGGGTGGAGCAGTCTGGCAGCTCGTCGGGCTCATAACCCGAAGGTCACAGGTTCAAATCCTGTCCCCGCAACCAGATTCGATAAGCCGTTGATTTTCATCAGGAAATCAACGGCTTTTTCATTTTGCTCAAGCCGCATGCATAGCGCTTGATGCACGATTGACACTCACCCCTCACGAGTGGAAGATCGCCCCATGAACTCCCCGATCGATAAGAATTACCTTGATTCCCGCCTGGAAACGATCATGACGCTGTTTTCCAGCGAAATGAAGGAGTACCACGCCAGGAACGAGGCTGCCCACGCCCGCACCGAAGCGCAGCTCGCGCTGATCCGTGTTGAAATGATCGGGAAAATCGACATTCAGCGCGAAGAAGTGACCGGCAAACTCGACACCCTCCGAGAAGAAGTGACCGGCAAAATCGATACCCTCCGCGAAGAAGTGGCTGGCAAAATCGACATCCTCCGCGAGGAAATGACAGGGAAAATCAATCTTTACCGCGAGGAGAATAACAACAAAATCGATCTCCTCCGCGAAGAAACCGGCGGCAAAATTGATCTGCTCCGCGAAGAAACCGGCGCCAGGATCGCCCGCTCAGAGAACCGCATCATCAAATGGGTGATCGGCGTCATGCTGGCCAATCTGGCGGTCACACTCTCCGCAATGAGCGTATTCATGCATGTCGCTCCGGACAGGGCCGCTGCCACGTCCCAACCCATCGTCATCAACCTCCCTCCCATCACCAGCCAGCACTAAAGCTTTTCACGCCTCACGCAAGCTGTCACAATCCCCACTTTGCCGAATCACCTCGACCAGGAGACCCGCGTGAAGGACAACGCCACCCCACCCGCCGACAACCAAGCCGGCGGCTCGCCAGCCAATCCTTCCCGCCGCCGTCTGTTCCAGGCCGCCACCGCCGCCGGACTGGCCACCACCCTGCCCATCCTGAGCGACACGGCCGACGCCAGCACGGCGCCATCCCAGCCAATCACCAAAGGCTCGCTGGACGCCAAGCTCAAAGCCCACGTCAAGAACGTGGTGGTGATCTACCTGGAAAACCGCAGCTTCAACAACCTGTTCGCCAACTTCCCCGGCTGCCAGTCGCCGCTGTCGGCCGCCGCGCCGGCGGCACAGCGCGACCGCAACGGCAGCGTGCTGCCAACGCTGCCGAAAATCTGGGGCGGCATGGTGCCCAACGCGCAGGACATCGGCGGCCGCAAAGTGCTGATCAACGAAGACCAGATCAAGGACCTGCCCAACGCCCCATTCAAACTGACCGACATCGACGGCAGGCCGCTGCCGGAAGCCGTCGTCACTCGCGACCTGTGGCACCTGTTCTACCAGAACCAGATGCAGATCAACGGCGGCAAGAACGACGGCTTCGTCGCCTGGGCCAACAGCGGCGGCATGGTCATGGGCTATTACGGCGAAACGAGCAAGAACCTGGGCATGTGGAAGATCGCCGAAGAATTTACCCTGTGCGACAACTTCTTCATGGCGGCCTTCGGCGGCTCCTACCTGAACCACCAGTTCCTGATCTCTGGCCGCACACCCGAATACTTCAACGCGCCCAACACGGCGGCGAAAAAGAAAATCTCGGTGACGGAAGACGGCCCGACCGGCTCGCGCCTGGCGCTGGCCCAGGACAATCCGGCATCGGCGCTGGATGGCGCTCCCCGCTTCGTCAACGACGGCGCCATCACGCCCGACGGCTACGCCGTCAACACCATGGCCCCGCCCTACCAGCCCAGCTTCGTCCGCCCCGCGCCCGGCGGCGACAAGCAACTGGCCGACCCGGACGACGCCAGCACCCTGCCGCCGCAGACTTACAACACCATTGGCGACCTGCTGTCGGCCAAGGGTGTGAGCTGGGCGTGGTACGCGGGCGCATGGCAGGCCGCGCTGGACGCCCAGGGCGGCGGTGCCAAGCCCAATTTCCAGTACCACCACCAGCCCTTCAACTACTTCAAGAGCTTCGCGCCCGGCTCGGCGGCGCGCGCCCAGCACCTGCGCGACGGCGGCCTGGGCGACAGCCCCATCTCCAACAAATTCCTCGCCGACGTGGTGGCGGGCAAGCTGCCGGCCGTCAGCTTCTACAAGCCGCAGGGTAATCTAAACCTGCACGCGGGCTACTCCGACGTGGAATCGGGCGACCAGCATGTGGCGAACGTGATCGAACACTTGAAAAAATCCCCCCAGTGGAAGGACATGGTGGTGGTCGTCACCTTTGACGAAAACGGCGGCTGGTGGGACCACGTGGCGCCACCCAAGGGCGACCGCTGGGGCCCCGGTTCGCGCATCCCGGCGCTGGTCATCTCGCCCTACGCCAAGAAAGGCCAGGTCGACCACTCCTTCTACGACACGACCTCGATCCTGCGCTTCATCACCCGCCTGCACGGCCTGCCGCTGCTGGAGGGACTGGCCGAGCGCAACAAGGCTTTCGCGGCCCGCAACGCCCTGCCGCCGGGCGATCTGACGGGCGCCCTGAGCTTCCGCTGACGCTTTCGCAGCATTTGCGGAGTGTGATACACTGCGCCCACTTTGGAGCCCGACTGCAGCAGCCGGGCTTTTGTTTTGTGCGCTACGTGGTGGAATGAGAGACAAAAAAGATAATGCGACGATCGACCTGCCCGGCTTTGGCCCGGCTGCGCCGATGGAGCCGGAGCCCAAGCGCCCGCCGCCGCCCCGCGTCCGCCGCCCGGCGCAAAAGCAGGTCCAGCTCGAGCTGCTGGAGCCGACCGACACCACCGGCCTGCCGCTGTGGGTCAACGATCCGGGCCTGGACCTGAGCGGCCTGCCCGTATGGGCCCAGGATCCGGCCTGAGCGCCAGCCCGCCCTTCGCCTCACCGCCGCGCCTGGCCTGCGCCTCATCGCTGCGGCATACACCACCCTTAACGCTTCCGGCCTGCTAGACTGTGGCAGCCGCCCACTTCTCCCGCATTGATCATGACGACCCACTCCTTTTCCAGCCTGCCGCTGACGCCCGCCTTCCTGTCCAACCTCGACACGCTGGGCTACCACCAGATGACGCCCATCCAGGCCCAGAGCCTGCCCGCCGTGCTGGAAGGACGCGACCTGATCGCCCAGGCCAAGACAGGCAGCGGCAAGACGGCGGCCTTCGGCATCGGCATCCTGCATAAGCTGAACCCCGCATGGTTCGCTACCCAGGCGCTGGTGCTCTGCCCCACGCGCGAACTGGCCGACCAGGTGGCCAATGAGCTGCGTCGCCTGGCGCGGGCGCTGGGCAACGTCAAGATCCTGGTGCTGACGGGAGGCTCGCCCATGCGGCCGCAGATCGCCTCGCTGGAGCACGGCGCCCACATCGTGGTCGGCACCCCGGGGCGGATCCGCGACCACATCTCGCGCGAGACGCTCAACCTGTCCACCGTGCAGACCCTGGTGCTGGACGAGGCGGACCGCATGACCGACATGGGCTTCTACGACGAGATCGCGGGCATCGTCAGCGCCTGCCCCAAGCGCCGCCAGACCCTGCTGTTCTCGGCCACCTATCCGGACGATATCCGCCGCGCCACCGACGACTTCCTCGCCGATCCGGTCGAAGTGACGGTGGAGGCGCAGCACGACAAGGAACAGATCGAGCAGCACTTCTTCGAAATCGGCTTCGATGAGCGCAACAGCGCCGTGGCTAGGCTGCTGGCGGCCTACCAGCCGGAATCGGCCATCGCCTTCTGCAACACCAAGGTGCAGTGCCGCGAGCTGGTGGAATATCTGCGCGAACAGGGCTTCTCGGCCCTGGCCCTGTACGGCGAGCTGGAACAGCGCGAGCGCGACGAGATCCTGGTGCTGTTCTCCAACCGCAGCTGCTCGGTACTGGTGGCGACCGACGTGGCGGCGCGCGGGCTGGATATCTCGGGCCTGGACCTGGTGATCAACGTTGACGTCTCCAAGGACGCGGAAGTCCACGTCCACCGCATCGGCCGCACAGGTCGCGGCGGCGAAAAAGGCCTGGCCCTGTCGCTGTGCGCGCCGAACGAGAAAAAATGGGTCAAGCTGATCGAGGAATACCAGAGCACGCCCGCCGAGTGGTACGACCTGGCCTCGCTGGACGTGGATGAATACGCAACCGGCTCGCGCGCGCCCATGATGACGCTGGTGATCGCCGGCGGCAAGAAGGACAAGCTGCGTCCCGGCGACGTGCTGGGCGCGCTGACGGGCGACGCGGCGCTCAGCAAGGAGCAGGTCGGCAAGATCAATGTGTTCGAGTTCCAGACCTATGTGGCGCTCGACCGCCGCGTGGCTTACCAGGCCTTCGAGCGCCTGAGCCACAACAATCCGCTGGGTGGCGACTTCGGCGCCTTCAAGGGCCGCAACTTCAAGATGCGCTTTATCGAAGACTAAGCGCGAAGATCAGGCGCATAGAGCCGGCGCGGTGAGCGCGGCCGCCTGGCGGCCCGCCCTGGCTTTACAGTCCGCGGCCGGTCAGCGAGACACTCGCAGGGAACTGCGGCGGACGGCGGTGCCGTGTCGCCTGCTCATAGGCGTAGGCCATGCCGATCAGCGCCGCGTCGCTATAGTCCTCGCCCACAAAGGACAGACCCACCGGCGCGCCGCGCACATAACCGGCCGGCACGGTGACATGGGGATGGCTGGCCTCCGGCGCCAGCAGCTGGACGCCCGTGGGCGCCAGCAACGCATCTAGTCCACCGTCGCGCAGCGCCTGCGCCACGTCGCCCGCGCCGCCCCTGAATGCGGGTGGCAGCGTGACGTCGATCAGTACTGCGCCCTGCGCCATCAGATCCAGCAAAGCTTGTTCAATGACGGCGTCGCGCTCAACATCGGCGCCGAAGCAGTGGCGCGCCACGCCGATGCGCGCGCCCTGCAGGCCGCGCCGGTCCAGCGCAGCCGGGAAATCGCCGGTCCCGCCAACGGCGACGCCTGCCATCAAAGCATTCGCGTCCCCACCCGCCTCTACGGCGGCTTGCACGCCAACCGCCGCTGCCGCCTCCTCGGTGGCCGGATCGTTGGGATCAATGCCCACCATCGCCGCCAGCATCAGGGCCGCATCGGTCACGCTGCGCGCCATCGGACCTGCGGTATCGCGCACATCGGCCAGCGACAGGATGCCGCTGCGGCTGACCAGTCCAAAGGTCGGCTTGATGCCGACCAGGCCGCAGCAAGCCGCCGGAGAAATCAGGGAAGCATCCGTTTCCGTGCCCACGGTCAGCGTGGCCAGGCCGGCCGCAATGGCCACGCCGTGGCCCGTGCCGCCGTCCGCGCACAGTCCCGCCCACTGGCCGGGATTGGTCTTGCCGATGATGACAGCGCCCGCCGCCCGCAACAGGGCCGCCACATGGGCGTCGCGCATGGCGCGCACGCCGCCGGACGCCATGGCGCCGCCGCCGCCCGTACCCATACGGTCGGCCGTGGCGATACTGTCCTTGAGCAGCACGGGGATGCCGTGCAGCGGGCCGCGCAGGCGGCGCAGATTGCGCTCGCGGTCCAGCTCCAGCGCGACTTTCAGCGCTTCCGGATTGATCTCGATGACGGGAGGGTGGCGCTGGCCGCTCTGGTTGATGGTGCGGATACGGGCCAGGTATTGCGAAGTCAGGGAATGGGAAGTCAGCTTGGCGGCAGCCATCATTTCCTGCTGCTCGCGCACCCCGGCTTCCAGGATGCCGCCAGTGCCGAAACGGGGCGCCCCGACCTGGGCCGCGATGGGGTGACGGCTGGCCGCAGCCATGCCGGCGCGCGCCGCCTGCCCGATCTGAACGAAGTTCCCACGCTCCATGCCGGCCCCTTGTTATTGATTTCTACATGGGTCCATAGCATAGCAATGAAAACATTTCCAATCCACAAAAATTGCAGGACAGCACAAAATATTTGTTCGACAAGAGTCGACCGAGTCTCACATACGGCAAAAAAGCAACTATCGGGACGGAATTGGGCGCAGCGGGCGAAAAAAAAGGCTATGTAGCGGCTAGGTGTGGAAAGACTCCGACCGAAGCCTTGAGTAAGTCCAATGGCGCATTGATCCGATGGGCATCCAATGCCCATCGCCATCCCAGATAATTGGGAAGG
>Ga0213872_10000262_pt1 | contig 45589 bp, 35 predicted proteins | sample VelepicomBERX_R2_FD_160071 | JGI IMG/M metagenome (GOLD analysis project Ga0213872, IMG submission 160071) | Rhizosphere microbial communities from Vellozia epidendroides in rupestrian grasslands, the National Park of Serra do Cipo, Brazil - RX_R2 | ecosystem: Host-associated > Plants > Roots >... | reverse complement strand
GCCGCTTTCATTCCGCAATATCGAAACCTATACCGGCCGCAAGATGAGCATGAACGACTACATGGGATTCATCGGCAGCAATTTCGACCCATCGATCGCATGGAGCGAACTTGAATGGATCCGCGACAGCTGGAAGGGCAAGCTCGTCATCAAGGGCCTGCTCGATCCTGAGGATGCACGCGATGCCCGGCGGCTCGGCGCCGACGGGATCATCGTGTCCAACCACGGCGGGCGTCAGCTTGACGGCGCCATCCCAACGGCTCGCGCGCTGCCGGACGTGGTCGATGCTGTTGGCGGCGATCTCACCGTCTTGGTCGATTCCGGTGTGCGCTCGGGGCTCGATGTCGTGCGCATGCTGGCGCTCGGTGCCAAGGGTGTCCTGCTGGGGCGAGCTTATATCTACGCCTTGGCGGCCGGCGGACAACCCGGCGTATCGAATCTCTTGAAGCTCTTCGCCGCCGACATGAAGGTCACCATGACGCTGATCGGTGCGAAATCGCCTGCGGACATCACGCGTGAAGCGCTTGACTCAGCAGCAAAGCGCTCTGGCGCCGAACTGAAGCCAAAGATATTCTTGGCGCCGAAGGCGGTCGGCACACGGTCAAACTGAAGTCAAACGCGCAGACCGGCAGCTGACGCGGTCGCTTGGGTCAGGACCGAATGAACGGAATGCGCGGCACACCGTGAGCGGGATGCTCACCGCTGAACAGCCGCAAGCGCCCTGCAGAGCCGCCGTCCAGCCTTGACCAGCACGCGGCTCAGAAGCGCTGAACGTACGGCGATGAAATGCGAAAAGCCCCAGCGCAATGCGCTGGGGCTTCGTAGTTTGATAGATGACCCGGTGTGGTGATCGCCTCACCATTTGGTGTGTAACAGACTCACCTTTGGGTGTACTCGCCTCGCCTTATGCTCATTCCCACACAGGCTCGAACCTGCATGCACCTCAACCGCACTGACCCACGTAGCCGCAGGCCGTGCAGAAATCGCAACCGTCCTTGTGAATCATGGTGTGGTTGCCGCACTCCGGGCAAGGCCGGCCGGCCATGGCCTCGACCTGGATGCCTGGCGCGGCCTTGGATGCCTTGGGGGCCTGCAGCAGGCCCATGTCCACGAGTGGCATGCCGGCTTCGTCGAGCACGCCCAGCATGGCGTAGCGGTGAATGACGAGGCGGGCCACATAGGCCACCGTCGACGGCCAGATCTGCTGGCGGCGCTCGCCCTTGAGGCTGGGCACCGGCGCCATGAAGTGCCCCAGCGGTTCGCCCACATTGAGCAGCTTGCGCAGCTTCATGCCGATCCAGCCCGGATCCATCACACGCATGTCCAGCGAGAGCAGCCGGGCCAGGCCATCGAAGGCCTTTGGGTAGTTGCCGGAGAAGCCCATGGCGCAGGGCCGCGTGACCGTGCCACCTTCCGGAGATGGCAGGCTGACTTCCTTCAAGGTGAGCGTGAACTGCTCGTTGGTGGCGGGGTTGTCCACGTCCACGGCCCAGGCCAGCGTGCCGCTGACGCTGGTGCGGGGCTCCTCACGGCTGAACATGGCGTCGATCACGGGCGTGGGGCCGCCCTCCTGCAGCGCCCCGAGCTGCTCGCAGCGCCAGCGGATCACGGCCGCTGTGGCGGCCACGACGCCGGGGAACAGGCGCTTGTCGCCCGACGGCGGCACGGACATTTCGAAAGCACGCTCCTCGGCGACCGTGGCCAGGGCGTCGAGCTTGAGCCTGAGCCATGCCGCGTCGTTGGTGCGCAGGTCCATGGAGAGCGTCTTGGCAAGCGCGGAGAGGCCGCGCGGCTGCTCGGCGCCGTTGACCCAGACCTCGAAAGGCAGGTTGCGGCCGAAGAGGCCGGCGTCCAGACCCTCGGCCGGCATCTCGCCGACGAAGAGCGCGAAGTCGCCGTGCGGGTGGCGGATCATGTAGCTCCAGGCCGGATTGCCGCCCGGCATGTCGGGCCGGCTGGGCCAGCGCAGGGAGTCGAGCACGGCCTTGGGCAGACGCTCCAGCAGCAAGCGCTGGTTGGTGCCATCGACCGCCAGGGGCTCGGGCTTTTTCACTGTGCCAGCATCGACGCTCAGAACGCTGCCCAGCACTGAGTTCGGACGGTAGGTCGCCAGGCCCTTGAGCTTGCCTTGCCAAGCCTGGACGTAGAGATCCTGGAAGTCGGCATAGGGATAGTCGGCCGGCACGTTGACGGTCTTGGAGATCGAGGTGTCGATGAAGGGCGCGACTGCCGAGACCATGGAGGCGTGGTCGGCAGCCTGCAACTCCAGCGCGGTGACGAAAGCATCGGACAGCGGCGTGTCCTTGCCGAACAGATGCCGGTAAAGCCGCCAGGCATGGTCCTCGACCGCATACTCCTTGAAGCCGCCGCCTTCGGCCTGGCCGATGCGCTTCTTTCGCGTGTAGCTCCAGCTGAACGGGGGCTCGATGCCATTGCTGGCGTTGTCGGCGAAGGCCAGGCTGATGGTGCCCGTCGGCGCGATCGAGAGCAGGTGCGAATTGCGCAGGCCCTGGGCGCGGATTTTGTCCTTGAGCGCCTTGGGCAGACGCGAAGCGAAGCTGCCACCGGAGAGATAGAGCTCGGCGTTGAAGAGGGGGAAGGCGCCCTTCTCCTGCGCGATGTCGGCGGAGGCGCCGTAGGCCGCGTCGCGCATGACCTCGCTGATGCGCGCTGCCATGGCCCGCGCAGCCTCGCTGTCGTAGCGCAGGTTCAGCATCACGAGCGCGTCGCCCAGGCCCGTGAACCCGAGCCCGATGCGGCGCTTGTTCGAGGCCTCGCGCGCCTGCGCCGGCAAGGGCCAGGGCGTGGTGTCGAGCACGTTGTCGAGCATGCGCGTGGCCACGGCACAGACCTCGGCGAAACCTTCGTCGTCGAAGCTGGCCTTGGGCCCGAAGGGATCACGCACGAACAGGGCGAGGTTGACGGAGCCGAGGCAGCAGCAGCCGTAGGGCGGTAACGGCTGTTCGGCACAATTGTGAACGTAAAAACCATTGGCATCGAAGGCGTGGACATGCTCGATCGTCACGTCGAAGACCTCTTCCTCGCCGTCAGCCGCGATACTGCACACGGTCGCGAGAAAGCGTTCGCGATTGAGCGTGCGGCAATTGGACGCGAGCGCCTCGTCAAGCCGACGCTGCTTGGCGGCGTCCTCGAAGCCGATCAATTCGGCATATCGCTTCAGGTTCTCGCCTGAGATGACCAACTCGTGCAGAGCATGGCTCGGGTAGTCCTCGCGGCCACCATGACCAGCTGGCATCGCTCGCAGCCCGACGGGTCGACGCTGCTGATGGATCGTCGACGCAATGCCTAGGCGCAGCAGCATGCGCTGAGCGGCCTGCAGATTCAGCAGCTCTGCCCGCGCGAGGCGTACGCAGACTCCCATGTCTTGCGAACCCTGCACCGAGCCATCCGCGTCGAAGAGCCCGCGTAAAAGGCTGCAGTGGAAGTCCGACGAGCTCGCCTCCATGGCTGGCGTGATACGTCTGTGATCGGCGGTGGCGCCGAAATCGGCCGCCAGATCCCGCAGCGCGGTCGAGGCCAGCCAAATCTCGCCCCCGCCGACCGCGGGCCGCCGCCAACCCTCGACATCCGAACGGTGCGGCATGCCTGCCAGCGACTGCTCTACCGCTGCCAGCGACTGTTCCACCGCTGCTATCACGCCCATCACGCCCATCATGCCCGTCATGCCCGTCATGCCCGTCACGCCAACCCAGCTGGCGGGTCTGTCGGCGGTGTCGTGGCCGACGGCCTTCAGTTCTGGGGCCCAGACAGACAGCACGGCCTTGTCGCCCTTCAAATGGCCGTCACCGATCAACAGGCCCAACAAGTAGCCTTGCTCGGCCGTCCCCCTACCCTCCCACCCTTCCAAGGCGCGATGGTCATGGAGGAGAAGTTCGTCGCCCTCGTGCACCTGAGCGGCGGCGACCCATTCGCTCTCCACCAGATAGCGCGTCTTGCGTGTCACGCGGCGTACGGGATGGTCCGCCGTCAGGCGAAGCGCATGACCTTCGCGCGTCTGCAGACGCAATACAGGCTTGAAGCCGGTCGCAAAAAATCCGTTGGACTCGCTTCGATAGGCCTTGCCGTCAACCATGGCCGTGAACGGCCGGCCGATCAGCGCACTCACTTGCCGCGGTCCTTGCGCGGTATGCACCCATGTATCGGCAGTCACACAAGGATTCGTCGCCGCAATCGCCTCGCAGTAATGCAGGTTGTTGTCCTCGTTGATGCGATCGAGAAAGAGCACGCCGGGCTCGGCATGGTCGTAGGTGGACCGCATGATCTGGTCCCACAGCGAGCGGGCCGAGACCTTGCGATAGACCCATTGCCCGTCACCGCGCTGGAAGGCGCCCGCCTCGCGCTGCGCTTGGCCGGGCAGCGCGCGGTGCGCGAGTTCCACCAGTCCGTCTGAGATCACGGCCTGCATGAAGGCGTCGGTGACGCCGACCGAGATGTTGAAGTTGGACAGGTCGCCCTGGTCCTTGGCGTGGATGAACTCCTCGATATCGGGATGATCGCAGCGCAGCACCCCCATCTGCGCGCCGCGCCGGCTGCCCGCGCTTTCCACCGTCTCGCAGGAGCGGTCGAAGACGCGCATGTAGCTGACCGGACCCGAGGCGTGGCTTTGCGTGGACCCCACCCAGGCGCCCTTGGGCCGGATGCGCGAGAAGTCGTAGCCCACGCCACCCCCGCGGCGCATGGTCTCGGCGGCCTCGGTCAGCGCGGTGTAGATGCCCGGATGCCCTTCCTCGGCCGTGGCGATGGAGTCGCCGACCGGCTGGACGAAGCAGTTGATGAGCGTGGCGGCCAGCTCGGTGCCGGCGGCAGAGAGGATGCGACCAGCGGGAATGAAGCCCCGCTTCTGGGCGTCGAGGAACTTGGCCGCCCAGGCTTCGCGGTTCTCGGGTTTCTCGGCCTGAGCCAGGGCGCGAGCCACGCGCTGGCGCAGATCATCGAGGGTGCGCTCGTCGCCCTTGGCGTATTTCTCGAGCAGCACCTCGGTGCTGATCTCCTGCGCGGGCAGGCTGGCGATATCGGCCTGGGCGAAAAGCTCGCCCGTGCTGGGGATGATTTGCGTGGTCATTCGGGGCCTCTTGAGCCCCACGATGCTGCCCTCAAACAGGCAACCCTACAAGGTCAGACAGTCACTAGTACAACCGCGGCCGCCACGCTGGCCAGTGCCACGAGCATGACAAGCTGTCCCGACGGCGTGAACGCCGAATCCTCGGACCAGGGCAGGTGAATACCTTCGCGCCAGTGATGCGCCGAGCGATTGATCTTCGAGAGCAAGTTCATGGCAGCTTCCTCCGGAATTCGATTCCTGAAAGATTCTTGACAGCTATTGTTGCCCCCTCATTTCAACCTTGCTTCCGTGGGGTTATGGGTGACTATTCACGGCTCAGAAAGGGTTGATCGACTTCTCTCGGCGGTAGTGCACATAGCCCACACTGGCCCCGGCGCGCAGGCCCACGCCGAGGCGGATCGGCGCCAAGGTGATGCCTCCACGTCGCTGGTAGTTGATGCCAGCGCCGCCGATGTAGTAGAGGCTGCCGTCCACGCCCGGGAAGCGCTGGTACAAGGCGTCCACATTGGGCAGGCGATAGATCAACGTGAAGACCTTGGATGCGTTGCCCCCGGCGTCGAAGCCGATCGACGGGCCGGCCCAGTAGACTTTGCGACCGGCACCGACCTTCTGCACCAGTTCCCCCTCGCCATAGCGCAGGCCCACCGTCAGTGCACCGGCCGCCTCCTCGCCCTTGATATAGGCGTTGGGCCGGCCCTGCTCGTGGAAAGCCTTCTCGATGACCTTGGCCAGGCCTTCGGTGGTGTTGCCGAAGAATTCGGTGGCGGCGTGCAGCACCGAGTCCTGGTCGTAGGTCTTGTCATCATCGGCGGCAAAGGACGGCAGCGCCGGCGCCAGCAGGCCAGCGCCCAGGCCCAGCAACAGTTGCCGGCGGTCGAGATGGTTCATGGAGATCTCCTTGGGGTATTTACCGAGCTTAGATGAAGGCAAGAGCATACGCAGAAGCCGGGAACAACTGGACACAATCGGCACCCAATCGCGTCCGTAACTCCCTACACTTGGCGCTTGCGCATCTGCCCCTGGCACCCTCAAGGCAATGAGTTCGTCACCGGATCTCCCCAAGCTGGTCATGGCGCTCGAGTACGCCGATATCGCCGCAGGCCTCTATCTGTCCGGCGGCAGCGACCATGCTGCAAGACTGCTCGCCGCCGGCGCCGAGGCGCTGCTCGGCGATCTGGCCAAGCTTCTGTCCCCGCATGCCGAGGACGATGAAGTTCAGGTCCTGCTCACGCGCGTGGCGCTGCAGTACGAGTCGCCCACGCGCCTGCCGCGCAGCCATTCTCTGGCCCGGCGGGAAAATGACACTCTCGAACGTGCCAGCGAACTCGCCGGGTTCTCGGAGGGCGAGGTGCGCCAAGCTGCCGCCGCGCTGCTTCGTTCCTGCTGGTACCAGCTCGAAGCCATCGGCCTCGAGGCTTTGATTCCCACGCGCTTGCAACGCGCTGTGGACGAGAGCACCATTACCGCATACTGAGGCCATGCGCGAGGCCGCGCGCCGGTTGCGCCGGTTGCGCCGGTTGTGCGCCAGCGAGGGAGACGATCATCAGCACCGAAAGACGTCATTTCAGCCGTGTCGGCTTCACGAGCGGGGCCGAACTGGTCACCGTGGATTTGCATCTGGCTGTCCAGGTCATCGATCTTTCGCTCAAGGGCGCCCTGCTCATGCTGCCCGCCGAGGCCAAGCTCGTCAGCGGCTCGCCCTGCCTGCTCAAGTTGCAGCTGGGTGATGACGGCCCGCAGATTTCCATGGCCGGTGAAATTGCCCACGCCGTCGGCAACCGGGCCGGCATGCTGTGCCGCTCCATCGATCTGGAAAGCATCACGCATCTGCGCCGCTTGATCACGATGAACACCGGTGACCCGCTTTTACTGCAGCGTGACCTGCAGGCCCTGGCAGTCTGAAAGCGGCGGGGATCGCTCCGGTCCGAACGGGTTTCGTCGCCATAGGGCGCATTTCATCTGATGAACTGACAAGCCCGGGTCGACCGGCACACAATCGGCGCCCATGAGCCCTACTGGTGTCGCTTTCTGGCGTGTCTTCAACCTGCGCATGATTGCGGCGGTGTTCTTTTTCTGCCTGCTGCACGCGCTCTCTCGCATGCTCGCCTGGTACGACGGGGAACCGCAGCCGCTGCCGTACTGGCTCTTCGATCTGGTGCGCTTTACGCGCCAGACGCTGCTGACCGGGCTGTCCATCTTGCTGATGATGGCGCTGGCCGAGGCCTGCCTGGCCAGACTGCACTTGAATCGCTGGGCCCGCGTGCTCCTGCAGGCCGGCTTCGTGAGTGCCGGCGCCGTGCTGGGAACCTGGGCGCGTTTTGTCGTGGCCAATTGGGATTTTCAGGATGTCAGCTTCATGCCGAGCTGGTTCGTCTCCACCGCCGTGTTGTGGACGCTCTTCGGCGGCCTGGCCTACGCGGTGATGTCGGTGCTGCGCTCCGACGCCGATGCTCGCGATCGATTGCGCCAGGCCGCGCGCCAGCGCGAGGCGCTGGAAGCCCAGAGCCTGGAAGCGCAGGTCTCGGCACTCAATGCGCAGATCGAACCCCACTTCCTTTTCAACACGCTGGCCAACGTCAAGCGCCTGTACGAGACCACGCCGCATCGCGGCCGCGACATGCTGGTGAGCCTGATCGCCTATCTGCGAGCCGCATTGCCGAGCATGCGCCGGCATGAATCCACGCTGGGCCAAGAGCTCGAACTCGTGCGCAACTACCTGACCATCCTGCAAATGCGCATGGGCGAGCGGCTGTCCTTCGACATCGTCGCCGAGCCCGCCTTGCTGGCCACCAGGCTGCCGCCCATGGTCCTGCCCACACTGGTGGAGAACGCAATCAAGCATGGCCTGTCCCCGCTACCCGAGGGCGGCCGCATCGAGATCGAGGCCCGTGCCGAGGGCGCCGATCAGCTGGCCGTCGAGGTGCGCGACAACGGCCGCGGCTTCTCCGCTAGCGGCGGCTCGGGCGTGGGGCTGGCCAATACGCGGGCCCGCCTGGCGGCGCTCTTCGGCGCCGATGCCGCGCTGGAGCTCGAAGCCGGCACGCCGCGCGGCGTGGTGGCGCGGGTGCGCATGCCCATCCGAGCGGGAGAGCGGGCCGGTGAACGTGTCGAAGGCGTGATGGCATGAGCAGCGTTGCATTCGAGGCGTCGCCGACGACCGCAGCCGGTGGAGGAATCGGCCACGTGATTCGCTCATGGCGCTCGCTGCGCGCCATCGAGCTGGCCGTGTTCGTGCTCGTGGGCCTGCTGTTCGGCCTGCTGGACCTGTCCTCGCTGCTCGAGTTCGATGTCGGCGACCACATCCCGGCGGTCATGCTTCGCCACCTGAGCATGCCCATCATCGGCAGTCTCGTGCTGCTGCTGTTCTGGCTGCCTGCCGACCGCAGCGACCCTCAGCATCCGAGGCGCATCCATCGCTTGGCGCTGGCGGCCGTGCTCGGTTCCGTGGCGGCCATTGTCATCATCGAATGGATCGGCAAGCATGTGCCCTGGCCGTCCATCATGGACTTGATGCGTGCCAAGAAGGGCCTGCCGCCCTACCCGGACACCAGCCTGATCGGCGTGATCGGCTTCAGCCTGTGGATCCTGCTGCCGTCCATCCTGATGGTGGCCGTGTGCGAGTTGCTGCGCCGTCGCCACCGCAGCGAGGCCCAGCTCTCGCGCCTGCTCGACGAACACGGGCAGCTGCGCCGCCGCGCCATGGCTTCGCGTCTGGCCACCTTGCAGGCGCAGGTCGAACCCGAGCTGCTGTTCGAGGCGCTCGTGGACATCGAGCAGGCCTATGGCCGCGGCGAACGCGAGGCGGCCGCGCGCATGGAGCTGCTGATTCGCCACCTGCGCGTGGCCCTGCCGCGCCTGCGCGATTCGGGCTCGACGCTGGAGGCCGAGGCCGAGCTGCTCGCGACCTACCTGGGCTTGCTGCAAGGCCTGGGCCGTGCGCCGCTGCGCTTTGAGCAGCAATGGTCGGCCGAACTCGCCAGCACGCCGGTGCCGCCCATGCTGCTGCTGCCGCTGCTCCAGCGCGCCTTGTGCATGGCCAGGCCGACGCGCTGCACGCTCAGCGCCGAGAGTCGCTGGAGCGGCGAAGGCGGCATGGCCATCCACCTCGCGTTCGACTTGCCGAACCTGTGCGGTGATGATGCGGAGGTCGCCGCACTCGCCTCGCGGCTTCATGTCTTCACCGAGCAGGCCCGGCTGCGTTGCCATAGCGACGCCGTGCAGACCGTCTTCACCATCGAGCTGCAGAAATGAGAGCCCTGACCGCCCCGACCGCCGTTGTCGCCGAGGACGAGGAGACCCTGCGCCACGAGCTGGTGGAGCAGCTCGGCCGGCTCTGGCCCGAGCTCTCCATCGTCGGCGAGGCGGCCGACGGCATCCAGGCCCTGCGCCTGCTCGATCAGCACCGGCCGGATGTGCTTTTCCTCGACATCCAGATGCCGGGTGCTACCGGCCTGGACGTGGCGCGCCAGGTCGGCAACCGCAGCCACGTCGTTTTTCTCACCGCCTACGACCAGTACGCCGTCGCCGCCTTCGATCAGGGCGCGGTGGACTACGTGCTCAAGCCGCTCGCCACCGCGCGGCTCTTCACCGCAATCAGCCGGGTCAAGCAACGCCTGGCCTCGCCGAGCCTCGACTACGCGCAGCACATGGGCCGCGCGGTGGAGCAGCTGTCCACGCGCACGGGCGTTGGCACCGAGAGCCGGTCCTTCCTTCGCTGGATCAACGCCTCTGTCGGACAGTCGCTCAAGCTCATCACCGTGGACGAAGTGCTCTATTTCCAGTCGGACAACAAATACACGCGAGTCGCCACGCGCGAGGGCGAGGCCCTGATCCGCAAGCCGCTCAAGGAACTGCTCGACGAGCTTGACCCGAGCCAGTTTTGGCAGGTTCACCGCTCCACGCTCGTCAACGCCACCGCCATCGCCGCGGTGACGCGCGACTTCCGCGGCCGCATGCAGCTCAAGCTCAAAGAGCGCAACGAGATGCTGCTCGTGGCCGAAAGCTACGCCCACTTGTTCAGGCAGATGTGATGCGAATTCTCCTTTGCAGCCTCCTTCTGGCCGGCACGGTCCACGCCGCACCCGCGAACCCACCCAACCTCACGCCCATCGACGCGAACCTCACGACCTCGGGCCAGCCCTCGGCCCAATGGCTCGCCACGCTGAAAGAGCAAGGTTTCGAGGCCGTGATCTACCTCGCACCGCCCACGGTCGAGGATGCGGTGAAGGACGAGCCCTTGATCGTCGGCCGGCAGGGCCTGGTGTGGGCGAATCTCCCGATCCGCTGGGACGCGCCAGCCGATGCCGACTACGAGACTTTCGCCGCCCTGCTGAAGTCCTTGCGCGGCAAGAAGGTGCTCGTGCACTGCCAGGTCAATTTCCGCGCCTCCACGTTGACCTTCCTCTACCGTGTGCTGGTCGAGAAGACCGACCCTCAGCAGGCCTGGGAGGCGGTGTCCAAGGTCTGGACACCGCGCGGCCCCTGGAAGGAGCTGATGCTCGATCGGCTCAAGAAGAACGGGGTCGCATTCGACCCGTTCTGATCTGAGCTGCGCTCAGACGCCGCCGCCGAGAGCTTTGTACAGCTGCACGCTGTTGAGCTGGCTCGCCAGCTGCAACTGCACCAGGGCCTGCTCGGCGGTGAAGGCACTGGTCTGCGCGCTCAGCAGATCGAGCTGGCTGGCGGCGCCGTTGGCGTAGCGAAGCTCGACCAGGCGCAGGGTCTCGCGCGCGGCGCGGGTCTGCTGCTCCTGGGCCGTCAGCTGCTCTTCATACGTGGCGCGGCCGGCCAGCGCATCGGCCACTTCGCGGAAAGCGCTCTGCACGGCCTTCTCGTACTGGGCCACCGCCACACCCTGAGCGGCCTTGGCGGCGTCCAGGTTGGCGCGATTGCGGCCGGCATCGAAGATGGGCATGGCGGCCTGGGCGGCGAAAGTCCAGATCGTGTTCGTGAAGAGCTTGGACAGATCGTTGCTCGCCGAGCCGAGCTGGCCCGTCAGCGTGATGGAGGGGAAGAAGGCCGCGCGCGCCGCGCCGATATTGGCCTCGGCGGCGACGAGCTGCTGCTCGGCCTGGAGCACGTCCGGGCGCGCCAGAAGCACCTCAGACGGCAGGCCCACGGGCACGTCGGGCATGACCAAGGAGCCGGGCGGCAGATCGACCGGCAGGGCCTGGCCCAGCAGCAGAACGAGGGCGTTCTCGTCCTGCGCACGCTGGCGGCGGGCCTGCGCCTCGGCCGTTCGCGCGCTCGCACTGGCCGATTCGGCCGTGGCCATGTCCAGCGCGGACGCGGCACCGAGCTCGAACTTGCGACGCGTCAGCGACTCGGCTTCGACACGGGCCTTGAGCGTGGCCGTGGCCAGCGATTCGAGCGCAGTGTCGGCCTGCCAGGCCAGGTAGGTCGACGCTACGCCGGCCACCAGCGAGATCTGCGCGGCACGCGTGCCTTCGATGCTGGCCAAGTAGTGGGCCGTGGCAGCGTCGCTGGCATTGCGCAGCCGACCCAGCAGATCGAGCTCGTAGGCGCTGACCTGCAGGCCGGCTTGGTAGTTGGGTGTGGTCGAGGCCGGAATGTCGGAGCGCGTGCGGATCACGGCCGCACCGACCGTAGGCCAGCGGTTGGCATCGCTGACCCGGGCCAGGGCGCGCGCTTGCTCGGCATTGAGCGCCGCCGCGCGCAGATCGCGGTTGTTGGCCAGGGCGATGCGCACCAAGGCCACGAGGCGCGCGTCACCGGCATAGAACTGCGACCAGTCGAGCGCGGCGCCGGCGCTCTTGGTGGTCGCAGGCCATTGATCGGCCACCGGCAGCGCCGGACGCTGGTGATCGGGCGCGAGGTTGACGCAACCGGCCAGCGTCAGGGCGGCGGCAAGGATAGCTAGCTTCAATTTCATACGGATTCCCCCGCGCCAGGCGTGGCGGGCTTGTCGAGTTCGTGAGCGGCCAGCATGCGTTGGCGCTCGCTGCCCTTGAAGATGCGCCGCACCACCAGGAAGAAGACCGGCACGAAGAGCACAGCGAGCACGGTGGCGGTGATCATCCCGGAGAGCACACCGGTGCCGATCGCGCGCTGGCTCGCCGAGCCCGCGCCCGATGCGACGAACAGCGGCGCCACACCCAGGATGAACGCCAGCGAAGTCATGATGATCGGGCGAAAGCGCAGGTGGCTGGCTTCGAGGATGGCGTCCACGAGGCTCTTACCCTGGGCCTGCAGGTCCTTGGCAAACTCGATGATCAAGATCGCGTTCTTGGCCGACAGACCCATGATGGTGATGAGGCCGACCTTGAAGTACACGTCGTTGGCCAGACTGGCGTAGTTGTTCCCGAGCATCCGGCCGAGTTGACCGAGGCCGTAGGTCCCGAGCACCGAGCCCAGCAGGCCCAGCGGCACGACAAGCAGCACGGCAAAGGGAATGGACCAGCTCTCGTACAGCGCCGACAAGCACAGGAAGACGGCCAGCAGCGAGAAAGCGAGCAGCACCGTGGCTTGAGAGCCGGAGAGCTTCTCCTCGCGCGACAGGCCGGTCCATTCACAGCCGATACCCGCGGGCAGTTGGGTGCAGAACTTCTCCACCTCGGCCATGGCCTCGCCGGTCGAGCGACCCGGCGCGGCATCGCCGGCCAGACGCATGGACGGATAACCGTTGTAGCGCACAGCCTGCATCTGCCCGGTGACCCAGTGCGTGCTCGCGAAGGCCGCCATCGGCACGGAGTCCCCCTTGGCGTTAGGCACATTCAGCGCGAGAACATCCTGCGGCTGCATGCGGGCCTTCTGATCGGCCTGCACGACGACGCGCTGCATGCGCCCCTGGTTGGGGAAGTCGTTGATGTAGGCCGAGCCAACCTGTGTGCCCAGTACGGTGGCGATCGCGTCGTAGCTCACGCCCAGGGCGTTGGCCTTGTCGCGGTCGATGTCGACTTGCAGCTGGGGCGCGTCCTCCAAGCCGTCGGGGCGCACGCTGGTCGGGTTCACGATCTTGCTCTGCATCAGCATGCCCATCATCTGATTGCGCGCGCCAAGCAGCGCTTCGTGGCCCAGGCCGCCGCGGTCCTGCAAGCGCAGAGCGAAGCCGGTGGCCGTGCCGAGTTCCGGGATCGGCGGCGGCGAGAGCGGGAAGATGAAGGCATCGCGCACGCCCATCATGGCGCCAAAGGCCCGGCCGGCCAGGGCGGTGGCGCTGTGCTGCGAGCCTTTGCGCTCGTCCCAGGGCTTGAGCGGCACGAAGACGAGCGCCGCGTTCTGGCCCTGGCCCGAGAAGCTGAATCCGATCACGCCGATGGTGGCCTCCACCTCGGGCTGCTTGTGCATGAAGTCCTCGACAGCCTTCACGGCGGCCTCGGTGCGATGCGTGGTCGCACCCGGCGGCAGCTGCACGTTGACGATCAGGTAGCCCTGGTCCTCGCTGGGCAGGAAGGAAGTCGGCAGCTTGACGTAGAACCAGCCTACCGCGGCAATGACGGCCACATAGGCCACCAGCACCGAACCCGAGCGCTTGAGCAGGCGCGCCACCCAGCCTTCGTAGCCCTTGGCGGTGGCAGAGAAGCCGCGGTTGAACCAGCCGAAGAAGCCGCCCTTGGCATGGTGATGGCCGGCCTCGACGGGCTTGAGCAGCGTGGCGCACAGCGCGGGCGTGAGCGAGAGCGCCATGAAGCCCGAGATCAGCATGGCGGACACCATGCTCAGCGTGAACTGGCGGTAGATATTGCCCACCGAACCCGAGAAGAAGGCCATGGGCAGGAAGACCGAAACCAGGACCACGATGATGCCGATGATGGCACCCGAGATCTGGCCCATGGCCTTGCGTGTCGCCTCACGCGGCGGCAGACCCTCTTCGCTCATGATGCGTTCGACGTTCTCCACCACGACGATCGCGTCATCCACCAGCATGCCGATCACGAGCACCATGCCGAACAGGGTCAGCACGTTGATGGAGTAGCCCAGCGCCAGCATCACCCCGAAGGTGCCTAGCAACGCCACCGGAACGACCAGGGTCGGGATGAGGGTGAAGCGCCAGTCCTGCAGGAACAGGTACATCACGAGGAACACGAGCGCCACGGCCTCGACCAGGGTCTCGACCACCTGAGAGATCGAGATCTTGACGAACTTGGACGAGTCGTAAGGCACCTCGTAGATCACGCCGGCCGGGAAGTACTGCTTGAGCTCTTCCATGCGCGCCTTGATGGCCGTGGCGGTCGCCAGCGCATTGCCCGTGGGCGAGAGCTGCACGCCGATGCCGGTGCTGGGCTGTCCGTTCAGACGCGAATAGGAGCCATACCCCTGGCCGCCGAGCTCGACGCGGGCGACGTCCTTGAGCCGCACGGTCGAGCCGTCGGAATTGGCGCGCAAGACGATGTTGCCGAACTGCTCGGCGTTTTCGAGCTGGCCGCGCACGACCAGCGTGGCCGAGGTCGTCTGGTCCGTCACGTTGGGCAGGTCGCCGATGGAGCCGGCCGGCACCAGTGCGTTCTGGGCGCGGACGGCAGCGTTGACTTCAGCGGCGCTGAGCTTGTAGCCCACGAGCTTGGCCGGGTCGAGCCAGATGCGCATTGCACGCTCGGTGCCGAAGAGCTGGGCCTGGCCCACGCCGGGGATGCGCTGGATCTCGGGCAGCAAGTTGCGCGAAGCGTAGTCACCGAGCGCGATCGGATCGAGCTTGCCGTCCTTGCTCGAGAGCGTGACGAAGAGCAGGAAGTTTGAGCGCGACTTGTCCACCCGCACGCCCTGCTGGATCACGGCCGCCGGCAGGCGGGGAGTGGCGCGTGAGAGGCGGTTCTGGATGTCGACCTGGGCCAGGTCGATATTGGTGCCAGGCTCAAACGTCGTCGTGATGGAGGCCGTGCCGTTGGCCTGGCTGACCGATTCGACGTAGGCCAAGCCGGGCGAGCCGTTGAGCTCCTGCTCGATCACGGCGATGACGGCCTCGTCCATGGTCTTGGCCGAGGCGCCCGGATACACAGCGCTGATCACGAGCGAGGGCGGCGCCACAGTCGGGTACTGGGCCACGGGCAGCAGCTTGATTGCCACCGCGCCGAAGACCAGCAAGAAGAGCGCGAGCACCCAGGCAAAGACCGGGCGGTCGATGAAAAAACGTGCCATGAGGAACTCCGATCAGTGGCTGGACGCGGCCGAGGCTGCAGGCGCAGCAAAGGCAACCGGCTTGACCGGCGCGCCAGGCACGAACATCTTCTGGAAACCGTCTGCGATCACCTGCTCGCCTGGCTTCAGACCGTCGAGGACGACCCACTGGTTACCGGCCGCCTGGGCGATCTTGACCGGGCGCGGTACGGGTTTGTTGTCGGCACCGACGACAAGCACGGTATCGCCGCTGCTGCCGCGCGTGACGGCCTGCTGTGGCAGCAAGATGGCCGCGGGCAGTGACGCCTGCTCGATGCGCACGCGCACGTACTGGCCGGGCAGCAGCGCTTCACCGGCGTTGGGTACCTCGGCGCGCAGGGTGACCTGGCCGGAGGAAGGATCGACGCTCAGGTCGGTGAACAACAGCTTGCCGGCCAGCTCTCGGCCGTCATCGGTCAGCACGCTCACGCCGGCCTGCTTGACGGCCTGAAGCCGGCCGTGGGCCAGGGCCTCGCGCATGGCCTGCACTTCGTTGGCCGAGCGGGTGAAGTTGACGTAGACCGAGCTGGTCTGCTGGATCAGGGCCAGTTGTGTGGCCTCGGCCGCGCTGACCAGCGCGCCTTCGGTCACGAGAGCCCGGCCGATGCGGCCCGAAATCGGCGCCGTCACATGCGCATAGTCCACGCTCAGCTTGGCATTCGCGACGGCCGCCTTGGCCGCTGCCACATCGGCCTGCGCCTGCTTGGCGGCGGCCACGCTGATTTGGTACTCCTGCTGGCTGATGGCCTTGGCATCGACGAGCGGCTTGTTGCGCTCGGCCTGCGCGGCGGCCTGTGCCAGGTTGGCCTCGGCCTTGGCCTGTGAGGCCACGGCCGAGTCGAGCGCAGCTTCATAAGGCGCGGGATCGATCTGGAACAGGGCCTGGCCGGCCTGGACCTCGCTGCCTTCCGTAAACAGGCGCTTGAGGACCACGCCGTTCACTCGGGCGCGAACCTGCGCCGTGCGCAGCGCCTCGACCCGGCCGGGCAACTCGGTCTGCAGGGCCACCGGCTGCAGCGCCGTCGTGACGACACCGACGGCCGGCGCCGGCATGCCGCCACCCGCGCCGGGGGCCCCGCCTTCTTTCTGGCCGCAGGCCGCCAGCAAAGCCGCACCCGCAATGGCCGTCAGCAGCGTCGCCAGGGGTAGGCCGGCATTCATCTTTTTGGCTCGGTGATCCATGGAAAGTCTTTCTTGCGCGAATGAACCTGCCCGCCCCCAAGGGTTTTGGAGACGATGGCAGGAGAATTTGATGGCGCGCAGTATAAACATACATTCATGAACGTATGTCATGTTCTAGAATAGCCCCATGGTTCGCAAGACAAAGCAAGAGGCCCAGGAGACGCGCGAGAAGCTGCTCGACGCGGCGGAAACCCTTTTCCATCGCGAAGGCGTGTCGCGCACAAGCCTGCAGCAGATCGCCCAGGAGGCTGGCCTGACCCGCGGCGCCGTGTACTGGCACTTCAAGGACAAGGCCGAACTCTTCGACGCCATGATGCGCCGTGCCACCATGCCTCTGGAGCAGGGCGTTCGCAGCCCCGCAGGTACGGGCCAGGCGATGAGTCTGACGGAGTTGCGCTGGGGCCTGCTCAATGTGTTCTGGTCGGCACAACACCAACAGCGCACCCGCCGCGTGTTCGAGATCGCGATGCAGAAGGTCGAATACACCGGCGAGATGAGTGAGCTCAGAGAACGCAAGCTGGCGGCGCGCAGAGCCTGGCGCGAGCACAACCGCGCCGCCTTCGAGCGTGCCAAGGCCGAGGGGCTGATGCCGCAGACGCTCGATGCGCGCGTGGCGGCCATCGCCTTGATGAGCCTCGTCGACGGCCTGCTGCACCACTGGATCGCCGACCCGGAAGCCTTCGACCTTCTCAGCGTGGGCCGCAGCTCGGTCGAAGGCGCGCTCGCCAGCATGGCGCGAAGCACCTACGTCCCCCTGCTTCCGCCGCTGACTCCCGAGGAACTGGCTCGATTCGGGCAGGAAGCCGTCTGCCGCTTTACCGGGACGGAGTGAGCACAAAGCACTGCGGGGTTTCCCGGAACTCGCCGACAATAGCCGGTTAGCCGCCCCAGCCCGCCATGTCCAGCCACGCCCTCATCACGCCTCCCAAGGCCAAGCCCCTGAGCAGCTACAAGCCCTTCTGGGCCAAGCGCTTCGGGCCCGCGCCCTTCCTGCCGATGAGTCGCGCCGAGATGGATCTGCTCGGCTGGGACAGCTGCGACATCATCATCGTGACCGGCGACGCCTACGTGGACCACCCGAGCTTCGGCATGGCCGTGATCGGGCGCACGCTGGAGGCTCAGGGTTTTCGTGTGGGCATCATCGCCCAGCCGGACTGGCAGAGCGCCGAGCCGTTCAAGGCGCTGGGCAAGCCCAATCTCTTCTTCGGCGTGGCGGCCGGCAATATGGACTCGATGATCAACCGCTACACGGCTGATCGGAAAATCCGCAGCGACGACGCCTACACGCCCGGAGGCGAAGGCGGCAAGCGCCCGGACCGCGCCACGCTCGTCTACACGCAGCGCTGCAAGGAGGCCTGGAGCGAGGTGCCGGTGATCATCGGCGGCATCGAGGCCTCGCTGCGCCGCATCGCCCACTACGACTACTGGCAAGACAAGGTCCGCCGCTCCATCCTCGTCGACGCCAAGGCCGACCTGCTGGTCTACGGCAACGCTGAGCGCGCCATCATCGAGATCTCCCACCGTCTGGCCCGGCGCGAGCCCGTCACTCAAATCACCGACGTGCGCGGCACCGCCTTCATGCGCCGCGACGAGCATGACGTCTCCGACTGGTTCCAGCTCGACTCGACCGAGGTCGACCGCCCGGGCCGTGTGGACGAGCTGATCAGCCCCTACCAGGAGATCAAGCAGGAGTCGTGCTCGACCAACGACAACGGCGCCAAGCCGATCACTGTCCATCGAACCGGCAAGTTAGCGCTTCCCCCGCGCGACAAGACCGTCGTGCGCCTGCCCTCCTACGAAGTGGTCAAGAGCGACGCCGTGCTCTACGCCCACGCCAACCGCGTGCTGCACCTCGAGACCAACCCGGGCAACGCCCGCGCCCTGGTCCAGGCCCATGGCGACCGCGACCTCTGGATCAACCCGCCGCCCGTCCCGCTCTCCACGGCCGAGATGGACCATGTGTTCGACCTGCCCTACGCTCGCTCGCCGCACCCCATCTATGCGGACGAGACCGGCAGCCATGACGGCGCGACCAAGATCCCTGCCTGGGAGATGATCCGCTTCAGCGTGAACATCATGCGCGGCTGCTTTGGCGGCTGCACCTTCTGCTCGATCACTGAGCACGAGGGCCGCATCATCCAGAGCCGCTCGGAAGACTCCGTGATCCGCGAGATCGAGGAGATGCGCGACAAGGTCAAGGGCTTCACCGGCGTGGTCTCGGACCTCGGCGGCCCGACTGCCAATATGTACCGCATCGGCTGCAAGAGCCCCGAGATCGAGGCTGCCTGCCGCAAGCCCTCCTGCGTGTACCCAGGCATTTGCCCGAACCTGAATACCGACCATTCCTCGCTGATCAAGATGTACCGCCGCGCCCGCGCCCTGCCCGGCGTGAAGAAGATCTTGATTGGCTCGGGCCTGCGCTACGACCTGGCCATCAAGAGCCCCGAGTACATCAAGGAGCTGGTGACCCATCACGTTGGCGGCTACCTGAAAATCGCGCCCGAGCACACCGAGAACGGGCCGCTCAGCAAGATGATGAAGCCCGGCATTGGTACCTACGACCGCTTCAAGAAGCTGTTCGAGGAAGCCAGCGAGGCCGCCGGCAAGAAGCAGTACCTGATCCCTTATTTCATCGCCGCCCACCCGGGCACCAGCGACGAGGACATGATGAACCTCGCCGTCTGGCTCAAAAAGAACGGCTTCCGCGCCGACCAGGTGCAGACCTTCTACCCCAGCCCCATGGCCACGGCCACGGCGATGTATCACACCAACATGAATCCCTTGAAGGGCATCAGCCGCGATGAAGGCAAGGCCGAGCACGTGGACGTCGTGCGCGGCGAACGGCGCCGGCGCCTGCACAAGGCCTTCCTGCGCTACCACGACCCCAACAACTGGCCCCTGCTGCGCGAGGCGCTCAAGGCTATGGGCCGCCCGGACCTGATCGGCAACGGCAAGCACCACCTGATCCCCACCTTCCAGCCGGCCACCGACGGCAGCTACGAGAGCGCGCGGCGCAAGAACTCGACCCAGCCGGGCAGCCGCGTCTCCCAGGCCAAGCCGGCCGGGCAGCACACGCCGACCAAAGGCCGCATGCTGACCCAGCACACGGGCCTGCCACCGCGGGTCACGGGGACGAAGCCGGCCCCGAAGCCAATCCCGAAGGCGGGCCTGAAGAAGCCGTCCCGGGGTCCCGGCGGCTCCCGCTGAGGCGCCGCCACAGGCGCGCGAGCCTCAGCCCCAGACGCAGCCAGGCCAGCGGCCGGCGCGAGCGGCCGGCGTGACGCAGGCGTAACAGCAAGACGGCCAGCCCCATGCCCGTGCCGGCGAGGCCGGCCCAGGCCAAGGGCTCCGCGAGGGCTTGCCGGCAAATCTGCAACTCCTCGCGCAGTTCAAGGCTGCGCAGGCGCAACTCCAGCTCGCGGGCCTTCAACTCGGCAAGACGGCGCCCGAACATCAGCGCGACTCCCGGTCGCGGCGCAACTCGGCCAGGCTGGCTGAGAAAGCCTGGCGATTGGCCGCGAAGTCGCGCCTGGCCGCCAGAACAAGCAGCAGGGCCGCAAGGCCCAGTGCCAGGGCAAAGCCGGCCGCCGCAACCCAGCGCCAGGCCTGCGGAAGCCAAAGCAGCACTGCCGTGATCAGCAGCGCGGCGGCCACGACGCCCAACAGCAGCGCCAGCACCAGGTTCAACAGACCTGACAGAAGGCGCAGCCAGGCGGCCTCGGCCTCTGTGGCCAGCAAGTCCAGCCGCAACTGCAGGCTCTCCAGGCCTAACTCCACCAGTCGGCGCCCCCCCCCCGGCCGCCCCCCTGGCGCATCGGTCGAATCTGGCTCGTTCCGGTCCTTTGTCATGCAATTCCTCGGCTGGACGTTGCTTTCGGGCACGCAAGATGCCCGGCCATGCCTTACAAATCGTCTATAACCGCAGCTGTGGTAACACGAGTACCCCAAAGTGGGTCTTCAGCATTCTCGATCAATCACATCCGGTGCTAGCTCACATGTCAGACAACGCGGGTCACGACGACGATCTGCTCGAATTCCTCGACGATACCGAGGTTCTGGCCCCTCAGGACCCGGAGACGCTGCGGCCCTGGCGTGTGCTGATCGTCGACGACGATCTTGACGTGCACAAGGCCACGGAGCTGGCCATGCAAGGCTTGTTGATCGAGGGCCAGCCGCTGGAATTCCTGCATGCGCGCTCTGGCCACGAAGCCCGCGAGTTGCTGGCCAGCGAGAAAGACCTGGCGGTGGCCCTGCTCGACGTCGTGATGGAATCCGAGGACGCCGGCCTGCAGTTGGTGCGATTCATCCGCGAGGAACTCTGCGAGAACGCTGTCCGCATCGTGCTGCGCACGGGCCAGCCCGGTTATGCACCCGAGATCGAGACGGTGCAGACCTATGACATCAACGACTACAAGACCAAGTCCGAGCTGACCCGCACGCGGCTGTACACGGTGCTCACGGCGGCAGTGCGCTCCTACAAGCAGATCTGCAACCTGGAATCGAATCGCCAGGGGCTGGAGATGGTCGTCGAGGCGAGCACCCAGCTGTCCAAGATCCGCGGACTGCACCGCTATGCCGAAGGCGTGCTGCACCAGCTCTGCGCCCTGTTGGGCGTACTGCCCGAAGGCGTGGTCTGCGCCCAGGCCAGTGGAGATATCCAGTCGAGCAGCATCATTGCCGCGGCCGGCCAGTTCATGGGGTTGGTGGATTCACGGCTGTGCGAGCTCGCGATGGCCAGCCTGCGCGATCGCCTGCACCGCTGCCTGAGCCAGCGCGAGAGCTTCTTCGACGACGGGCTGGCGTTGTATTTTGGCCTGGGTGGCGATCGGGCCATGGTGGCCCTGGTCGACCTGCATCGCCCACTCGAATCGATGGAGCAACAGCTGCTGCGCGCCTTCAGCGCCAATGTGGCCGTTGGTTTCGAGAACGTGCTGCTCTACGGCCAGCTGCTGGATCAGGCCTACAACGACCAGCTCTTGCAACTGCCCAACCGCAACCGCTTCGTCGAGTTGCTCGACAAGAACCTCAAGGACCCGGTGGGCATCACGCTCGCCCTGGTCGACATCGACGAGTTCTCGGACATCAACGATGCCTTCGGCCACCGCTTCGGCGACCAGGTGCTTCAAGCCGTCGTCGTACGCCTCAGCAGCGTTTTGGGCAAGGACGCGGCCATGGCCCGCGTGGGCCCCGACGCCTTCGGCGTGCTCGGGCCGGATCATCTGGTCTGCGCCGAGACCATCGCCGCCGTCTTCGACGAGCCGTTTGCGGTGGCGGGCGAAAAGCTCCAACTCTCGGCCACCTCGGGCCTGGTGCGGCTGACCGACTCGGCCGCGCACGGCTCCGAGCTGCTGCTCGACGCGCAGATCGCGCTAAAGCGCGCCAAGCAGCACAATCGCGGCTCCTCGCAATATTTCTCTCCGGCCATGGGCAACGACGCGCGCGAGCGCTTCAAACTGCTCAAGGGCCTGCGCGCGGGTTTCGAAGAAAACCGCCTCTTCGTCGTCTACCAGCCGCAGATGGACCTCGCCACCGGGCGCGCTGTGGGGGTCGAGGCCCTGCTGCGCTGGCGCACCGAGGAAGGCCGCTTCGTGCCGCCGGACCAGTTCATCCCCCTGGCCGAGCAGAGCGGGCTGATCATCAATATCGGCGAGTTCGTGCTTCGCACCGCCTGCTTCCAGCTCAGGAAGATGTACGACCAGGGCCTGCGTGGCTTCCGCATGTGCGTGAACATCTCGCTGGCCCAGTTCCGTCATGCGAGCTTCCTCGGGTCGCTGCAAAAGGCGTTGCGGGATTCCGGCATCGACGCCAAGGACCTGGAGCTCGAGATCACCGAGTCCATGGCAATGGAAGACACGGAGCTTGTGCTCCATGTGCTGGCCGACATCAAGCGCAGCGGCGTCACCGTGGCCATCGACGACTTCGGCACCGGCTTCTCCTCGCTCTCGCACCTGCGCCAGCTCGACGTCGAGCGGCTCAAGATCGACCGCGCCTTCGTGCGCGAGGCCCAAAGCTCTACGGCCGGCGCCACCATCGCCCAGATGGTCATCAACCTGGGCCGGGCCCTGGGCCTGACTGTGATCGCCGAGGGCATTGAGACCGAAGACCAGCGCCAGTACCTGCTGGGCCTGGGTTGCCACGAAGGTCAAGGCTATCTGTTTGCGCGGCCCATGCAGGCCGAGCAGCTCGAGAAGTGGATGGCGGACGGCCAGCCCCGGGGCGCGTGAATGTTGGCCCCTCGCCCGCGGCTGCGCGGGCGGTCTCCAGAGGGGACGCTGATCAACGCCGGAGCTGCCTGGCATTGACATCGGCATGAGTCGTCCACCGGGCGGCCCGGCGCACGACTCAATCCGATACCGATACCGATACCGATACCAATCCCAGACTAGCGGCGCCGGCCAATCAGCAGGCCGACGACCAGGCCGGCGGCAGCGGCGAAACCGATCGCCTGCCAGGGGTTCGTGTGCACGTACTCGTCAGTGGCCTTGCCGGCGGCGCGGGCCTTGTCCTGGAGCTGGTGCAGACGCGCCCTCGCCTGGTCGAGGCTCGCCTGGACCTTGGCGCGGAGCTCGCGCGAGCCGGCCCCAGTGGCGCCGGCCGTGGCCTTGAGCAGGGCCTCGGCCTCGCCCACCACCTCGTGCAGTTCGCCCACCAGGCGATCGTCGGCGAGTTGGGTCATGATGTCCTCCTATGGTGCACACCTAGAGCGCTTGAGCCTACGCCGACCACGGGTCACACTCAACTGGCGCCCTGCTCGCAGTGCGGACACAATCGCCCCGGCGCTCAATCCTAGAGGAGATCACGGTGCATAACGGCAAAGTCCTCGTCGCCCAGGGCGGCGGTCCCACGGCGGTCATCAACCAGTCCCTGGTCGGTATCGTGCAGGCGGTGCGCAGGCTCGCACCGGGCACTCCGGTCTATGGCGCACGGCACGGCGTGCGCGGCATCGTGAACGAAGACTTCGTCGACCTCGGCCAGGAGACGGAAGCCAATCTCGAACGCGTGGCCGCCACGCCGGCCGCGGCCCTGGGTTCGACCCGCGACAAGCCCGATGCCGCCTATTGCGCCGAGATGTTCAAGGTCTTGCAGGCACATGGCATCACGCACTTCTTCAACATCGGCGGCAACGATTCTTCCGACACCGTGCGTATCGTCGCCGAACACGCCGCGAAGGCCGGTTACGCGCTGCGCTGCATGCACGTGCCCAAGACCATCGACAACGATCTGGTCGAGAACGACCACACGCCCGGCTTCGCCTCCGCCGCGCGCTTTGTGGCCCAGGCCTTCGCGGGCGCCAACCTCGACAACGCGGCCCTGCCCGGCGTGTACCTCGGCGTGGTGATGGGCCGGCACGCAGGCTTTCTCACCGCTGCCGCGGCGGCCGCGCGCCGCTACAGCGGTGACGGCCCGCACCTGATCTACCTGCCCGAGCGCGTCTTCGAGATGGAGCGCTTCCTGGCCGAGGTAAAGGCCACGCAGACGCGTTTGGGCCGCTGCGTGATCGCAGTCTCGGAAGGCATCCACGACGCTTCGGGCGCCTCGATCGCCGAACAGCTGAGTCAGAACGTGGAACGCGACGCCCACGGCAATGTGCAGCTCTCCGGCAGCGGCGCCCTGGCCGACTTGCTGTGCGAGCAGATCAAGACGAAGCTGGGCATCAAGCGCGTGCGTGGCGACACCTTCGGCTATCTGCAGCGCAGCTTCCTCGGCTGCGTGTCCGAGGTCGACCAGCGCGAGGCGCGTGAGGTCGGCGAGCAGGCCGTGCAGTTCGCGATCAACGCCGATCGAGACGGCTCGGTGGCCATCCGCCGCGTCGGTGATTACGCGGTGGAGTACGCCCTGCTGCCGCTGGCCGCCGTGGCCGGCAAGACGCGCGTGATGGAAGACGCTTTCATCAGCACCAGCGTCGATGGCGGCAGCGACGTGACTCCCGCCTTCCTCAGCTATCTGCGCCCCTTGCTGGGCGCGGCCCTGCCCGAGGCCGGACGTCTGCGCGCGCCAGCCGTTGCAAAATTGCTCCGCTAGCCGCCTGGACGCACCCGCTCCGGCGCAGGACCTCTTTAGACTGGGTGCTGCATTCAACAATGCCTGCGCAACCATGAAGAAGTACCTCGTCGCACAGGCTCTCGCGCTCGGTCTGTGCATCGGCGCGCAGGCGCAGCAAGGCCCACTCGGCCCAAACGGCTCAATCGACCCGATCGGCCGGATCAAACGGCTGACGGGCACGGTCACCGTGGAACGCGGTGGCAAGACCGTTGCAGTCAGCGTCAGCAGCGCTCTCTTGCAGAGCGACTGCCTGCGCACCGGGGCGGACGGCTATGTCGGGCTCACGCTGGCCGACGACACTTTGCTGACCGCCGGGCCCGGCAGCGTTCTCGTGCTCACTCGCTTCGCCTTCGACCCGACCACGCAGGACGGTGAACTCAAGGTCTCGCTGCCCCGAGGCCGCGTGCATGTCGTCAGCGGTCTGATCGCCAAGAAGGCGCCTGAGAACGTCGAGTTCAAGGGACGCAATGTGGCCCTGGAGGTGCGCGGCGCGGAGTTCCTGCTCGCCGTGCCCGGCGAGACCGAATGAGACTGCTGATCTGCGGTTGGGCCGCGGCGTTGCTGGCTGGATGCGCCGCGCCCGAGCGCGTCGTGCTCCTGCCGCAGGCGGATGGCCGGCCGAGCGCCGTGATCGTGCACAGCCAGGGCCCAGGAGGGGCTCAGGGCCTGATCTTGGCGCAGCCCTATGCCGAGGCGCAGCTCGACAGTGGCAAGCTTGAGCTCGTGCAAAACGACGCCGCCAGCGTGCTCCGCGACTTCGGCACGCTGATCGACTTCCAGCCGCGTCGGCCGCGCCTGTTCACCGTCAACTTCCGCCCCAGCTCCGACACCCTCACGCCGGAAACCGAGAACGTCCTCGACGAAGTGATCCAGGCCCTGGCCGCGATGCCGGCCGGCGAGCTCATCGTGATCGGCCACACCAGCCGGGTGGGCTCCGTCCAAGACAAGGACAGGCTCTCGCTGCAGCGCGCCGCGGTCGTAGCGGAGCTGCTGGTCCGCCGGGGTGTCCCGAGCGAGAAGATCGAGCGCGTCGGCCGCGGCGAGCGCGAGCTGCTGGTGCCCACCGATGATCAGGTCGACGAGCCGCGCAATCACCGTGTTGAGATCAAGCTTCGCTAGAACGCGCGCAATCGCGGCCTTGGCGATGCTGGCGCGCCGGGTCGTGCCAAAGCTGCACTTGGCCAAGCACGGCGGGCCCATGCTGAGCGTGAGCGTGAGCGTGGGCAGCCACACCGGCACCGTCGTCGCCAGCGATCTCGGCTCGCGGGCGCGCCGCGCTTAGGTGGGGCCAAGCGGTGAGGGGCCACGCGGTGAGGGGCCACGCGGTCAGGGACAAAGCGGTGAGGCGCCACGCGGTGAGCGTGGCCGCGCGGCTCAAGCAGCTGTGCTCGGCGCCAGGCATCAGCCAATTGATCGGCCAGACCACCCACGCGCAGGCCGGCCCGTCTTGGCCGCACCCCTGGGCCAGACCGCATTGCGTGGCCAGAGCTCGAAGCTCATGATCTACGGCCCGAATGAACGAGGAGCGTGCATGCGTGCGCCAGTGCTGATTGTTGCTTTGTCCCTGATGCTGGCCCTGCCCGCGTGGGCGCAGAAGGCCATCGGGCCGCACGGCGAGAAGGCCGCCATTGCCCTGACCTATGACGATGCCCTGCCATCACAGCTGGACATCGCCATTCCTCAGCTCGACGCCGCGCAACTCAAGGGCACCTTCTTTCTGATCGGCCGCGAGATCAAGGGCAATCTGCTGCGCTGGAAGCAGGCCTCCGCGGGCGGGCACGAGCTCGGCAACCATTCGGTCACCCATGCCTGCCCGAAGGCACTCTTCCCCATGCCACCGCAGTACATGAGCGAGAACTCCAGCGTGGCCGTACAGCTGACTGAGATCGAGACCATGAACAATCTGCTGCAAGCCATCGACGGCCGCAACGAGCACGCCTATGCGACGCCCTGCGGCCAGACCCTGGCCGGCGGCGAGGACTACCTGCCGGCGCTGCGCACGGCTCGTCTGACGCGTTACGTGCGCGCAGCCGGCGAGGCCGGCGACGGCACAGCGCCCATCGATCCCTTCGTCGTGCCAAGTCGTTTCTTCGGCCAAGGCGACACGGGCGAGACGATGATCACCTACGTGGACGGCATCCGCCGGCGCGGCGGCGTGGCCGTGATCGGATTCCACGGCGTGGGCGGCGACTACCTTGAGGTCACGGCCGAAGCACACCGGCAGCTGCTCGCCTGGCTCCAGGCCCATCGCAGCGAAGTCTGGGTGGGCGGTTTCACCGAAGTGCTGGACCGCGCCACCGGCAAACGCTGAAGTCTTGAGCCCTCAGCGCTGCTGCTGCAGCAGCGCCTGGTAGGGATGCATGAGGGCATAGAGCGCGTAGGCCGCGCCGCCCACCGCCACGGCCTGCTCGGTGTAGCGCGCCAGGCGCACGGTCGGCGCCGGCACCCCGGCCGCCTCGCCGTAGGAAGCGAGCACCTGCAGGGCCGGATCCACGAAATCGGCACCGCCCAGGGCCACGGCCTCGCCGCCGAGCACGATGGACTTGGGGTCGAAGGTGGTCCAGATGTTCTGCAACAGCACACCAAGATTGCGTCCGGCCGCGTCGAAGGCGGCGCGGGCCTGGTCTTTGCGCTCTGCCATCGCGGCCTTCAGGGCCTCGGGCTTGCCGTCGAGGCCGGCGTCGGCCGCGATGGCGCGCAGGCCCACATAGGCTTCGGCGCAGCCGCGCCGGCCGCAGGAGCAGGCGCGGCCCTGCAGGTGCAGGATCGTGTGGCCGATCTCGCCGCCCGCGCCGGTGGCACCCGTGAACATGGTGTCGCCGAGCACGATGCCCGAGCCCAGGCCCACGCCGCAGCTGATATAGACGAGCGGGTCGTCGGCCGGACGCGGGCCGAACTCGGTCTCGCCGATGGCTGCGAGATCGGCCTCGTTCTGGTAGTGCACAGGCACGCTGGACAAGTCGGCTGACTCCAGCTCGGCGCGCAGGCGCTCGCCCACGGGCACGTTGCGCCAGCCGATATTGGGCGCGAACTGCAGCACGCCGGTCTGCGAATCGACGGCGCCCGGCAGTCCCACGCCGATGCCCAGCACCTCGCGTCCCCCATCAACGACGCGGCGCACGAGCACCGAGATCATCTCGACGAGCTGATGGCAGGCGCCCTCGGGGTCGACCTGGCGCAGCGCCGCCTCGTTGGCCTCCAGCACCTCGCCCTGGATGGAAGTCGTCACGACGCGGATGGTGTCGGGCGTGAGCTCGGCACCCACGAGCACGAAGCGACGCCCGTCCAGTTGAAGAGGTGTGGGCCGCCGCCCCAGCTGGCCGGTCACGATGACCTCGTTCTCGCGCAGCCAGCCCTCGTCAATCAGCTCCTTGACGAGCAGGCTCACCGTCGAGCGCGTGAGGCCGCTGCGGTCAGACAGGTCGGCGCGCGACAGGCCTTCTTCCTCGCGCAACAGTCGCAGCAGCGCGATTCGATTGATGTTCTTCACCAGACGCTGATCGCCGGTGATCGGCAGCGTCGCGGCTGTGGGGCTGTTCATGGGCCGGCATCAATTTGTTTGATTACCGGACATTATCCAGGGAGCTTCTGGCTCTTGAAGAATGCATTCACGGTCAGGCGTCCCAGGCCGGTCTGGTAGGCCTTTGCATCGGCCCGGATATCGCCCGAGTGGAAGATGCTGCCGTCGTAGAAGACGATGCGATTCCACTTGGCCGGCACGCGGCCGATGCATTCGAAATAGCGGTTGCTCTCGGTCATGTAGCCAGGCGCGATGCCGTACTTGTCGCCGAAGACCGCCGGAGCGAGGCGATTGGCGTCGTTCAGCAGGGCCTGGGTCTCCGCGTCGGACAGGCGCGGCCGGAAGAACACGGTGCCGCCCAGCGCCTCGTACTCGAACAGGTAGTGGACCGAAGCCGACATGACTTCGCCGGCCTCCAGGAGCGAGTCGTCTCGATGGCAGATGCGCTGGCGGCCGTCGAGAGTCGCGCCCTCCTGCGTGACACGCGAGAGGCGCACGAGGCTGCCAAGCGAGGCGCCGGCGTGCAGGCGTTCGCGGCAATGCTGGTCGAAGAACGCCTCGAGCGGCTCGGCCAGCGCCGGCGGCAGGTTCATCTGAGGACCCGGATAGGGATGGCCGGCGATCGCCTTGAACTGCGCGCCGGCGGCCTGGGCCTGTGCCACGAGCACCTCGGGGTTCAGCGCGAAGTCGTCGACGACGTAGACCCGCGTGCCGTCGGCCAGCGTCACGGTCTGCAGTTGCGCCTGCGGGTTGATGCGCAGCGGCTCGGACGCAAGCTGGGGTGGCATGGGTGCGTCCATGGGCTTGTCGGCCGCGCAGCTCTGGTGGATGTAGTCGCCATGCTTGGGCAGCTTGATGAGGGTGCGCGCCACGTCACGGCGGATCTCGCTCAGAAAGTCGCTGAGGCTGCGATCGTCCATCTGCCGCGTGATCGGATGGTGGCCGGCCGGCACGATGCCCTGGCCCATCATGACCTGCACCCAGGAGTTCTCGGCGAAGAGCTCGTCAGCCGTCAGCATGACGCGCGCGCTGTCGCGGAACATCTCGATGCGATGGCGCAGCAGCTCGGGCACTTCCATATCGCGGCAGCGGCGCCAGAAGTCCGAGTCGTTCCGGTTCTGCACGTGGTAGTGGAGGATGACGAAGTCGCGGCAGTTCTCGATATGGGCTCGCGCCTGGAGGTTGTACTCGTCGATGTCACTCTGACAGATGCCGTTGGCAGGGAACATCTGGACGAGCCGCGTCATGCCCTTCTGAATCAGGTGGATGCTTGTCGATTCGAGCGGCTCGAGGAAGCCGCTGGACAGGCCGATGGCAACGACGTTCTTCTTCCACACCACCTCGCGCTGGCCCGGCGTGAACTTGATGACACGCGGTGCCCGGATCAGCTCGCCCTTCACGTTCGCGGCAAGGGCTGCCTTGGCGTCTTCGTCGCTCAGGTGCTTGCTGCTGTAGACGAGGCCGTTGCCGACGCGGTGCTGCAAGCCGATGCGCCATTGCCAGCCCCAAGGATGAGCGATCGAGCGCGTGTAGGGCAGGGCATCGCCAACGAGCGTGGTCTGCGCGGCCACCGCGCTGTCGCAGGGCAGCCAGTGCGACCAGTCCTCATAGGGCACGCCCAGAGTCTCGCCGAGCAGCAGCGAGCGCATGCCGGTGCAGTCGATGAAGAGGTCGCCCTCGATCAGCTCACCGCTGCCCAGCGTCAGGCCGGTGACAAAGCCGTCCTGCTCATCGGTGTGGACCTTGCCGATCTTGCCTTCGATGCGCTGCACACCGAGACCCTCGGCATAGCGGCGCAGGTACTGGCCGTAGAGCGTGGCGTCAAAGTGGTAGGCGTAGTTGATGCCGTTTTCGGGTAGCCGGGCGAAGCGATGGTCGAGGCCGGCGCGCAGCTCCAGGCAGTAGTCGCCGTACTCGCTGGCCAGGCCTCGCTTGCGGCCTTCGAGCCAGAAGTGGTGGAAGCCGGCCGTCCAGTGACCCTTGCCCGTCTTGCCGAAGGAGTGGAAGTAGTTCTGGCCGACGTCGCGCCAGTTCTCAAAGCTGATGCCGAGCTTGAAGGTCGCCTGCGTGGCCTTGATGAACTCGACCTCGTCGAGATCCAGGATCTCGTGCAGCAGGTGCAGCGTCGGGATGGTGGCCTCGCCGACCCCGACGGTGCCGATCTCCTCGGACTCGACCAGGCGGATGTCGACCTGCCTTCCCAAGCACTTCGACAGCCCGGCGGCCACCATCCAGCCGGCAGTTCCGCCGCCGGCAATGACGACGCGACGGACGGGTTTCGGTGCGGTGTTCGTGGTCATGGCGATTCAGCGATTGAGCCGGTTCAGAAGCATCGAGCGCAGTTGGCGTGCGCTGCGTTCATCCAGCGGCGCGAGGAGGCCGCGCGCAGCCGGCGGAATGTGGGCGGCCGTCTGGTCGTCGGCGTCGAAGACGTAGTGGTCGAACAGCGCGCGCCATGCGTCGCGCTGAGCCGGCGGCAGGTCGCGCAGCGACAGCAGGGCCATCAGCAGCGCGTTGATCGACGGGTCCATGAAGACCGGCGACTGCCGCCACCAGAAGTTCACCAGCGCACTGATGGGCTCCAGCGCCTCGACACCATGCCACCACTGGCTGGGGATGAAGAGCGCGTCACCCGGCAGCAGCTCGAAGGTCTGCGCGTGCCTGAGCGCCTCGGCGTAACGCGGGAAGCGTTCGAGGTCGGGCCGGGCGTGATCCACCAGGCTGATCGGCTGGCCGGCCGGCGTCAGGTCCAGAGGCCCGATGTAGAGATTGCCGACCTGCTCGGGAGGGAACAGCGTGAAGCGGCGCCGCCCGGCGACGACGCAAGCGATGTTGTCGGGCTGGTCGAAATGCGCCGCTACCTGAATGCGGTTGCCCAGCCAGAGGCTCACGTGCGGAGCGAGACCGGCCAGCGCGGGCAGGTCATTGGGCTCGCGCAGGCCGGGGAAGCAGTGATCCATCGCCGTCGAGCCGAGGTAGAGCGCGTCGGGCGTGCCAGCGAGCAGTTCGTCCAGTAGCGCACCGAAGGTGAGGACCTCGCGGCGGAAGTTGAAGTCGGTGAACTCAGCGTTGTAGAAGAAGCGACCGGCGATCTCCGGCGCACCGCGCCACAGGCTCAGGCGGGCGTCGGCACCGAAACCTCGCAGGTAGTCGCAGAACGAAGCGTCGGAACGTTGTGCCGCCTGGACCATCGGCCAGTGCCGCACCAGGCCGCGCAGCAGCACGGGCTGGGTGGACTGCAGCACCTCGACCGGGATGTCGCCGGGAGTTCCTGCGCAGCGATCGCTGAGCGCCACCATGGATCTCAGGCCTCGCGTGCGAGGTGGCGCTTGATGAGCACCTTGAAGTTGGACAGCGAGGCGATCGCCATGTACAGGGGCTGCAGGTAGTCGGCCTGGTGCAGCAGGCCCACGGTGGCGGTGTCCAGCGCGGCAAGGCGCTCCTCGTGGATGATGTAGAAGCCCACGAGCTGGCCGCGCGAGCCATCCGCTCGCTCGACGTCGAGCACGAAGGGCTCCAGCAACTCGTACCTCATCAGCGTCTGGACGAAGTCGGTCGTGGCCTGCAAGCCCTCGTGCAGCGTGCGCAACACGGCGTTGGCGTTCTCGGTGAAATCGGTCATGCCGCCATGCGGCAGGAACACGGCCTCGCCTTCGGCGCCACGGGCGATGCGCTTGCTGTCCATGTCAACCATCATGCGCAGCTCATCGTCGGCGATGCCGATGGAGAACGGCAGGCGCTGCACGCTCAACGGCAGGTAGTCGGCGTCCCAGCCCTGGCCGTTCAGGAACAGGTTCTCGCCCGCCTGCAGACCGAACAGCACGGCCGGCGCGAAGCCGCCCTTGTCATCGCGCTGGAAAACGATGGGGTAGTGCGCCTGGAGCTTGCGGAACTCGTCCACCGTGACGGGCGCCGACATGAAGTCGTCGCCCCATTGCGCGCCGCGCTGGGTGATGACGCGAAGGTCCTGGTGCTGGAGGTTGTTGAGCAGTTGCGGCATGGGGTGTCGTCGGTGGGTCAGGCGGCCGGCGGCATGCCGTGCGCGCAGATGTGTTGAATGAGATCGCGGTGCCTAGGCAGGGCTCCCAGCAGCCGTCGGGTGATTGTCTTCACGTCCTTGAAGCAGGCCCCGGCCGCGGCCAGCCTGTCGGCCCGCAGCGCACGTACCGCAGGTTCGAACTGCATGCCGTAGACAATGTACTGGTAGCTCGCCGCGGGGAAAACCTCCTCGATGCGGTACAAGTCGTTGCGCGACGGCGCGCGATGGCGCCAGAGTTGCAACAGTTCACGCAGCGAGTCCGGCTGTGTTGCGGGCTCGCGGTGTTCGCGCCAGTAGTCGGCTTCTTCGCGGCGGCTGAGGACGTAGTGGAGTTTCAAAAAGTCAATGATGCGCGACCAGCGGTATGCAAAGGCCTCGTTGAAGCGCTTGGCCACCAGTGCCATGTCGGCCCGCTCGGCCGGCATCTCGTCGCGGATGAAGGCTGCCGACAGTTCGACCAGCGCCAATGCCGACGCCTCGAGCGGCTCGATGAAACCGGCCGATAGACCGACGGCAACGCAATTGCGGTGCCAGAGCTGCTCGCGGTAGCCCGGGCTAAAGCGCAGCCGGCGCGGCGCTGCTTCGCCCGGCGACAGGCCGCTTCGCTGCAGGTGCTCCAGCAGCGTGCGCTCGGCAGCGGCATCGTCGGTGTGGCTGCTGGAATAGACCAAGCCGATGCCGCGCCGCGAGGGCAGTCCGATGTCCCAGGTCCAGCCCTGCGCATGCGCGGTGGAGATGGTTGCAGAGGCCAGCGGTGCCTGCGCGTCGGCATGCGGCACCTGGACGGCCAGCGCGCTGTCGTTGAAGAGCACGCCCTTCTCGGAGCGCAGCGCGACGCCATAGTGCTGCCCCAGCAGCAAGCTTGCCAAGCCTGAGCAGTCGATGAAGAGATCGCCCTCGATGTCGCCATGCTGGCGGGTCGTCAGCGCCGCGATGTCTCCGTTCTGGTGCGATCGCACGGCGGCAAAGTGGTCGACGACGTGGCGGACGCCGAGCTTCGTCGTCGCATGCCGCTGCAGCAACTGGCCCAACTTGACGGCGTCGAAGTGGTACCCGTAGTTCATGACGCCGCCAAAGTCCGGCGTCGTCGTCTGCTTGGGCGCCAGGTGGGCGTCGCACAGCTGCGGCTGCGGGCCCACGCAGTCGGCATAGGGTCGTTCGCGGTCACCTTGCAGCCAGGCGCGGGCGAGGTCCACGTCGCCGAAGCCGTGGGGCAGCGTGAAGGGGTGGTAGTAGCGATCGCCCGCGCCGCCATGCAGCCAGCCGTCGAAGCGGGAGCCCTGCTTGAAGGCGGCGTCGCACTCCCGGACAAGGTCGACCTCGCTGAGGCCGATGCGCTGAAGCGTGGCACGCATGGTGGGCCAGGTGCCCTCGCCAACACCGATGGACGGCACGTCGGGCGATTCAATGAGCGTGATCTGCAGCGCACCAGGCTCGTCGCCGCCCAGCTCTGCAGCCAGCGTCGCCGCCGTCAGCCAGCCCGCTGACCCGCCGCCCAGCACCACGACACGTCGAACCGCTGTTGTCACCTCGGAGTTCATTCCGGAAAGTATGGGCCATGCGGCTGCGTGGCAAACCGCAAAGGCCGAAGAATTCTGCAAAGGAATTTGGCTGGGCAGGCGACAAGCACCCGCTCGGCCAACATAAGGCACTGGGCGCGCGGCATCTGCCCCAAAAGGACAGTCGCCGCGCGCCTGCGCTTATCGCTTGTGGCTTATCGCCTATCGAGTATCGGCTTTCGCTTAGAAGCTATAGCGGGCACCGATCAGGTAACGTCGGCCGGTCTGAATGTTGGCCAAGACTTCGTTCTTGCTGCGACCATGCTGGCGGATGTAGCCATCATTCAAGTTCAGCAAGTCCGCCTGCAGGGTCAGGTTCTTGCCCCACTTGTAGCCAATTGACGCATCAATCTGACCATAAGGCTCGGTGTACACGGGGTCGTTGGCGCCGCCGTTCGTCCGTGCCGCGAGGAACTGGCCGCGCCAGTTGTAGGCACCGCGGATAGACCACGAGTCGTTTTCGAAGAAGCCCACCAAGTTGGCAGAATCGCTGATACCCACCAAGCCGGACTGCGGACTATCGCTGGTGCTGTTGTCGTTGAACTTCAGCCCACTCGTCACGATGGTGTAGTTACCCGAAATGCCGAAGCCACTCTTGCCAAACATGTGCTGGAAGTTGAGCTCCAAGCCCTTGATGCTGTCGCTGGCTCCATTGGACGGGGTCGAGATATCGAACACCAGCGGCTGAGCACCTGGGACGGTCCCCAAGATGTCGCCCTTCAGGAAGGTCGGGTCGCTTGCATCCGTGACCGTGACACCCGGCAAGCCGTTGTAGTGCTGGAAGATGTAGTTGCGCAGGAGCTTGGGCGCATCGGCGGGGATACCCGCCGCGCGGGCGGCGTCGAAATACTGGCCGCTTGCGGGCTGGTTCAGGCCGGGGAAGGTCAACTGGACAACCTTCGTGCTGAAGAAGTCCGTCACCTGCTTGTAGAAGGCGCCAACTGCCACATACGACGACTTGGCGTAGTAGAACTCCAGGGACAGGTCAAGGTTCTTGGACTTCAGCGGCTTCAGTGCAGGATCACCGGTCGAACCCGAGCCGTGGATGTTGTAGCGTCCTGAGTTCGGGTTCAGACTGACCCCGCCCAACATGTCCCCGAAATTGGGTCGACCAATGTTGACGCCGTAGCTGGCACGCACTTTGACGTCCGATGTCAGGTCCATGTCCCAGTCAATGCTCGGCAGCACATAGTTGTACTTGCCCGTCTTGGTACCAAAGGTACTGGCCCCGCCAGTCAGATTCACCTCGTTTTCCGCGTACCAGTCAGTACCAGAGTAAGCGGTGACCTGTGAAGACGAAGTGATATTGGTGCTCTCATAGCGCAGGCCAACCGACACATTCATCGGCAGCGCTTCGAAGGCATGGTCCCACTGACCGTAAACCGAGGTGGACTTCTCCGTGGTGCGCCAGTCGTTGCCGCTTGTGTAGTCCGGCAGTGGCGCGAAGTACGCCACTGCGTCTGCCTGACTCAGCGGGCTGCCAGCACCGAGCGACGTCGGACGATACGACTGAGCGTTCTTGATGGCCTGAGCAACCAGTGCGTTGAAGTCTGGCACGAAGAACGTCGGGAACTGGCGCGGGTCGTTGTGGCCGGGGATCTGGCTGAAGAAGCTTGGGAGGCTGTACTGGGATACGTTCACGTTCTTGAACGAGCCTTGAGGACCGATGCCGCCCCAGTCGCCATGGAAGTTGTTGACGCTGGCCACGCGGTTATTCAGCTTGGTGAAGCCCAAACCAGCGAGCAGCTTGTCCTCGGAGCTCAGGTTGTAGGTGGCGTGCAGCTGTCCCTGGTCGACCTTCTGGTCGGACAAGTCGTTTTGGAACTGAGAACCCGTGACGGTGGTCTTGTTCGGGTCGTAGACCAAGCCTGGCGAGCTCATGACCGGGAACTTCTGGTTGTAATACATCGTCGTGTTGCCCTGGTCGAACAGCGCCAGGTCAATGACAGAGTTGTCGCCGTAGGGGCTGTCCGGACGAGTCTTGGAGGTCGACGAGTGAGCGTCAAACTCGACGTTCAGTTTCTCGCTAACCTTCCATGCCGCGTTCAAACCGGTCGAGTTGAGCTTGGTCTTCGTCGCGAACTGGGCGGCGTACATCGCATAGTCGTGCGTTCCGTCCCAGGTGGCGGTCTGGATGATCGGGTCGGAGACTTGACCCGTCGTGGCGAACGTCGTTGGGGGGGAGCCATTCAAGGGGCCGGAGTAAGACGGGCCGAACCAGGCGGAGTTCTCGACGGCTCGCGACTTGACGGTGTTGACGGCAAGCGTGTTGTCAAGCGTGAACTTCAAGTCCTTCGATGGGGCGTACTGCAAGACAACCTGACCGTTCAGGCGCTCACGCTCCAAGTCGGTCACCCGGTACCGCACATCATTCGTATGCGTGACGAAGCCGCTGGTGGGGAAATTCACCAGGTTGCCGGCCGGAACGCCGTCATACGCAGTACCTGAAGCACCGTTCGTGATGGCTTGTGTTTGCCAGCCGTTTCCGGTGAACGCGTTGTTGGAGCCCGAGTTGCGCTTGGAGTAGCTGCCGTTGATCGCGATGCCGATCGTGCGGTCAGCGAAGGTATCGCTATAAATGCCGGAGATTTCAGGAGTGACCTTCGAGCCCCTCAGCTCATCCGGCAGACGGGAGAGGGATTCGTCATAGTTGGCCTTGATGCCGATGTTGGCAACCCTGTCGCGCAGGTCGAGCGGACGAGCCGTCTTGATGTTGATCGTAGCGCCGATACCGCCCGTCGGCGACGAGGCCCGGGCAGTCTTGTAAACCTCCAGTGCGGACACCGCATCGGAGGACAGGTTGGCAAAGTCGAAGGCGCGCGCACCGCCGGACGACGTCGGCATTTGCCGACCGTTCAACAGCACCATGTTGAATTCCGGGCCGACGCCGCGCACCGTCACCTTGGAGCCTTCTCCGCTGGAATTGCGGTCGATGGACACGCCGGCGATGCGCTGCATCGATTCGGCGAGGTTGGTGTCGGGGAACTTGCCGATGTCTTCGGCCACGATGCCGTCGACCATGCCGCGGGACTCGCGCTTGAGGTTCAGCGAGGTTTCCAACGACTGGCGGATGCCGGTGACGACGACGGTCTCCAGTGTGGCCGTGGCGGGAGCCGTGTCGGCCGGTGCAGTTTGCTGGGCCTGTGTTGCCTGGGCGAACAGGGTCAAGGTGGCCGCGCACGCGGCGGCCACGGGCTTCAGCGCAACGCGGCGCTGGCGAGGGGTCTGAGCTCTTTTCATATGTCTCCTCTGATTCGGACGATGGGCCGCGCGCGGCGGGGCCTGCACGGCGTCGGGTACTGCACAAACGGATCGACTGCTAGGAACTTCTCGAGCGGCCTTGGTGGGCCTTCTTTTTCTTATCAATGGGAGCGTGGTCAGCTGGCACCGGTGGTGCCCACCTCTTGTTTGACCTGTTTCAGGTTCTGCTGCATCCAGCGATAGCTGTCTTTGGGCGTGCGGACTTGGGTGGCGTAGTCCACATGGACCAGGCCGAAGCGCTTGCCATAGCCGCTGTCCCACTCGAAGTTGTCGAGCAGGCTCCAGGCGAAATAGCCGCGCAGGTCCACCCCGGCGGCCTTGGCATCGGCCAAGGCCTCGAGGTGCTGGCGCAGGTAGTCAATGCGGGCGAGGTCGGGCACGCGGCCCGCCTGCACGCTGTCAGGGTTGGCCATGCCGTTCTCGGTGATCATGACGGGCGGCAGGCGGTAATCGCTGTGCAGCCGCAGCAGCAGTTCCGAGAGGCCGCTGGGGTAGATCTCCCAGCCCATGTCGGTCACGCCATGGGGGCGCGGTGCGGGCAGTCCTTGGCTGCTGGCCCAGATGCGGGTGTAGTAGTTAACGCCAAGGAAATCCAGCGGCTGCGCGATGAGCGCCATGTCGCCCTCGCGCTGCATGGGTGCCAGCCATTCGGCCTCGGGCGGGTAGCGCCCCAGGAGCAGCGGCTCGATGAACCAGCGCACCATGCGTGCGTATTCGCGCTCGGCGAGGCGGACATCGGCCGGATCGTCGCTGGCAGCCGAGGCCGAGCTCATATTGAGCACGATGCCCAGTGGGCAGCTCACGCCGGCGGCGCGCAGGGCCTGCAGGGCCAGGCCGTGCGAGAGCAGCAGATGGTGCGAGGTCTGGGCCATCGCGCCTTCGTCGGTCCAACCGGGTGCGAACTGGCCCGTCAGGTGCCCGAGGATGGCGGTGCACCAGGGTTCGTTGTGAGTGGACAGGCTGGCCAGGCGGTCGCCGAGGCGGCGGCCCATCTGCTCGGCGTAGTCGGCAAAACGCTGCGCGGTCTCTCGCACCGTCCAGCCGCCCACGTCCTGCAGGGCCTGGGGCAGGTCCCAGTGATAGAGCGTGGCATGCGGCGCCAGGCCGCGCTCGAGCATGCCGTCCACGAGTCGGTCGTAAAAGCCAAGGCCTTCGCTGTTCCATCCGGCCGAGCCGGCGCCGCCATCGGGCTGGACGCGCGGCCAAGCGATCGAGAAGCGGTAGGCGCCGAAGCCGCCGGCCTGGATCAGGTCCAGGTCCTCGGGCCAGCGATTCACGTGATCGCAAGCGATGCGGCCGCTGTCGCCGTTTCGCACCTTGCCCGGCGTCGCGCAGAAGCGGTCCCAGATGCTTTCGCCACGGCCGCCCTGCCCCACGCCGCCCTCGATCTGGTAGGACGAGGTGGCCACGCCCCAGACGAAATCGGGGCCGAGGCAGGCGCGCACCCGGTCCGACAGCAGACGTTGCGCGGTGGTCTCGGCAAGGGGCGAAGCAATGGGCATGGTGCTTGTCTCAGGGCCTGTTGTGATTGATGACAGCGTTGTCAGTTTCCACTGTCATGCGGCCTTTAATTATTTTTGTTGTCGAACTATTTAAGTGGATTGGTCCCATGCGCGGTACTAGGGTCACTACTCATAAACCGAAAAAGCGACGTTTCAGAACAGGAAGTCGCGAAGCTGGAGACCACACCTGGGTCGTGGTCTCGTCCCTTGGATCAGGCTGGTACGAGGCCGGCGTCGCGGCGCCGCTGTGCCAGTTCATCGGCCATCTTCTGCGTGGTGTCCTTGCTGAGCTTGTTGGCGATCAGGCAGATCGTGCAGCCCGCGAACAAGAGGCCGACGACGATGCTGGAGCTCACCCGATAGCCCTCGATGGCATTGGCCGCGGCCGGAGCCTGGGTGTCGTAGCCGTAGAAGCCGGCCAAGAACCACAGTAGGCTGGCCGAGCCCAGGGCCAGACCGGCCTTGAGCGAGAAGCCGATCGTCGCAAACACCATGCCGGTGAAGCGGCGGCCGGTCTGCCACTCGGAGTAGTCGGCCGCGTCGGCATACATCGACCACATGATGGCGCAGGTCGGTGCATAGACGAGCGAGCCCGTGAAAGCCAGCCCGACCATGCCCCAGACAGCCGTGGGCGCCAGCAGGTACATGGCGAAGGCGTTGATCGTGGCCAGGCCGAAGCAGACGATCGCCACCGAGCGGCGGCCGAAGCGTTCCGCCAGGCCCGTGGACAGCATGATGACGATGACCGTGGTGCCGAAGCCCACCATGTTGACGATGCTGTTGAACACGTCGGCCACGTTGGAGCTGACCAGTTGATCGCGGGTGCCGTGGACGATGTAGCCGAGCGTATCGGCGAGGCTGCCCGTGCCGGCCATGTCCGGCGTGGTCAGGCCCAGCATCTGAACGAAATCGAACATCGAGGCTTTGTCGGCGTAGTGGTGGTAGTAGTTGTAATGGGCACCACCACGCAGGGCGAGCATGCCGAAATGGAAGACCGTGTAGAGGACCAGGGCGATCCAGGGGCCGTTCTTCAGCAGATCGGCGAAGTCTTGCCTCGGCGAGGATTTCACCGGCGCCACGGGTTTGATCCGCTCCTTCGTGCTCAGGAACGTGACCAGGAACAGCACGAGGCAGGCCACGGCCCAGATCGTCATGGTCATGTGCCAGCCGTACTGGCGGTCATGCCCCTGCGCGAATTTGGACACGAGCGGCAGCGTGAAACCGCCGACGATGAACTGCGCGATGTTGACCGAGACGAAGCGATAGGAGTTGAGCTTGTTGCGTTCGTCCAGGTCGGCCGTCATGACGCCACCCAGAGCGGAGTACGGCATGTTGTTCATCGAGTACAGCGTCATCAGCACGGAGTTGGTGATGCCCGCGTAGGCCACCAGCATGCCGGTGCTCCACCCCCAGCTCTTGTCCGGCGTGGTGTAGGCCAGGACCATCACCACGCACCAGGGCACCATGGTCCACAGGATCCAGGGACGGAACTTGCCCCAGCGCGTCTCGGTGCGGTCGGCCAGCACGCCCATGATGGGGTCGAAGATGGCATCCCACAGACGCGGCCACAGCAAGATGGCCGCAGCGGCGTTGGCGCTGAGGCCGAACACGTCGGTGTAGAAGTTCAGCTGGAACAGCACCATGGTCATGAAGACCAAGTTGGCCGCTGCGTCACCCGCGCTATAGCCCGCCTTTTCGACGAAGGAAAGTTTGTGTCCCGTCACGCTCTTGTCTCCGATGATTCTTGTTTTCTCGTTCAGCCCAGTTCCGTGTAGCTGAAGTGATCGAAGTCGGCCGCTCTTCGCGTGCCACGCAGGTCCTGGCAAGCCAGGCCGATGAAATTGCCGGTGAAGCCGAAGCTGCGCGCGAAGCCGTCCTCGAAGCGCGTGGCGGCCTCGTCGCTGAGCATGGCGCTGTCGAGCTTCGGACCCACAGCCTTCCACCGGCCGTCCTGGGCGAAGTGGAACTGGTAGTGGTCATGCCGGAACTCCACCGCCAGGTCCACCGCGCCGGGCGCGAGCGGCTGAGGCGGGCAGGCCTCGCTGAGCTTTCCGTCTCGATTGACGTGCAGATTCAGCACACGTGCCCCGGTGTCGCGGTCACGAGTCACATGCAGATAGGCGTGGTTGTAGGTGTTGTAGTAGGCCACCAGGCCGGCCATCTGCTGGAAATGCGTGGGCTCGAAGTCCAGGCGCGTCTCGGCTCGGCAGTTGAAGTGCTGCTGGCGCCGCGCGACCAGGCTCTGCTCGAAAAGGCTCATCAGCGACTCGCGGCCCTTGAGGCGCAGCCACCCGGGGCGTTCGCTCAGCGAGATCCAGCTCTCATCGAAGGGCACGCGCAGCGAATTGAGGTGCGGGCTCAGCACGGTCGAGTCGAAATCGTCACGCGCGGCTTCGGCCGGGAACGGGTGCGGCGTCAAGTCAGGCGCGGCCACGCGCAGATGCGGCTTGTTGCCACCGCCCTCAATCTCGGGCCAGTCGTCATCACGCCAATGAATGCGCTGCAGGCCGGTCTCCCGGCCGAGCGGGCAGTGCAGCGCCGGGTAACCGCCGGACGGATCGTTATTTTCCGCGTGGGGGCCGCTCCACTCGAGCGGCCGGCCGCACAGATGGGCCATCATCCACTCGCCGCTGTGCGTCTGCACGAGACTCGCATGACCCGAGCGCTGCAGGCCGTCCGTGCGCTGCTTCCAGGCCGTCAGCAGCGGGTTGCCCGGTAGGGTCTCGTAGGGTCCGTCGATCTGGCGCGAGCGGGCAAGCGTCACCGCATGCTCATAGAAGGTGCCGCCCTCGGCCGTCATCAGGTAGTACCAGCCCTTGCGGCGGTAGAGGTGCGGGCCCTCGACCACCTGCAGCTCGGTGCCAGCGTAGATGTTCTTGATCGGCCCCACCAGGCGGCCCGCCTCGGGGTCGTACTCCTGCAGCACGATGCCGTCGAAGTTGTGCTTGCCAGGCGTATGAATCCACTGCTGGTTGAGCAGCCAGTGGCGGCCGTCCTCGTCGTGGAACATGCTGGCGTCAAAGCCCGAGCTGTTCAGATAGATGCGCTCGCTCCAGGGGCCGTCGATGCTGGGGGCTGTGATCAGGTAGTTGTGCGCGTCCTTGTGCGCGCCGTACATGCTGCGCACGTCGGTGTAGACCATCCAGAACAGGCCGTCGGCGTAGCTCAGGCAAGGCGCCCAGATGCCGGCCGAGTCGGGGTGGCCCGTCAGGTCCAGCTGGCTCTTGCGCGTGACCGCGTAGGACCGGTGCCGCCAGTGCACCAGATCTTTGCTGTGGTGGATGCGCACCGCCGGCCACCACTCGAAAGTGGAGGTGGCGATGTAGTAGTCGTCGCCGACGCGACAGATCGACGGATCGGGATGGAAACCCGGCAGCACCGGGTTTTGAATGAACTCAGACATGCCGGATCCGTGGCCTCAGATGAAGCTGTTGCACCAGTTTTCGAGCATCTCCTGGCGGCCCGAGGCAGGCGGCTGGTCGATGTTGCGGTTCCAGGCGTGCTCGGCCACGGACTCGAGCGTGCTCTTGCCGGCCAGCACGTCCTGAGCCCAGGGCGCCTGCCAACTGGCGTAGCGCTGGTCCACAAACTTCTGCATGCCGCCGTCCTGGATCATCTTTTCGGCGATCAGCAGGGCGCGGGCGCACACGTCGACGCCACCGATGTGGGCGTGGAACATGTCTTCCGCATCGAGCGACTGGCGCCGCGCCTTGGCGTCGAAATTCAGGCCGCCGTGGGTGAAGCCGCCGCCTTGCAGGATGTAGTACATCGCCAGCGCGGTCTCGGGGATGTTGTTGGGGAACTGGTCGGTGTCCCAGCCGCACTGCATGTCGCCGCGGTTCATGTCGATGGAGCCGAACAGGCCCAGCGCGTTGGCGGTGGCGATCTCGTGCTCGAAGCTGTGGCCGGCCAGCGTGGCGTGATTGGCCTCGATATTGACCTTCACTTCCTTCTCCAGGCCCCATTGCTGGAGCATGCCAAAGACGGTGGCCACGTCGAAGTCGTACTGGTGCTTGCTGGGCTCGCGCGGCTTGGGCTCGATCATCACGAAGCCCGGCAGGCCGATCTTGTGCTTGTACTCGACCACCATCTGCAGGAAGCGGCCGAACTGCTGGCCTTCCCTCTTCAGGTCGGTGTTGAGCAGGGTCTCGTAGCCCTCGCGGCCGCCCCACAGCACGTAGTTCGTGCCGCCCAGGGCCTTGGTGGCGTTCATGGCTTCGCGCACCTGCAGGGCGGCCATGGCGAAGGTCTCGGCATCGGGGTTGGTGGCGGCGCCGCTCATGAAGCGGCGATGGCTGAAGGCGTTGGCCGTGCCCCAGAGCAGTTGGATGCCGGTGTCGGCCTGCTTGCGGCCCAGCACGTCGACCATGGCCTTGAGGTTGTCCACGGTCTCACGCGGCGTGGCGCCCTCTGGGGCCACGTCGCGGTCATGGAAGGCATAGAAGGGCAGGCCCAGCTTGCTCATGAAGGCGAAGGCGTTGTCGGCCTTGGCCTTGGCGGACGCCATCGGATCGGCGATATCCCACCAGGGGCGCTGCAGCGTGCCCGTGTGGCTGAAGGGATCGAAGCCGTTCCAGCAGAAATTGTGCCAGTAGCAGACCGCGAAGCGCAGCTGCTCCTTCATGGTCTTGCCGAGCACCACGCGGTCGGCGTCGTACCAGCGGTAGGCCAGCGGATTCTTGGTCTGCGGACCTTCGTACTTGATGGGGGCGATGGCGTCGAAATAGGAGCTCATGATCTGGCTTGCTCTCGGGGAAAAATAGGATGGATCAGGTCGCCGCACGAGCGGCTTCGAGCACCGCGTGGAAGGCGGGCTTGGGTTGGAGTCGGGTGTCAAACAGCAGCGGCGCCTCGAAGCGCTTGCGCGGCCAGCTCAGGTACCAGCTGTAGGCATCGCCGATGCCCCAGGTCAGCATGGCGCCGAGCTTGTCTCGCTTGCTCATGAACAGCGTGGTGAGCTCGGCGTAGCGCCGGGCCTGGTCCTGCAGCAGCTCGTCGGTGGCGGCGGTGAGCTTGGTGTCGGTCGGCATGTCGTTGAGACCGATGTCGAGCTCGGTCACGTGCTGCTTGAGCCCGTCGGCGCCGAAGGCCTCGATGGCCGCGGCCACGTCGTCCACCCGCGGCCACTTGCGCGCGCAATGCATCTGGTGGCCAATACCGTCAATGCGCACGCCTTTGGCACGCAGGCCGCGCACCATCTTTCGCACGGCCTCGACCTTCTGCGGGTTCTGGCTCTCGTAGTCGTTGTAGAACAGCAGCGCATCAGGATCGGCCTTGGCCGCGGCGCGGAAGGCGATCTCGATGAACTCTGGACCGATGATGCGGCGCCACTCCGAGAGCCGCATGCCGGCCTCGTCGGTCTTGGCGCCGCCCTCGCCGTTTTGGAAGGCCTCGTTGACCACGTCCCAGCTGTAGACGCGGCCGCGGAAATGGCCGACCACATCGGCGATGTAGCGCTCCATGCGCGCGATCAGCTTCTCGCGCGAGACCTCGCCCGCGCCATCCTTGAACATCCAGGGCGCCGCCTGCTGGTGCCAGACCAGGGTGTGGCCGCGCATCAGCATGCCGTTCTTGGCGGCGAAGTCGACGATGAGGTCGGCATCGCGGAAGTCGTACTGCCCTTCCCCGCGCGACAGCGAGGCCGGCTTCATGGCGTTCTCGGCCACGAGGATGCTGCACTGGTGCGCGATGAAGGCGGCGAGCGCGGTATCGCGGATCTGGTCTGGCCGAACCGCCATGCCAAAGCGCATTCGCTGCCCGAAGGCCTGGGCCAGCGAGGGCGTCTCGGCCGCGAAAGCGCTGTCAATGGCCGGCAGTGCGAGACCGAGCGGAAGAGCGGTGAATTGGCGACGGGTCAATGACATGGCGGTGCCCAAGCTTCGAGGCCCACCCACGACCAGGCGCCTGCTTGTCTCGGAGTTTTAAATTTGTTTGATGATCATATTAAATATGGATGCGACACGGAAAGCCATAGGGATTGCACTAGGGACCCTCGGAAAAGCCCCGCCAACATCGCGGCAAAGCCGGGATCAGTTCAGGCCGAGTTGCTCCTCACGGAGCCTGCGGATGTCCCGTGCCGGCGGTGCGCCGAAGAAGCGGCTGTACTCGCGGTTGAACTGCGACTGGCTCTCGTAGCCGACGCGATGGCCGGCCAGGCCCGCATCCACCTGCTCGGCCAGCATGATGCGCCGCGCCTCCTGCAGGCGCAGTTGCTTCTGGAACTGCAGGGGGCTCATGGCCGTCACGGCCTTGAAATGGCTGTGCAGGGAGGACACGCTCATGTGCACCTCGCGGGCGAGCTGCTCCACCTGCAGCGGCTGGTGGTAGTGGCGGTGCAGCCAGTTGATCACCTGGGTCATGCGCTGGCCGTGGCTATCGGCCATGGCCATCTGGGCCAGGCGCCAGCCCTGCGGCGCGCGCAGCAGGCGGTAGAGAATCTCGCGCTGGTACAGCGGGGCCAGGGTGGCGATGTCGTCGGACGTGTCGAGCAGGTTCACCAGGCGCAGCACCGGGTCGAGCAGGGTCGTGGAGAGCTCGCCCGTGAACATGCCGCGCTGGGCCTTGCGGTGGGCCTGCGGGTCCAAGGCGCTGAGCTCAAGCGTCAGCGAGGCGATCTCGCGCGGCTCGAACTCGATCTTGAGGCCCAGGTAGGGCATGTCTGCCGACGCAGCCACGACATGCCCCGACACCGGAAGGTTCTGCGAGACCACGAGGTAATGCCCGCTGTCGTAGACATAGACCTCGTCGTTGAGCATCAGCCGCTTGCTGCCCTGGGCCAGCACGCAGAAGGCCGGCTGGTGCAGGGCGTGGCCCATGGGCGGCGCCTTGGTCAGCCGGGCCAGGCTCAGCTGCGGAATCCCGGTTGCGAAGATGCCCTCCCCGCCCGCCGTATGGCGCTCGATCTGCGCCGCCAGATCGGCGCGCATGACGGTGATCTGCATCTGCTCGGCGGATCGGTCGCCGGACTCGGGGCGTTTGAAGGCGGTCAGCATGGCCGCGACCTTACGCCCTGGCGGCCGGTGCCGGGGAGTGCCCCTGCTGCAAAGCTGGACGATTGGGCAAACAATCGAGAGGATTGCACAAGCCCCGACCGAAGGCGAAGAGGATCAGGCAAAGAACCGCGAGGATGGTTCTAACGCATGGCACAAGCTGACACCTACAGTGAACACCATTCTTCGGGAGGTGTTCATGACCAGGACCGCTCGCCCAGGCTTAGGGAACCTCGCCCGGCCAGGCCCGCATCGCGGCTTCGGCCACGCCGATCAGCGTCTCGCGGCTCGCGCCATC
>Ga0213872_10000261_pt1 | contig 45645 bp, 41 predicted proteins | sample VelepicomBERX_R2_FD_160071 | JGI IMG/M metagenome (GOLD analysis project Ga0213872, IMG submission 160071) | Rhizosphere microbial communities from Vellozia epidendroides in rupestrian grasslands, the National Park of Serra do Cipo, Brazil - RX_R2 | ecosystem: Host-associated > Plants > Roots >... | reverse complement strand
CCTTCGGATTGTGCTTCGCCAGCGTCTTGGTGATCGCCGCCGTCAGCGTCGTCTTGCCGTGGTCGATATGCCCGATCGTCCCGATGTTGACGTGCGGCTTGCTGCGGTCAAATTTCTCTTTCGCCATATAAAACCCTACCTGTTCTTCGTCCTTGCCGGGGAAAGAAGTTTCTTCTTGGGCTGATGCGGACCGGAGCCTCTGCCGCACGCCGCCACACAATTTCTCACGTGACTCGGTGCTGGGTAGCCGCTACGAGGATCGCGCGCGGCCCGGAGAAATGCAGAAACAAAACTCTGGTGATACGCCCGATCTAGATGATACCACGACGGGTTTTGCTTCCCGAGAGCGTGTGTCCTCCTGGTCCTTTCTAGCGAAAAAGTCTCTTGCGAAAAGTTGCATCTCCGGTTCGTAATTGACCATCTAGGCAGTCAGCAGTACAATTACGGACGGGAGGAATTCATGGGTCATATCGCCAGCAGTGGGCCTAGGCTCCAGCGCACACAAACGCGGGACAGAGAAGTAACCATACCAGCCATTCTGGCCGCAGCAGAAATTGAGTTTGCGACCCATGGTTTCACTGCGGCACGAACGGAGAGTATTGCCGCGCGCGCAAATGTGGTCAAAGGCATGATTTTCCACTATTTCAAGAACAAAGAAGGGCTTTTTGAAGCTGTTCTCGAACGGGCGTATCAGCCTTTCAGGGATGCGATCGACACGTCGCTCGATAAGAACCTGAATGCCACCGAAGCATTGCTGACATTTGTCGACAGGCTGCTTACGGCACTGGCAGAGAAACCGCTGTCTGCCGCTATCTTCGTGCTGGAAAGCATCCAGGGCCGCGGCGAGCACTTTCGCAAGCTGGGAATGCCCTTAATCTACGCGCGGGTTGAAATGCTGCTCAAGAGTGGTATCGCGGCGGGCGAGTTCCGGAAGATGGATCCCTGGCACGGCGCAATCAATATCATTGGCCTGTGCGGATTCTATTTTTGTGCGGCCGGCAATTTCTCCCACACAGATAAGGGCGGCGACCCCTTGAACAGGGCATCGCTACAAAGGCATGCGGCCGAAGTGCTGGCTTTTGTCAGCAAAGGCATTAGCGCGAAAAATTAAAAATCCTGCGACCTCTTGTATTCGATATATACCCATTAATTGACTGACTGGTTGGTTGATAACTAGCAGAATAGATCGGAAATGAATAAGGAAATTAAAAACCACGGTAGGCGACGGTTACGGACAGCAAAAGTCGGGGCCGCCTTCCTGCTTATCATCTACGGCGCGCAGGTCGAAGCGGCAAGGGCGCAGAGTGCACCTTCCAACAGTCAAAAGCTGACGCTGGCGGGAGCGGTTGATCTTGCGCTGAAGCAGAATCTCGACATCCAGGTCGCCAATATCGAAACCGCGAGTAAACAGCAGGATCGTGTGATCGCGCGCTCGGACCTGCTTCCACATGCGGACTTTGAGGTCAACGACGTGGGCACGCGATACAACACAAAGGCCCGGCTCGGCTTCCAGCCCCCGTTCCTCCCCAATGCGGCGGTCGGCCCATTTCAGTCCATCTACGTCGGACCAACGTTCTCAACTCCGATTTTCGATTTGACCCTAATTCGTCAATACCAGGCGAGTGGACACCGGCTGCTGGCAAGCCGGGCCGATGAGCAGACAGTCCGCGAAGAAACTGTCCTGCTGGCTGTCAGCGAGTACATGGCGCATCTTCGCGCTCTTGCCAGCATCACTGCTGCCGAATCACGCGTAGAGCTGGCTGACCGGCTGGCGCATCAGGCGCAAGACCTGCTCACTGATGGTGTAGCGAGCAAGATTGATGTATCGCGCGCGCAAGTACGGCTCAGAGAAGAGAAGCAGCGCCTGGTTGATGACCAGCGCGATGCCGAGACTACTTTATACGCGCTGAAGCGCATCCTGAACGTTCCGGACAGCCAACAGATCGAGTTCGCCGACCAGCAGGACTTTTTCTCGACACCTTCGCTCGACCTTTCCAATCCGCTGTCAACTGCTCTTGAACAACGCCCCGAATTGCACTCCCTATCTGAGAGCATCAAGGCTGCTAATTTGGCACACAAGGCCGCCGTGGCGGAATCCTTGCCGAAGCTCACTTTTGAGGGGAGTTGGAATGAGCAGGGACAGACACTCAGCCCGCTGACCCCCGGATATGAATATCGCTTTAATGTGAGCATTCCCATCTTCACCGGCGGACGGCTTAGCGCTGAACGGAAGGCCACAGCGCTGGCAGAACAGCGGACCCAGAAACAGCTCGCCCAGGAACGGAATCTGGTCACCGAGCAGGTACGCGACGGGCAGGCTGAGTTACAAGCAGCCCTGCACCAGGTGGAGCTTGGCCGACAGGAAGTGCAACTGGCCAATGAGGAAGTCTCGCTTTCGCGGGGACGCTTTCAGTCGGGCGTAACCGACAACATCGAAGTCACCGCTGCGCAGGATTCGCTCGCCCGCGCAAACGATGCGGAAATCGGCGCGCTGTTCCGCTACAACATCGCACGTGCGCAACTCGCGCGCGCAGTTGGCAATGTCGAGCAGACCTATACCCATCCCTAATACACACATTTTCGAGAGAGGACAAGGCCATGAGCCAAGCGGTATTAGAACCATCCATTGAAGATTCAGCCATAGCACCCAAGCTTCCGAAGGGAGGCAGGATCGCCACGCGGAAAGAGACCCTGTTGATTTGGGGAGGAGCCGCTGTTCTGGTCCTGTTACTGGGAATCGGCGTTCGATACATCATCTGGTCTGCTCATCATGAGACGACAGATGACGCCTATCTGGCAGGACATCTGCACCCAATCAGCGCCCGCATCACGGACACCGTACAGCAAGTGCTGATCGACGACAACCAGCATGTAGTTGAAGGACAGACGTTGGTGATCCTTGATCCCAACGACTACAAGGTGAGACTGGATCAGGCGAAGGCTGCCATGGATGCGGCAAGCCGTCAAGCCGAAACCGCCGCGGCCGCGATCCGATCAACATCACAAACGGCCACTGCGCAAACCACCCAGGCGCAAGGCTCAATCGGCGAAGCCAAAGCATCGATTCAGGCCTCCAAGGCGGCTGTCACGGCTGCAGAAGCAGGAGTGCCCCGTGCAAATGCCCAGCTTCAGGAGGCATCTGCCACTCTGCAACGCGAGGAGACCGATCTGCACAGATATGAGGATCTCTATGCCAAAGAGCAGGTCTCAAAACAAACCCTCGATCACCAGCGCGCGAGTTATCAGGTTGCGGTAGCCGCACAAGCTGCTGCACAGGAACAAAAGCGCCAGGCGGAAGCGCAGCTCATCGCAGCACAGGAAGGCGTTGTTCGCACCGAAGCTCAATTGACAAACTCAGAAGGCGGATTGCAGTCCGCGCAGGCTACCATGCTGGAAACGCGGGTGCGGGAAGGTCAATTTGCAACCGCGCAGGCTGCAATGGCGCAGGCAGCCGCTTCTTTGGAGAACGCAAAGTTGCAGCTTTCCTACACGATTATTAGGGCGCCTGTAAGCGGTCGTATCGGCAGAAAGTCTGTTGAAGCCGGTCAACGCGTACAGATAGGCCAGCCCCTAATGGCTGTTGTCGAGGATCATCCGTGGGTGGTGGCTAATTTCAAGGAAACCCAATTGGAGAAGATGCGCGCCGGTCAGCAAGTCGAAGTCGAGATTGATACGTTTCCGAACCACAAATTCTATGGACACGTGGATAGTCTCGCGCCAGGCTCCGGCAACGAATTCGCGCTGTTGCCTCCGGATAATGCAACTGGCAACTTCACTAAGATTGTGCAGCGCATTCCCGTCAAGATCGTGCTCGATGACGATAGTGTGCGCGGTTATGAGAACCTGCTCTCGCCCGGCATGTCGTCGGTTGTTACTGTGACCACGCGATAAGGGAAAACTTGAATGGCAACCACAACGATGAATCCGGCGATGGCTGCGGGAAATCACGCGACAGAAGCTACTGATCATGTGTCGTTGAAGACCTGGATATGCGTTATCGGAGTTCTTCTTGGCTGTTTTATGGCAGTGCTCGACATCATTATTACGAACGCCTCACTGCGCGACATTGCAGGAACCCTGGCAGCCAGCTCCGATGAAATTTCATGGGTGCCGACTTCTTATCTCGTTGCTGAGATCGTCGTAATTCCGCTGACTGCGTGGCTCTCTGCTGCGTTCTCACTGAAGAAATATCTTCTGGTGAACTCGATCCTATTCGTCTTCTTCTCTGTTTGCTGCGGACAGGCGCATTCTCTGGACCTGATGATCGTCTTTCGCGCCCTGCAGGGTTTCACAGGTGGCGTCCTTATTCCTCTCTCCTTCGTCGTCATCCTCACGTACCTTCCGCCGTCGAAGCGACCAATTGGCATGGCACTGTTCAGCGTCACGGCAACTTTCGCTCCTGCCATAGGGCCGCTCATCGGCGGATGGTTGACGGACAATTACGGATGGCCATTCGTCTTTTACGTGAACATCATTCCCGGAGTACTGCTGATCTCAGCAGTATGGTTCACCATGGAACAGCAGCCAATGAATCTCGGCTTGCTGAAAAAAGGCGACTGGTGGGGAATCCTCACCATGGCGATCGGCCTCGCTGCATTCGAGATCGTGCTCGAAGACGGAAATCGTAAGGACTGGTTCGGCGATCCGGGGATTGTGAAGCTGGCCTGGACTGCCGCGATCTTCATCCCCGCTTTCATCATTATTGAATTGCTACAGAAAGAGCCGCTTGTCGACCTGCGCCTCTTTGCGCGCAGGAACTTCAGTCTTGGCAGCATCGTCAATGTGGTCCTTGGAATGGGCCTCTATGGCGTCGTGTTTATCCTGCCCTTATATCTAGGACAGATTCATGGTTACAGTGCGTCCCAGATCGGAACCGTCCTCATCTGGCTGGGTCTTCCGCAACTCCTTGTCATCCCCCTGGTACCGAAGTTGATGAAACTTGTCGATACGCGAATCATCATAGGCATCGGGATTTTTTTCTTCGGCGGTAGCTCGTTCTTTAATACTCATCTCGACTCCGATTTTGCAGGACCGCAGTTCTACATCCCCCTTATCATCCGCGCGCTCGGCCAGCCTCTCATCATGATTCCTCTTTCCGCCGTCACCACGTCCGGCATGGCCAAAGGACGTGAAAGCGGCGCGGCATCGGCGCTTTTCAACATGATGCGCAATATAGGCGGATCGATCGGGATCGCCGGATTGTCCACACTCTTATCGGTAAGAGAACGGTTCCACTCAGAGCGAATCGGCGAGTCCGTGACCGTCTACGCAGGCGCCGTGCAGGAACGGATGCAGCAGGCAGCAGCTTACTTTCTCTCTCAGGGCAGCGATTCGTATTCAGCCAATATGCGCGCAATCGGCGCTATCGGCGGTGCGGTCCGCCGCCAGTCATTTCTGCTTGCCTATAGCGATTGCTTCCTGGTCTTGGGCTGTGTATTGCTTGCAAGTGCAGCTGCTTTATTTTTTATGAAAAAGACCAAAAGTTCGGGTGCAGTAGGAGGGCATTGATACACGGCAATCTGCTCTCTTATCTCAAGCTCTCGGTTATCGCAATTCATCATCGAGGTGATGTATGAAAGCAAGGCAAGCAAATTGGCAACCCAGGACCTGCGCTGATCACGATGTTGAGCGTGTATTCTGCTGCTTAACGGAATTTCAGTCGCTCCTGAGTGCGACGGCTGGATCTACTCTGGAAGCGCGCCATGCGGGTCCCGCGGCGGCGACAGCGATGAATAGGAGGGCGGAAGCAGCACCTAAATAGTATGTGAGCGGGTCCAAGATCTCGATCCCGTAAACAATGCTGCTCACAAATCTGCTCAGCATAACGGCTGCCGCAAGGCCGAAAATCAACCCCGCCGAACACATAACAAATGCTCGACGCATCACTAAAGCCATGATTGACACCGGCGCCGCTCCGAGCGCCATCCGAACACCGATTTCCGAGCGCTGCTGATTGGCCTCAAAAAGCAGGACGGCATAAATGCCAGCAACTGCAAGTATTGCGGCGATTACCGCAAACGCTATAGACAAGATCGCTCGGAATCTGGAAGGAGCAATCGAGTTATACACCATATCGGACAGCGTGGTGAACTCGATTGCGACGCCCGGAGCCTGCTGTCCCGTCACTTGTCGCAACAGCGGTATCAGACCATGCGCATCGCCGTGCGCGCGCACCACGATTTCGACTTCATTCGCATAGAACGGATGCTGTTGAAGCGGCATGTAAATAGCCGGTTCCATCGGCGAGGCTGGTGAGTCTTGGCGCACATCCCCGACTACGCCGATAATCGTCATGGGCTTTGGAGAGTCCAGCCCACAGTAAAGACGTCGCCCAATCGGGTTCGCGGGCCCAAAGGAATGCTGTGCAAGTGACTTACTGATGATTGCAGTAAAAGGACCGTCGTATCGATCGTGTTCGCTGAAGTCACGACCGGCAAGTAGTGGAATACCTACGGTTTTGAAGTACCCACCTGTAGTGACTGCGAAATTAGCATACGGGAGCGCCCGGCCCGTCCAGTTGGTCTTGAACAAATCCTCGCCCGGTTGGATATGCACGCCCTCGACCCAGTAATAACCATTCGAGCCATACCGGCCGGTTGGCAACCCCATGATTGCTGCCGCAGAGCCTACGCCAGGGATTCTCTCAACCGTGCCGATCAGAGCCTCGTATGTCTGAATTGCGCGCATATATTCCGCTAGCTGAAATGCAGGAGCATCGGCGTACATTACAGTGACATTGCTCGGGTTAAATCCCAGCCGCGCATCATTGAGCGCTATCAGACTACGCGAGAGTAATACGGCTCCGACGCAAAGGACGCAGCTAAGCGCAACCTGAGCGGCCACAGTAATGTGGCGTGTACGCCGGCTTCCGCCGACAAATCGTGCTGAATATTGTTTTAAAAGATCAGCAAACTCAACACCACGTAGGTAAAACAAAGGAACGATACTGCACGCCAATACGGTGAAACAGCACGCCAGGAAGGCGAATGTCAAAACCGCCGGATGCATGTGCAACACCTCCGCCGACCGCGGCAACGAAGCGGGAAGCAGTGGATAGATGGCATGGAGTGCCGCGTACGCAATTACAATTCCCATCACAGTCGCCATCCCCGTGAGCATCAGGCTTTCGAGAGCGATCAAACGGAACAACTGACGGACACTTGAGCCCAAAGATATTCGAACTGCGATCTCATGGTTGCGCTGAGCAGTCCGTGCCAGCATCAGATTAGCGGCATTCGCACACGCAATTAGCAGGAGGAGCGCCGTTGCTGCAAATAGAAACAGCAGCGTCGTCCGTGCAGGTCCGGCCACTGCGTCCCGTAACGATAACAGCCACAGTCCTCTGTCCTGCTCATGAATGCGGCTCAATTCTGCTTGGGCTTGCGCGATCGAAACTCCGGGCTTCAGACGAGCAATGGCGCGATAGTTGAATGCCGTGTGGTTCTGGTTTTCTGGGTTTATCGGGCCGGTAATCCATACTTGCGTACCTTCCGGAAATGCATATCCGTCATTGATGATTCCCGCTACCGTATAGGAACGGTTTTCCACGCTCAGCGCCCCGCCAACCTTTGTGTCGCCCCAGTTAGCAATTGCAAACGATGTGGTCACAACCGCTGTCTGCGCCGAATCATGATCGGCCGCATTGGGCAGCCGGCCGGCCACAGTTGGTACGTTCAGCACAGAGAAAAAGGACGGATCCGCTTTGAACACTCGGGCAAAGCGAGAACCTTTCCCTATCTGAACGCCGAGTTCACCTCCGTTGTAAACTGCGAGCGCGGAGAAGCAACGTGTACTGGAACGAAGGTCGAGAAAATCGCCGCCCGAGACGCGCGGCGTGACTTGGCCCTTCCTGGGCCAGGCGGTCTGGATCGCCACGATACGTCCGGCAGTGTCGCTCCTGAGTGGTTGGAACAAAATAGCGTCAACAACGCTGAAGAAAGCAGTGGCCGCGCCGATCCCGAAAGCCAAGACAGTGATAACCAGGATTGAAAATCCTGGCGCGTTCGCCAGCGCACGCAGACGAGAGGTCATATTGGTCGACTTAGCAAACAACGAACCAATGCAAGTTGCTGAGTTTCATGGTAAAAGGCGGGGGAGTAGGTACCGGTTTTGGAACCCAAGTGTTCATTGGTGGCATACGCTTCATTTCGCGGAAGCGTGGCTGCATGGCTTGTCGAATGAGTAGGCACACGACACTCGCTCAGATTGTTCCACGATGCGGCCATTCGCACGCGTGCGAATCTCCCGCCACGAGCCAATCGCCAAACGGAGCTCGCTCAACAATAAGCATAGACGACGCCCGAATTCAGCTTACATCGTCGGGCTTCCGTCATCTCCAGCGCCGATCACCTGACGGAATGCGCGAGACAATGGGCGATGAGATCACTCTCTCGCGAATAAGGAATGCGTGTGAGTAGCTTGCGGTCAGGCAAACGGATTTCCTCTGGAGGGAATGGGCTCAAGATCTAAGTTCAGCTTCGCTATAAGGGCCGCAGTTTCTCATGCGCGACCCCGACTATTGAGGTTGTACGCATAGCCTTTGGTTTACAGCCCAAGAAGTCACCATCTCAGGCAGCTACCGACTATTGACGATGAAGGTTGTGCCATTAGAGGGTGGGGGCGTCATGCTCGATCCGATCAATCTCAGCTTCACGACGCGGTGCCGGTCTGCAGTATCTGTGGAATTTGTGGCCCACGAGAGCACAGTAACATATGATATACGTCTGATATACCTCCACGGCAGTGTAAAGAGCGTCTGTCGGGTTCGTGGGCAGGCCCTGTTCGCCAGCGGGTCAGGGGCGTCGCCGTGGCGGCTCTTTGCCTCCTGCTTGCCTTTGCAGGGCAGGCCTGCAAGGAGCCGACGCGGCCTGCACGCGCGATAACCCTCACTGTCGCTGATCAGGGCTGGGCAAACAGGGACTATCAGCGCCGCCTCGCGGAGGCACTCGACCGCTTCACTCGGCAGACTGCAATTCGAGTCGAGGTCCTCCCTACGCCCGAGACGGCAGGGCAACGCCTTGCAACTTGGCGCAAGCTGCTTGAAAGCAGAGCGAAGCTTCCGGATGTTTATGGAATCGACGTCATCTGGCCGCGAATTCTTGCGGACAACCTTCTCGACCTGAGGGACTACATTCCGCAACAGGAAATCGCATCGCATTTTCCGGAGCTGATTGCGAACGACACGGTGAACGGCAGGCTCGTCGCCCTGCCGGCATACACGAGTGAAGGATTGTTGTTTTACCGATCGGATCTGCTTCGAAAATACGGATTTCGAGCGCCGCCGCGGAGCTGGCAAGAGTTGGAAGCCATGGCGAGACGAATCCAGGCGGGCGAACGAGCGAAGGGAATTAAGGATTTCTGGGGTTTTGTCTGGGAGGGCGATCCTTCCGAGACTCTGACTTGCAATGCGATGGAATGGCAGATGTCGGAGGGCGGCGGCACGATCATCGATGAAAACGGGAAGATTACGGTCAATAACCCGCGGACCATTCGCGCGTGGCAGAGAGCGGCACATTGGGTTGGGTCCATCTCACCGCCCGGAGTCGTGGTCTACAAGGAATGGGATGCGCAAAATGTCTGGTTAGCTGGGAAAGCGGCGTTCATACGCAACTGGTCCAGCGAATACATCGCGACCCGCGATCGGGATTCACCAGTCAGAGACACCTTTGACATAGCTCCTCTGCCGGGAGGTACTGCTGGCATTGCGGCAACGTTAGGAGGATCGGGGTTCGGGGTTTCGCGGTATTCGCTTCATCCGCGCGAAGCGGCAATGTTGGTACGCTTTCTCTGCAGCCGCGACGAGCAGATAAAAAGATGCCGGAAGACGAGCGACGCCCCAACGATGCCTGAGCTGTATCACGAGCCCGAGGTCTTGGCGAACAATCCGCAATTTCCACTGGTTCTAGAAATATTTCGTAAAGGAGTATTCCTGCGTCCATCCGGATCGGCAGGAAAGATGTATGCGCAGGTGTCAAACGCCTATAGCGAAGCAGTACACTCGGTTCTCACCGGCAAGAAATCGGCGGCACAGGCTGCAGGAGAATTGCAAGGTGAGTTGCAGCGAACGTTAGGAACTCCTGTTGTTATCTCTAATTCAGATCTGCAGCAAAGAAGGTAGGTAGAAAGCAGCACACAGCTCGTCGCTGCTCAAGAGCTTCGAAATGGAAGAGACTGCGGCGAACACGATTCAACGAACGCGCCACAGCATTCGAAGTTTGTTCCACGGAAGCGACCTGAGCATTCGCACACGTCTGATCGCCTGTTTCGTATCCATCGTCCTGTTGATGATGGTTGCCGACGGTGTGGCTGTGTGGCAATTCAGGGAGAGCGTCGATCTCGCGGAGCACCTAAGTGCTGCCGATGAGGTATCTCACGCTATCGTTCGCGTTCACCTCAACGTGGATAGGTACCGCAATAGCATCGGAGCGTTGGGAGGCAGTCGCGAAGCTCGTCAGTTTTCGATGGAAGCCGATTCCATCCGCCGGACTTTTGTACGGGACGTTGATCAGGCCCAGCAAGCGCTCCGCGCGGCCCCCGACATTGAGAAGACCGAACTCGTTTCGAGTGCCCTTAAAAGCCTGCGAGGGACACTGCTCTCGCAACTCGATACAGCGGTGCAACTGGCAAACGCGGCTGAATGGGACGCCGTTCGGCTCCGCATGGAAAACGATATCCCCGTGCTGATCGAGTTTAGTTCTTCTCTGGTCGAGAGAGTTGAACAGGAGGTATTAGAGCAGCGGACCAGGGCTATTGAAGATACTCAGCGGGCGAGAAGCCGCCTTTTGATCATTGTGCCGATTGCAGCTTTGCTGACACTGCTGGGGGCAGCCGCGCTGGGCTGGTATGTCACGCAGACCATTACCGCTCCGCTTTCGGAACTGACTGCGTGCTCTGAGGCCTTGGCCGATGGAAACTTTCAGAAGCGGGTCGAAGTACACGGAGAGGATGAGCTGGCTGTCTTGGGGAGAGCCTTCAATGATGCAGCCGGACAGCTCCAGCAGCTCTATGCGGACCTCCACCGGAATGAACAGGAGCTTCGCGATGTCATCAATACAGTTCCTGCGCACGTCTGGCGCACATCGCCCGAGGGCGCCGTCGATTTCATCAATGAGCGTTTGCAGAAGTTCCTGCGCTTACCTCCAGATGATTTATTGGGTTGGAACTGGGAATCCGTGCTTCATCCCGATGACTGCGCCAGATTCCTAGACCACTGGCGTGCGTCATTAAAACATGGGCAATCGATGGAGAGTGAGGTGCGAGTTCGGGGCGCGGACGGGCAATATTGCTGGTTCTCAATCCGCAACGTGCCACTCCGGGATGCGGCTGGAAAAGTCATCAAGTCGTACGGAAGTGGCATCGAAATCCACGACCGCAAGCGCGCGGAGGAGGAGCGCGACAGGCTGCGCCAACTCGAGGCGGATCTGGCGCATCTGAATCGGGTCAGCATGATGGGGGAACTGGCTGCATCCCTGGCTCACGAAATCAAGCAGCCGATCACGGCCGCTTCCATCAATGCCGCCGTCTGCATGCAATGGCTGCGCCGCAGCACGCCCGGCATCGCGGAAGCCTCCGAGGCTGCGTCGAGAGTCGCTAGCGACGTCAAGCGTGCCGCAGACATTATCGATCGTGTTCGCTCTCTTTACCAGAGGGAGATGGTACAACGGAAACCCGTTGACGTGAATGAGATCGTTCGCGAAATGATTACCCTTTTGCGTGATGCGGCACATCGCAATTCCGTTTCCATCCGCACCGATCTCGACGCGGGACTTCCGATGATCCCCGCGGACCGTGTTCAACTTCAGCAGGTGCTGATGAACCTCATGCTCAACAGCATTGACGCCATGAAAGATACACGGGGTGAGCTAGCTGTAACATCGGGGAGATTTGCGCGTGATCACATAATTGTAGCCGTGACCGATTCGGGTTGCGGGCTTCCCGTCGACGGAAGCGAGCGCCTGTTCGATGCGTTCTTCACCACCAAGCCGCACGGAACCGGCATGGGACTTAGCATCAGTCGCAGGATTATCGAGTCGCACGGTGGCCGCTTGTGGGCTGCCAACACAGGCCGAGGAGCGACGTTTCAGTTCACGTTGCCCGTCCCGGCGGAAGCGTCTTTATCTTAGGTCGCCCAAGCGCTGCGCGACAAACCAATGCGACCTCGTTCCTCCTTCTTTTTTTGCTCAACAAATGCCGGCAATGAGGCTATCGCGCTGTTTGCGAAGACCACCTAGGCCACACCTAGGTCCATTAGCGACCGAAAGCGTGGGATAGCATCGAGGAGGCATAACCGCTTAGGCGAAAGGCTGGGAAAGGGCTGTCCCAGATGGCTCCGACAATTACTCTTCCAAGCTGCACGCGAGCACTTAGAGTAGGACCACCCGAACCTTTTGCCCAATGCGGAGATTATGGTCGAGTTCAAGGACGAGCGGGCCGACATCAGTGGCGTGATTTCGACAGACGAATCGTTGGCGCATCCATTGCCCGTGAAAAAAGGATTCCGCGGTCGAAAGGGCGATTTCCTACGGAGTACCGAATTGGCAGGACAGATGCACTGTCGATTGCGCGCAGCGAAAAATCTTTAACGTCTCGAACTCCCCTCGGATTCATCGGACTGGGACACCTCCGGTCACGTGTTGCCCGCCGCTTGATCACCGCCGGCCTTCCAATGATCGTCTACGATCGTGATTCCGCAGAGCTATGAAGAATTTCAATAAAGGAGATTGATAAGGTGCAACTAAAACATAAATTTGCTTCTGTCGCGGAATATAAATGATCTCTGCGGCATTCCCGGCCAAAAGCAGCGGCGGCGGGTCCTCGGAAGCAAGATGGCGTACATGGAGGTGGGCGAGGGCGACCCAATCGTGCTGCTGCACGGCAATCCCACTTCGTTGTATCTCTGGCGCAACGTCTTGCCACACCTGCAGCCACTAGGCCGCTGCATCGCGCCCGACCTGATCGGCATGGGCGACTCCGACAAGCTGCCCGACGGTGGCCCCGGCTCGGATCGCTTCGTCGAGCACCGCCGCGGCAAGTCCCCATCGAGGGCGAGCCCGCCGACGTGGTTGCGATCGCGGCCGCGAACGGTGAATCGCTCAAGACAAGCACTGTGCTCAAGCTATTACGTCCAGGAAGATTCGCCGCACGACGTCGGGCGGGCCATTGCCAACCGGATGACCGTGTAGGTCGCTCTATAGGAAAGGTGATCCACTGGAAGGTGAGTTTGTCGATATGAAATTGTGGGTGAAATACTCGTCTTGCTGCGCAGCGAGGCCACCCGCTACTCAATTTGCATGTGCACGTACCTCGGCGCCGAACTTCCCAAAGTTTGGGCAAATCGCGTGCAGCGGCAACAGGTGTTCCTGAACTCGATGCTCAATGGCATTGAGGCGATGAGCGAGTCCGCCGGTGAACTTACGATAAAATTGGAACTGGGCCAGGATGGTCAACTGCTGATCTCGATCAGAGACACCGTATGGGATTGCCGACCGAAAAGGCATACCAGATCTTTAACGCTTTCTTCACCACGAAACCTCGGGGGTCCGATATGGCCTTGGCGATCGGCCGCTCCATCATCGAGTCACACGGCGGGAGCTTGTGGGCGAGCGCCAACAATGACCGGGGCGCGACGTTTCGGTTCACCCTGCTTGCCGGAGTAACAGCGATATCCCCCTCGCTTACGTGACGCGCCTGTGACTTTCCCCACAACACTTTAGGCGCATCTGTGATGTCCGGCGACATCTCTACTGTTTTCGTAATCGACGATGATGACTCGGTGCGCGCTTCGATACAAGGTTTGCTGAAATCGGTGGGGCTACAATCAGAGTCGTTTGCGAGCGTGCAGGAGTTCCTCTTGAGGAGCGGCGATGACGGGCCGAGTTGCTTGGTTCTCGATGTGAGACTTCCCGGAGTGAGCGGCCTGGATTTTCAACAAAAGTTGGCCGAGGTGGGCGTTGAGATTCCCATTGTTTTTATCACTGGCCATGGAGACATTTCCATGTCGGTTAAGGCGATGAAGTCCGGGGCGGTGGAGTTTCTGACAAAACCGTTCCGTGATCAAGATCTGCTCGATGCAATTCAACAAGCGCTCGAACGCGACCGCGCACGGCGTCAACAGCAGAGCGGACTTGCCGCCTTACGCAAGCGTTATGAGGCGCTGACTGCGCGAGAGCGCGAGGTGATGCAACTGGTAGTCTCGGGCATGCTTAACAAGCAGATCGCGTCCGAACTTGGGACCAGCGAAATCACCGTGAAAATCCATCGCGGTCACGTCATGCATAAAATGCAAGCCGCGTCGCTTGCCGAATTGGTTAGAATGGCTGACAAACTGAAACTTCCGGTCGGTAAATAGCATTGCCCGTCAAAGCTCCGTCGCGAATGCGCGCATTGTATAAGAGCACTCATACCAAAGCATAATTGCATTCTTGCGCGTCTCTGCTTAGATTGCGAATATGCCTGCTCAGGACAAGCCTAACCTCCTGGCAATCATCGACGATGATGAGCTCGTCCGGACAGCCCTCGAAGGTCTCATGAAGTCAGAGGGATTGCTGGCGAGAACCTTCGCATCGGCTGAAGATTTCCTGAACTCCGGACTAGTGCGGCAGACTGCGTGTTTGATTACAGATATACGAATGCCAGGAATGTCAGGTCTTGAGCTTCAAGAGAAGCTAAACACTGAGCGCTGCCGGATACCGACCATTTTTATTACTGCGCACGGGGACGCGAAGATGCGTTTGCAGGCAATGCGCGGAGGCGCAGTGGAGTTCCTGGCAAAGCCATTCGATAATGAGCTCCTGCTCGATCGTGTTCGGGCAGCTTTGGAGCTGTGACCGCACTAGCAGAAAACACAGGCCAGGAGGCCGTTGTGGCGGGTTCCACAATATGTCAATTCGGGTAACAGGACACGAGAAAGCGCAGGTTCGGGCAAATAATAGGCAACAGCCCGGCTCTGGAATCGGTGCTCGAACAGGTTGAACGTGTCGCATCTACCGATTCCAGCGTCTTGATTCTCGGAGAAACGGGCACGGGCAAGGAACTGATTGCGCGTGGCATTCAAAACCTCACCTCAGTCGCGGTTTGGACGTGCGTTCGTAAAGCTGAATTGCGCTGCTATTCCTTTCGATCTCCTAGAGAGCGCACTTTTTGGACACGAGAAAGGCCCTTTTACCGGGCTATTGCACAAAAGATCGGCCGTTTCGAGCTGCCCGATAAAGGCACTCTCTTTCTCGACGAGATCGACTTAGGGTGCTACAGGAGCAGGAGTTCGAGCAATACGGCAGGATTTTTCAATTTTCGCCGAACACTGCTCGCATCGACCGGGCCACCAAAACCGCGGAGTGGTCGCCAGCATACCAACGGCATCGCGATCAGCGGCGCTCAGGCAGCTATAGTTGAGCAGCGAATTCCGGTGTTCAGTGGCGATGTGGAATCCGTTTGAACCGGACTCACCGCCGCTCAAACTCTCAGAGCGGAGCGTAATTCGAATATTCGAATCGCCAACAAACGAGCCGCGATTCTTATTCGTTACGAGCAACTCATCGCTTGGCCTGTGATCACATCGATGTTCCAATATCCCGAAGTTCTGATTGGAGTCCCCAATGACAACTGGGCCACGGGCACAACGATCCCGAGATTCAAACGGTCGGCGGTTCAGTCTTCGGCACGATTGTTTGGAATTCCGTACATTTTAGCTGTAAACACATGAGCAATCGACTGCGTACATTAACTAAAGGTTTGCGATACCGTAGACAAGGACTGACGTGATGAGGTTCTGGTTTCTCCTGGCCGTCACGATAAGACCGCGCTTCTTTCGCCGTTTCGCGTTTTTCTTCCCGATTGGGGGCCGCCTGCTGCTGTACTCCTTGCTTCGAGCGTAATACAGCATAGAGCGTACATTGGCCTAGACACGGCCTTGATCTCCGGCCAGACCGCCCAAATCTGAGCCGCCTTCGTCTCCGGCTTTTTCCCATGCGGTCATTCCAAGCTGGGCTATGGCCGTGCGCGTCCGGCGCGCTCCTCGCTCGGCTTACATTCAAACAACTCGTGTTCTTACGTCATCCGAATGCCATCTCCCTTCAGCGGAACAGTGACCGAACTTCGTTCAATTCCGATTAAGAGATCGTCGAATTGATAAGAGCCTTCGTAGCGCCGACCGTTAATGAAAAACGTTGGCGTGCCGTTGACGCCGGACCGAACGCCGCCACGAAAGTCGCTAGCCACCCGATCTCGGTAAGTCCCGTGTCTAAGCGACTGAGAGAGCTTGTCCCGGGGGAGAACTAATTCATCTGCGAATCGCAAGAGAAATTCGTCTTCAAGACTTTGTTGATTCTCGAACAGCAAGTCGTGCATCTGCCAGAAACGTCCGTTTTCGCCTGCAAACTCGGCAGCCTCGGCCGCGTGTTCCGCATGGGAGTGCACCTCACGGAGAGGAAAGTTGCGGAAGACCAACAGAAGCTTATCGCCTAAGTGTTCTTGCAAGCGTTTGACGATTGGATACGCAGCCCCGCAGTGTGGGCACTCGTAGTCGCCATACTCCACCAGAGTCCAGAGCGCATCTGGATTGCCCTGCACGTGGTCGTGAGAATTCACTGCGATCGATAGTTTGCTCATGCGGTCCCCCGGCTCGCCAATCTGTCTAATGCGGCTAGAATTCCGTCGGCACCCGGATTAACAGCAACGGGCGACAAGTAACTCCATGCAATACTACCGTGACTGTCGATGACGAAAAGAGCGCGTTCGGAGGTTCCGTCCTCGTCACGGTAGACCCCGTACTTCCGGGCAACAGCTCCTTTTGGCTCGAAGTCCGATGCCAACGGGAAATGCAGATTACGATTCTGTGAGAAGGCGGCATGGCACCATACGCCGTCAACGGAGATGCCCACCAGCACCGCACCATATTCTGTAAATTCGGAAAGGACTTCGTTGTAGAGTGCCATCTGATCTCCGCAAATGGGACTCCAATCCGCAGGGTAGAAGGCCAGGATGATCGGCCTACCCAGCAGCTCCTTCAGTTGAAGCGTTTGGTTCGGCGTCACGTAAAGCGTGAAATCCGGAGCTACGGTGCCGACCGATAGAATTGTCCCCTTGCGAAGCGCCGAATCCCGACTGATACCCATAAAGTTCTTTTTGGATGAATCCGATCTGCCCGGATCGCTGGCGGTGCCACCCTCACATCGTCTCTCACCTGGAGTGTAGGTCATATTAAAGGTCATACCGCTGTCCCTATCCTAAGTGCGTGCCGTCTCAAAGAGAAACCAGGCGCGACGCTGGGTTTCGTCGATCCAGTTTTCGAGGAGGCTGGCAGTTCCCACATCGCCCCCTTCGTCGCACACATTGTGAACAGCGCGCATGCTGAGGACCAGAGCTTTGTTGTCTTCCCAAAGCTCGCTCAGCATGTCTTTCGGCGTGACGTACTCGGCGTCGTTATCGGCGATCCGCTTCACTCGGGCGATATGACCCACGGATCGTATAGTGGTCCCCCCGATCTTTCTCGCTCGTTCCGCGATATCGTCTGTCATAGCAAAGAGTTGATCTCCGTGTTCGTCGAGCAGTAAATGATAGTCACGGAAGTGGGGGCCACTCATGTGCCAATGAAAGTTCTTGGTCTTTATGTAAAGGGCGAATACATCGGCCAATAGCGCCGTGAGCGCTCCCGCGATGTCTTTGATCGCCTCTGGTGCGATGTCGGTACGTGGAGTGTGCGTATGTTGGGGTATGGTTAAATTGTGCTCGCTGTCCTGGGACATTTTCTCCTCCTTGACATCAGATTTCCGAAGTTCTAGCAGTCAGTCTGGTAAGTACTGTTGTTTCCGATCGTTTCGTCTGACACTGACGAGATTACTCCTAAAATGCGTTCTAGTGTGAGTTAAGAATCGTAAATTGCTGTGAATCTATCCAATCGGAAAGTTTTTCGCAACTTTTCGCAGAGCGTGTCATCTGTTAGGCGGCCTTGTCCCCACACCTTGATTATTTATCCGCTTTGAGAGTAGATTAGCGGCCGCGATAGTAACTAGCCGCCATTCGCGTGGGGTCGGTCCAGGGATGCAATTCAATGACTCCAACTCATCAAGCCAGTCGTGAGCTGACATTTCTGCTTCTTCAGGGCCGTATAACTCCGTCACAACGTGAAGGAAGGCAGCTAATTCACGTTCTGCCATATTCCTCTGACAAGCCACCGTGAGAAGGTTATCCATAGATGTTTCCAGAAGTTTGCTGCCGGCCGCGCCACCGCTTTAGATTCACCACACTTGGAGGGCTCTAGTTTGTAAAGTGGGGGCCGAATTATCAGTCGGTAATCCTGGCCAGTTCACCTTTGCAAGCTGTTCTTGATAGGTCTCGCTCTCTCCGCAGTTTCTGTGCGACAGTCCCTTCTTCGATGCGTAGTATCGAATTAAGTTCGGTATGCGGAAGTTAGAGGCACCGTGCTCCAAGCGTTGGATCAGTGATTTCGAAACCAGACTTGCAATACAGGCAGTCGCCTCAGCCATGCTCATCGTTCCACCTGATGCAACGCAAAGAGCCGTTCCAAGATCAAAAGAACTGCTGAGGGTACAAAGCCTCAAGAAAGCGAATCGCTCGTTCTCGGGAAGAAGATTGAAGCTCCATTCAAAAACAGCGGCTAAGGTTTGATGCCGTTGTGGGCCTGTCCGCTGCGATTGATGGAAATGCAAGAAGTGGTCGTTAACCACGGACGGCAAGCCTTCGAAGCCAAGCAACCGAACACGAACAGCAGCTAGCTCAACTGCCAGCGGTACTCCGTCCAACCGTCTACAGGCCTCTGCGATCGTTAAGATCTCCGAGTCAGTGATCCTCAAATCGTCCAAAGTCTCGTTAGCCCTCTCCAGAAAGAGTTCAACGGCCGGAAAACCTCGAATCTCGTCAGCCGTTAACTCGCTGTCCGCGGGGGGGACGTCTAAGGAAGGCAATCGATACAATCGCTCGCCTCTTGTCCCCAGAGGCTCACGACTGGTCGCGAGAATATGGACCATTGGACATGAAGACTGAATCACCTCGGCCCATTCAGCGGCAGAGCTGAGTATGTGTTCGCAGGTATCGAAGACCAGTAGAATCTCCCGATTTTGGAGATGAGAGTTCAGCTGTTCATTTGCATTTTCGATGGTGGTCGGAAGGTGTAGCGCGGTGCAAATTGCATTCGGCACGCTACTCGGATCATTAAGTGAGGAAAAATCCAGGAAGCACACACCATCCTTAAAGGTCGGGAGCAGCCTTTCGGCGACAGCCGTAGCGACTGTTGTCTTTCCAACTCCGCCCGACCCGACAATTGTGAGCAGCCGATGCTGAGATAACTGCCCAATAACTTGCTGAATAACCTCGCATCGTCCAACGATGTGCTTCGTTGAAGCAGGGAGATTGCTAGCCCTGCGTCGGCTCTCGAGAGATATCTCCGATTCCCTGGTAATTACAGGCGCTACAAACTTGTAGCCTTGGCCACATACCGTAACTATGTGGCTTGATTGACCATTGTCTTCATCGAGAGCCTTTCGAAGCGCTGCGATGTTGACTTTAAGATTACTTTCATCGACGAATGTATCCGGCCAGACTTGCGACAGAAGATCTTGCTTGCTGATCAGTTCGCCAGCATGTTCCACCAAAACCGACAGGATCGCCAGAGCCCGGCTGCCCAAGCGGACCGGTACATCAGAGCGCAGTAGGCGCAGTTGGTCGGGAAAGAGCTTGAATGGTCCGAAATAGAACGACCGAGTTGGCATATCTGCGTCTCCAGTCTGGCTTATCGATCTCGCTTTTCTAGCTACATTGTTACTGAACGGAGCTGCTGATCGAATCCTAATTGTAGCTTCGGACTTACCTCATTCAAGGTGTGGCTGGCTCACCCAAAAGGGTTAGGCTATTTGCGGCTAACGTCGAAGATCACACGCTTTCGCCCGTAGCGGTACGCTTCGAGGGAAAATGCGCCGCGGCCAACCAGCGATAACGCCACGCCAATTGGCGCAGCCAACAGACACGGCCACACGTGATGGTTTGAAGTACCGTTCCAGAGCAGGCGAAAGGCCGCGAGCACGCCGGTCAGTGGTGTCCAAAGGCCAATCGTAATCAGGAGTGCCGCAACGGCGGCGATGCTACGGTCGAGTGTCAGCAAATTACCTGTAAAGAGCATATCGAGAAGAATGGCGGATAACGTAAGGCGAAGCAGCAAGAGCCCGACCAACATCTCTTTTGAGTCAACGAAGATCAATGATTCCTCTACGAAGGCCGATGATCGCGGCATGTGTCCGATCATTCGCGTGAAGTTTGGAAAGTATCTGCTTCACTCGCCCCTTGACCGCTTCCTCGCTAACCCCAAGTTGTGCCGCGATCTCTTTATTCGCATTTCCACCAGCGATGAGTCGAAGCACTTGGATTTCGCGCTCCGTCAGGGAGTCTTCCTCGGTATGGTTTGCGATCTCCGAGGCTATCGAAGGAGAGACAGTCTTTGCACCTGAATGAACCGACCGAATTGTGGATAGGAGTTCTTTATGGAGTAGACCTTTTAGCAAATACGCTCGTGCGCCGGCTTTTAAGGCGCGGAGCGCTTGTACGTCGCCAGAATACGTTGTCAATACGATGATTCGTGCGGCAGGAGAATACTCGAGTATTGCGATGATCGCTTCGATCCCGGAGCTTCCCGGCATTTGAAGGTCCATGAGCGTGATATCGGGAGAAAGCCTGCGGAACTGCTCGACAGCTTCGTTGCCATTGCCAGCTTCGCCTACCATCCGCATGTCTCTCTGGCCCGCGACAAGGGTTGCTATGCCGTCCCGGAAGAGCGCATGATCATCCGCAACGAGGATGCGAATACCAATCGGATCGGAGACTAAATTCGGGTCATTCATTGTTTTAGAGAACATCATGCACGGTGAAATTACGTCGATAGTTCGTCAACCACACTATAGGCAACTCGCCCCGGGATACTTGCCTCAATCTCTGTGCCCTGGCGGTGTTCGCTCCAGGCCGTAAATCGCCCTCCTAATCCCCGCGTCCGCTCTCGCATCCCAGGGAGTCCCCAATGGCCCTCCCGATTGCCGCGGGCAAGCAGACGCGACTCTATGCCGACTCCGTCGTCACGCACTCGGAGAGCAACCGCGTCAGGTTCGTATCTTAGCTCGACTTCTACTTGCTGCGCATGTGCGTGCCGGAAGGCATTGCCAATTGCCTCCCTCCCAATTCGATAAAGGTCGTCTCTTACGAGGGCGTTGATGCCCCGGGGAAGACCTTCAACCAGCACTCGGAATACCGGAACAGGCGCTAAGTCGGCGTGCGCGTCCCGAAGTTCATCACCTAAGCGCGTGAGGGCTTCAGCTAAATCGGTCGATCCTAAAGACGAGCTTCGAAGCTTTTGTACGGCGTCGCGACTTTCCGTCAGAGCTTCTGCCGCTCGATCGATGGCATTATCAAGTAGTTCTTTCGCTTCAATCGGCTGGCTTGGGAGCATGTTATTCACAGCCTGAAAGCGCAACATTAGCGCGTGAAAACTCTGTAGCAACGTATCGTGCAGATCTTGCGCGATACGCATGCGCTCTGCGACTCGCCCCTCGAGGATCAGGCTGTTTTTGGCAGCGATTTGGTGCATACGAAAGTTATAAGCACACCAAAAAAGAAGAGCAGCGCCGAGAAGGCACACAGACCGGAACCACCCCGTTTCCCACACCGCAGGTTCGATTAGGATTGAAGCATGTGCCTCGGTGGAGCTCCACTCTCCCTCTCCATTGGAAGCGATGACCCGGAAGCGATACTGTCCCGGGTCCAAATGAGTGTAGACCGCCTGTCGAGACGCTACGGCTTCACTCCAATCTTTGTCGTAGGGATCGAGGCGGTAACGGAAAAGGATACGGTCGTGAGCAGCGAAGTTGAGTCCGTTGTAATCGAAAACGATCCGTCGTTGCGGTGCCGGAATCCGCGCCGTTTGTAAGTTCACCGCGCCACCATCAGTAATGATCGAATCTATGTCGACGATTGTCGAAACTGGCAGGTGGTGCACGTGCGCCGAGGTCGTCACTCTTAGACCACCTTTTGTTCCAACCCAGACCCTGCCTGTTATATCCGTCTCGAGGCCGCGCATCCGCCTCAAGCCACCTGGTTGTTCAATGCCGTCCAGGCGTCCGAATAATCTAACATTCGTTGAGCTGACATTTTGCTTGAGCAATTGGTCGCGGCCAACGCGTGCAAGGTGGTCGGGCGTGGAGAGCCATAGATACCCGGCGAAATCCTTCGTCAATCCCCAAATAGGTTCACGCAACACATCCGAATCCGAGGCAATGGTTCGGATTCTGCCGGAACGGAACGACGCCAAGCCTCTTGCCGTACCTACCCAAAGGATCGAACGGCCGTTACCATCCGCATCGGGCAGGATCGACGAGACGTCGTTTGAGGGCAGCCCATCCTGGAGAGTGTATGAATGCCAGTGGCCATCTGAAAACGACGCAAGGCCCTCGGGCGTTCCAACCCAAAGAACTCCTTCGCTATCCTCGCAGATCGTGGAAATAGCGTTCGACGGAAGGCCATTTGCGATTGTGAACGTGTACCAGCGACCGTCCCGAAGCCGACTTAGACCACCGTTCAACGTTCCTGCCCAGACAGTCCCAATTCGGGTCTCGAGAACTGAGAGCACAGTATTTTGCGTTAATCCGTCGGCAGTTGTGAAGGTTTCAGCTGCTATGTCTTCTGAAAATGAGTGGAGGTGAGTAACGCCACCGTTACGGCGTCCCACCCAGACATCACCATTCCGGCCACCGAGTGAATAGATCACATCGCTTCCAAGCACGTCCGGTCTGCATCTCTCGACGCCATTTTCATTGACCCGGTATAGTCCTCCGTTTTGCGAAGCTACCCAGGCAGTGTTCTGCTCATCCACATAGATCGGGCCGTCAAGGCTCGCCCGTGAGTTACGATCCTCTTTAATCGGTTGAAAGGCGAAATCCCTCCAACGCTGGAGGCCTCCGGCCGCGCCGATCCACAACCCTCCTTCACGATCCTGAAATAAGGCGGTTATGTTTTGGCTCAGGAATGGACCGCTCGCGGTCTGTTGTTTCCGCTTATTCTCGGAGACCCGGAAGAGACCGTTGTCAGTGCCGCACCAGAGATTGCCATCGCGGTCCTCGACAATCGAAACGACTTGAGTGCGGCTGAATCCTGCAGGCCCCGGAACGCGCTCGAGGCTCGATCCAGTCCACAAGAAAAGTCCTTCATCGGTTCCAACCCATAGAGCTTTCTTGCCGTGGCCGAGTAGGCAGTTGACTTTCTTTGTCGCCGTTCTTATGCTCAACGGCACGACTCGTCCGTTTTCGATGTAAGAAAGCCCGTGATCGCGTATTCCCGCCCACACGCGTCCATCCTGGCTTTCGGCGAGTGCCAGCACGAGACTATTCGGGACATTCGTCCAACCGATCCTTCGAATACGGCCGTCGGAATATTCGAAAATCCTTTGTTCAAGGGTCGACATTAAAAGGCTTCCTTGCGTGCCGCTTGAGAGTGCCGTGATTTCGCCCTCTAGGCCAAGTTCATCAGTGGCGTTGGTAAACCTCTTATCGCGGTAGCGGAGAACGTTTGCGCCTTGCATCCAGATCCATAGTGCGCCTTGGGCATCCGTTGTGAGCCCAAGAACATGGGTGATACTCGACTGACCAGATGTCGGAAAGGCTTGAAACTTTTGCCCGTCGAACGAAAGCAAGCCGTTCTCTCCCCCGATCCACAAATATCCGTCAGGAGTCTGCGCGATTGAACTGACCTGGCCGATCCGGAAGCCGTCCTCAATAGACCATTGCTGTCGCGAATATTGAGAAGCGGAAGCCTGCCTATCTAAAGCCCAGCTGCGGCCCATGCTGACGTGAAGTATGGCGACCGCCAAAAAGGAAGTACTTCGAAACTGGCGATTGTGGCTCAAGGCAGGTACCGGAAACTCTTCACAACAATCTCCGCATTAGAAGTCTGAAGCACTTTTCCGTAATCAAAGATGCACAAATTGAGGTGGATTGACTCCGATTCTGGATAAGGAATGTCGGCCCTGAAGATATGCTCCGTGATGCTGCCGCCCCGTCCGGAGTCGTCCATCCCGCTGGTAGTGAACTTCACGCGCCCGCTCTCCCAGATCATGGTCAGAATCAAAGGCGCTTTCCGCACTGAATAGCGGTATGTATTGGCCGGGCGATAGAAGGGCTGTACGGAATATTCTGCATTCTGTCCGCTAGACTCTCCCCACCGGGCAAGTTCCGTGTTCATTTCGCGGCGATTTTGGTCTGTTCCCGCGTGATCCCACGTGAACATGTCGAACACTGTTGCAGGTTCAAGGTTCTCGATTCCGTTCAGGACAACGTCATAGCTTCCATAGCCCAAGCTCCTTGGAAGCGCCACTTCTGCGCAGGTCCACCTATTGTTTTGTTTTGTAACACGGAGATGTAAATACCCTTTAGAATCAACGTTGACATTGGACGTCCAGTACTCGTGTGGCGTTCCGTACCGGTCGCTGCCTAGCTCACGCACGATCCAGTCGTATGTACTGAAACGGATGAAATGTGGCGGCCTGGCTGAAGCGGTATCACCAGGCGCTACTTTAATCAACAAAACAGGTCCTCCGACGCTGGGGAGTGCACGCAACGTGTTTGCGGGGCTATAACGCGCCGCCACGAGAATGGCTGCATATTGCGATCCAAGATGGGTCAGTGTACTCCACCGGCCATCGTGCCCAATACTCGTAAATGGCCGCACCGTTAGAGGCTGTACATACCAGTTGCCCCGGGAGTACGCGTAAACGACAAGCCGTACCCCCGGTTGTGAGGTATGGACGGTTCCGCTCAGCGTATCCACCGTCCCCGCGCCGCCGACGTCCGAAGCCGGCACATGATTAAACACGATTGAGGTGGCAGAATCTTGGGGTTGTGGTCGACACGCGACGAGCGAGGCAGAGACAAGTATGCAGCCCCATAGAGCGCTCGGCGGTGGACCGCATAATCTGACCGCGATGGCGCAATCACAAACGTGCCGCCACATTGCAAGCGAAATTGCAAAGACGAAATACCGCGATTCTGCGATAAGTGTAGATAGTCTTGATGGACCCTTCCCAATCAGACCGAATATAAACACAGCAAGGCACCTATTAGAAGAATTCATCGCGTCCGCCCTTCGCGATCCCCAAAGAACCGCCAGGTTGTTCTCCGATGATCTGATACGTCCGAATCAACACGACTTTTCTCTCGACTACCCACTCGCGTATATCGGCAGCTTCGCCATCCACGAGAATCATCTCAGTGACGACTTAATCATTCTTCCGTTCGAGCAATTCGTTAACAGGCAGGTTGTCAGTGCATATCACTAAATCCGCGTGATGGGAAGGATCTTCCGAGGCCTTTGCGGAATCACGATCGTAGACGATCATTGGAAACCCGGCGGTGATCAAGCGGCGGGCAATACGTGACCCGAGGTGTCCCAGTTCAATGAGTCCGAGTAGACTTCGAGACCTTCTTCTTTCATCCGTGACATCCGTTTTCCTTTTCAGCGCCGCTAAAGATTTTTCGCTGCGCGCAATCGGCAGTGCATCTGTCCTGCCAATTCGGCACTCCGTAGCAAATCGTCCTTTTCGAGCGCGGAATCCCCCTTTTCACGCGGGAATGGATGCGCCAACAATTCATCTGTCGAAATCACGACACTGATGTCGCCCGCTCGTCTCCGAACTCGACCATAATCTCCGTATCGGTAAGAAAGTTCAGGTGGTTTCCGAAGATGGGACCTATGAGGTGCCCTATTTAGAAAGCTTGGGTCTCCCATGGCGATACCAGGGAAGACAGCAGATGGAACAATATTTTGATCGCATTCGCGACATGTATCCGCAATTGGTATTTCACGATGTCGAGATTGTTTGCACGACGCGGAGTTGCATGGTCGCGGAATATGACTTCAGAACAAGGGAAGACACTTATGCGCAAGGTAGCTCTCGTCGAGGGGAATGATCCTCAGTTCAGGCGGTTGCATGCCCCGGGGCTGTCACAGGCTCGTGTGGCCAGATCGTGCAGGACCATAAAGGCTTCATTTGGTTTGGGACGCAAAACGGGCTGAATCGATACGACGGCTATGAGCTGAAAGTGTTCCGGCTTTCCGAACACTCGGCTCCAGTTAAGAATCAGCCGTTGGATTGATTTGCGGGACCACGCTCAGCAGGAAATGTCGGCCTAAAACATACTCACTCGTTAGTTATTTGAGCATGAACAATAGTGGTAAACGGTTTCTGTTCCTCACGTAGCCGCTTAACAAGCATTTACCACGCTTAACTACACACCGGAACCGCTTTTACTCTATCCTGTGGCTAGCTCGCGAGACCGAGCCGCCGGGAACGGCATGTCGTAGCCGCCGCAAAAAGATGGCAGGGACAAATCCTGGAAACCGAGGCCTGCACGGTGCCTCAGATGTTCTGAGTAAAAAGGTTGACTGAAGGAGGGATACAAAATGCTTGCAGCAAGAATGTACGGCTATAAACAGCCATTAGTGCTCGAAGACGTTGAGACTCCGCAGATCTCATCTACACAGGTTCTGGTGAGGGTCGGAGGAGCCGGAATGTGTCGTTCGGACGTACAGCTTATTGATGGTTATTTCGAAGGGGCGATCAAACCCAAATTCCCTATAACACCGGGGCACGAGATAGCAGGCCTGGTGGAGGCGATTGGCGATGACGTGCCCGAGACGGCTAAACTTGCTATCGGCGATCAAGTGGTGGTTGCTGCCGGCTGGGGCGACGGAATATGCCGACAATGCCGCGTCGGCAATGAACAGATCTGCGAACACGGGAGTTGGCCTGGGTTTGGGCCTCCTGGGGGATATGCGGAGTTCGTGCCCGTGCCCTATCGGCAACTCATTCGCGTCGAGAAGAAATTGAAATGGGAGGAGCTCGCGCCGTTGACGGATGCAGGGGTAACACCATATCGCGGAATAAAAAAACTGCGAGCCGCCGGTGTGCTTGGGCCGGATCGGGTGATGGCGGTGTTTGGCGCAAGCGGACTGGGCAGCTACGCGGTGCAATATGCCAAACTGCTCTCCTCAGGCGCCACCGTTGTGGTGTTCGCTCGAAATCAGGAAAAGCTTGCGATCGCGAAGGAACGTGGAGCCGACTGTATCATCAATACCCGGGATAAGTCCCTAAATGATCTCCGCAACGAGCTTGTCAGGCTCACAGGGAAAGCGAAGCTTGATGCTGCAATCGATTGTGTAGGCGCCGTGGAAACCATCCAGACCGGTTTTGGCCTACTTGCCACCGCGGGAGCATTTGTATCGGTGGGTCTGGTCGGCAACAGAATCGACATTCCTCTATTCCCTTTTACTGCCGGTGAGTTCACTTATCACGGGTCATTCTGGGCGAACTACAGCGACTTGCAAGAGGTCTTGACGTTAGCCCAACAAGGAAAAATTCAGCACTCCATCAAGCGAAGCCGGTTTCAGGACATCAACGAGAACCTCGAGATGCTTCGCCGGGGAGACATCATCGGGCGCGCAGTCATTGTATTCGACGTTAACGCTGCTACCCCCGACCACAAAGTCGGGAGGGATTTGGTCTCGGTCTGAAGACCTGCAAGACCGACAGGTAGGAGTATGGCTCACGCGGCATTATTTCAACCGATTCGTATGCGCGATATTACCTTCGCCAATCGCGTCGTCATCGCGCCCATGTGCCAATATTCTGCGGAAAACGGCCGCATGAATGATTGGCACTTGATTCACCTTGGTCACCTTGCACTCTCCGGCGCGGCGATTCTGCATGTGGAGGCGACGGCTGTACTGAAAGAAGGACGCATCACCTATGCAGACGTCGGGCTCTATAACGGTGAAACTGAGTCGGCAATGGGACGTGTTCTGGACAGCATTCGGCGCTGGTCGGATATGCCCATTGGGATCCAGCTATCGCATGCCGGAAGGAAAGCGTCGTGTGAGGTCCCTTGGAAAGGCGGCCGGCAGATCCGTCCGCCTGACCCTCTAGGCTGGCCTACCGTCGCTCCTTCGCCCATCCCGCATCTGGAGGGAGATATCCCGCCCGCAGCCTTGGATCGAAGTGGCTTACGACAGTTCCGAGAAGCGTTCGCGGCAGCTGCAGTACGGGCTGATCGCTTGGGCTTTGACGTAATTCAGCTCCACGCGGCACACGGATATCTGCTGCATCAGTTTCTCTCTCCCCTCTCGAACCAACGAGAGGATGACTACGGTGGCTCGTTCGAAAATCGAGTGCGTTTTCCATTGGAGGTCTTCGATGCTGTCCGGGAGGCCGTCTCTCCCGCAAAGCCCGTCAGCGTTCGAATCTCGGCAACGGATTGGGTAGATGGCGGTCTGGATCTCGAACAGACCTGTGTCATTGCCAAAGCCTTCGAAGAACGTGGCTGCGATGCAATCCACGTTTCCAGCGGCGGGAACCACCCCGCACAAAAGATCCCCACCGGACCAAGCTACCAAGTGCCATTCGCTCGTGCAGTGAAGTCGATCGTTAGCATTCCTGTGATTACTGTAGGTCTGATCACCGACTTTGAACAAGCCGAGGCGATAGTGTCGACGGGAGATGCCGACATGGTCGCACTCGCGCGCGGGATGGTTTACGATCCGCGTTGGCCATGGCATGCGGCCGCTGAGCTTGGCGCGTCAGTCCGGGCTCCACTTCAATACCTACGTTGCCACCCACACAGATTTCGGAATCTCTTCGAGAACGAATAACCAGAGACGCTGATTTCTGACGTCTGCGTCTTCGAAGCTCCACCGAATTCAGTTCAAAACAAGAAACTGCTGCCGCTACTCTACATTCTTACTTAGTTTCCTCACACGCGTAACAACTCCTGCGGAGCGTACTTATTTCCATTGTTTTAACTTATGTCCCTTACTCTCATTTACCATGCTTAACTACCAGGCAGAGCAGTTTTCCTTTTATGCTTTGACTAGGTTCACTGAACCATCGATCAAGACGCATATACAAGATCGAACATTCAGTCAGGAGATCCAAAACGATGAAGCTTATTGAAGCTGTGCTCGCCGGGAGCATGTTAGTTGCTACTGTTCTTTCTAGTGTCAGTCATGCACAATCGCAACAGCAAACCGTGAAAAACATCGTCCTCGTCCACGGCGCGTTTGCAGACGGCACGAGTTGGGCAAAAGTCATCCCAATTCTGGAATCCCGCGGATTTCATGTGGTCGCCGTTCAAAACCCGCTAACTTCCTTGGCCGACGACGCCAACGCTACCCGGCGCATTATCGCTCTACAGGACGGACCGGTCATTCTTGTGGGCCACTCCTGGGGCGGAGCTGTCATCACCGAAGTTGGTGATGATCCTAAGGTTGCCGGACTCGTCTATGTTGCTGCGTACACTCCCGATCCTGGTACATCAGCGAACGAGACCAGCGCCCCTTTTGGCCCAACGCCAGGGCAGAACGCTATACAAGTCGACCCTCACCACTTCGCTTCCATGTCGAGCGAGGGTATTCTCAACAGCTTCGCAGAAGGTCTGCCGATGGCCGAGCGGCAGCTGATTCTCGCGGTGCAAGGCCAGATCTACGGCCCAATGTTCGATGAGAAGCTGACTCACGCCGCTTGGAAATCGAAGCCGTCTTGGCATGTGATCGCTACACAAGACCACACCTTGAGTCGTGCAATGGAAGAAGCTGGCGCCAAGAAGGCGGCCGGAAAGGCCGTCCCGGTGCCAACCTGCCACGTCGCTATGTTGCAGGAGCCTCAAAAGGTTGCTGACGTCATCGCTGAAGCAGCGAACAACGCCGTCAAGCAGTAGTCCGTCACAGAACGAACTTACGTTAGAAAGAACAAACTACACGGAAAAGGAACAACTCATGTCCAATAATCTTCCCCGGAAGGCGCTCATCTCTATTTCCAGCTTCAACGGCGCCATCTATCCCGATAATCACAAAACAGGGCTCTTCTTCACTGAAGCCCTGCATCCCTTCGAGGCTTTAACAGCGGCGGGATTTGAAGTAGATCTCGCCTCCGAGACGGGAACTTTTGGGTTCGACGACGTGTCGTTAACAGACCCGTTTTTATCCGGCAGCGACAAGGCGATTTTCAACAATCCAGAGCACCCGTTCATGGTCAAGCTCAAATCGCAACTCAAGAAGGCCTCCGACTTAAAGAAACAGGAGTACGGAGTCTTCTTTGCTTCGGCCGGCCATGCAGCGTTGTATGACTATCCGAGCGCGAAAGGGCTACAAGCAGTCGCCGGCAATATCTGGGATCGAGGCGGCGTCGTCGGTACGGTCTGTCACGGTCCGGCGATTCTGCCGGGTGTGATCGACTCGAAAACCGGAAAGACGATCATCGAAGGCAAGACGGTGACGGGTTTCACCATCGAGGGAGAGCTAATCTTCAGAATTCTCGACAAATTGAGGGCCGACAAAGTAGTTCCTGTTGTCGAGGCGGTCACCGCGGTTGGAGCGTACTACAGCTCATCGATGAATGCCTTCGACGATTATTCCATTACCTCCGGCCGGGTCGTCACGGGAACAAATCCTCAAAGCGCGCGGAGTGCCGGCGAGAGGGTCGTGAAGTTGTTCGACACCTTGTAAGTTCCCGGGACACGTTTGAAGTTCGATTGATTATCACAAGGAGCAAATATGAACTCGTCAGGCTTTTCAACTGTAAACCCGTCCACAGGAGAGCAGATCGAAACATTCTCTTTCTTTAACTCCACGGAAACAGAAAACGTGCTCGCCCGAGCCGAGAAGAGGTTTCAATCGTTTCGAAAATTGTCGCTGTATCGACGGGCAGAACTGCTCTCCCATCTCGCAGAGACATTGAGAAAGAACAAGGGCCAACTCGCCAAAGTGATCACAACCGAGATGGGAAAGGTCATTTCCGAGGCCGAAGCAGAGGTAGAGAAGTGCGCCCGCGAAGCCGATTGGTACGCCGAGAATGGACCACAGATGCTAGCAGATTCACCCGCCCCTACTGGAGGAGTTGAGGCATACGTTTCGTATCTGCCACTTGGGCCGATTCTCGCGATCATGCCTTGGAATTTCCCCATTTGGCAGTTGACGCGTATGGCCATACCGACCATGCTGGCAGGCAACGTTGTGCTGGTAAAGCACTCACCGAACACGCAGAGGAGTTCGCTTGAGTTTGAGCGAGTAATGCTTGAGGCCGGTTTTCCCGAAGGCGTGTTCCAGAATCTAATCCTCAAAAGAGACGACATCGTGAACGTCATAAATGACTCGCGTGTCCAGGGAGCTTCCGTGACAGGGAGTGTGCGGGCGGGATCTGCAGTGGCCTCAGAAGCGGGGAAGGTCATCAAAAAAACCGTGATGGAGTTGGGCGGCTCCGACGCATTTATCGTCTGTGAAGATGCGGATATTCCGAAGGCCGTTGCGGCCGGTATCAAGGGGCGTTTCAGCAACGCAGGACAGGTCTGCCTGGCTGCCAAACGGTTCATCCTGCTGGAGAACATCGCCGACGAATTCGAGCATCTGTTTGTAGAGGCGGCAAAGTCGATCCGTGTCGGCGACCCGGTAAACCTTGCAACACAGATGGGACCGATGGCCCGGGTTGACTTGCGCGACTCACTGCATAAGCAAGTCGAAGGCAGCATCGCGAAAGGCGCGCGCGTGCTGTGCGGGGGGAAACCGGTGGAGGGCAAAGGAGCCTTCTACATGCCCACAGTCTTGAGCGGGGTCACTGAGGGAATGCCTGCATTCGATGAAGAGACCTTCGGTCCTGTTGCGGCGATTACCCGAGTTGCAGATATTGACGCAGCCGTTGCTGCGGCGAATGCAAGTCAGTTCGGGCTAAGCGGCAATCTCTGGACCAAAGACGTCGATTTGGCCCGCAAGGTCGCACGTGACTTGTATACAGGCGGCGTCTTCATCAACGGCGTCACAGCGTCGGATCCTCGGGTGCCAGTCGGTGGAGTCAAGAACAGTGGCTACGGGCGTGAGCTTTCCCATTTCGGAGCTCACGCTTTTGTCAATCCACAGACTGTCTGGATACAAAGCCTTCCAGAAGAAGTCGCAGCTTAGCTGGCAGAAGGCGAAACCGAAACGAAAATTCTGAGGCGCCCCTTGGGGCGCCGAGAGGAGGACAAGCATGAGCAAAGTGGCATTTCTCGGACTGGGTGCAATGGGTTCACGCATGGCTGCGAATCTGCTGAAGGCCGGTCACGAGCTCACAGTTTGGAATCGAGTTCCCGAAGCGGCCAATAAGTTGGTAGCGTCTGGCGCCAAGCCGTCGGTTACGCCGCGAGAAGCTGCGGCGGGCAATGAGTTCGTCATGTCTATGGTCAGTAACGACGAGGCTTCGCGGCAGGTCTGGCTGGATGCGACCGATGGAGCCCTAGCGGGCATGCAGGCCGGAACTGTCGCGATAGAAAGCTCCACACTGTCGCCCGTCTGGGTCCGTCAACTTGCCGGGTCGATGAACAAGTCCGGCGTCGAGTTGCTTGATGCGATGGTGTCCGGCAGCACTCCGCAGGCGGAGAGCGCCCAACTGGTGTTTCTGGTCGGGGGCGATGCGGAGTCGCTGAAACGTGCAGAACCAGTGCTCAGAGTTCTCGGCTCCAGCATTCAACATGCTGGACCGGTGGGCTCCGGCGCCTTGGCCAAATTGGCAACGAACGCGCTAATGGGAGTGCAGTTGGCGGCTCTAGCGGAACTGATCGGGATGCTGAAGAGACAGGGCGCAGATCCCAGACAGGTACTAAACGCCGTGTCGGCTACGGCGATGTGGAACGCCCACTTGACTCGCGACACAGAATCGATGCTGAAAGGCAACTTTGAAGCACAGTTTCCGGTCAAGCTTCTCGAGAAGGACTTACGATACACCGTCAAGACAGCTGGAGGAGATGCCGCTGCTCCCACTGTGAGCGCCGTACGTGGTGTGTTCCAGAGAGCCATTGACGAAAACCTTGGAAACCTCAACATGACCGCTGTCGTGACGCTCTTCGACGGAGGCCATTAGGCGCTACAAAATCCCTGCTGTTTACTCCAGTTACTGACAGCGGGACTGCCTTGGCTCACCGCCGGGGCTTTGATGTCTCTACAAATAGGAGCTCCACGTGTCAGAGGTGCAAGATACGCAGATAAATAACGGAACCCAGCGGTGTGGTAACGAAAATTGGCGGTCGCAGTACTTGAATTCGCACTTACAGCAACGAAGTCCTTATTGTCCCCAACTCCAACCTTACGAATAATCCGTTGACGAACTGGACGGCAAACGACCCCAGAGTGCGGCTCGCCATCCCCATTGGCGTCGGCTACTCGAGCGACCCGGAGCAAGTTCGCACGCTGCTGCTCAAAATCGCGGCCGAACATCCGGACGTTCTCCGGGAGCCGTCCCCAGAAGTCATCTTCAAAGATCTCGGCACAAGTTCGTTTCACTTCCTGCTGCGATTCTGGACTATCGTCCGCGATCACGACAACTATGGACTTATCAGCGACCTGTACTTCTCAATCTTTCCGGTTTTCCGAGAACACAACATCGGGATACCGTTTACCCAGCAGGACGGCCACACTCGCTCTGCGGAAGTGCCAAGTGATACATAGCCGGAACTGCCGATAAGTGAAATCGCAGAGATGAGTATCGAACGGAGCGGTTCTCGCGGAGGTGAACCTTATTCCTCTCGTTGACGCCATAATTGCGCAAGGGGTCCATGGCGTCCTTCCGGCACCGCGTACACGGAATGGGCTACACGGGAGTTGCGTTGGCTGGTGGGTTGCGCAGGGCGTCGAGAGTGACCGGCTTTCCGAACATACCCCAGTTTTGAGCCGGAACATCTCGGATTAAGACGAAGACGGGCACACGCTCTTCCGGAGGAATACCGGCGTGCTTTCTGACGGAGTCAGTGAGGAATGCGATGAACTGCTTCTTTGCCTCAGCGTCAAGTCCTCCCTCGATTACATTTACCTCGAAGCTGATGACCTTTGTTCCACCCGCCTTTCCACCGTGATAGACCCTCTTGGCAGCGTATTCTTTGGCATAGATCCAAATATTGCTTCGAACATAAGGGGTGTCCGGCAACTTTTCAAATTCCGGCGCATAGTTTGTGATCTCATCGGCAAGTGAGTCGATTGCGTTCTCCGGGAATGCTCCCTCTGGATAGTTGATATAAATCTTAGGCATTCTTCGTCTCGTATTCTTGGTTCTGAATTCTTCTCAACAGATTCACTTTCGTCAGGGGCAAGCTCGCGCGTTACTTCGCGGGTGAGCAAAATAGCTTTGCTCGGCCTGAGACGAAGGGTAGGTCTGATCCTAAGATCCGCATCCCGATCAGATCTACCGAATTCGCGGACTGCTCCATCACGTCAATCGTAGGTGTTTACCAGTCTCTCGGAAACGGGTGTTTCGGGCTTCATCTCGTAGGATTTCTGAAGGTTGGCAGGTCGGGTTCCAAGACCGTCCCTGACTTTCTTGGTCCACGGTGCCTCAATGAGGCTCTTAGTTTCGGCGATCATAGACTTCGGCTCCAGGTTGCGGTAGCAATCGACTTGCAGACTGACGCCTCGATTGGCAGCCTCACGCTTCAATGTCTGGACCTGGGCGTAAATCTCCACTGACGCGATTACATCGAATTTCTTCTTTGCGAGCCGCATCGCCACTTCATGGCCGAAGCCCGTTCCTGCACCTGTAATCAGAACTTTCTTCATTGTCGTCTCAAGTAATTAATCCAATCTGGTTGTCACAATGACGATTGTTTGGAACACTCTATCGCGAGACTAGACCCATCCACCGATGTTGACCCGCACCTTTGAGATGCGTAGACACGATCGCGAACGCGGTAAAGAGAGGTAAAGAGAAGTAAAATCATCGAGCAAACCGAGCCCTCGGGAACTGACGCCAACACCTACGTGCGCTGGCTTGCTGCTGAAGTGCCGAATATAGAAGAGGCGTGAGAGGCTGCAAAAGAGAGCTTCGAAAGACGCGGCGCGGACGGCGGAAATTATCAACGGCATCCGTTTGCTGTTCGGGAAGGGCGCTCCACAACGCGATCAAGTCGATATCGATGAAGTGATGAATGAAATGATTGTGCTGCTGCCCAACGAAACGATGCGGTACGCCGTCTCAATCCATACCGAGCTCGGCCCGGATCTCCCTCGCGTTGCTGCGGACCGCGTGCAACTGCAACAGGTTTTCATGGAACCCCATGGTCAACGCGATTGAAGCCATGAAGAATGTAAACCACAGCCGGGAGCTCACGCTTACCTCGCAGGTCCTTCGACGCGTTCTTCATCACGAAACCTGCGGAACGGGCATGGTCTGGCCATCAGCCGGTCCGTCGTTGAATCGCATGGCGGCCACCTGGGCCAGTGCCAACTTCGACCTTACGCCGCCCACAACGATCGGGGCACGTCCATCACTGTCGCAGAAGATTCCACTGTGTTCGTCCTCGATGATGATGCGGCCGTGCGAGCATCAATACAGGGACTGGTGAAATCCGTTGGACTACGGTGGGAGTTGTTCGAGTCCGCGCAGGATTTCCTCTCCAGACAGGGCGCCGATGGGCTAGTTGCCTGGTGCTCGACGTGGGCTACCAGGGGTAAGCGGCCTCGATTTTCAGCGCAGGCGCTGAACGCACCCGCAGCGTAAGCTTCAAAGCGAAGTTGCTGACCTGCGCAGGCGTTACGAGACGCTGGCTGCGAAGGATCGTGGGTGATGCAACTAATCGCCTCGGGCATGCTGAACAAGCAGGCCGCCTCCGAACTTGGGACCAGCGAAATCACCGTGCAGACCCAAGTGACGCATAAAATGCAGGCCGAATCGCTTGCCGAATTGTTCAGAATGGCGGAAGATCTAAAGCGTCGCGCCGGCAAATAGGGTCTCTCCGCGACGGTATGAGATGACTTATACCAAAGCATAATTGTGCCGTTGTGCCGCCCCGGCTTAGATTGCTGTTATGGCTAGTCAGGGCAGGCCGAAGCTGCTCGCAATTGTCGATGACGACGAGTCGGTCCGGGGCGCCCTGCAGGGTTTGATGAAGTCGGCGGGTTTGCAGGCGCGAGCCTTCGGATCGGCAGAAGATTTCCTGAACTCCGGATTATTGTGCCAGATCGCGTGTCTAATTGCGGATATCCGCATGCCGAGAATGTCAGGCCTGGAACTGCAGGAGAGACTGAACTCGGAGCACTGTCGCATACCGATCATTTTCATCACGGCGCACGGAGATGAAAAGATGCGCTTGCAGGCAATGCGGGCCGGTGCAGTCGAGTTCCTTGCAAAACCCTTCGACGATGAGGTCCTCCTTGACAGCGTTCGGGCAGCTCTGGAGATGTAGCCGGACCAGGAGATCGTTGTGGGTTCCGCACTATCCCATTTCGGGCAACAGGACACGCGAGAGCGCAGGTTCGAGCAAATAATAGGCAACAGCCCCGCCCTCCAATTCGTGCTCGATCAAGTGGAACGGGTCGCTTCTACGGATTCCACCGTATTGATCCTTGGAGAAACCGGCACAGGCAAGGAAGTGATCGCGCGCGCTATTCATAACCTTAGCTCGCGGTTCGGACGCCCGTTCATAAAGCTGAACTGCGCGGCGATTCCTTTCGATCTGCTCGAGAGCGAACTCTTTGGGCACGAAAAGGGCGCTTTTACCGGCGCCATTGCACAAAAGATCGGCCGTTTCGAGCTGGCCGACAAAGGCACTCTCTTTCTGGACGAGATCGGGGACATCCCGCTGGCATTGCAACCCAAGCTTCTGAGGGTTCTCCAGGAGCAGGAGTTCGAGCGCCTGGGATCCGGCCGAACGCATACAGTGGATGTTCGGGTCGTGGCTGCCACACATCGGAACCTTGAGGAAATGATTACGCGAAAGGAGTTTCGCAACGATCTTTACTATCGTCTGAACGTCTTCCCTATCCAACTGCCTCCCTTACGCGAGCGGCGCGAAGATATCATGCCATTGATGATGCATTTTGTGGAGATCTACTGCGAGCGAATGGGTAAGATTATCGAGCATATCGCGCCTGAGACGCTCGCAGCTTTCACATCATACTCCTGGCCGGGCAACATCCGCGAACTTCAGAACCTGGTGGAACGCTCGGTGATTCTGTCGACTGACGGCGTACTTCCAAATCCGTTTCCGGCAGCAGAAGCGAAACCAGTCCCATTCGATTCTGCACCCACGAAGTTACGGGACTCCGAACGGGCTCTGATCCTGGCGACGCTGCAATCGGTGGGATGGGTAATCGGCGGAGCTAGAGGCGCTGCCGCCAAGCTGGGGTTGAAGAGAACAACGTTGATCTCGAAAATGGAGAGGCTCGGAATTTCGAATCCTGGGCGGCGCAACGCAGGCCAGTTAGCCAGCAAAAATTCTGGTTCCGGGGTTCACGAAGAGTACACAGATACCAGCCGGATTCAGTAGCTGCTCAACGTGCTGGCAGCTTTGGCGGCATAAACTCCAAGCACGGTGCGTCGCGACTACCGCAAGTTTGTGACACTTTGCCGACAGATGTGTCTTAACTTCGATGCGGTTTCGTTTTTCCAACTCCGCATCTCACGATCCTCTTATCTCTTGAAAAACACGTGTCGTAAACGGACCGTTGGGTGCAAGCACACAGAGCTCGGGCATGGATTTTGCGATCAGCCTAGGCGGCTACGTCATCAACTTCGGCCGGCTAACGAGCCTCTTCACAGGGACGTGCGAGTCGGCGACAGTCACAGCCGTTGAGGTATTCATCAGTTCATGCGAGATGTCAGAGCTAGCAGGGGCGTCATGATTTCTGTGCTGGTGAATGGAGAGTTGTCCCTCCGTTTTCGAGTATTAGGCCAATTCCGCCGCACCTATTTGCACAGCCGAAAGCGGTGGCGGTCGGCGGAAGGGGTGGCGACTGAAACGCAACTGGTTTCAAAAGGAGATCAGGTTGGTTACCTAATCCCATTCACCACAGGGCGCTGTGCGTAGCCAAGACTTAACTTGATACGCCAACCGTCACCGCCCAGATATTTTCAGGCAGCTACGCTCCAGCCGTAGCGATGAGGGAGACCGAGCCGCGCGCTCGACGCTATCGTGGCCGCCTCTGACGGCCTGTCCTCCACCGGTCATGGGTTCGGTGCATCCTTATATAAAGCATCGTGAATACGGTCCTCGGTTGTGATAGCTTACATACGCACGCAGGAGTCGCCGCATATGTCGCTCATTCAGCGGGATGACGTCGTCCAGCATCTCTCGGCGGCAGCTTCCGATCCACCGCTCCGCAACTCCGTTTTGCCAGGGTGCTTGAATGCTCATCCGCTTTGGCTGCAATCCGGTTGATCTCAGCATGGGCGGGAGACCACGGTGAGGGCGGAGGTCCCTTTTCGACATTCGTAATGGCGGTGATGGACATGAGCTTATCAGACCGGAACAAGCTTTGTTTGCGCAGCACGCCAGGAGCAATTCTGCTTCTTGTATTTGGTGTGATCGTACCTTTGGCAGGTTGTAACGGACGATCTGCTCACGAGCCAGTCACCCTAACTTATCTGGACGTTGAGTGGGATACACCCGATGCGATGCCAGGTTTAGCTCAAGATCTGCAGGACTTCACTCGACAAACTGGGATTCAGGTCCGGCGTCTTCCCCGACCGGATGGTTCTCTCAATCAACTTGCGCTATGGCGAGAGCTGCTGCAAAAACGCGGCCCCGTTCCGGACGCGGTGAGCATTGACGTGATCTGGTCCGGCATGTTGAACGAATATCTCATGGATCTGAGGCCATATTTTGCCGCCGAGCTTGCCACACAGGATCCCGTTGTGGTCGCTAGCTATACGGTAGGGGACAAGCTGGTAGCTGTACCGCATCACGCTTACGTAGGCGCTTTGTTTTACCGCCCTGACCTTCTGCGAACGTACGGATATCGCGAGCCACCGAAGACCTGGGACCAACTCGAAACAATGGCGGGCCGCATCCAGGCCGGAGAGCGCGCCAGGGGCAAAAAAGATTTTTGGGGGTACGTCTGGGAAGGAGGATTCGACGAAGATTTGACCTGCAGCGGCTTGGAGTGGCAGACTTCTGAGGGCGGCGGGCGAATCATCGAAGCCGACAAGACGGTCAGCGTGAATAACCCGCAGGCGATACGGGCATGGCAACGGGCGGCGCGCTGGGTGGGGTCCGTTTCACCTCCCGGCGTGGTCGCATATGGAAAGTGGGACGCGCAAAACGTGTGGAGTTCGGGGAAAGCCGCCTTTCTACGTAGTTGGCAAGGCGATTACAACCTCATGGCTCGGGGGTGGCCTTTTTCGGGGTCACCTCGAGTCAAAATCACCGAGTTTGGCGTGACCAGCGTTCCGGGCGGCAGAGCAGGTCGGGCAGGCACCCTAGGAGGAAATGGGTTGGCAGTATCCCGAACCTCAGCGCACCCGCGTGAGGCTTTGGAGCTTATCCGGTTTCTCGTTCAAAAAGATGCTGAGTTGATGCGCGACAGCACCCACGGCGAACTGCCCCTGGGCCTCGAACTGTATGAACCGCCCGCGATCCTTAAAGCGTATGCGGGCGATGCCAAATCAATGAAACCCGCGGGTGGTTTGGTCGCGCGTCCGTCCGTGGCAGCCGGCTCGAAATACGAGGATGTCACTAGGGCATACATCCGCGCGGTGCATTCGGTTCTGACGCGCGAAAAGCTTGCTTCCGTTACCGCCGCGGACTTGGAAAAGGAGTTGGTCGGCATAACCGGTTTCCGGAACGGACCACCTTCCCAATGATCTCCGTTGTCGACTAAGAATGCCTTGAACGGTCTACCACGTATTTTGAGAAGCTTCGCATCGCACTTTGGGCCCGCGATTCTCGGAACCAATTAGAGTGATGGAACAGGAAACCCTAGACTGATGGTCTGGCTGCTCCGATGGACTAAACGCCTCGCGGAGAGAACATCTCGCCTGCGCAGGGTTAGTATCGGTACCCGCTTAACCGTCTGCTTTATGTTGATCATTGTCGCCATGTTGGCGGGAAACGCAGTCTTGCTTTGGCAATTCCAGCATGCGCGGAGTCAAGCCGAGCGTCTGGCCGGTGTCGACCAGGAGCTAATCGCTGTATTGCAGGCTCACACCAATCTCATGTCCTTTTACGACAGATTGGATGTACTGGCGGATTCCCAAGACACTTCCCTCCTGCTGAAGGAAGCCGAAACAGTTCGTGAAGATCTCCTTCAGCACAGTGAGCGCAGCCGAAGGGCGCTCACGGGGTTATCCCCCGAGGTGCAGTTGGATCCCACCCTGCTGCCCAGTCTTACGGCGATTCAGGGTGAACTGCCGGCTCAGCTTGAGGCAATTGCGATGTTGGCGAAAGCCGGCGATTGGGATGCGGTGCGCTTGCGGCTGGCTGACCAAGTGCGGCCGCTGGAATCCAGAAGCTCAGCGCTGGTCGAAAATATTGACCGGGAAGTCGCCGGACAGCGTTTGCAAGCCGTGTCGAATATTCGGGAGGTTCAACGGCGAATTCTTCTGATTGTGCCCATAACCGCCGCCGCGACACTCTTGTTTGCCGCCTTTTTCGGGTGGGCCATCACGCGCAGTATTACTCATCCGCTCGGACGCCTGATCGAAGGCAGCACAGCATTGGCCAGAGGTGAGTTCTCGCACCGCGTCCCAGCTGCAGGGAATGACGAAATCACGCGGCTCGGTAGCGTGTTCAACGACATGATCGTAAAGCTTGAACATCTGTATTCCGACCTGCAAGCGAGCGAGACCTATCTTGCGGAGGCGCAAAAACTCAGCCATACAGGTAGCTTCGGCTGGGATACTTGCACCGGGGAAATCTATTGGTCTGCCGAGACCTTTCGGACCTTTGAATTCGAGCCGACTGCAACGGTAACGCGTGAATCGATTCTAGAGCGGACTCATCCCGACGACCGATCAACTTTGCAGGAAGTGATGGAGCAGGTTTCACGACAAAGAACTCTGCTCGATGTGGAACATCGCCTGCTGATGCCTGACGGGAGAGTGAAATATCTGCGGGTTGTCGGCCGGCCCTCCACGGACGGAGGGGAGTCTTGCCATTTCGTTGGCGCCATCACGGATATTACCGACCAGAAGTCCGCCGAAGAGGCTGCCCGCCGGAGTGAAAGCTATCTAGCCGAAGCACAAAAATTAACCCGAAGTGGAAGCTGGGCTTGGAATGTACGTACGCAGGAGCTCTTTTGGTCACAAGAGATGTTTTGTATTTTCGGCTACGAGCCCGAGAAAACGAAGCTCACCATGTCCATTTTTCTCGAAAGGGTTCACGCTGACGACCGACCTGTGCTCGAACGAAGGGGGAAGATGGAGTTGACACAAACAGAGGGCGGGGTGTCGGAGGGAGACTTTCGAATCGTCCTTCCCGACGGAACTGTAAAGCACCTTCACTCGATCGCTCACCCGATTGTCAACGAATCGGGTGAAGTCATCGAAGTGGTCGGCACTACCATGGATGTGACTGAGCGGAGGAAGGCGGAAGAAGAGCGGGAGCGCTTGCGTCAGTTAGAGGCGGATCTCGCGCATATCAACCGGGTGAGCATGATGGGAGAATTGGCAGCGTCGCTCGCTCACGAAATCAAACAACCCATGACGGCAGCCATCACAAATGCCGGAACGTGCTTGCGATGGCTGGCACGCCAGCCACCTGTTATCGAAGAAGCTCGCGGTACTGCATCGAGAATCGTCGAAGATGTCACTCGTGCTGCTGCCATCATCGACCGTTTGCGGTCTCTATATAGGAAAGAGGCTCCGAGAGAACGCGAATTGTTGGATGTGAACGAGATCGCGCGCGAAATGCTCGTCCTGTTTCGCAGCGAGGCCGCTCGAGTCTCAATTTCGATGCGTACAGAACTTGGCCCTGAACTTCCCAAGGTAAGGGCTGACCGTGTGCAGTTGCAGCAGGTATTTATGAACCTGATGCTGAATGGCATCGAGGCAATGAACGACACCGGCGGCGAACTTACGATTGAGTCGGAGCTCAGCGAAGGCGGGCAGCTTGTCATCTCGATCGGCGACACCGGCGTGGGGCTTCCAACCGACAAAATAGATCAGATCTTCAGCGCCTTCTTTACCACCAAGCCGCAAGGCACCGGGATGGGCCTGTCCATCAGCCGGACCATTATCGAATCGCACGGTGGCCGTCTGTGGGCAAGCGCGAACGACGGAAGGGGCGCGACATTTCATTTCACGTTGCCCATTGCGGCCGAGATGCCCTCTAACGGCGATTAACTCCAAGACTCAACCGGACAAGTAGAACCTGTAGCTCGTGAACGAACTGTTCCGTGGTGGTGGTTCGCCAATATTGTATCCGCTCGTAACCGGTTGACTGGGAGCGGTGATGGATGGAAACAATCGGAGCCATGCCTGTCCTTTTTCTGTTCGTGTTTCGATCCGTCCGATTACTCCTCGGCGGACATCAGAATGTTGCGATCGAGAACGCAGCGCTGCGAATGCAAATCGCAGCGTTTCAACGAAAACGGAAGCGCCCGCTGCTGACGACCTTGGATCGGGTATTTTGCCATTACTCCCGCAGCCTGTGGTCCAGCGCCGAAGGCCGGAAAGATTGTCGCAATTCCACAACTCGGCGGCCTTCATCCCCGATATGAACGTATTGCAGCATAGCAACCTTTATGCGGATCGATTATTTTGCGAGCGTCACCCCCAGCGCGGGAGTTTCAACCGTTTGAGCAAGGGTTTGCATTTTCAGCTTGCGTTCGCGTTATCCACTAGGGTAGATGCATTTATTTCGCACACGGGGTATCCAAGAACACATACGGGCATCATCAACGGTGTCTACTGCAGATTCCCGCGTTTCGCCACCGCAAACAGGCTTGCCATGGGAGTCGAGCGGTTGAACCGACATGCCTGTCATTGGGCCGGAAACGGCCTCACTTCGCCATGCACGATTCGCCGACTTCTCCTCATACGGTACCGATGGCAGCCCTTTGCCGCTTCCAATGAAGTTGCCAGTGTCCGAAGCCAAATACGTGGCCATGCCCTTCGGCGTGCCCTGCCTCTATGCTCAATATCCCTCCCGTGCAAATCAGCACTGTTCCGACAAGAGCAAGCGCATCGGGAACATTGCCGAACAACCACCAGCCCAAAATCCCGGAAAAAACCACAACGCTGTAATTGAACGGCGAAAGCTCCGTCGCACTTGCGTATCGATAGGCCAAAATGATCAAGTACTGCGTGAGCGCATACGACACACCGACTCCGGCCAACAGTATCCAATCTCTCGCCGTCAATGGCTTCCAAGCCCAAACGCAAAGCGGCGCTAACAGCAGCGTCGAAACTCCGAAGTTGTAGAACAAGATTCGCACTGGCGGTTCCGACTCCGCCAGCGTATTAGTTGCAACCAGGGCGATTGCCGAGAATAGACCGGCCGCGAGCGCGGTGAGGGATGCCGTATTTTTGAGCAATTCGGGGCCGGGTTTGATGATCATCACAATTCCCGTCAGGCCGATCCCCAAACTAGCCCACACCAACGGCTGCACCGTCTTTCGAAACCAAACATAAACGACTAGCGGAATGAATAACGGCGCTGCGTTTGAAAGTAGCACCGCGTCAAGAAGTGGTATCGAGCGGACCCCAACAAAAAACAGCAACTGGCAAATCGATCCGGCTAAGCTGCGGCACAATTGTAATCTGAGTCGTTCGGTCTTGAGGTTTGTCCATCCTCCTCTAGCCGCCCAGGGAACAAAAATCAGAAAACTGATGCCGTACTGAAGGAATAAGATCACGAGCGGTGGCACGCCTGCGGCCGCCTTACTAAATGCGCTCATCACCGCAGCACAAAGAAATGCAATTGTGATGAGCGTGATTCCCAGGCCGAGCTTGTGCTCCGCGCTTTGTGCTCTTATATCCAATAGGCCCACAGGATGATCCTCTCGTTCGTCAGAACGCCATCTACCATTTAACGATCTCCTTCGCGCTCGTAAAAGGGCAAGCTTGATCCCTGAAGCCAGCACCTGCGATCACGGCTAATTTTCCGTGTGGCAGGTAAATCACTCTCTCGGTTAGACCCTTGGCGCTTGCAGCGGATCTATGCCCGGCGGGATCCAAGGGCGACGAGAATTTGGGGTTGATCTGGGCCAAGGGGATCGAAGCCGCGCAGATTCTTCAAACCTCGAACGCATTTCGGTCTACGAACCAGCTACCCTGCAGGTCCCGTTGCGCTGCTCCACGCGAGGCCAGAGGATGTCGTCGGGTGTTGAAACGACCAGAACCGCGAGATGAATACTCAACTGGCTCTCGTTGGGGAGATCCCACGGAAGAATGGGGAGTTCTCTATAGAACCTTTCCATCGCCCCGCATGTTGTGTTCGAGTTATACGGTACCGAAGAGGCGCAACTCTCAGCTCAACACCGGCTCGACTAACTAGCGTTGTTGGACTGCATATCTGAATTCACTGCGCGCGATTGGCGATCGATTACCGTGACTGCAGCGAATCGCTTTTCTAAGCGGGTCAACTGTCAAGTGCATGTGAAAACAATGGCCATCTAAGTCACCTTCTCTGGTTAAAATCGATTCACGGCAATTTACCACCATTAACTCGCAATTGACCCCACTTGAGTAGTACGCTCTTCAATGTAAGACCCAAAGTCGTGGAGAAAGCATGAGCGTCAGAGAAAATCTATTAAACGGCCCGCTGGGCTTCGGTGCTGCCCCCCTCGGGAACATGTTTCGCAATATTCCAGAGGAAGAAGCAGCGGCCACAGTTGATGCTGCCTGGCAGCAAGGTACTCGTTATTTTGACACTGCGCCGTTCTACGGTGCGGGACTGTCTGAGATTCGATTAGGTAAGGCGCTCGCGAAGCATAAGCGGAGCGAATACCGGCTCAGCACCAAGGTGGGCCGGATCATCTTGGATGAAGTCGACTCAAACGTCCGCAACTTCGGCGAGAAAGGCGATCTATTCAAGTTCGGCCGGCCAAACAAAATCATCTATGACTACACGGAAAAAGGTGCGATGAAGTCGATCGAGGACAGCCTTAAGCGGATCGGTGTGGACCGCCTGGATTTCGTCTGGATTCATGATGTCGCACGAGATTTCCACGGCGACGAGTGGGTCGCTCAGTTCGAAACCGCCCGCAAGGGAGCCTTCCGCGCCCTAGAGAAACTCCGAGAACAGGGCGCTATCAAAGCCTGGGGCCTCGGCGTGAACCGTGTGGAGCCTTGTGAGCTTGCGGTTGACATGACAGAGATACGCCCCAACGCGCTGCTGGTAGCGGGCCGCTATAGCCTCCTGGATCATGAGCAAGCCTTGCAGCGTTTGATGCCGGCCTGCCAGGCGAAGAAGATCGACGTCGTGGTCGGTGGCCCTTACAGTTCGGGCATCTTGGCTGGTGGCAGCCACTTCGAATATGCGCCTGCATTGCCTGAGATCCTGGCCAAGGTGGAGCGCATCAAGGCCGTCTGTCAAAAACACAGGGTCTCGATCAAAGCCGCTGCGTTGCACTTCTCGCTCGCACATCCTGCTTCGGCAGCAATCATTCCAGGAGCCAGCAAGCCGGAGCGCATTGCAGAAGATCATGCTGCACTGAAGGAGACAATCCCGGATGACTTCTGGTACGACATGCGCAAGCAAGGACTCGTCGCAGCCAATGCCCCTTTGCCCATAGACACACGTGAGGAGGTTACTCGTGGCACAGGCGTCCGCTAGCAGTCCGTGGTGAAAGTCAGGCCCAAACAGTTACGTATGGAAATGTTTGAACGTCTAATGGATGATGTCAATGGGCACACGGAAGGGTCGGGAACGCCAG